>Ga0163199_1002665_pt1 | contig 10893 bp, 11 predicted proteins | sample PL_2010_150m_FD_113537 | JGI IMG/M metagenome (GOLD analysis project Ga0163199, IMG submission 113537) | Freshwater microbial communities from Powell Lake, British Columbia, Canada to study Microbial Dark Matter (Phase II) - PL_2010_150m | ecosystem: Environmental > Aquatic > Freshwater > Lake ...
AATTTAAATTGGACTCAACTCTTACTGCCCGTTTACACAACAGCCTACAAAGACGATGACGGAAAAATTCATCGCGTAATGATCAACGGGCAGAACGGTCACATCAGTGGCAATCTGCGCGCCTCGCCCAAAACGGCGTGGTTGTGGGCGGGCATCATCGCCGCCAGCGCATTTGGATGTTTCGTCATCACCCTGCTCACCGGCTTGATCGGACTCGCCGTGCCGCCCGTCTTCATCATCGCCGCTGTTCTGTTTGTCGTCAGCCTGATCATCGCCGTCGTCGCCCTTGTGCCATTAATATGGGCGTGGAATTTTAATAGCAAGAATAAATAAAACGCGCTCTTGCTATAATTCACACACTTATTTTGAAAGGCGGTATTAAAGATGTTTGTTGAAACTCGATATGAACATGTTGCTCTCAACGATCAGGGCGCGCCAATAATCGTTGGCACAACGATGAAAGTAAAGGAACTTGCCGCCGAGCGTCTTGCTTGGGGTTGGAGTCCCGAAGAACTACTCATCAATCACTCCTACCTCTCTCTTGGGCAGATCTTCTCGGCGTTAGCTTACTATTCTGATCATCAAGAAGAAATGGACAGAGAAATAGAAGCAGATGCCAAGTTTGTCAGTGATCTTCGAAAGAAAGCAAAGCCATCACCTTTGATCATGCGCTTAAAAGCACAGGGATTAGCGTGATGTCCCTCAACTACTACATGGATGAACACATCCCTCAACCGATCACGAATGGACTCCGTATTCGTGACGTGGATGTGTTAACCGCTCAAGAGGATAATCGTCGCAATACCGACGACAACATTCTGCTTGATCGCGCTGCTGAATTAAGTCGCACAATGGTTTCGTTTGATGAAGATATGTTGCGCCACGCGACTCAATACCAAGAAGACAACAAACATTTTTCGGGAGTCATCTTTGCTCACCCCATACAAATAAGCATCGGCGAATGTGTGCGCGACCTGGAGATCATTGCCAAAGCAGGAACGCCCGAAGATACCGCCGACCAGATTATTTACTTGCCACTCTAAAAAAATTTTGATTACGCCGCAGTTTAACTGCGGCGTAATCAAAATTCATCCTTCATCATTCATAATTCATAATTTTCAAAAAGGAGATTCAATGTCACAAAAATATGCTTCCCCGCCTGCCATGGTGATCGACCCCAAAAAGAAATACAGCGCTACATTCAAAACAGAAAAAGGTGATTTCGTGATCGAACTCTTCGCCGACAAAGCGCCGAAGACGGTGAACAACTTTGTCTTTCTCTCGCGCGAAAAGTTTTACGATGGCGTGATGTTCCATCGAGTGATCAAAGGTTTTATGGCGCAAGGCGGCGACCCCACCGGAACCGGCAGCGGCGGACCCGGTTACAAATTCGGCGATGAGTTTCATCCATCACTGCGCCACGATGGTCCCGGCACTCTCTCCATGGCAAACGCCGGACCCGGAACCAATGGCAGTCAATTCTTCATCACGCACGGTGCCACTCCGCATCTCGACAACAAACACACTGTGTTCGGCAAAGTGACGAAGGGCATGGATGTGGTTCTCTCCATTCCTGAACGCGACCCGTCACGCGCCAGAGACGCGGGGACGAAGATAACGACGATTGAGATTACAGAGGCGTAAAACAAAAAAACATCCCGAAGAAAAAAATCTTCGGGATGTTTTTATTCGCGCTAATGGTGTGCACGCAAACCTTGTCAGGTAGCGGAATCCGAAGTCTCCCGACTTCGGGCAAAATCGGGAGATTTTGCGATCCATCGTGACAACCTTTGCGTGCACACCGCTAATGTGTCATTCCGAGCAGCGTTTTTCTGCGAGGAATCTCTACGACTATCGAAGAGATTCCTCGCTGCGCTCGGAATGACGCGTCAAGCGTCTATGTTAAATCTCGTAGAGCCTTTGTTATTCTAATAGTGCCTGCACCGTTCGATTCATATTCCCCAACCGTTCTGCCAACAAGCGAATCACAAATTGATGCAGGGCAACGGCAAGTTGAGGATCGTCGGCGTGCATTTTGTCGAGCGATGATTTGGTGAGGCGATACAACGACGTCGCTTGTTCGGCGACAACGGATGTTGTGCGCGGCGAATTGGTATAGAAGCCCACCTCACCCACCACCGTTCCCGCGCCCATCGTCCGTATCCGCAAGGGGCTGCCGCCATCACGTTCCAGCAAGATCGTTATCTCGCCCGACTCGACAATATAAAACTCTTCCGAACTCGCGCCTTGTCGGATAAGATAGTCGCCCGCTTTCACTTCTAACTTCTCCAAATAATTCATCAACTTGGGAATCGGAATATCGGATGGCAGAAGTTCGCCTAAACGCACATCGAGCGGCGTGGGGATCGTTGCCGCCAGATCCAACATTGTCAGCGTGCGTTTCTCGCACCACTCCACGCCTTGATCTAACGTTTCAAAAAAATGCGTCGTTCCATCCGGGTCATCCACGTAATCTGCCAATTTAAGTTGCGCTTGAATACCGGGCTGAACGTTAGTGAAGATCATATAGAGCCGATTCTCTTCGGCGATCTGCCGCAATTTAGCAAAGCTCAACACGGCGGATGAGTCCACGCCATCCACCAAACGAAAATCCAGAACCAAGAAGCGCGGCAGAAGACGTGCGCGATCTTTTAAACGCTCGCGCACGCGATCGAGCAACACGTTGACCGTGCCGAAAAATAAAAAGCCTTGCAGTTTGAGGATAAAAATTTGCTCGCCGCGCTGCGCCAGCATTTCTTGTTTGCGCGGTGAGCGATCAACGTTACTGCGATAGCTGATCCCGCTCAGCGTGTTACGCACAACATTGATGCGGCTGTAGTTCACCACAAACAAGATCGCGGCGATGACCACACCCAGCGTCACACCTTGAATGAATCCAACGCTGGCGACCACGAGCAAGATCATCAGCACCAACAGATAATCGCCGCGCGGCAATTTGGCGCGCGCCTCTACCGTCCACTCAAATAAAAAGCCGAAGCCGAGATAAAACAACATCCCGCCGACGATCATCTTAGGGATGAAAGTGAGAATCGCCGCCCCGAAGATCAACGCCGCCGCGCACACAATGGCGGCGACAATCCCCGCCAGTTTGCTGCGCGCGCCGACGCGGTAACCCAACGTGGATAAGTTCAAGCCGTGGAACCCCGCCATCCCACCGGCGACTCCGGCAACTAAATTGCCAATACCCGCCGCGACCAACTCTTGATCGAGATCAACATCGGTGCGGGCGGCAAGTTCCAGACTCGTCGCATTGAGCAACAACGAGATCATGCTAACCACTAACACAACCAGCAGGCTTGCATATTGTTCGGCGACTACCGACCAATTGACGAGCGACACATCGCCGATGGGAAACGGACTCCACAACACACCCGAAGGCAGCGACCCGATGAGCCAACCTTGCGCCCGCGCTTGATCAATTGATATGCCGTTGGCAAATAACACAACATAAAAAACGATGATGCCGATCAACAACAGGGCCGGCATGAGGAAAAAATGTTTGAAGCGGCGCGTGGCGATGAAGATGATGACGGCGTAAATGACTCCGGGCAACCAACGCAAAAGTGTTGCCGGCTGCGCGAGTGAAAGCATTTGATTTAAATTTGGCGTGGTGCTTGTCATCACGCCAATGGCGCCGACCGCAAGCAACCAACCTTTGCCCGCCAAAAATCCGCCGACGACAGGATATGGAATGAAGCGCACCCAGCGTCCCAAACGAAAACGACCCAACAAGAAAAAGAACACGCCCATCAAAAGTGTTGTCGCCAGAATCGCGGCGACAACAGTGGGCAAAGTTTGTGGCGACGATCCGAGTCGGCTCATGATCGATGCCGTCATCAACGCCAGAATCGCCGCCACCGAATCTTGGGGCGTGGCAACGGTGAGCGGTAACGAGCTAAGCGGCGCGACGATCACGTTAAGCAGCACCGCGCTGATGAGCAACATGCCCAACCCTAACCCAATGTGCGGCGCGAGTTCGCCGGAGAAGATCAGCGAAGCAAACGAGACGCTGAGGACAATCGCCAAGATGCCCGACACGCTACCCGCCGTCAGCGTGGGCATGAGTCGTTTGGGTTGCAGTTCGAATTGAAGCTGGGCGGTGAAGTTAGAGAGGGTATTAGGTTTCATTTTCGACGTTTACTTAAAATTCGGGGAGCGATTAAATCTTCTCCAACGCCTGCGCGACACTCGCCTCAGGTTTGATGTCATATTGCACATCAATCAACGTGCCACGCTCATCTACGATGAAGTGACTGCGAATTACGCTCATGTATTTCTTGCCCATAAAACTTTTCTCACCCCACACGCCATACACATCGGCGATCTTGTGACCGTCATCAATCAGCAAAGTGAAAGGCAGGTTGTATTTGGTTTTAAATTTTTGGTGTGATTCAATTCCATCCGGACTCAGGCCTAACACAACGGCATTCTTTTCCTCTATTTGGGGGTACGCATCACGGAACCCGCACGCTTGCTTCACTCAACCCGGCGTGTCATCCTTCGGATAGAAATACAACACGACGCGCTTGCCGCGATAATCGGAAAGTTTAATTTGCTTCCCTGTGTCGCTTGGCAATTCAAAATCGGGGGCAGTGTCACCAATAGTCAATGTCATGAGTTTTCCTTTAATCACGAATGGAACGAATGGACGAATTTAACGAATGAAACAATAAAATCATTCGTGACATTCGCTCATTCGCGGTATTCGTGATAAGAGTTTTGTTTTGCGTAAGTGTATAGCGTGGGATTTAACCACGAATGTCATAAATTAGCGAATGATGTGAATAAATTTCTCGTGACATTAGTGTGCACGCAAACCTTGTCAGGTAGCGGAATCCGAAGTCTCCCGACTTCGGGCAAAATCGGGAGATTTTGCGATCCATCGTGACAACCTTTGCGTGCACACTGACATTAAACCATTCGCAACATTCAATGGAAGCGATTATAATCCGCACAACTTTTTATAACAGGAGTTTGTTTCAATGGCTTATCAACATCTTAAAGTTCCTGACGGCGAAAAAATTTCAATCGCCGACGGAAAGCTCAACGTCCCCGATCATCCGATTATCCCCTTCATCGAAGGCGACGGCACGGGGCGCGACATCTGGCGGGCGAGTGTGCGCGTGTTAGATGCGGCAGTCGCTAAAGCCTACGGCGGCAAACGCAAACTGGCGTGGATGGAAGTCTACGCCGGTGAGAAAAGCTTCAACAAATTTAATACGTGGCTGCTCGACGAAACAGTTGAAGCGTTCAAGGAATATCTGGTCGGCATTAAGGGTCCCCTCACCACACCCATCGGCGGCGGGATTCGATCACTCAATGTTGAATTGAGAAAACGGCTTGACCTCTACGCCTGCGTGCGACCGGTGCGCTGGTTCAAGGGTGTGCCGTCTCCGGTAAAGCACCCCGAATATGTGGACATGGTAATCTTCCGCGAGAACACCGAAGACATTTACACCGGCATCGATCTTGAAGAGGGAACGGAAGACAACAATAAATTTAAAGCATTGTTGAAAGAACACCTTCCCAAAGAGTACGCCAAGATTCGATTTCCTGACACGGCGGGCATCGGCGTTAAGCCGATCTCGCGCGAAGGCACAGAACGACTGGTGCGCTCGGCGATCAAATATGCGTTGGAGAATAAACGCCGCAACATCACCTTTGCCCACAAGGGCAACATCATGAAATACACCGAAGGCGCGTTCCGCACTTGGGGCTACAACCTTGCCGAGCGCGAATTCGGCGACAAGGTGTATACGTGGGATCAGTGGGAGATAACGAAAGCGAAGAATGGCGAGGAGGCGGCAAACGCCGAGCAGAGAGCGGCGCTCGCTTCGGGTCGTCTTTTGATCAAAGATGTGATCGCCGACATCGTGTTCCAACAAACGATCACCCGCGCCACCGAGTTCGACGTGATCGCCACCATGAATCTCAATGGCGATTATCTTTCGGATGCGTTGGCGGCGCAGGTCGGCGGCATTGGCATTGCGCCGGGCGGCAACATCAACTACACCAGCGGTCACGCCATCTTTGAAGCGACGCACGGCACCGCACCCAAGTATGCTGATCTCGATAAAGTGAATCCCGGTTCGGTCATTCTCTCTGGTGAGATGATGCTGCGCTACATGGGTTGGGCGGAAGCGGCAGACATGATCATCAAAGGCATGGACGGCGCGATTGGCAATAAGCACGTGACTTACGACTTCGCTCGTTTGATGGAAGGCGCGAAAGAAGTGAAATGCTCCGAGTTCGGCGATGCGGTGATTGAGTGGATGGATGATAAGCCGAAAGGAAAGAAGGGAACTACTAAAGGAAAGAAAGGAAATGGGGGAAAGAAGAAAGTGGTGAAGAAGGTTGTGAAGAAGGCGAAGAAGAAAAGTAAGAAGTGATCAGTGAGCAGTAATCGGTGAACAGTGATGCCCGTGAGGTTGGAAAACTTTACGGGCATTGTTTTTTAATTCTTGGTGTTCTTTAATTCTTTGTGGTTTTCTCTTTTCAGGGTGAGGACTATAATCATCGCAAGAGGATTTATCTATGACCCCCATCAAAAAAATCGCCATCACCACTGGCGGCGGCGACGCACCCGGACTCAACGCCGTGATTCGCGCCGCCGTGTTGTCGGCTGTTCGGCGCGGTTGGAAATGTGTGGGCATCCGCGAGGGCTACAACGGGATCATGTTCCCCGAAAATTATCCTGACGGCGACGGCATCATCCCGCTCAATCATGATGCGGTGCGCGGCATTACGCATTTGGGCGGCACGATTCTCGGCACGACGAATCGCGGCAACCCATTTAGCTTCCCGTTCAATGATAAAGATGGCACGGTGCGCGAAGTAGATCGTTCCGACGAAGTGATTGATCTGTTTCGCAAACATGGTATTGACGCGCTGATCAGCATCGGTGGCGACGGCTCGATGACGATTGCCAATGGTCTGGCGCAAAAAGGTTTGCGCGTGATCGGTGTTCCAAAAACGATTGACAACGATCTCGACGGCACGGTGATCACCTTTGGTTTTGATACTGCCGTTTCATTCGCTACCGAATGTTTAGATCGTTTACATTCCACTGCCGCCTCACATCGGCGCGTGTTGGTGGTTGAGGTGATGGGTCGTTACGCTGGATGGATCGCGCTTGAATCAGGAATCTCTGGCAACGCTGATATTATCTTGATTCCCGAAATCCCTTACGACATGAACAAGGTGGTGGAGAAAATAAAACAGTGCCAAGCCGATGGACAGAAATATGTGATTGTGATGGCGGCAGAAGGCGCCAAGCCCAAAGGCGGCAAGATATCAACGGTGGCAGCAAGAGAGGGAGGACACGCTGAACGACTCGGCGGTGTCGGCGAAAAACTTGCGGCTGAAATTCAAACGCTCACCGGAAAAGAATCGCGCGCGGTTGTGCTAGGTCATCTACTGCGCGGCGGGTCGCCGACCACGTTTGATCGTTTGCTCTCCATGCGCTTTGGCGCGGCGGCGGTGCGCGCCATTGAAGAAGGTCAAAGCGGGGTGATGGTTGCGCTCGATCCACCCACCGTGCGTTACGTGCCGCTCGAAGAGGCAACGCGCCGCATGAAGCTCGTGCCGCTTGATTGCGACATCATGATGACCGCCAGAGATTTGGGAATTTGTTTTGGGGATTGAAGACAATGAACAATGAGAGAATGAACAATGAACAATAGACTGGACTTACGCACACTGAGCCGCTAACGTCATTGCGAGTGTTCTTTACGAAGCAATCTTGGTCGCGCTTGGAGATTGCTTCTCGAAGACTCGCAATGACGTCTGAGTAGTCATGGTATGACAGAAAGACTCGCCAGAATATCTTTGAGATAATCTTTGCTCGTCAACACCCGAATATGATTCGCCTGCACATCGGCGTTCCTGATCGTTCTCGGCAGACGCACGATGATCGCTGATCGCCCAAGCGCGGGTTGGAGTTGATCGGCTGAAGGCAGAACCAAACAGGCTTCAAGCCCATTCTGTTTAAAAAATTTTATGTCGGGGTTGCGCCCATACACATCGCCAAACGGATTGGCTTCAGCGGCGCACACGCCCGCCAAACTTACCCCGTCCACCACAAAGCCCGTCACTTCCAAAAATCCATCTTCGCCCGTGTAACGATCCGCGTTTTCGATCATAGGTCCATAACGCCAACTCTTTGGATATTGAATCGTGATGCCTAACGAAGGATTGATATAGGTGAGCCAATCGGATCGGGGCGTAGGCGTTAACCATGGTGTGGCAGTTGGGATCAGAGTCGGTGTCGGCATAAGCGTAGAGGGTGCCACTGTACAACTGCTGACCAAGATTAAAGATAAAAGATTGAAGAGAAATTTTCTCATTGCCTCATCATTACTTTCTCGATTATTTTTACAGCGTCCCCTACTCCATCTTCAGATCGGATCCGCTCACCGAGTGATGCCGCCTTTGCCCGCATCACCTGATCGTTCATTGTGACGTTGATCGCCCGCGCCAGAACTTCAGCGCGCAACTTTTGGTGTGGGATCGATTCACCAACGCCCAACGCTTTGACTCGGTTTGCCCAAAACGGTTGATCGGTTGTAAACGGAATCACCACAGAGGGAATTCCAGCGCGTAAGGCCACCGCCGTAGTGCCGGCACCCCCGTGATGCACAACGGCCACCACACGCGGGAACAGCCAATCGTGCGGGATCGAATCAATATAGCAGATCGAATCTGGTAAATCAATTTTTCCCAATCCGCCCCACCCGCCGATCAAAATGCCGCGCTGCTTCGCTATCAACAACGCCTCTATCACAATGCGCGTCAACTTTGCTGTGTCGCGCGTGATGATACTACTCAATGTGACACATACCGGCGGCACACCTGATTCCAAAAATTTGACAAACTCTGGCGGCGGAGTCCACGCGGGCGACTTTAAGAACCAATAGCCGACAGTATGAATATGACTTCCCCAATCACTCGGCGGCGGAACGACGAGCGGGCTGAAAGCATTAAGCAATGTGAGCGCGCCATCTTTGAACGGGCGGTGAAGTCGTTGAGGCAAATCGGGGTAACGACGCTTGAGCAAGTTGTAGCCAATTGAATTCGCTTGCCAAAAAGATTCGTCTAATACTGTGTGGCTCAAGCGGTTAAACATTTTATTGCCAATGTCAGAGAACATAATGTTGGGGAAGGCGGCGGTGTGCGCAAAGGCAGGAAAAAGATCGGCATGAAGATGCGGGATGTTTTTCTCACAGGCGATGGTGTGTGCGGCGACGATCATCAAAAAGGATGAAACGATCACATCGGCGTCTTCACACGCCGAACGAACCGCGCGAAGCACCTGCACGCCCAATGGCAGCGCATAATCGAACATCACACGCCAGATACCAAACGGGTTGCTGCCTTGTTCGACTAAGACACGGCTCAGTTCTGCCGGATCGCCAATGAATGGCACAAACTCAATAGGGTGTTGTCCAACGAAGTCGGCAAAATTTTGCGGCGCGGCAAAACGCACCTGATGCCCGGCGTTACGCAAACCGATTGCCAATGCGAGAAACGGCTGCACGTCGCCGCGTGTGCCGTAGGTAAGAATAGAAATTCGCATGATGGCTAATAGCGAATCGCAGATGGCGAATGGCTATCCGCCATCTGCGATTGGCTACCACGCATATACTTCGGGCGCTTCACCGCCGGGTCCGGGGAAAATCTCGTCGAGTTTCTTCATCACTTCGGGTGAAAGTTTAATTTCTGCCGAACGCAAACTGCCTGTAAACTGATCCATCGTGCGCGGTCCGATGATCGGCGCAGTGACGACGGGGTTGTGCAATAACCAAGCGAGCGCAACATCGGCAGGCTTCTCGCCTAACTCGCGGCACAAGTTTTCGTATTGCTCAAGTTGAGGTCGGCGTTTTTCAAATTCTTTTTGGATGTGTTCCGCTTCGCGCCGCGCATCCATGCCCAACATCTCATCAACGATCAACTCAAACAATCGCTGACGCTCGGCAACACTCAAAAGAATTTTTTCTTCTTTCAGCACTCCATCATAGACACCTTGAACAACGACTCGCGCTTGAGCCAGTTGATCTCTGTTGAGGGTTGCCCCAATCGCCGCCTCAATTTTTACGATCAGGCGTTTTCGCAAATTGTCCGATTCAGCGGCTTGCGGTAGAGTCTTCTTCGCCGCTTCTTTCGCCAACGCGCCGCCGAGCAACCCGCCTGCCAGCGGACTCCAAGGGATCAAACCCAAACCATATTCGCGGCAGGCAGGAATCACTTCGAGTTCGATCATGCGGTCTTTCAAGTTATACAAACTCTGCTCGCACACCAAACCCATGAAGTGCCGCGCCTTTGCCGCCTCTTGCGCTTGAGCAATATGCCATCCGGCGAAGTTGCTGCTGCCGACGTAGATCACTTTTCCATCGCGCACCAAATTCTCCATCGCCTGCCAAATTTCTTCCCACGGCGTCTCACGATCAATGTGATGCATTTGATAAAGGTCAATGTGATCCGTCTGCAAACGGCGCAAGCTGTCTTCACACGCTTGACGAATGTGATATGCCGAGAGTCGTCGCTCGTTGACTCCATCGCCCATCATGCCGTATACCTTTGTCGCCAGCACCACCTTCTGTCGCCGCCCGCCTTGCGCCAACCAACGCCCGATAATTTCTTCGGTGACTCCGCGCCCGCGATGCCGCCCGTAAGCATTCGCCGTGTCAAAAAAATTGACGCCAACTTCTAACGCTTTATCCATGATGGCAAAACTGTCTTCTTGTGTCGTAAACGGTCCAAAGTTCATCGTGCCTAAACACAGTCGGCTCACCTTGAGACCCGACCGACCCAAATTTTTGTAGTCCATATTAGTATCCTTTCACTATAGGCGGATGAGTAATTTTACTTTAAGAT
>Ga0163199_1002666_pt1 | contig 10892 bp, 7 predicted proteins | sample PL_2010_150m_FD_113537 | JGI IMG/M metagenome (GOLD analysis project Ga0163199, IMG submission 113537) | Freshwater microbial communities from Powell Lake, British Columbia, Canada to study Microbial Dark Matter (Phase II) - PL_2010_150m | ecosystem: Environmental > Aquatic > Freshwater > Lake ...
CAGTTGGTTCAGCCCAATGGTGAAGAGCTGCATGATCTCGCGGGCGTAATTTTCGTCGGGCGACGTCACCAGCACTCCCTTCGAGTCGAAGGTGGCTTTCGCGTTGCGCAGCGAGCTCAGGTAAACGCCCATGATCGGACTGAGCGTGACCTCCTCATGCACCTGACGAAAGTTTCCGGAGGCGCCGCGCACGAGGATGTCGTAATAGTTGGCCAGGCCGCGCGGGTTGTTGAAGAGCGTGCCGTTGACGTCGGACACAACGAGAATCTCGCTGAGCGCAAAGGCGACGCGCTGGCGGAGCTGGTCGGGGGCGCCAAGTGCGAGCCGCCACCAGGCGGCCTGGCGATTCTGCTGCGAATACTGCGGGTTTTCGCCAACCGCGGTGAAGGTGGTGAAATCCGAATCGGTCGCCGTCAGGTGCAGCGACGACGGGAGCGCAAGTTGCGCCGTGATCCAGTTGTCGAGATCGGCACGGCGCTTGCCGGCCAGGGCATCGATCTCGGCGCGCGTGGGGCCGAAGGTTGTCTGCGCGAGGAAGCGCGAGGCGTCGGCGGCGCTGAGCGGCACGTCGGCCAGCGCGGGGGCGGCCGGCGGCGGAGTGAAGAGCAGCGCGGCGCTGTTCTGGATGAAGGCGCCCTTGAGTTCGCCGGCGGGGTAACTGGCGGATTCGATGCTGAGGAAGATGCGTCCGTCCTTGAGCGCCTGCACCAAATCGGCGGCGCTGAGCGCACCGCTCGGCGCGAAGTCCCAGCGTGCGCCGCTGACCTGGCCGTTGGGCAGCCGGAGGATCTCGCTCCCGACTTCGCCGGGGTTGCCGTAGCGAAGGTAGGCGACCGTTTGCGGCGAACTGAGATTGGAGAACGTGACGTTGACCATCGCGAATTTCCCATCGCCGCTGAGCTGGACGGTCGCGGTGCCGAACGACGTGGAGTTCGGTGCGGTCGACGGCGCACGGAGCGCCGCGATGTAATTGGTGCCAGGGTTGTAGAAGATGGTGACCGAGGCCGCGCTACCGCTGCCGCCAATGCTGTAGCCGGCTCCGCTGGCGAGCGAGAGCGTGGCACTGCGGCTGATGGCATCGCTGGCGCCATCAGTGCGAGGCGCCAGGTTGATGGTCACGCTGCCGGCGCCCGCCGGAATCGTGGCCACCCCGGGCAGCGCGGTGTAGTCGAACCCGGCGAGGGCCGTGCCGCCCGTCGTGTAATAGACCGTGAGCGGCGCGGTGGTCGGGCCGGTGCGGGAAATCGTGTAGACGCCGGGCGCGCCACCCTTGGTATCAGTCGTGGGATTGGTTGCCGAGATCGTGACGGTCGGGAGGTTGTCCGGCGTGATGTCGTAAACCTCGACGAGCGCGGCGCCAATCGCGCCGGCGACGCCGCTGACCTGGATGGTGTAGTTGCCGGGCGCGAGATCAGTGATGACGGCGGCATCCTTGGAGCCGGCGGCGAAGGCAAAGGCGCCCGACTTGCCGAAGGCCGCGGAAAGTGCGGCGGCGTTCTCGCCCCAGTTGTCGTTGGATGCGACCTGACTGCCAGCGCCGTCGATGATGGCAATCGTTGGGTCACTGATCGCGCCGGTGACGCCGAACGCGGCGAGCGCGGGGCCGGCGGCACGCACAAGGATTTGGCGGCGGCCGTTGTCGGGCGCGATCGAGAGGCCGGAGATCAGGATGCCAGCGCCAGTGCCGATCTGGGCGCGGGTCGAAAGATTCATCAGGCGCGCCGAGCCGGTGACGTCGTAGACCTCGACGAGCGCGATGCCGGTCGCGGTGCCGACGCCGCTCACCTGCGCGGTGTAGGCGCCGGGCGGGAGGTTGGCGACGAGCGCGGCGTCGCGGCTGTTGGTCGTGAGCCCAAAGGCGCCAACGGAACCAAAGGTGGTCGCGCCGCCGACCGTCGTGGTCGACCAGTTGTCGTTCGAGAGAATGACGCGATTCGAAGAATCGTAGAGATCGATGCGGGGATCGCTGTTCGCGCCGGTGACGCCAAAGCCGGCCAGGCCGGGGCCGACCGCGCGGATGAGGACGTTCTTGGATGAGCCGGGCCCGATCACGAAGCCGACGACCGCGACGTTGGCACCACTGCCGACTTGCGTGCGGGTGGAGAGGTTGGCAAGGCGCTGAGTGAATTCGGCCGCCTCCAGTCGGAGGACGGCGACGGACAGCCCGGCAGCGAGCACAGACAAAAGAATCTTCTTCATGGGTCAGCGGGTGGGACTTGGACCCGGCGCCGGGGAATCAGTGCGGGCCGAGTTCTGTTTGATGGCAGATTTTCGCCCCGGAACCACGAAAGTCCAGCGCGCGAATGCGAAACGCGGGTAAATACTGACGCGAACGACAATGTCCCTGCGGGCGTGCTTACGCCCGCGCAGGCGATGCCAATGAGGTTACTCAGTGCCCGCCAACGGCAACCGCGCCGGTGAACGGCTGGCCGACAGTGGCGAGCAGCTCACGGAACCACGGGACGGTCACGTCGAGCGGCTTGCCACCCTTGATGCGCGTGAACTCGACGGCGCGCAGCACGTCGCCGCGCTCCTCGTCCTGCCCTACCACGCCGCTCTCGCGGCGCAAGGCGCACTCGACCGCGTGGTGCGCGCACTCGCGGATGAGCGCGAGGTCGGCGGCGTTGGCCGGGGCGGCGCGCGAAAAATAGCCGCTCTTTTGGACGAGCACTTTTTCCGCACCAATCATCTTCGAAAACTGATCGCCGAACCATTTGCCGGGATTGATGGCGTCCAGTTTGACGTGACCGAACGCATCGCGCGGCACCTCCTGACCGCGCGCGGTCATCTCGGCGACGATGCTCTCCACGCCCGCGCCCTCGCTGATGAAGACGTTGATGTTGCCCACGCGATCCATGACGGCGCGCAGCCGCTTCGCCTCGGCGGCAATGTCGAGCGCAAGTTCGGGCACATAGACGCCGTGCACAGCAAGCTGGTCGCGGCCGAGCCCAAGCGCGGGCACAAACTGGGTCTGGTCGAGCCGGCGCTGATATTCACGCGCGGTCGCCGCGGTCAGCCAGCCGCAGTTGCGACCCATGACCTCGTGGACGATGAGCATGCGCGGATTGGCGCTGAACTCGGCCACGACGCGTTCGAAGAACAATGCACCCTGCTCGGCCGCGGTCCACGCACCCAGACTTTGGCGGATCGGCACGACGTCGTTGTCGATGGTCTTGGGCAGGCCGATGACCGTGAGTTGGTAGTTATTTTTCGCCAGATAGGCGGCGAGGTCGGCAGCCGTGGTGTTGGTGTCGTCACCGCCAATCGTATGGAGCACGTCGACGCCGTCGCGCACGAGTTGCTCGGCGGCAACTTGGAGCGGGTTCTGGCCTTCCTTCACCAGACCACGCTTGATGCAGTCCTTGACGTTGGTGAGCTTCACGCGGCTGTTGCCGATGGCGCTGCCGCCGTGGCGCAGGAGCACGGAAGCGGCGGCGCGGTCCGCGGCGGTGATCTTGATGCTGTCACCCAGCAGGAGACCCTTGTAGCCCCCGCGGTAGCAGAGCAGCTCGATTCCGGGCGCGACCTCGGTGTAGCGCGTGATGAGGCCGCCAAGCGCGGCGTTGAGGCACGGGGCGAGTCCACCGGCGGTGAGAAAAGCGACTTTTTTCGGACGCATAGTGGCCAGAGCACAGCAAGTTCCGGGCTCAACGCGCAAGCTCGCAACACGCAACGACGAGCGTTGGCCAAAATTTGCGCTGGCGCCCCCGCCCGGACTTGAACCGGGATCTACCCCGACTCGTCGGGGCTGCCCTATCCCACGGCGCTACAGTTGAGCAAGGCGATTGCCTTGGCGGGATTCTTCCAAGCCTTAAGTTTTCGCTCCATGCAAAGGGCTGCGGTTCGCGTCGCCAACTGCTTGCTGGCAACCAAGTGGAGTTCGCCGTGCATTCGCCTCGTCGTCTGCGTGCCGCCGTTGCGGTGCTGCGCCAAACGGGTCGCCAAGTCGGCCGTCATGCCGATGTAGTGCCGGCCAGAGTCATCGCGGAGGATGTAAACCCAAGGCATGATTTTGGTGGCGCCCCCGCCGTGACTCGAACACGGATCCGTCGTTTAGGAAACGACTGCTCTATCCACTTGAGCTACGGGGACCCGCCGGAAACCTGCCGCCCAAAAGCGACGCTCTCCAGCTAATTCAACTGCTGCGCATGCCCGGTTCGTCGGATGCCCCTGATGAACAGAGGGGCAACTGGTCATCAACCCCGGCGAACTCGCCGCTTGACCGATGAATCAAGGGGCGCAGGCCGGGGGGAAAGTCCCGGCAAATGGCGGCGTTTTCCACTCCAAAATGCGGGTTGACACCACCGTGCGCCAGCCCACGTTCTCCCCTCCTTTTCAAGCCATGAGCACCACCGAGCAGAAACCCGAGCAGAAGCAGCAGACTCCGACGCCCGCGGAAATCCCGTTCACGACGCCGGAAGTCATGCGCCACTTCGTCACCGACACCGGCAAGATTCTGCCGCGCAAATACACCCACCTCTCGGCCAAGCACCAGCGCGCCGTCACCAAGACGCTCAAGCACGCGCGCAACATGCTGCTCGCCCCGTAAGGCGCGCTTGCCTCGCACCCTTCGCGGCCGGAGTCTTCCCGCTCCGGCCTTTTTCGTGCCATGCCGCAACCACCCGCCGCCCGCATCTATCGCGGCACGCCGCGCAATCTCGCCGTGCTCGCGCGGGCATTGAAGGCCGGCGAACTGGTGGCGGTGCCGACCGAGACGGTCTACGGACTCGCGGCCAACGCCTTCGACGCCCGCGCCTGCCGGAAAATCTTTCGCGCCAAGGGCCGCCCGACCCACGACCCGCTCATCGTGCACATCCATTCGCCCGGCGAACTCGCCGCCGTGGCGAAGCCAAACCCGGCGGCGCGGCTGCTCGCGAAGAAATTCTGGCCCGGCCCGCTCACGCTCGTGCTGCCAAAACAGCACGCGGTGCCGGCGATTGTGACCGCGGGCCGGTCAAGCGTGGCTGTGCGGATGCCCGCGCACCGGTTGTTCCGGCGGCTGCTGCGACTCGCGGGCGTGCCGCTCGCGGCACCCAGCGCAAATCCGTTTGGCTACGTGAGCCCGACGACCGCCGCACACGTGCAGAACGGACTCGGCCACAGGATCCGTCACATTCTCGATGGCGGCGCCGCGCACATTGGTCTGGAGTCAACCATCGTGGACATGCGCAATCCGGCGCGGCCGCGGTTGCTGCGGCCGGGCGCGATTACGCGCGCGCAGCTTGAAGAAACGCTCGGCCGGCCGGTCGCGGCCGGTCGGCGTGGGGAAAAATCCAGCGCCCAGCTCGCGCCGGGGATGCTGCGGCGCCACTACAGCCCGCGGACGCCAGTGGTGCTGCACCAGAGCATGCCCGCGCGGCGAGCGGCGGCGGAGGCATGGGTTTTCATTGCGAAGCCTGCGCGCACCCGTGCGCGAAACGTCTTCTGGCTCGACGCCCGCGGGAATCTGCGCGGCGCGGCGCGGCGGCTGTTCGCCACGTTGCGGCGGCTCGATGGAGGCCGGTTCGAGAAAATCCATATCGAACTCGCGCGCGACGGCGGACTGGCCGATGCCATCAACGACCGACTGCGCCGCGCCGCAGCGCGGTGACTCAGCGCTCGGGCCCGGTTTCGTCCTGCTTCGCCATCACGACGTAGTAATCCTTGTAGGATTTGTCGTAGTATTGGGCGTAGTAGTAACCGGAGACCGCTAGGTTGAGACCGTTGAGAACGGCGCCGAAGTTGGGCACGTTGGCGTCGAGAAGTTTCTTCGCGGCAAACTGCGCGGCCTTGCGGCGGACCTTGTTGAAGTAGATCGTGAAGATCGAGCCGTCCATCAGCGGCAGGATGATCAGCGCATCACTCACGGCGGCGAGCGGTGGCGTGTCGACGAACACACGGTCGTAGCGTTTCTTCAGATCCGAAATTAGCAGCTCGAAGTTCTTGCTGTTGAGAACCTGCGTGGGGTTCTTGGCCCGGCCGCCCGCGGGGAGAATGTCGAGGTTGGCATGCGGCCCGCGCACGACCACGTCTTCGAATTTGGCGGTGCCGGCGCAGACATCGATCACGCCCCTGAGGTTCTCGATCTTGAAGGACTTGTGGATATTCGGCTTCCGCAGATCGCAGTCCACGATAATGACCTTCTCACCGTGCGAGGCGAATGTGAGCGCGAGATTCGTGGTCGCGAATGACTTTCCTTCGCCGGGAATCGTGCTGGTGGTGAGAATGGCCTTCGCCGTCTTGCTCTCGTCCTTGAGCCGCAGGCTCGAGTGAAGGGTGAGAAACGCCTCGGCGACCTGACGGTCGGCATTGTTCAGGACAATCTGCGCCTTGTCGGCAGCATCCATGCGCTTGATTTGCGGAATGATGCCGATGAGCGGCAGACCGACGACGCCCTCGATGTCGAAGGAGCTTTTCACGCGGTCGTCGATGAACGCGACGAAGAAGGCAAACGCCAGGCCAAGGCCAAGGCCGCCAACCACGCCGAGGCCGAGGTTGAGCGGGACGTTGGGCGAAACGGGCTTGCTTTCAGGAGACGGAGCAGCCCGGTCCACGATGCGCGCGTTCTGCGTGGAAATCTGCCCGCTGAGCGTCGTTTCCAGCGAGCGCGCCGCCACGCTTTGGAGCAGCGTCTCGTTGGTCTTCAATTCGCGGTCGAGCCGCGTGTAGTCGAGGGCCAGGCGTTCGAGGCTGAGCGACTCCTCCTTCTGTTTGGCCAAATCGTCCTTCACCTGGTCGTTCTGGCGAAACGCCGCCTGGTATTCGGATTCAATCTGCGCGCACGCGGTATCCACGGCCTTTCGCAGTTCCACGTCGATTTGCGCCAGGGTGTTGCGCGCCGTCATCATCTGCGGCCACATGGGGCCGTAGCGCTTGCTGAGACTCTCAATAATAATCTGCTGCTCGGACCGCCGCGTGGTAAGCTGCGTGATGATGGGCTGAATCGCAATGAACGGAAGCTCGGTCAGGTCGACCCCTTTTTCGCGGCGCTCCTTGACCTGCTTGAGGCGGTTTTCCGCCACGTTGAGGAGCTGATTGACCCGCACCGCCTCGAGGTTGAGCATCTTGAGCTTCTCGTTGACGATGTCCTTGCGGCTGTCGAGTGAGAGGGCGCCGTTCTTCTCCTTGTATTCCTGCTGCTCCCGCTGGAGCTTGTCGACCTTCCGCCGCTGCTCTTCCGCCGGCTGTTTGAGGCCCTCATACGCCCGCGCCGAGTCGTCCATGCGCAGGCGCATGTTGTGGGCGATGTATTCGTCGACAAACAGGTTTGCCACCTTCGCCGCGACAAAACGATCGGGATGCTGGTAGGTGACGTTGACCACGAGGGTGAGACGCTGCGGGACAATCTTCCGGTTCTTGAACAAGAGTTCGTTCACGAACGCGGTATCCGCCGAGGCGCGTTCGTAGGGTGCCAGGAAGGCCCGCAGATCGTCGCCCGTCAGCCGTTGCGCGACGTTCTGGATGATGCTGGAACTCTCGATCACCTTGATCTGGGTGTTGAGATCCTCGGCCGAACGGATGTCGTTATCCATGACCTGCTGGACCTGGACGACATTCGGGTCGCGCCGGAAAATCTGCACCGTCGCCGAGGACTGATAGATTTTCGGGCTGCTCAGGGTGAACACGAGCGAACTCGAGAAAACCACCAGAAAAACCACGACCACATACCAGATGCGTTCGCGCAGGATGAGCAGATAGTCCTGAAAGCTGCGTTGGACGGTCGTGCCACCGTCGCCGTAACCATAGCCGTAGCCCACGGCGGAATAGCCCGCGTAATTGCCACCGTAGTTGTAGCCGGAGCCGCTGCCCTGCTGAGTTTGTTTTTCGGGTGATTCCATCGAAGCGGGATTGCCGGGTTAGATGGAGCGCTCCGGCACGCTGATCACGTCGCCCGGCTGCAGGGGAAACGTCTCCTTGGCATCGGTCTTCATGAGATCCTCGGCGTTGATCGTCTGCACTTCCGTGGTGCCGTCGGGATTGGTGCGTTTGAGCACCACTTTCTTCATGTTGGCGAGGCGCGTGGGACCCTTGGCGCGGGAGATGGCGTCAACCAGCGTCAGGCCCTGTTCCTGTGGGAAATCCACCTGCCCCGGTTGATTGACCTGGCCGACGACATTGACGGTGCGTTTGGCGTATTCGACCACCAGGACCGTCACCTGGGGATTAATGATGTAGTCGCGGTCATAGCGCTTCCGAATCATCTCCGTGGCTTGTTGGGCGGTCTTCCCCTTCAGATCCAAGGTGCCGATCAGCGGCAGACTGATAGTGTATTCCTGCGAGACCCGCACCTCTCCCAGCTTGTTGATTTCCTCCTCCTGAAATACCTGCACCTTCAGCAAATCCAATGGCTGCAGGAGATAATTCGCCTTGTTGGCTTCGGCCTTGGCCGGCTCCTGTTTTCCGGTGCCCGGCTTGGGCGACGCGTCCGGCGGTGCCGCCTGCGCGACCGCAAGGAGGGAGAGCATCAAAAGAAATGTGAACAAGGGTCTGCGCATTCGAGAAATCATCAGCGACAAAAAACGGAAGAAGATCACAAGGATCTTCTTCCGTTCGGCTAAGGTCAAGTCGTCCTAAAAGTGCTCAGTAGCGGAAGCTCGCCGAGAGACTGAAGACGTTGCCCGTGAACTCGGAACCGTTCTTGTTGTTGGTGCCGTTGTCACGGTAGATGTAGGAGGCGTTAATCTTCACCCACGAATTCACCACGTAGCTCGCGCCGACCGTGCCTTCAACGTAGTCGTCCTCGTGCGGGCCACTGGTGCCAAAGCGCGAGTAGGCGATGTTGCGCCAGCTGAGGCCGGCGTTGGCTTTCCAAGCCGAGTCAATGTCGACATTCACCAAGCCACCGAACGAAAGGTTCTTCTGCTGCACACCCTGTGGCGAGGTGCTGTGGTTATTTCCCGCGTTGAACGTCAGGGACGTCTTCGGCGAATACGCGTAGGTCACATTGGCGGAAAGGCCAGGATCGGTCTTCGAGCCGCCGCCGGAGATGTTGCGCTGGTCGACACCCACGGAAACTTCGCCTGTCAACAGCGGCATCAACTCACCGCGCATACCCACGTTGAAGTAGTGGTCGATCGAGTCCTGGCCGATGGCCGTCTGGTAATTGCTGTAGCTGTAGCCGAAGCTCAGGTCGGTCTTGGGCGTCCACTTGTAGTAGAAGTTAATCGGCACCTTCAGTTCGTCGAAATCGCCATAGCCCTTAACCTTGTAGTTCATGTGCTCGAAGCTCACGCCGGCGGCCACGGACGTGATCTGGGAAACCTCGACTTCACCCTTGGCACCGACTTGGAACTGGTCGCGACGGGTCAGTTTGCCGCCCGCGGCCAGCGCGGTGTCGACCGTGTTCTGATTCAGCTCGTGGTAACCGACGTTGAAGCCGAGCTTGCTCTTGCTGTCGTCGTAGTTCGCCACGAAATCAGCGGAGAAAAGATTGGTGTTGAGATCGCTGTGATCCGCGTAGTTGGAAAACGCGTCGACCAACGAGAGGGAGCCCTTCAGTTCGGCATTCTTGCCGAATTCCAAGGTCACTCCGGGGTTGATGTCGAAAATCGTGTCGCTGGTGGCTTTGCCCGACAGGAAGATATTGTCGTCGGCCCGCACACCCAAGGTGCCCGTGGCAAACAATTCTGCACCATCGCCGATGGCGAGGAACGGCGCGGCATTTCCGATGCTGGCAAGCGCCGCCAATGCGAGGACGAGTTGGGTGATTTTCTTCATTTGCGTAGTAGGTTGGTAGCTTCTTTGAGAGGCGTATCTCCTTCCAAATCGCAGAATTCGTGCCGGAGAGACGATTGAACCGCCGTTACGTTACACGTCGACAGCTTGAAACATATAGAGGTGGTAGGTCGTTACGGTTGGTCGTTACGGTTGGTCGATGAAACAAGAGAGACGGCCAAACCAAAGCGCAACCCAATTACCGCTTCAAGCGAATTTTATGGGAATTTTTCCCGACCCAATGTCTGGAGTCGCCCACGCGCCCTAAAACACCCATGCTGGGCCAAGTCCCTGTTTCCGACCAAATGGACAACCCCTTCGACAAAGTGTCCGACGGGACGCCGGTTGCCGCCCCGGAAGGCGGGCGCCGCATCGCCGCACGATTCGTGGCCTGGATGACAACACGCGACGGACGGAACCTGGTTCGATGGCGCCGGGGTCGACTGGCCCTGGTGGGCGGGTGCTTCCTGCTCATGATGTGGGTCGCGGCGGTTACCATCACTTTCGTTTTCGTGCGCTTTGGCCGGGGCGCGGTGCAGGTTGCCTACGTCGACCTGCTTTTTCTGCCCGCGAGGTGGTCCCACTACCGGGTCGCTACTGGCGATGGCCAAATCGCCCAGGCCGCCACACTCGCCGAACAGGGCCAGCGCCGCGAGGCGTTTGCGCTCGCGCGCGCCGGCCTCTCGCGATCACCCGCCAACCGCGATGGCCGTCTCCTGCTGGCCCAGCTGCTGAGTGAAGCCGGCCGCCTCGACGCCGCACGCCAACTCCTCGAAGAAGGCCTCCCGTTTCACCGCCGCGACCCGAAATTCCTGCACCCCCTTTTTACGGTCTTGCTTCGGCTGCAGCAGGACTCCCGCGTCGTCGTCCTCGCCCGCTCGTTGCTCCCGCCCCAACCCACCTCGTCCGAGTCCGACCGCCTTGTTGCGCTCGCCGCCGCGACCGCCAGTTTCTACCGCGGCGAGTTCGATCAGGCCGAGGATTTTCTCAACCTCATCGCCACGCTCGCCGCTTCCCGCGACGGCCGGCTGCTCGCGGCGAAAATCGACTGCGCCCGCGGCCATCGCGAACTTGCCCTCCTTTCGCTCCGCGCGCTGGCCGCCGATCGCCCCCACGACGTTGAGGTGCACACGGAACTCGTGCAACGCCTCCGCGAGTCCGGTCTCCGTGACGAAGCCCGCCGCCGCAGCCTCTCATTC
>Ga0163199_1002667_pt1 | contig 10890 bp, 8 predicted proteins | sample PL_2010_150m_FD_113537 | JGI IMG/M metagenome (GOLD analysis project Ga0163199, IMG submission 113537) | Freshwater microbial communities from Powell Lake, British Columbia, Canada to study Microbial Dark Matter (Phase II) - PL_2010_150m | ecosystem: Environmental > Aquatic > Freshwater > Lake ...
CCTCAACCGCGCCCCCACCCTGCATCGTTTGGGCATTCAAGCTTTCGAGCCGGTGTTGGTCGAGGGTAAAGCGATCCATTTGCATCCATTGGTGTGTTCGGCTTTCAACGCCGACTTCGATGGCGACCAAATGGCGGTTCACATCCCACTCTCGCGGAAGGCGGTTGAAGAGGCGCGGGGGTTGATGCTCTCCACAAAAAATCTGTTGAAACCGGCTGACGGCGAACCCGTTGTGGGTCCATCAAAAGATATGGTCTTGGGTGTGTACTATCTCACCCTGATCCGCGATGGGCGCAAGGGTGAAGGACGAGCCTTTGCCGATCTGGACGAAGTTGAGATGGCGTATTCTTTGGATCAAGTTGATATTCACGCCAAGATTAAACTTCATCTACCGACATACTATAACGAGCAGAATCTGCGCTTCGCCGATAACAAGCCGCGCCGACGCTGGATTGAGACATCGGTCGGTCGTGTGCTGTTCAACCACATCATGCCGGAAGAGATGCGATTCGTAAATGTCCTGCTCGATAAAAACGGTTTGCAGAAATTGGTGACGCAGTGCTATCAAGTTGTGGGCAGTGATGTCACTACGGATGTGGTAGATGAGATCAAGAGCATCGGTTTTAAATATGCAACACGATCGGGAACAACGATTGCGGTTTCTGATCTGCATGTCCCCGTTGAGAAAGCCCAAATCGTCGGCGCAACCGAAGAAGAAGTAGCCGATGTTGAAAAACAATTCCGACGTGGTTTGCTCACCGAACAAGAGCAAACAGACCGCATCATTGAACTGTGGACGAAAGCGCGCGATGACGTCGCCGCCGCAGTGAAAGCGCATCTCGATCCTTTTGGGTCTTTGGCAATCATGGCGAAGTCGGGCGCGACCAAAGGTGGTTTCGGTCCCATCGCTCAGCTCGCCGGTATGCGTGGTTTGATGGCAGATCCTTCGGGACGCATTATTCCGTTGCCGATCCGCTCGAACTTCCGCGAAGGTCTGCGCGCACTCGAATACTTCATCTCGACTCACGGCGCGCGCAAAGGTTTAGCCGACACCGCGCTCCGCACGGCCGACGCCGGTTACCTCACTCGCCGCTTGGTAGATGCCGCGCAAGATGTGATCGTCAATATGCACGACTGCGGCACTGAAGGCGGACGATGGATCCGGCGCAAGGATGATGTGGCGGGTCAAAATATGTTTGAGCGCACACTGGGTCGTGTCGCCGCTACGAAGGTCGTTGATCCAAAGACGGGCGAGTTGATCGTGGATCGTAATGAAGAGATCACCGAAGCGATTGCCACCCGGCTTAACGCCACCGCTGCCATTGAAGAACTTTTTGTGCGCTCGCCGTTGAACTGTCAACAACGGCGCGGCATCTGCATCTTATGTTACGGACGCGATCTGGGGCGCGGCAAGTTGGTGGATCTGGGCTCAGCCGTCGGCATTGTGGCGGCGCAATCCATCGGTGAGCCGGGCACGCAGCTCACCCTTCGCACGTTCCACACCGGCGGTATCGCCTCGGGTGGCGACATCACATCCGGTTTGCCGCGCGTGGAAGAATTGTTTGAAGCGCGCAAGAAGCCGAAAGGCGAAGCCGTTGTCAGCGAGATTGACGGCGCATGTGAGATCATCCGCTCGGAAAAAGGCGGCTTGAAGTTTGTCAAAGTCACTAACCACGCGACGATCAAAGATGAATACGAAGTGCCGGGTAATTGGGCGATTAAGGTTGACGATGGCGCGGCAATATCCGATGGCGTGTTGTTAGCGCAGCGCGGCGACAGTAAAGTGCTCGCCGAACACGGCGGCAAGGTTAAGATCAAAGACACCAAGATCGTCATCACCCGCGAGTTCCATGATGAGCGCGAGTATGAGATCCCCAGCAATTCGCGTATCTTGGTCACCGAAAGACAAGAAGTGCGCGCGGGCGAGTCGCTCACGGATGGTTCACAGAACCCGCATCGCATCTTACGCATCTTGGGACGCGAAGCGTGCGAATTGTATATATTGATGGAAATGCAGCAAGTGTATCGCTCGCAAGGTCAGAACATCAACGACAAACACTTTGAAGTGATCATTCACAAGATGCTCTCGCGCGTGCAGATCGTCAAGGCAGGTGACACCGATCTGTTGCCAGGCGAGTTGATTGATCGCGGTGCGTTCAAAGAACTCAACGAGAAGTTGATGGCAGATGGCAAGCAACCCGGCACGTCGGTGCCGGCGTTGCTCGGCGTCACCCGCGCCTCACTCGCCACCGATTCGTTCCTCTCGGCCTCGTCGTTCCAACACACGATCAAAGTGTTGGCAGGCGCGGCAATCGAGGGCAAGTCCGATGGTCTGTTTGGTTTGAAAGAGAACGTGATCATCGGCAAGTTGATCCCGGCTGGCACGGGTTATCTTGCTTATCAGAAGGTCACCGACGGAGAAGAAGTGAAGAGCAGCGATCCGGCGGTGCTGCCTGAAGCGCCCTAACGGTTAAAAGCAGACTTCCGAAAGCAGACCTCCGAGTTCTTAAAGAACTCGGAGGTCTTTTTTTAACGGAAGTCTTTTTTTTAATCATCCACCGTTTGCTCATGCCCCTCGGGGCAAGTGCCAAAGGTGCAATCGTAGAAGCCTTCGTCAAATTCAGGCGGACCCACATCCCAACAATTTTTGCAATAGATTTTTTTACAGTCGTCGCAATAGAAGCCGACAAAGTCAGGATCGATTCGAGCGGCCGCCACATAATCGCCGCGCGACAACGATTCGAAAAGTGATACCGTCTCCGCCGCATGACCGAACTTGATAATGTCGCCGATGAACCCCGCCCGCTCCAAACGCTTCTCTTTCTGCCACATCCCTTCACCCTCACCTGCTTCATACAAGGTGATGCGGGCAACGCTGGTGCGACAACGATCACAATAGAGATCAACACTGCGTGACATAAAAACCTCAAACCCAAAAACTTCAAATTTCAAACTTCAAAGAGCAAACGGCAAAGGACGATCTCATAGCGCGGTTACACCGCAAATGAACAATGAACAATGAAACAATGAACAAAAATCTTCGCGGTTGGCGTAGTTTTTAAAGAGCAATACTATAGTCGTTACTCCTTCGTTACCCGCAGCGCCACATCACGGTAATCCGGATCGTCGGCGTAAATTTTTTGGAATTCACCAAAGGCTTTCGCCGTGTTGCCCAAGCGATGATACGACACCGCGCGCCAATACATTGCTTCGCGTAACAATAACGGGTTGCGATTCTTTTTCTTTTTCAGGGCATCTGTAAAAACTTCTGCCGCCGCTTGCTGCAAACCCTTTTCCTGCATCGCCCGCCCATACCAAATTAAAGTTTCGAGAGTCACGTCGTCGGCGTTTTCGGTTTTCTTGGCACAGGCGATCACTTCGTCCCACAAATCTTGACTGGCGTAGAGTTCGCACAACGAGAGCGTTAAAGGTGAGGCATCAACGTTGCGGTCAACTTCTTCGAGTAGACTGATCGCCTTATCCACTTCGTCACTGCTCTGATACAACTCTGCCAACAGTAGCGCCACCGCCAAACCATTCGCGGCGAGAGTCGCGCTGACATTAAGCGTGATAGCGATCTCCAATCTCACATCATTCATATATTGAATCATCAACGGTGTTGGAAGTTTGACATCGTTTTTCAAAATGGGTTCGAGCAAGGCAATCGCCTTCGCGTTTTCGTTTTGACGCGCCAAGAGATACGCCGCCATGATCGCCGCGCCGGGCTCGTCGGCTGAAACTTTAGAAAAATATCCGAGCGCGGTGGCGGCATCCCCATTGTGCAGGGCGTTGAGTCCAGAGATGATTTCGTTTTCGAGAGGAGAAGTGAATGAAGGGAATGATGGGGTTGAAAGGGCTGGGGCAGAATCTTTAATCGTCGATCTTTTTTTCTTGTCGTCCAACTTTTGCGTGTAACTTAATCCCGTTCCCGGAATGCCGACGGTCACACGATTGCCACTTGTGCCAGTAGTGAAGTGCGCGCCGGGGACGCCGACACTGAAGCTGGCGCCACTCTTGCCGAGATTGACTTTGAAAAATTTTCCGAGCGAGATACGTTTATTGAAACGGAGAGGCATAGTCGGAGGGAAATTAAACCTTTGAACGCTGATGGCGCTGACCTTCGCTGATGAACGCTGATTCTTTTTATATCGGCGACTGTCAGCGTTCTCAGCCAAAAAACTTCAAGGTCTTTAAGTATCTTCTGTTTTCACTTCAGGCACATCGTCCTCTTCATTCGCATGAATCGGCAAGCGACCACTGAGCCACACTGTCATCAAACTCACATCATCCGTAGTCGCAGTGTAGTCGGGATACATTTCGGTGAAGGCTTTGTTGATCACTTCAAAATCTTCGCCCTTTTTCCACATCGTTAAAAATCCGGGCAACTTGGATCGATCCGCATCGGGCGGCAACAATTCCCACTCGCGGGCTTTGAGCAAGTCGTAAATTTTTTGGCGCAATTCTTTTTGGGTTTCCGCCCAAGCGTTTAAGATCGCCGCCACAAGTTCAGGACTCTTTTCAAAGGCGGCAGCTATCGGAGCGATCTTCATTGGGGTTGGGGCTTGCACTCCGTTGCGGAAGCCCGGCACGCGCACCACCAATTTCGTCATCTTATCAATCGGCGCGCGAAAGGATGAAGGGAGAGTCGGCAGCGCGGTCAGCGCCGTCCGCACCACCGTGAGACGATAGTCGGGGCGCATAAATTCGTTGAGGGCGTGGAAGGGAATGAATTCGGCTTGATCAGTCATAACGTGATTATAAAAGGAAATAAAGGAAATGGGGAAATAAAGGAAATCAGGAGATAAAGGAAAGAGGGGAGACAGGTAGACAGGGAACTAAAGGAAAGAGGGCAACGTCTTGATAGATAGGAACTGGTTAGTCCAAATCTCTAATCCGCTGATAAATGTTTTCTGCGCTCGAACTTTCTTCCGTTGATAAACGGAGATAACTTAAAAGTGAGAGAATGTTAGGGAGCGGATTAGAAAACCTCAACCATAAAATACTTCAAGGAGTTACACATGAACACACGATATAAATTAATCGCATTGATGCTCGTCACTCTCTTCACCCTCTCTGCCTGCTCGAACACCGTCAGCGCGAACCCGCCTCAACCCAACACCATCAGCGTGAGCGGAACAGGGACGGCGAAGGGTTCACCCGACATTGCCACCGTGAACATCGGCGTGATGACGCGTAACGATGACCCAACCAAAGCCGTGAACGAGAACAACGGCAAGATGAACGCAATTATGGGTTCGATGAAAGAGTTGGGCGTTGATGTGAAAGATATTCAAACCACAAACTTTTCGATCCATGCCGAGCAGCAATATGATCAACGCGGCAAGATCACCAACGTGACTTATGTTGCCAACAACAGCATAAGCATCACCGTGCGAGATTTAAATAAAGTGGGTGAGGTGTTGGGCAAGTCGGTTTCAAGTGGCGCGAACAGCATCAACGGCGTCAACTTCGGCGTGAGCGACCCCGAAAAGCTGCAAACACAAGCGCGCGACAAAGCGATGGCGAATGCTAAAGCGAAAGCGGATCAAATGGCGAAGGCGGCTGGCGCGACGATTGACAAAGTGATGACGATCAGCGAAGTGAGTTACAACAGCCCATCGCCTATTGCGCTCAACGCGGGCATGGTGCGCGCGGCAGATGTAGAGTCGGTGCCAGTTTCGGCAGGACAGTTTGAGGTGAGTGTGCAGGTAAGTGTGGTGTATATTATCAAGTGAGCGGTCTCTTCAACGGATGCAAAGCGGATAAACGGATTCGTCCCCTTCCGCCGTGCCGTTGCAAAATCTATCTAAAGCACATAGAATCTGGACAATGGAATTTGAATGGGATCCAAACAAAGCCGAGCATAATCTCAAAAAACATGGCGTGGATTTTGTCGAAGCCTCAACTGTATTTGTTGATCCGCTTTCAGTCACCTATCTCGATCCCGATCATTCGGCAGAAGAAGATCGTTATATCATCATTGGCTTATCCAACCGTAATCGTTTGCTCATCGTCGCGCACACAGATCGCGGCGAGATCACCCGCCTTATCAGCGCGCGTGAAGTGACTAGCCCTGAAAGGAACCTCTATGAATCCGAAAGTTGAAACTCCATTGGACGATGACTTACGTCCCGACTACGATGCCGCTGTGTTGAAGAACGGGATACGAGGCAAATATGTGCAGCGATACAAAGCAGGCACAAATATCATAGTGCTTGATCCCGATGTGTCCGCCGCTTTTCCAGATTCGCAAGCCGTCAATGAGGCGCTGCGAATGTTACTGAAGGTCGCGCAAACATCCGTTACATCACATTAGCCATCAATAAAGCCGCCCCACAAGTGAGGCGGCTTTGTGTTTTATTGCCCGCAATTCTCTGTCAACGAATATCGAATCGAATAAACGAATATGCCTCGCCAACCCTCATTCGTTTATTCGTTTTCTATTCGTTGACAGCCACGCTTCGCAAGGTGTAGACTCCGCGCCATCACCACAACAGTTTTGCTAACATAATTCACAGGAGACTATCATGCCCACCTCACACAAATCCCTCATGTTTCTTTTAGTTGTGTTACTTCTCTTCACCACATCATGCGGCAGCGCAGGCGGAAACCCTTTGCTTGGTGTTTGGAAACTTGATCCACTACAACAAAGTGGTTGTACGTTTGGTTCTGATCTTGAATTTCTTAAAGACAGCTGGGTTCTTTTTAATGATCGGGCATTTCAATACATACTCGTTGAAGGGAATAGAGTATTAGTAAAATATCCTCTCAGTGTAGGTGGCCATGAAGGTGGCTATGGTTTCAATGGAGGATCGGTAATTGGGTATAAATATATAGTCTCTGGGAACAAACTCACACTAGGATCATGCACATATACCCGCAGATAATTATCATATAATCAAAGCCGCCTGTGAGGGCGGCTTTTTTTTCGCAGTTTCCTCTTTTTGAAATTTGAATTTTGAACTTTGAAATTTTGAATTCTGATTCCTCTGCTACAATCCTCGCACCTCACTCCCCACAAAGAGACAACACATGGCAACGCAAACTGACCTCACCGTTGGAACGATTCGCAAAATTGATATCGAACACGAAATGCAAACGGCGTACCTCTCGTACGCCATGAGCGTCATCGTCTCGCGCGCCATCCCTGACGCGCGCGATGGTTTAAAACCTGTTCAGCGCCGCATCCTCTATGCCATGCACGACATGGGTTTGCGCCCCGACACCGCTTACAAAAAATCGGCGCGTATCGTCGGCGAAGTGTTGGGCAAGTATCATCCGCACGGCGACGCCGCCGTGTACGACACCATGGCGCGCATGGCGCAAGATTTTTCCATGCGCGGCTTGCTGGTGGATGGTCAAGGAAATTTTGGTTCGATTGATGGCGACGCGCCCGCCGCTATGCGTTACACCGAAGCCCGCTTGACCAAGTTAGCGATGGAATTGATCGCCGACATTGAAAAAGATACGGTGGACTTCAGCGATAACTTCGACAGCACCCTCACCGAACCCACGGTGTTGCCGTCTGCCCTGCCCAACCTTCTAGTCAACGGGGCAACAGGCATCGCCGTCGGCATGGCAACTTCTATTCCGCCGCACAACTTAAACGAAATCGTTGACGCGCTCTTGCTCATGCTCAACCAGTGGACGAACCTCGACGACCTCACTATTGACGATCTGATGAAATACGTGCAAGGTCCCGACTTCCCCACCGGCGGCATCATCTTGAAATCAATAGATGAAGATGAAGGACTCGCCGCCGCATATAGCAAGGGACGCGGCAAAGTGATCGTGCAAGCCAAAGTTCATGTAGAAGAAATGGAACGGGGGCGCAGCCGACTCATCGTCACCGAACTGCCTTATCAAACCAACAAGTCATCCTTGATCGAACGAATCGCCGAACTCGCCCGCGATGGCAAGCTCGAAGGGTTAGCCGACTTGCGCGATGAATCAGATCGGCAGGGGATGCGGATCGTCATCGAACTCTCCAAGACCGCCGACCCCAACGCCCTCATCGCTTCGCTCTTCAGACTCACGCCGATGCAATCCACCTTCGGCATCAACTTGTTGGCGTTGGTGAACAACGAACCGCGCACGTTGACTCTTAAGCAAGCGTTGCATGTTTTTCTCGATCACCGTCTCGAAGTTGTTAAACGCCGCAGTGAATTCGATCTCGCTCGCGCCAAAGAACGCGCTCATATCCTCGAAGGCTTGCTCATCGCCTTGAAGTTTTTAGATGAGGTGATTCGCATCATCCGCAGTTCGCACGAAACCGATGATGCTCGTAAGAAGTTGATGAAGCGCTTCAAACTATCGCGCCTGCAAACCGACGCGATACTCGATATGCCGCTTCGCAAGATCGCCAAACTTGAGCAGAAGAAAATTGACGATGAGTATAAAGAGAAGAAATCTATCATCAAGTTCCTCGAAGAACTTTTAGCTTCGCCCAAGAAGATGCGCGATGTAATTGCTCTGGAATTAAAGGAACTCAAAGGGAAATACGGAGATAAGCGGCGCACGCAGATCATGGATGCCGGCAAACGCACCACCACGTCCGACTCGTTTCAGGCATCTGATTTGATTCCAGATGAAAGGACATGGGTCACAATTACGCAAAGCGGGCTTCTTTCGCGCACACCCAAACAACCCAAGCCATCTAAAGAAGATGCGCCTCTGGCCATCGTTCAGTCTAACACCAAAGATTTAATTTACATCGTCACGCAAAAAGGACGTTCAGCGGCGATCTCGGCTTACTCGATCCCCGAAACGGAAGAGGCAACGAATGGCAATCCGTTCTCGTCGCTCTCGCCATTGGATGCCGCCGCGCGCGTGGTGACGATTGTCGCCATTCCGCATCAGGCGCGGGCGGCGACACAAAGTGATCAAGGTGATGACGCCAAGACGGCATCACCGTGTTTAGTGATGGCGACCGCGTTGGGCATGATCAAAAAGATCGCCGCCAGCGATCTGCCCGCACCCTCATCAAAGGTTGGAGAGGTAATGAAGGTGAATGAGGATGACCGCATCATCGGGGCGAAGATGGCAAGCGGGCATGACGATCTATTTTTGATCACAGCGATGGGGCAAAGTATCCGCTTCAAAGAAGATGAAGTGCGGGCGATGGGCACCGGCGCGGCGGGCGTGCAGGCGATCAAATTATCAAACGTGGGTGATGTGGTTGTGGCGTTAAACGTTGTAGGGGCAACCCTTGCGGTTGCGCGCGCCGAAACCTTAATCATCACCGACAACGGTATGGGCAAACGTGTTCCGATTAAAGAATTTCCAACGCAAGGACGTTACGGCATCGGCACGACGGCGATGGATTTGACGGGCAAAGCAAAAATTGTGAGCGCGGCGATGGGTGAGGCGAGTGATAAAGTGATCGTCATCACCACGAAAGGCGCGCGCGTGATGAAGTTTGACGACGCACCGAAACGCAAACGCGCCATGCGCGGAGCGAGTATCATTGAATTAAAGAACGATGATACAGTGACAACGCTTGTGACGTTTATAAATCGCCTGCATGTTGAAGTGCCTAAACCACCGAAAGAAAAGAAGTTGGAAGTAAGAGGTCAGAAGTTAGAGGCGAAAGTGCTGGTGAAGAAAGATGGGAAGGGAAAAAAGAAAAAATCAAAACGTTAGCAAAAGACCGACGCGGTTTTAAAAACCGCGTCGGTCTAATGGAAATTAGACTATGCCTACCAAACACAAACCACGCCAACGCTCTAACAACGCTCCACTCCTTTTTGCCATCGTCGGCTTCATGCTCTTGTGTGTCTGCGTCGTCGTCGGCGGAGTTGCCGCGTATAGCTCGGGCATGTTTAATCAACCACTACCCACGCTCGCGCCGACTCTAACGAAGGTCGCGGTGATCGCTACCAAAGCGATCAACACGCCGACCAAAGCCGCATCACCGACAACGGCTCCAACAACGGTGGCGGCGACAGCGACGAACACGCTCGCGCCATCCGCCACCGCAAAACCGATCACCGAAAACGTGGTGAGACTCAACGACACAATCGAAGGGCTCGCTCTGACGCAAGATAAAATTGGCACGCTGCATCTCTTCTACAACTTGCTGGTGAAAGATGTTCACCAGATCATGCAATACCAAAAAGGAGTCGGCGGAAAATGGAGCGGCGCGATCACCGTGGCACAAGGCGATGTCTTCGTTCCCATCGCGCGGGTTCATCCTGATAACAGCGTGTGTCTGTTCTGGTCGGGCTTGGGTTTGTTCAAAGCCTGCTTCATCAACAACACTTGGACGATCCCGCAAAAAATTTCCAACGATCTTTTTCCATCCAGTCCGACGTTTGCACCCGATGGATCGATACACTTTCTCACCTCACCCAACGACACAATGTATAACGGAGTCGATCTGGATTTCCCGAACACCAACACCTTTGACAAATTTCTTGTTGTGGATTCGGCGGGGCGTGTTCACATCGTGAGCAAACAACTTAACGATAAAGGCGACATCATCCATCGAATCTCGGAAGACAAAGGCGCGTCGTGGAGCAACATCGCCGTCATCACCTCGGGCGACGAACTCCGCGCACTCGCCGCCGACTCGCAAGGGCGCGTTCACGCCCTGTTCAAAAATTCTTATCGGGTGTGGAGCAAAGACAAAGATTGGTCTGCGTCCGCATCGTTGAACATGGACTTTGAAGCGGGCAGCACATCATTGGTAATAGATTCAAAAGGACTGGCGCACGTCCTCGCCCGCACCAGCTACCTGCGCCAAAACGTCAACGGCTCGTGGTCGCCGCCGATTCAAATTGCGACGGGCGACGTACTGATCAACGCTTCAACGTCACCGCAGTTATGGGTAGATGTGAACGGCGCGCGCCATTTTGCTTGGGCGATGAAAGACAATACAATCATGTACAG
>Ga0163199_1002668_pt1 | contig 10890 bp, 8 predicted proteins | sample PL_2010_150m_FD_113537 | JGI IMG/M metagenome (GOLD analysis project Ga0163199, IMG submission 113537) | Freshwater microbial communities from Powell Lake, British Columbia, Canada to study Microbial Dark Matter (Phase II) - PL_2010_150m | ecosystem: Environmental > Aquatic > Freshwater > Lake ...
TAGCAATATGGCCAATAAAATTGCCGAGGACGGAATAGATATCAATGAGATTTCTATACTTAATGAACCGACCTTCATCAATCTTAGTAAACTGGCAATCGATTATTCCGACGCAACTATAAAGGGTAGCGAAACCATCAATAACGAATTGGAGGATTATATGAAGGGGTCGGGAAAACCGTTCCTCGATTATCAGTCAAAGGAATCTTACATTGATTCCTGCTTCGATTTTTACAATATTTTTTAATAATTTGCGCCGGTTTTACTTAAAGTTTATAACATTGAAAGATAGATATTTCGAGTTGAAGAACCTGATTGGAGCGATTCTTCTTTTATTAATAGTGGTTAGCGGGTGTCAAAAAGGTGATCCAACCCTTGGGATAAATTTATTGCCGGGCGTTAAAATTCTGGAAACTCTTTACCTTCCGAACAAAATGCCTATATCCACTGCTATTTTCACAGATACTAAAATCAGGGTTGACCATCCCCAATATAATTTGTTAGGAAGCTTCAATGATCCGGTTTTCGGACGTACCGATGCCTCCTTTGCCACGCAGTTTCGCCTTCCTTACCACCCCGCTTATAAAGTTAGTGCCTTGCTTGATTCGATTGTGTTAAAAATGACCTACAAAAAGATTTATGGCGACACAATAAGCAATCAAACTGTTCAAGTTTATGAATTACTCAGCGACCTGAACCTCGATGCCAAATATCTTTCATCATTTAACCTAAAAAACAATGCATCCTCCGAATTACTCGGTACATCCACATTTGTCCCTAAATTCAGAACGGATTCCTTACAGGCGGATACGACAGAACAAACAGTCAGGGTACGATTAAAAGCCTCATTTGCCAACAAACTTCTTCTGACCGATTCCTTGAAAATGACAAGTAATGATGAGTTTTTGAAAGTCTTTAAGGGATTGTACATTAGCTCTTCGCCTGTCAGCCGTAGGGGAACGCTGGTTAGTATTAATGCATCAGCTTCAATGATTGTTCTCTATTATCACGATCCTGTGCTTCGGAAAGATACGCTTGGTTTTGCGTACCGTGTTTCAGCTAATTCTGCAGATGTATCGAGTTATGTCCACGACTATACATTTGCCAGGTTTAATTCGAACCTGGACAAGGAGAACAACCTCGATTCGCTTATCTACATTCAACCTACAGGCGGGATAAAATCAAAGGTTCAGGTTCCTTCGCTTTCGTTATGGAAAGATTCTGTCAACTGTGCCATTAATAAGGCCACACTTACCTTCCATGTCGATACCATCATGAGTGACTACAGACGATATTCAATGCCATCACGAATTTATTTAAAAGTAATAAATGAATCGGGCGAAGAAGAAATGCCGGCTGATAGCCAGTTGTCAAGTAGCTATTATGGAGGGTTTTACAGTTCTTCTACTGCCACCTACTCTTTTAATGTAACACAACACCTGCAACAACTTATCAAAGGGCTAAACGATGGGACAAAACACAATAACGGGTTCTACCTGGTACATTCAGATCGCAATGGTTCTGCACAAAGAGTTGTATTAAAGGGATTTAGAAGCGCCAAGCCAGCTGAACTGAATATTACTTATACCCGCTATAAATAAATAGCGCTTTATTGTCATCATCGGGTATTGTTGATTGAACTTTTGTAATTTTGTGCTTTAGACAATTCAAAAAATCAGATCAGATTGGCAAACAGAATAATCTTACTGGTAGTTATAGTCATCGGTTATCTCTCTTTCTTCGTCTCTTGCGCAAATATCGGTATGCCCTCAGGAGGGTTGAAAGATACGATACCTCCTGTAGTCGTGAAAAGCATCCCGGCATTCAACCAAACAAATTTTAATGATCAGAAAATAAAGCTATATTTCAACGAATTTGTTATCGTTGAAGGGCTTAATGAAAAATTTGTCGTATCACCGCCAACCTCTAAAAAACCTATTTTCAGGACAAAAGGAAAATCAATCCTTATTGATTTAAATGAGAAGCTAAAGCCTAATACTACTTATTCGCTTGATTTTAAGGATGGTGTGTCTGATAATAACGAAAGAAATCCTATACGTGATCTCCGGCTCGCCTTCTCTACAGGTGATCAATTAGATTCATTGCGGGTGGTTGGATATGTAAAAGACGCCTATACCCTTGAGCCAATTGCCAATTCATATGTACTGCTCCATCGCGGACGCTCTGATACCCTGGTTTATACTACAAGACCGGACTTCATCGCAAAAACGAATCAGAAAGGTTTTTTTGCTTTGACGAATCTGCCGGCAGACACATTTCAGATATACGGATTAAGCGATGTTGACAACAACCTGAAATTTACACCAGGGGTCGATTCTATCTCATTTATTGATCATCTCGTAGTTCCATCTGCCAAATTCCTTCCTGACAGAGACACTACCGTCACAGGAACCGACACAATACTTGTGTTTGGAAAAACCAAGTTTTCGCCCGATCCGATCTATCTCCTCCGTTTTGGTGAATCCTTTTTTGATCTTCGACTAGACAAATATGTCCACCCAACCCGTAAAGTAGTCGATCTGTTTTTCACACAATCTGTTAAAGACACCTTTAGTATCGAGCCACTCAATTTTAAAGCAAAACCCGGTTGGAAACATACCGAAATGTCGGTTAAATCTGATTCTGTTAGAATATGGCTCACTGACTCAATGGATTATAATAAGGACACACTTGTTTTTAAATTGTCCTATCTTCAGCAAGATAGCCTTAAAGAGTATTATACTTTTAATGATACCATTCGACTCTATTTTACTGATGTAACCCAGGCATCTAAAAATAAGAGAAAAGAGCGCAGAAGGGTTGATACTGAAGTGAATTCTTTTCCGCTTACTACTAACCTTAGGGCAGGTTTCGACGTTTACCGGAAGTTGCTCATCGAATCGCCTGAACCAATAGCCTATTTTGATACCACCAAAATTTCCTTGTTCGAAAAGAAGGATACGCTGTTTCATCCAGTCGCATTTAAAATTAGTCCCGATCCTCTCAATAAGCGCCGATATCAGCTGGCTCATCCATTGAAATACGGCACGAGCTACAAACTGACCATTGACTCCGCTGCGCTGAAGACAATTTACAATACTTACTCCAAAAAACTAAAGGAGGAATTTAAAACGCAGGAGGAAGAACATTACGGAAAAATCATTCTTAACATTAAAAATGTCACCGGACCCACCATTGTTGAACTTTTAAGTGACGACAAGGACGAAAAGGTTGTACAATCGATCCCTGTTTCAAAAGATAGTATTATTACTTTCAAGTTTCTTGAACCTCGTAAATACCTAATAAAGGCTATTTTTGACAGAAACCATAACGGGAAGTGGGATACCGGAAACTTAAAGAAGAAAATCCAGCCCGAAGAGACGATTTATTTTCTTAGTGTTGTAAAGGTGCGTTCGTACTGGGAGAGCAATAACGACTGGACATTGCCTGCCCAGCAATTCTACAATAAAAAAATTGTAGATGAAGAACTTGAAGCACAAAAACTAAAGGATAAACTAAAAAAGAAGAAAAGTACTAAGGCATTTTAATTAAAAGATATGGCTACTAAAAGACGTTTGAAAAAGGAAATTACATTCATGTCGGCACAGTTGATAGGCGACTGCGTTGATTATCTTGAAACATTTGAAGACAAGAAGGAGGTTAATGTGCTATCAATCATCGAAGAGGCCGTTGTTTTGAACAACACAATTCTTGATCGCGCATGTCATCCAGACGGAAAAGACAATCCAAAATTGGTTAAACAACACTACAGGAAGTTGAAATCTGATTTTATAAAAGGGCTTGATCAGGCTTACGCAAAACTGGAGGGATTACATAAAAAATAGAGATAGTAACTGTCTGAATTGTAAGATCCCTGACAGGGTTTGGAATCCTGTCAGGGATATCGTCCTGGGTTTGGAACCCTGTCAGGGATATTATAATTACTTCAACTCCAGGATCATAGATGTTTTAGCCGGAACGACAATGTTGGTCAAATCGTTCACAACATTTCCCGAAATGACCTCTTTTGCAGAAGTGAATCCTTTTAGCGATTCAGCAAATCGACTGGTATTTAGTGTTTTGTTTTCAGAATTCGTATTGAGGATTACCATCACCGATTCTTTTTCGCTATATCTGAAATAGACATAGAAGTTATCCATTGGATAATAGTGCTTTAGCAATCCATTGTGAATCAGGTCTTTTCCTTTTCTCCAATTGACCAGCTTTTTCATGAATTGTTGAAAATCAATCTGGACAGCAGTTAGACCAGCTCCACTAAAACCGTTGATCGGGTCTCCCTGCCAACCGCCCGGAAAATCTTTTCTCATTTTACCGTCTCCGTCTCGTTTAAATCCTGTCATTAATATTTCGCCACCGTAGTAAACCTGCGGTATTCCACGGGTTGTCATCAGAAAAGTCATAGCTGTTTTATATTTGGAAACATCTTCCCCAATTGTGGTGAAGAATCGCTCTGTATCATGATTTTCAGCAAAAATGACGAGATTGTCTGCTTTCGGGTACAAGTAATCGAGCGCTAAAGTCTCATATAGATGATTTAGTCCCCAGCTGTTGGTCATCGATTTGACAATTGCATCCTGAGTTGGAAAATCCATAACACTTGGCATGTACGATACATAGCCGTTGGGATTATTCTTTCCTTTTTGCCAGAATGCGACTGCTGCCGGGTTAGTGTTCCACTCTTCACCCACAATATTGAAATTCGGATATTCCAACATCAGTTTGCGGGTCCAATCGGCCATCATCTGTTTATCCGGGTAAGGATAAGTATCCATCCTGATTCCGTCAAGACCAACGTACTCAATCCACCAGATTGAATTCTGAATCAGGTAATTAGCCAAATATGGATTGCGTTGATTCAGGTCGGGCATGCTTGGTACAAACCAGCCATCTGTAAATTCTTTGGAATCAATTTCCGATGCATATGGATCTTGTACGGTCGCTTTTTTGTGATTGGTAATCTTATAATTAGGATATTCGTTAATCCAGTCTTTCATTGGCATATCTTTCATCCACCAGTGGCTCAAACCGCAATGGTTGAAAATCATATCCATTACCATCTTTATCCCCCTTTTTTTTGCTTCGGCGCTTAAGGTTTGATAATCAGCATTTGTTCCAAACCGGCTGTCAACTTTGTAAAAGTCGGTGGTCGAATAGCCATGATAGGAAACCCTGGGCATATTGTTTTCGAGGACGGGATTTACCCAAAGTGCTGAGTAGCCATTTTCTTTGATATAATCGAGGTGATCCTGAATTCCTTTCAAATCTCCGCCATGCCGCCCGTTTGGATCTGTTCTATTACCTTTTTCAAGCTGATCATCTTTGGAATCGTTGGAAGGATCTCCATTGGCAAACCGGTCTGGCATAATCAGATACATGACATCTGAACTGTTAAATCCAACACGCTGGGAAGAACCGTTTTCGCGCGCTTTTAACTCGTAGGTTGATGTCACAATTGTTTTGCCGTCCTGCTTAAATGAAATCTCAAACTTTCCGGGTTTTACAGTTGGAGATAACCGCAAATCAAGGAAAAGGTAATTGGGATTCTCAACAGAAGTTGAAGAAACCAATTCCACTCCGTCATATTTGATTTCTGCTTTGGTTTCCGAAATGCGCTCCCCATAAACCATGAGTTGCAGCGATGGATTTTTGAATCCGGTCCACCAGAAAGGCGGCTCGACCCTGTTGAGACTTGGTTTGTTGACGGCATAAATTGGGATCACTGAGAGCAATGCAATTGCAAAGATTGCGATTGCATTGATTGTTAGCTGTTTAATTTTCATTGCGATCGTATTTTAATTGAAATTCTGTTTTTCTGTTATCGCCAATAAATTGTTCCTGATCATAAATTGTTAAAGTCAGATCATTATCTGAGAGGTTTTCGATACAAACAGTCTCTTTGTTTACTTTTATTTCCAGGATGGCGTTTCTAAAATTGATCCGAAACGAATAAGCGTTCCATTTCTCGGGGATAAATGGTGCGAACGATAATTTCCCATTCCTGATCCTCATGCCACCAAAACCTTTCACAAAGGCCATCCATGTTCCGCCCATTGAGGTGATATGACAGCCGTCGGAAGTATCATTGTTGTAATCGTCCAGATCGTATCGGGCCGTCCTGAGATACATGTCATATGCCTTTTCCCTGTATCCGATAGCACTGGCCAGAATCGTATGAATGCAAGGCGACAATGAAGACTCATGTACCGTGAGTGGTTCATAAAAATCAAAGTGCCTTTTGATCGTTTCTTTGTCATAATCATCTTCAAAAAGATACATGCTTTGCAGTGTGTCAGCTTGTTTAATATAGGGGGATCTCAATATACGATCCCATGACCAATGCTGATTGATAGGGCGTTCTGCCTCCGGAATTTCAGATGCTTTTGTTAAATCTTTGTCCAGAAAACCATCTTGTTGCAGAAAAATATTTCGGTTTGTGTCGAAAGGAAGATAAATATTTTGGATGATCTTAAGCCAGCCAGCAGTTTCGAGTTCTTCATTAAACCGCCATTTATCCTTTAACTTACAGTATTGTAAACTATGTTTATCTTTCAGGTATTCAATTACTTCAAGCGTGTAAATGAGTGTCCACCGGGCGATGCGATTGGTGTGGAAGTTGTTGCTGACATTATTTTCGTATTCATTAGGCCCGGTAACACCAAGCATAACAAACTTATGTTTTTCCTCCGACCAGTTAACGCGTTGTGCCCAGAAACGTGAGATGGCAAGAAGTACCTCAAATCCATGCGAAGAGAGGTAATCCATATCATCTGTATAGCGGACATAATCGAATATAGCAAAAGCAATGGCTCCGTTTCGGTGGACCTCTTCAAAAGTGATTTCCCACTCATTGTGGCATTCTTCACCGTTCATTGTGACCATCGGATAAAGTGCCGCACCTTCGTTAAACCCAAGTAATATTCCGTTTTCAATTGCCTTTAACAGCTGTTTGTGTCTGTATATTAGCAAATTGCGCGCAACCTGTACAGGGGCTGTCGCGAGGTAGAAAGGGAGACAGAATGCTTCGGTATCCCAGTATGTTGAACCTCCATATTTTTCGCCTGTAAATCCTTTGGGACCAATATTTAGTCTCGGATCTTCTCCTGTGTAGGTTTGTTGAAGCTGAAAAATATTGAAACGTATTCCTTGCTGGGCAGCCAAATCCCCGTCAATAATAATGTCACTGGTTTTCCATTTTTCGAGCCAGGCATTTGTGTGTTCCAGTTCAAGCTGATCGAAACCTTTCTGAAATGCTGAGTTTAGAAGTTTGGATGCGATTTTCATCAGCTTCTCTTTGGGGAAGTTCTCGGAAGAGACATTTATACCGAATTTTTCAATGGTGACCGATTCTCCCTCTTTAACGATTAGGGGGATAATGTTTGAAATGAATTTTGTCCTGTTTTCAACATCTGCTGAAAAGAGAGTTTTTTTACCATTGCGCAAAATGCTTATTTTCATTCCTGTACAGACATGAAAGAGCGTTTTGCGTACTTCTGCTGTAACATATCCCTCTCCAGGTTTTACACTCACGGTAACTTCATCCCAAAATTTTTCGTCGTAATTGGCATCCTGGTTGCGAATATCAAAATCGACGTAGGGTGACAAGATAATTTTATCTGAGAAATTCAAAGCTGTCACGGTATATCTGATGGCGCCGATTTCGGAATGGACAATGCTTAAAAAACGGCGGGTAACTACTTTTATCTGCTTCCCGGAAGGGAGTTCGGCAATAAATTCGCGATGGAGGCAACCCTCTTTCATATTCAGCTCCCGCTTAAAATACAAAACGCTGGCAGTATTCAAATCGAGGGTTTCATTTCCGATTTTTACATCAATCCCAATCCAGTTGGCCGCGTTGAGCACTTTTGCGAAATATTCGGGGTAGCCATTTTTCCACCATCCGACACGTGTTTTATCGGGATAATAAACCCCTGCAATATAATTTCCCTGAAGTGTTTTCCCGGTATATTTTTCCTCGAAATTGGCCCGATGGCCTATGCGTCCGTTCCCCAGACTCATCAGGCTCTCAGTGATTTTATTGAATTCGGGATGAAACTCGTTTTCAATAATTTTCCATCCGTCATGTATGATATAATCTATCATTTTATTGTCATTTTTGACTTTTAATTAAATCTTGGAAGAACAATGTTCTTCATTTCCAGGTGTGCACATTCAAAATACACTGTGTAGACGCACATTGTGAAGACGCATGCCATGCGTCTCTACGTTATGGGTACCACGATCTTAAAAGATCCAGATTCATTTTTTCAAAACCCGGAATTACATGATCGGCATTTTTTAGATTTTCAGGCTGACCTACGCCAATGATGTGCATTCCTCCATTACGGGCAGCATCGATACCTGCCTGAGCGTCCTCAAATACAAGACAATCCTGTGGTTCGATACCTAATTCGGATGCCCCTTTTAAAAACACCTCAGGGTCAGGTTTCGCTTTTGATACCTTATTCCCATCAATCACCACATCAAACTTTTGTGCAATGTTAATCCTGTCAAGAATCGACATCGCATTTTTGCTTGCCGATCCCAGGGCAATCAGTATGCCCTCATTGCGCAATTCGTCCAGGAATCTGATCACTCCCGGGAGAATCTCATCCGGTGTCATCTTATTAATGTACGAAACATACATACTATTTTTTGTGGCAGCCAATTCTTCTTTCGTCCGGAAATCAACTTTTATTTTGCCTATTTCGAGCAGAATATCAAGCGATTCCATGCGGCTGATTCCCTTAAGGCGTTCATTATCATGTTCCGAAAAATCAAAGCCAAGGTCATTGGCAATTTTTTTCCATGCCAGATAATGATAGCAGGCCGTGTCAACTACTACTCCGTCAAGATCGAATAAACTAGCTTTAATTTTCATCCGCGAATTAATTGTTTTTGTAAGTCGGATGGAACTCATCCCCGAAAAGGGGGACTCGTTTCAAAACTTACTCTTTAGCGATGACAAATTCTTTAACGAAAACAACAGAAACTCCTGCTACAACCATCGATATTCCAGCGACACCCAACATAAGAATGGCTTGTCCACCAACAAGTGTTAAAACAACACTTCCCAATAATCCGGCAGCAATCTGTGGAATAGTAATGGTTGCATTAAAAATTCCCATATAAACGCCCATTTTGTCAGCGGGCAATGCTGCCGAAAGAATTGTGTAAGGCATCGCGAGAATAGCTGCCCAGGCAATACCCACACCAACCATAGAGAAGATCAGTCCGTATTGGTTGTGAATGAAAACCATGGAAAGCAATCCGGCTCCTCCGGCCAGTAAAGACAACATATAAACGGTTTTACGTCCTAATTTGGTAGCCAACCTTGCCATTACCAACGAGAAGAGAGCTCCAAAAAGGCTATAACCGGCAAAGATTACTCCAACCCAGTTTCCGGCTTCGTTATAACCTGCCGAAATTGAATCGCCTGAGGTGGTGTTCCAGACATTTTGAGCAACTCCAGGCGTTGTATAAACCCACATCATAAAAAGGGCAAACCAGGAGAAAAACTGGACAACGGCCAATCTCCACATCGTAACAGGAATTTCTCTAAGTAGAGCAAGAAAGGAGCTCTTTTCTGACTTGGGCTCTTTGGTTTCATTATATGCCTGATATTCTTCAGGAGGATATTCTTTCGTCCTGAAACTGGTCCATAAAACAGAAAGCAAAAGAGCACCACCACCCAAATAGAAAGCCCAGATAACGGTGGGGGCAACTTTTTCGCCTACAGCCGGGATATTCGAAACTCCGATCCAGGTTAAAACGAAAGGAAGTAATGAACCTACCACAGCACCGGCATTGATCAGAAAACTTTGTACAGAATATCCCAGATTTCGCTGCTCCTCAGATACCATATCGCCTACCAATGCCCTGAAAGGTTGCATAGTAATATTGAAAGAAGTATCCATAAAAAGGAGCATAAATGCCCCAAAAAACAGTGGCGGTAATAGATAAGCAAAGAATTCAGAATTGGGCATAAAAAACATGGCCAGGGCTGAAATTATCGCCCCGAGAAGAATGTAGGGTATCCTTCGTCCAAGCCGTGTCCACGTGCTGTCGCTGAAAAGTCCGATTATAGGCTGCACAATTAATCCGGCGAGTGGCGCAGCAAGCCAAAAATAACTCAAATGGTGTACGTCTGCCCCTAAAGCAGATAATATCCGGCTTGTATTGCCATTTTGCAGCGAATAGCCGATCTGAACCCCCATAAAGCCAAAGCTCATGTTCCAGATGGACCAAAAAGAGAGACGTGGTTTTTTTGCCATAATTTTAATTGAAATTAAAAATCAATTTTAATCCTAATTGCCAGCGATATGACCCAAAATCAGATCAATATCACAAGCAAAACAGATCATCCAAATAGAATTCAGAAGACAAAATTGCCGAAATATGGAAAAAGAAAAGACAGTATCCCTGGAAAGGAATACGATTTATGGGGGAAAAGACAAATGATATTCGGGACAAATATAGTATTCAATAAATAAAAATGCAATAGCTAAATGCTTTTAAATCAAAATAATAGTGTGATTTGAAAAAAACCTTCTATGCAAACGTTTGCGAATGCATTCGAAGTATCAGATTTTTTTTGTCGATTCGCGAATGACGAGGTTTGTATCGATAAAAAACGTTTCTCCCTGACCTGTTCGCTGCGATTCAAGTCTCTTTAAAAGAACAGACGCTGCCTTCGACCCCATTTCATAGCCATGCTGATCGACTGAACTTAGTGTGGGTGTTGTAATGTCAGAATAACTCCCTGCTGAAAAACCCATGATCGCTACTTTTTCAGGAACGGCAATTCCCATCTTCTGTAAAGTTTTCATTACACCAACAGCCGTAAGGTCGTTAACTGTGAATATTCCATCA
>Ga0163199_1002670_pt1 | contig 10888 bp, 10 predicted proteins | sample PL_2010_150m_FD_113537 | JGI IMG/M metagenome (GOLD analysis project Ga0163199, IMG submission 113537) | Freshwater microbial communities from Powell Lake, British Columbia, Canada to study Microbial Dark Matter (Phase II) - PL_2010_150m | ecosystem: Environmental > Aquatic > Freshwater > Lake ...
CCGCTGGAACTGCTGGGCGAAGCCCGCCGGCGGTTCGGCTTGCCGGTAGCCGCCATCGGCGGCATCACTCCCGACAATGCACCGCAGGTGATTGCCGCCGGTGCCGACATGCTCGCTGTAGTCAGCGATTTGTTCGACGCGATGGATATCAGGGCACGGGCGGAATCCTATCAGGCGCTTTTCAATCAGGAGGCACCAGGCAATCGCGGCCAGCGCAATTCCTGAGCAGCCCTTGCATCCACCGTGCCTTTCGTGATCAACAGGACTCTTTTATGACTCGCAACGAAGAACTCTTTTCTCGCGCCCAGAAAACCATTCCCGGCGGCGTCAATTCACCCGTGCGGGCGTTTCGTTCGGTCGGTGGCGCACCGTGCTTTTTTGCGCGTGGCGAGGGAGCACGGGTGTGGGACGCCGACGGCAAGGCCTACATCGACTACGTGGGTTCCTGGGGGCCGTTGATTCTCGGTCACGCCGATGGCGACACCGTGCGCGCCGTGCAGGAAGCCGCCGCCAAAGGTTTGTCCTTCGGTGCGCCGACGGAAGGCGAGGTCGAACTGGCCGAACTGCTGGTGCAGCGGGTGCCGAGCATGGACCTGGTGCGCCTGGTGTCGTCCGGCACCGAGGCGACGATGAGCGCGATCCGGCTGGCGCGGGGCTTTACCGGCCGCGATGCCATCCTCAAGTTCGAGGGCTGCTACCACGGTCACGGCGACAGCCTGCTGGTCAAGGCCGGCTCGGGGCTGCTGACCTTCGGCAATCCGTCATCCGCCGGCGTGCCGGCCGATCTGGCGCAGCACACCCTGGTGCTCGATTACAACGACGCGCAGGGCTTGAGGGACGCCTTCGCCAAACACGGCAAGACCATTGCCTGCGTGATTGTCGAACCGGTGGCCGGCAACATGAATCTGATTGCACCCAAACCCGAATTTCTCGCCGTCATGCGCGAGTTGTGCACGCAGCATGGCGCGCTGCTGATTTTCGACGAAGTCATGACCGGTTTTCGTGTCGGCCCGGCGTCGGCGCAGGGCCTTTACGGCATCACCCCGGATCTCTCGACCTTCGGCAAAGTGGTGGGCGGCGGCATGCCGCTCGGCGCCTTCGGCGGACGGCGCGACATCATGGAACAGATCGCGCCGCTGGGGCCGGTATATCAGGCCGGCACGCTGTCGGGCAATCCCTTGTCGGTTGCGGCGGGCCTGGTGACGCTGAAGAAGATTGCCGCGCCGGGGTTTTACGAATCCCTGGCAGCGAAGACCGGGGTATTGGTCGAGGGGCTTGCCGCCGCCGCGAAGAAGCGCGGCGTGAAATTTTCCGCGCAATCGGTCGGAGGCATGTTCGGGTTATATTTTGCCGCGACGCCACCCGCTTCCTACGCCGAAGTCATGGCGTCCGACAAGGATGCGTTCAACCGCTTCTTCCATGCCATGCTGGATGCCGGTTTCTATTTCGCGCCCTCTGCATATGAGGCCGGCTTTGTCTCGGCCGCGCATACCGACGCCGACATCGCCGCCACGGTAGCGGCGGCCGACGCGATTTTCGCCGGCGGGTAACGGTCGGCGCTGTTCAGGCCTCGCGCCCGGCGCGGCGGGCAGCAAGCATTCTTTTGGCCTTGCGGGTTTCGAGCCAGCGCAGGGTGACATAAGTACCCCAGGCGAATAATCCCATGGCGGCGACAAAGGCGCTGTAGGACACGGGCCAGGGAATGCCCTGGGTCATCATCGAGAACTCGCTCATGCCGCCGATGCCGGCGATGATGTTGAGCGGCACGAACACCACGCTGATGGTGGTCAGCTTGGACACGCGCTTGTTCTGGTTGATGTTGATGAAGCCGACCGTGGCGTCCATCAGGAAGTTGATCTTGCCGAACAGGAAGGAGGTGTGGCCGTCCAGCGATTCGATGTCGCGCAGGATCTGGCGGGCATCATCGTGCTGGTCGGTCGACATCAGCCGGCTGCGCATCAGGAAGGACAGCGCACGTCGCGTGTCGAGCACGTTGCGGCGGATGCGGCCGTTGAGGTCTTCTTCCTTGGCGATGTCGGAGAGGATCTCGGCCGCCTCGTCATCGGTGACTTGTGGCGTCAGTACGGTGCGGCTGACCTTTTCCAGTTCGGTGTAAATATCCTCCAGCGCGTCGGCGGAGTACTCGACGTCGGCGTCGTAGAGATCAAGCAGCACGTCCTTGCCGTCGGTGACGTAGCCCGGCTGTATCCGTGCGCGCAGCCGCTGCAGGCGGAACACCGGGAGTTCCTCGCCGCGCATCGAGAACAGGATGTTGTTGTGCAGGACGAAGGCTACCGCAACGTTGCGCGACTCGTCTTCCTTGTCGAGCAGGAAGTCCGAATGCATATGGACGTCGCCGTTGTCCTCGATGTAGAAGCGTGCCGATTCCTCAATGTTCTTCAGGTCGTCGGCATCCGGCATTTCGAGGCCGAAGATGTCCTCGATCCACTGCAGCTCCTCCCTGGAGGGCGCGAGGAGGTCCACCCAGATCGGCGCCGTGGCGGCGAGGTCCCCCTTGCTGTCGATCTGGATCTGGCGCAGGCGGCCGTTCTGCAGCTCGAAAGCATTGACCTTCGCCGGCGTGCGCGCGAATTCGCTCGGCGGCAGCACGCCCTGCAGGTCGCCGGCGGCCGCTGCGGGAGCTTCGCCGGGTTCTTCGTCAAGCGATTCCTGCAGGGCCTCCGACATCTCGTCGAGCACGTCGTCGCCTTGTTCCTTGTCGAGCAGTTCCCAGACCTGGACGCTCTCGTCCGGCGGCAAGGCGTCGAGGATGCGCGCCACGGATTCGGGCGCCAGCGGCTCCAGCCGCGTGCGCAGTTCAGTCCAGTTCTGGCGACGAACCAGGTCCTCGACCTCGCGCAGGGTCTCCTGCTCCTCGGCGCGCTGGCGCGCCTCGGCATCATCTTCGGCGGAGGGGTTCAGGATCTCGGACATGGCCCGCTTATTCTAGTCGCCTTTGTCATGGTTCACGGCACCTCCGCGCCGCTCATGCGGCCCATAATCAGTTGCGTGCGACCGTTCATGTAGGTTGACCAGGGACTGCGCTCGTAGCGGCGCGGGGCGGGCAGCATGACGGCCAGTCGCGCCGCCTGTTCGGGGTCGAGCTGCGACGCCGAAACGTTGAAATAGCGGCGCGCGGCGGCGTCCGCGCCAAACACGCCGTCGCCCCATTCGACGACGTTGAGATACACCTCGAGTATCCGCCGCTTGTCCCAGAGCAGTTCTATCCAGACGGTGATAATGGCCTCCTCGCCCTTGCGCAGGATCGACTTGGTCGGCGACAGCAGAAGATTCTTTGCCAGTTGCTGGGAAATCGTCGAGCCGCCGGCCACCACCTTGCCCTTCTTCTGGTTCTTCTCGATGGCCTTCTGTATGCCCTCCCAGTCGAAGCCCTCGTGATCGACGAACTTGTCGTCCTCGGCGGCGACGACGGCACGTTTGAGATGCACCGAGATTTTGTCGTAAGGCAGCCACTGGCGTTTGAGTACGGCCTGCGGATTTTTCTGCCGGGCTTCATCAAGGCGCTGGCTCTGGAAGGCAGTGGTCCCGGGATTCACCCATTTCCACCAGATTACCCAGCCCAGGTACCAGCCCTGCCAGAGCAGGAGCAAACCGGCCAGCGCCGCAAGCCCGAGCTTCAGCCAGCGCGGAGCGGGTCTCACTGCGTTGCTTTCGCGCAACGCAATGGCGAATTGTCTCCCCCCACCCCCCGACCCCCGCCCGGGCGGGGGCGACAGATCGGTTCGCTGCGCTCAATTATCATGAGGTACTCCTCAGAGCGGCGAGCACCGGCGCAGTGCGCGGCCGCACCCCGCGCCAGACGAAGAACGCCTCGGCGGCCTGTTCGACCAGCATGCCCAGGCCGTCGGCAACACGGGCGCCGGTTGCCCGTGCCTGCTGCATGAACGGCGTTTCGCGGCCGTAGACCATTTCGCAGGCGACGCAGCGCGGCGCGAATATGGAAGTCGGCGTTGGCAATACGGCGCCGCTGAGCCCGGCCGAGGTGGCGTTGATGACCAGATCGAACTGCCGGCCGGCCAGGCCGGGGTAGCTGCTGCTGTCAGGTTTGATCTCGATTGCGCAGCCGGGCAGGCGGGAAAATTCAAGGGCCAGGCGCGCCGCCGCCTCCTCGGTGCGATTGGCAATTACCAGTTCGGCAGGATTTTCCAGCAGCAGCGGCAGGATCACGCCGCGCGCCGCACCGCCTGCGCCCAGCAGCAGGATGCGACGTCCGGCCGGGTCGCAGCCTAGGTTGTATTTCAGGTCGCGTACAAGACCTGCGCCGTCCGTGTTGTCGCCGCTGATTGCGCCGCCATCGAAGCTCAGGGTATTCACCGCCCCGGCTGCTTCCGCCCGCGGCGTGAGCCGCGTGGCGAGGCGAAAGGCTTCTTCCTTGAACGGCACGGTGACATTGGCCCCTCTGGCCGTCCCCTCGCTCGTGGCGATGAATGCGCTCACTGCCGCGGCGAAGCCGTCCTGCGCGGCGAGGATGGCCTGGTAACTGATGTCCTGCTCGGTTTGCGCGGCGAACAGGGAATGGATGCGGGGCGACCTGCTGTGCCCGATGGGGTTGCCGAAGACGGCGTAGCGATCAGTCATGGCGGGGCTCTCAGTCCGAGCGCAGGCGATCCGCGTTGGTGAAGGTCCAGGTGCGGGTGATCTCGAGGACGTCGGTGTCGCGGCGGATGGACTCGGGAAAAGAAGCGTAGGGCGAGGCCATCTGCACGATGCGGCGCGCGGCATCGTCGAGCAGTTTCTTGCCCGAAGAGCGGCTGACTTCGACACTGTCCAGATCGCCGTTGGCCTTGATGACGACGGTCAGCACCAGGCTGCCGTAGAGACGGCCCTTGGCGGCGTCGGGATAGTTCAGGTTGCCGATGCGCTCGATCTTTTGCCGCCAGTCTTCAACGTATTGGGCGAAGCGGTATTCCTCGACCCGGGCGCCGATGAATTTCTTGCGTGGCCGCTGGTTGTACTCGTCCAGTTGCCTTGAGATCTGGCCTTCGACGCGGGCAATCGCCAGCGCGCTGCTGGCGAGGTCGGCGCCGGAGAGAGTCGGCGCGGGCGCCGGAGCCGGTTTGTTCTGCGCCCTGTCGGCGTTGATCGCCTTTTCACTTTTCAGCCGCGTCATCATCTGCTGCTGTTGCGCTTCGAGTTCGGCGACCCGACGCTGTTTCTCGATCAGCTCGCGGCCTTCCCGGCTGTCGGGCGAAGGCGGCAGAGGTGTCCTGGCACGGCGGTCTTCGTCGGTATTGCCGCCGCCATCGAGATTGGTTTGCGCTTTGGCCTGCGCCTTGTCGGGACGGCTCTTGCTCTTGCTGTTGACCAGGATGACGTCAAGCGCCCGCTCGCGCGCCTTGTCGATGAAGTCCGGTGGAGTGAAGCGAATGGCGAGCACCACGGCGTGGAGTACTAGCGACGCGCCAAGCGCCAGCGTCAGGCTTCGCCGCGGTGCATCCATTGCCGCAAGAAACGCCGGCATCTGCAAGGACGACGGAAACGGCCAGGAAAAGCGCGACGGGCTTGGCGGGTTTGGCATGACTACGCCATTTTACTCTGCGGCTTCCTCGCCCTCGTCGCCGGTGATGGCGGCATCAGAACCGTTATTGGACGCCAATTCGGACATCGATTCAGGCGCCCGCTCGAGATAGCGGAGCTTCAACTCGGCCTCCAGCAGATCGATGCCTTCGATGCCGAGTCGCACCCCTGCGCCGCGCGGCAGTTCGGGCAAGGAGGGGACGCGCAGTACCAGCGGAATGGCCTCCAGCCGCACCAGCGACTCGCGCAGTACGTGGCCCGTCACCGTCTGTTCGCCCTGCTGCAACAGCCAGCGCAGACACCAGTAGCGTTCCATGCCGCGCTGGAATTCGGCATAGGCGGCGTAGGTCAGTTCGAAATCGCGCATGGCCGCCAGCAGGTCGGCCGATTTCGGCGGAAAGGGTGGCGGTTCATTCTGCAGCAGTGCGATAAGTTGCCACTGGTTGAGCAGATCGCAATAGCGCCGCAGGGGCGAGGACGACCAGGCATAGCACTCGACGCCCAGTCCCTCATGGGGCGCGGCGACGGTACTCATGCGCACCTTGCCGGCGGTCTGCACGCGGTACAGCGCAGGAATCCCGGCATCGCGCAGCATCGCCCCCCAGGTGGCATTGGCGACGATCATCAGTTCGGCGACCAGCGTATCGAGCGGACTGCCGCGCTCGCGCTCGCTGATGGCCACTATGCCCTTGCCGGGTTCTGCCGCGATGCCGCTGTCGGCTTCCCAATCCACGGTGAAGTTGTAGTCCTTGCGCGTAGCGTTGTCGGAGGGCTTGCCGCGACCGGCTTCGAGCACCTGGGCGAATTCCCAGAGCCGCTTCAGCTCATCGCGATAGGGAAAATCCGGCAGCCCATCGGCCAGCGTGGTCTCATTGAACACCGGCTCGATGTCATGGTGACGGAGGTTGGCGACGATCGGCACGCGTTCCATGCGCGTCTCATGCCCAATCAGGCGATAGTCGGCGGCGACCTCGAGATAGAGCGAGATGGCGGCCACGGTGTGCCCGGCGGCCAGCGTGAAATGCTCGACGATGTCTTCCGGCAGCATGGTGATCTTGCGACCCGGCATATACACCGTGGACAGCCGTTCGCGGGCGATGCGGCCAAGGTCCGAGTCTTGGCTGAAGCCGAGGCCCGGTGCCGCGATGTGAATGCCGATGTGCCAGCCGCCATCGGGGTTTGTCGTCACGGAGAACGCGTCGTCGATCTCGGTGGTGTGCGCGTCGTCGACGCTGAATGCCGCGACCGCCGCCACTGGCAGCTCGGCTATTTCCGCCGGTGCGGCAAAATACGGGAAACCGGTGCCGCCCTTGCTCTCGGGAAAGAACTCGAACAGGAAACGGCCGAGATGATAGTCATGGGTAGAGGGCAGCGCGCCGCAGTCGAACAGCAGCCTCGCCGCGGACTTTCCGGTTTCGCCGCAGGCCGCTTCCAGCGCCTTGGTTTCGTTGCGGTTGCGGTCCGGCTTGTAAATAAGCTGAGGCGGGAGCGGCGTGAACTCGACGGGCAATTGTCCGTGCGTGAGTTCCTCGACCATGCGCTCGACGGCCGCCGCCTGCAGACGCTTCTTTTCGAGGCCGGCCAGTGCCGCCTGCAATATCTCGGGCGGCGCCTTGCGGAAGCGACCGCGGCCCTTGCGGTGAAAATACATTGGCGCCGAATGCAGGCGCAGCAGTACGGCCGCGGCCTGCACCGGTTCCGCTTTGGCGCCGTGGTAATCGGCGGCGATCTCCTCGAAGGCGAATTCGTTTTCGCCGCATACTTCCCACAGAAAGTCGACGTCGATGCCTTCGGCTTCGGCTTCGGCGCGCTCCAGCAAATCACCCGCGGCCGGGGCGGCAAAGCGCAGCAGGACATTGGCCGCCTTGACCTTGGAGCGCTTGCCGGAGGCGAGCTCGATCTGCAACGAAGCCACGTTGTCGGCAAGCACGGTGCCGGCACGGAAAGCGCCGTCCTCTTCAAACAGGACATTCATGGGGGAAACACCCCGGGTCGGGGAGTGAGCGGGAAACGAGGGGGCAGATTATAACGGTCTGGCCGTCGCGATCAGAACGGTGCTGGTCAGCCGGTAGCCGTCTTGGACCGCATGTGGCGCGAGGTCCTCGCTGACGGCGGCGGCCAGCGCCTGCTGTTTTTCGACGGGCAGCCGCGACAGGCTTTCCGCCGCGCCGCCGGCGAGATCAAGAAAACCCTGCCAGTAGGCGCCGGCATCGCTGAAGGCGACGGTAAAGCGATAAGGCTCGATGGCTATGTCGCAATAGTCGGCGCTGGCGAGACGGCGAGCGAGTTCTTCCGCATCGCCGAAACGGAAAATCGAGGGGCGTACGACCTTCGGCGGCGGCAGCAGGCGGCGCATGCAGGACAATGCCGCGTCGACCAGCGGCACTTCTTCGGCGCGGCCCCACACCGACAACGCCAGTCGTCCGTCCGGCTGCAGCACACGGTGGATATCTCTCAGGGCGGCCTGTTCGTCAGGGAAGAACATCAGGCCGAGGCCGCACAAGATACGGTCGAAACTGCGGTCGGCGAATGGCAAAACCTCGCCATCGGCGGCCACCCGGGCCAGATCGGGACAGCAGGCCAACTGGCCTTCGCTGATGTCGCTGGCGATCACCAGGCCGTTGCTGCCGACCGCGTCCCGCGCGCTGTGCGCCAGCAGGCCGGGACCACTGGCCAGATCGAGCACCCGCTGTCCCGGCGCCAGTCGGGCGGCAGCCAGCAGCGCGTCGGCCAGGCTCTGGCGGACCGGCGATGCGGCCAGATAGCGCGGCCCGATCCGGTTGTAGCCGGCGCGTTCCAGCCGCTTGAAAAAGGCGAAGTCGAAGCTCATGGGGAGACTACCAGTTTGGCGTTGGCTGATCTTACAAGATCGAAGCTATACACGGCGAGACCGATCCAGATCACCGTGAAGGCCAGCGCGCGGTTCAGGCCCAGCGGTTCGTCATAGACAAACACCGCGAGCAGGAAGGTGATGGATGGTGCAAGGTATTGCAGGAAGCCCATCATGGTCAGCGGCAGCCGCCGCGCCGCGACGGCAAACATTAGCAGCGGAATTGCGGTCACGGCGCCGGTGGCAATCAGCATCAGGTCGCGCCCGTTCAGGAGCGCGGGGCCGCCGCCGAAGTGGTTCTGTCCGGAGATCGACAACCAGGCCAACCAGGCCAGGGCCGGCGGCGTCATGCACACCGTTTCGAGGAACAGGCCGCTGGCCGCATCGAGCGGCAACTGTTTGCGCAGCAGGCCGTAGATGCCGAACGTGCCGGCCAGTACCAGGGCGATCCAGGGCAGGCCGCTGGCGCGCGTCACTTCGATCGCGACGCCGGTCGCCGCCAACAGCACGGCCAGCCACTGCAGCGGACGCAGGCGTTCCTTGAGCACCAGCACCCCCAGGGCGACATTGAACAAAGGCAGGATGAAGTAGCCGAGGCTGGTTTCGAGGATGTGGCCGTTATTCACGCCCCAGACGAATACCAGCCAGTTGCTGATCACCAGCGCCGATGCCAGTGCGATGCGCGCCAGCTGTATCGGTATGCGGGCAATTCGCAGGGCATCGCCGAAGCCGCGACCGAAACCGATCACGGCCGTCATCAGCACCATGGCCCAGAGCACCCGATGAGCGATGATTTCAGCGGCCGGCACTTCGGCAATCTGCTTGAAGAATACCGGCACCAGGCCCCAGATCAGGTAGGCGGCGAGGCCGGCAAACACTCCCAGCCGGGTGTTTTCTCGTGTGGCGGCGGGCAGGCTGCCGCTCACGCCAGGCCGGCGAAACTGATGACAGGATCGAGATAGTCGTCCCAGCGCGTAAAACTGTGATCGCCTCCGGGCAGCACGGATTGCCGCGCACCTGCGTAACGGCTGACCGCATGGCGGTAATCGAGCGTCTCGTCGCCTTCCTCCACCAGCAGCCAGAAGCGCTCCGGTTTGCTCAGGATCGGCACTTCGATGGTACGCAGTTCCTCGATGTGGTCGCTGGTGAACTCGAAGGATTCGCCGGAATAGAGCCAGCGTTGCGGGCCGACGAAATCCTTGAGCGACAGATGCGCGACCACGGCGGGATTGACCAGCACGGCCTTGAGGTCGAAGTTCTCTGCCAGATACGTCGCGTAGTAGCCGCCGAGCGACGAGCCGACCACGGTGCTGACACTGTGGTCGGCGATCAGCTTCGTGGTGAGCGCGATCGCTTCGCGCGGCGAAGCCGGCAGTTGCGGGGAGACGAACTTGTCGCCGAGGCCGCGCTCGCGCATGCGATCACTCAGGGCCTGCGCCTTGTGCGACTGCGGTCCGCTGGTGAAGCCATGCAGGTAGAGAATCAAGGACTGCTCCAGTCCACCAGGCCGAACTGCCACGTCGCCAGCACCACGATGCCGAAGGCGATGCGGTACCAGGCAAAAATCGTGAAGTCGTGGGTTGCGATAAAACGCAGCAGCCAGCGCACACAGAAGAAGGCCGAGACGAAGGCGGCGACGAAGCCGACGACCCACATGCCGAGGTCGTCCATGGCCAGCAGGTGACGTTCCTTGTAAAGCTGATACGCGGTGGCGGCGAGCAAGGTGGGAATCGCGAGAAAGAAGGAAAACTCCGTCGCCGCCTTGCGCGACAAGCCGAACAGCAGTCCGCCGATGATCGTCGCGCCGGAACGCGAAGTGCCGGGAATCAGAGCGCAGGCTTGGGCCAGGCCGAGCTTGAAGGCATCGACAAGGCCCAGATCCTCGACCTTGTCGACGCGGATGCGATGCTCGCGCCGCTCGGCCCAGAGGATGATGAAGCCACCGAGGATGAAGGTGGTGGCCACCGTGACCGGATTGAACAGGTTGGCCTTGATCGCCTTGCCGAAGAGCAGGCCGAGCAAGGCAAGCGGCATGAAGGCGACGGCGAGGTTGAGCGTGAAGCGCTGTGCCGAACGGTCGCTGGCGAGGCCGCCGATGACGCTGACGATGCGCTCGCGATATTCCCAGCAAAGGGCGAAAATCGCACCGGACTGGATCACGATTTCGAACAGCTTGCCCTTTTCGTCGTTGAAATGCAGCAGATCGCCGGCCAGGATCAGGTGTCCGGTCGAGGAGACGGGAAGGAATTCGGTGAAGCCTTCGACCAGACCGAGTATCAGTGCCTGCAGCAGCGGGTGAAAATCCATGTCAGAAGAATAAATTGGCGCCAGATAAGGGCGCCGAGTCTAGCATGCGGGGGTAGTTGCCACCTCGAGCTTGGCCAGCCAGACCAAGGCAGCGTCGCGGTCGCTGCCGCACATTTCGAGTGACGGCTGAAGGCCCGCGCAGCAGGCCGGGCGCCGCGAACTGCCGAACAGCGTGCAGCGATTGTCGGGCGTCAGGTGCACGCAGGCCTGGCC
>Ga0163199_1002672_pt1 | contig 10881 bp, 15 predicted proteins | sample PL_2010_150m_FD_113537 | JGI IMG/M metagenome (GOLD analysis project Ga0163199, IMG submission 113537) | Freshwater microbial communities from Powell Lake, British Columbia, Canada to study Microbial Dark Matter (Phase II) - PL_2010_150m | ecosystem: Environmental > Aquatic > Freshwater > Lake ...
ATTGTACGTCTAACCCATTAAAACAAAGGTTAACAAGTCCTCTTGTCGCCCTATCCATAATTTTATATTACCATAACCGGCGCAAATAACTCATAAGGTATTACCCAAACGGCAAAAAAAAACACTGGCGAAAAGGTCAGGTAAATAGTTTAATATAGTCGCGCCCGCGCGTTTTAGCATGATTATCACATATTGCCTCAAACTCTTGTTTCAACCGCGCCTGTTCCTTTGTCAGCCGCTCTCGACAAGAATCGTCTAATTCCTCTTGTACCCTTTCCATTTCGGCGGCTATCCGCGCCTTGTTTTCCACTAAAATTTTCCACTTGATATACTCACGACATTCATGTAGATAGCGTCCCACGTCAATCTTTGGTTGTCTGCCCATAGTAAATCTCCTTTGCTGTGTTTTATAGATTTCCGGCACTATGCGCCGCTTTTCCCTAATTCCCGTTTTTGCCCTGCGTTCGATCCCCGCCAAGATAAAACCTCAAACACCGGATACCGCATTGCACCCAACACCTTTTCTTGTTCGCCCGTTGCCGTTGTCTTTTGCCCTATCCTTTTTTGCTTGGAAAGGAAACGGCGTAACTCAAGTGAAGCCGGTTTCCCCTTCTAAGTAACTTAAGAGTTAATTACGAGTGAAAAAAAACATCCGTAAACCCGCGCCGGTAGCCAGTCTATAAAACCAAAGCGCGACCAAAACATAACTAAAACGGCAAAAAGCGCGACCAAAACATAACTAAAACGGCAAAAAGCGCGACCAAAACATAACCAAAACTCCGCATTACTATTTTCTCTAATGCCTTGAAACAAGGGTCTCTCCTACAAGGTTATTAAGTTCTATCGGGTTTTTCAGCACCCATATTCTTAATCCGCACCCTTTCGCCTTCGCTGGTTTCATCTCTTTTAGTTCCTCTATCGGGGGTTCTATCCTGTGGATAATCGGCATTAGCTTTTCAATCGCTTCAATAAGCGCACTGTAGTTATCTCGTGGTCGGTCATATTTCAAGTGTGCTTCCTTGATAAATCGCTCAACCTTGTATGCGATAATTTTGTATCCATTTTCGGTGTTCTTGATTTTATTGTTGCCTGAATCTCCGCTAAGAAATTCAAGCAGGTAATATGCTGTGGGGCTTAGGTCTGCCTTTGGATTGTTGCTCAGCAGGTTAATGTATCCCCCGCCCTGCTTAAAGATTTTACCCATTTCTTTTGAAGATAGTTCTTTATTTGCGTCAACAAAGGCAAGCGCGCATACTAAAAAATCAGTATTTACTTGTATTATATAATTGCCGTCAATCCTTCCTAATGTATTTAGGAAACATCCGCTAACATAATCATGTTTCCTTGTCCATCTGATACGGCATACATGCAATGAATTCAAGCAATTATCTATCATGTCATAAACCCATTTGTCTTTTGTTGTATATCCCATTGCTTTGATAAATTGTGTTATCGGGATAATTAGCCGTGATTTCTTTTGCGTGAATACTTCGTTTATTATAATTCTCGCTATCCTATGTGTGTTATCATAAAGTTTAATTCCTTTTATTTTGTCGTTCATTGTTTCTGTGTGTATAGGCTGAAAGAATTGAAGGTCAACTGTAAAGCAGTGGTCTCCGAAATTTCGTACTATTTCGTTGCCATAAATATATTGCTTCTCTTTTATTAGCACTTCATTTATCTCATCTCCTTTGGGTTCTCTGCCAAGCTCATTTTTAAGTGAAACAACAATATTATCCATTGTTTTTGTCTTTTCATAGTCAAGAGTAAAGCAGTCTTTGTGCGTTAATGCTTTTAAGAACTTGTTTACGGTAATTCTTTCAACCGGCGTTATTGGCCGCTCAATATCCACTTCCCTGTGCATTTCTCTTTTATAAAGAGATTCAAGGCGTTCCTTTTCTTGGATAATTCCACTATAGTTAAGGATAATGTCTTCAACGATAACCGCCGCCGCTGCATCTTCTGTATTGGCTATACCATCTTGAAGTGATAAGAGACTTGATAGGTAGGATTCTACTTGTGCTTTGTCTATAATTTTATCATCTTTTATGAGCTGTGTTACCTTTTTATATATAACATCCATGTCTTTCCATGTTTTCTTTATATGATTAATTAACGCCTCTTTCCCGTCTTTTTCTGTTACTTCTATGAGTGAATTTAGCAATCTCTTAATGCGTTTTGATTTCTCAATAACGTCTTTCTGTGCGTCTGCCGATAGAGCTTGATACCATCTTGAATTTTGGGGGTCGGTTAAAAGTGGAGATAGAGATTGCCTCACCGTGCCTTTTGAAGTTAACATTGAAAACATTACTGCTCCGTTTCTTATACTTTCCATATATCCCCCTTTATTCTGGCTTCAGTAGTTTTTTAAGATATTCCTCTGACACGTAGCTCATACGGCTGTTCGCTATCTTCTTTGCAATCAGCCTTCCTTCCCGCACCCATCGCCTTACACTGCCGTAAGTAACACCCGTCAACTCTGATACTTCTCGAAGTGTGTAATATTTATCCCCTGATATTTCCAGCATGGTTATACCCCCTTCTTAAAGGCGCGTTCGCCGTATTTGTCAATCATCATCTGATAGCCCTTCCTTTCAGCGGTCTGTCTTGGCATATTGCCGTCATACTCTAAAATGCTGATTCGTTCCTCATAGTCGCCTAAGACGTGGTCTGCGAATAGCCCTATGGCCGCCTGTCCGTTATCAGGGCTGCTCCTCTTTGTCTGTTGCCGCTGTTTCGATTGTATGAAGGTCTCTACGAATCCCATCGTCTTAATATTCCCTTATCTTCAATATCGGCCTATGAAATGTTATGTTCGCCTTCTCATTTACCGCGCCGTTTCTGTTTTTTAATACCATTATGTCAATCTTCGGGTCATTATCTTTGAGCATCGTTCCGCTCTCTTGTGCCGTTTCCATAGCTTCATTCCATACCCCTAACACCAAGTTAGCGTCCTGTTCTATATCTCCGGCTTCTCGAAGATTGTCTAATCGTACCACGTTTCCACAATTCTTTTGACTTCCCCTCCCCGTGCTCTGGCTTCTGCCTAACTGTGCGCCTAATATAATTGGCAATGATAGGCTCTTAGCGCAATCCAGTAACCGGCCTGAAATATCCTGTAACTCAAGCTGTCGTATCTTGAAATTGCCGTCTGATTTTATCTTCTGTATGTAGTCAATGAAAATAGCACCCACATTATATTTCTCTTTTATGTGTGATAAGGTATTAACCAGTGCGCCTATTTCAAAGGGTTCGTCTATAATCCAAAGCGTTCTATCATGTTCTGTGTATTCCTTAAACTGTGCGATAGCCGCATCTATCTTGTCAGCCTTGTCTGTGGTTATGTCTATGCCATGTTTACCTTCTGTGATATATCTCTCGATATTGCTTAGATTGAATCCTGGAAGTTTGTCATTGATAATCGTCTCACTAAGAATAGTGATTACCTTGCTTATTAGTTGTGTTTGTGTTTCCTCATAACTGAAAAAGAAAAAGGATTTTTTGTTGCCTTCAGCTTGGGCCTCCAGCATGTTCAGCAACATATTTAACATGACAGTGGTTTTCCCGTGAGAAGTCCGCCCGCCTATAATGGTTAATGCTTCGTTTGGTATTCGTATTTTTTCGTCTAAGGTCGGCCAGCCTGTCTTTAACCCCTCCGGCTTTGATTTCAGCTTAGTCAGGTAGTCGTCAAATGATATGGGCTTTATGTTATCGCCGCTCTGTGTCGCCCGTATCTTGTCTAATCCTTTCTTTATGTAGCCTTCTATGTTGTAGATTTGCCCGTCTTTGAGCAGGTCTTCGCTTCCCCGTAAGAGTGCCGCATATTCATTTTTGACTTGCTCGGCCTTTACTTTGTCGGCGTGGCTCTGTTGCTTTCCCGCTAAATATTCCAGTGGTGTATTTGTTTCAGTCGTTATTTTCTCTAAGAAGTCTTGGCACTCTAACTGGTCGGTTATTGAGTTTGCATAAACCAGCGCGTCAGCCAGCACCCTATCTCGATTTATCGGGTTCGCTATCTCACCGTGCTTGCTAATAATCCTGTCTGCCGTCCACGCCGCCGCCGTCATGGGCTTTTCTATTATACCCCTGAAGGCTTCTATCCCACGTTCACTGATTAGTTTGTCAGGGTCTTTGACACCATAGGGCAGCTTAGACACATACGCGCGTATCTCGTGTTTTTTAAGTAATGACAAGCCGCCTTCAGTCCCCTTTTCCCCTGCGGGGTCCGAATCTAAGCATAATATCACCTGATTGATTTTTCGTGCCTTGAGGTCGTCAATATGGGTTTGGGTTAAACTGCTTCCGTTCAGGGCTATGACATTGTTTACGCCCCGTGCCTGTGATACCAAAGCGTCAAAGAAGCCCTCGACAATGACAGCGGTTCTTTCATTGTATGGTATCCTCTCAATGAGAAACGGCGTTGCCTTCATGCCCGTAGCCTCACCAAGAGGCTTGTATTTGTCTTTATCGCTATCGCTTGCCGTGTCAATGTGTCGGCCATAGAAGCCGATTATGTTTCCGAAGCGGTCTCTGTAGGGAATAACGGCCTTGTAATCGTCCCGATAATTTAGCCAGTGTAGAACATCTGAATCCCCCATTATGGAAAGCGTGTTGTCTTCTTGCCATTTGAAATCATACCCTTCTTTCTCAAGGAATGACACCACTTTTGAATGTCCAGGATTATAACCTATCTCCATGCCCTTGATTTCGTCTGCTGTGTACCCCCTGCCCTTGAGATACGTCAAAGTGCTTAACCCGTTCTTGTGAAGCAAGCCCCCCTTGAAGTAATCAAGAAGCCTGTTATTCAGCGTATCTCGCTTCTTTTTCCTGTCTATCGCCTCTATGGTCTCTGGTGTGATTTCCGGCAGTTCGTACCCACTATATTCTGCAAGGCGTTCTAATGTGCCTCGATTGTCTAATTTATCCCGCTGTTGAAGGTAATCCCATAGTGTTATTGAATACCCACATTTATTTCTGCGATTGCAGTTGATATAGCGGCTTCCAGTGTAGATATATGTCTCGCCCTTGCTATTACATTCAGGGCAGTCAAGCGTACAGTAACCGCCCCTTTCTTTAGGGTTCAGCTCTGGTAGTGCCTTGAGATAGTCTAAGTTTGAATAAATAGCCTCGTAATCAATCGTTGCCAATTTAAAATCCCCCACTGTTCATTTTATTGTTAGGGTATTATAACATACTCTGCACGTAAAAGCAAGTATCAAAATGCTTATAGGCGTATATGTTTGACAATAGACTGAACTTTTGTTTGGTTAGCGTGTTTTACGGCCATCAGGACACCAGCACCGCGAACGGACAGACAGGGCTTACCCTCTTTTCCTTCGCCAGAATCTTTTGAGCCTTTTCCTCTGGCAGTTTGGCAAGGGCGGTAATTTCCTTCTTTGAGGCAAAGTCCTCTGAAACGAGAATGTCCTCAATATCTTTGTTACCTTGAGAAAGGGATTTTACGGCGCGGCCATAGGCTACGTCATAACGCACTGTACGCTCCGATATGCCTAATTCAGTGGCCATTTTTTGCGACGTCTTTTTATGGTCAGATAACGATAGGGCAATCGTTGCCCCATCGTTTTTCTCTGCGTTCTTGTTATCAGATTTCAATGGTAGCACTGTGATACCATTGTTTTTCTCTGCGTTCTTGTTCTCAGGCTGTGCGCCTACCATTTTAACGCGCTGGTCATAAACCATTTGGATATACATAGAGCGTTTATTATCTGTGAGATTGCGCCTCTGTAACTGGTTAGCAATAATCCAGTCAATTACGTCCTCACGACTGGCGAACACAAGGGTAACGGCATGAAGGAAGGTTACTCGGATTAATCGTAAACGTCTTTACGGTGTCCCACCTTGTGAACGGTTACGATTTTGTTATTGTGGTTTATACTGTAAACGGCTCTATAGACACCTATGTATAGCTTATAGAGTCCCGCTAAATTACCGCTTAAAGGTAACGGCGTTAAGTCTTCTATGTTTTTAGAGAGCCATATTAACTTATCGGTAATCCTTTTGGCTATTGAGGGGTCAAGCTCTGCAAGTGCTTTTATTGCTTTTGGTAGAACATCTAACTCATAAGCCAAGTTGCCGTATTACCTCTTCTATGGGTATCCCTTTTTTGCCTTCCTTGATTTCCTTCAAGCTCTTGATTAGCTCTTGTTCCACTTCCGGCTTTAACTTTAAACCATAGTCCGGGTCATATGTCGGGTCTTTTAAAATTATCGTTTCCAAGTCGTAATCCGGGTCATGTATAGTGATAGTTTCCATGAGCTTAGTATAACACCCTGATAATGATTTTGTCGCTATCGGCCATCGAGACAGCAACCCATCATCGACCAGGGCTTCCCCATCTTTTACCTTCGCCCGAATGTCTTGTACCTCTGCATCTGCGGCATAGCCCATTGACGCGGACACCCTGAAAGGCATACGATAAAGTATGGGAATAGTAAAGCCTAAGCAGACACATGCAGAAGGGGAAGCGTTCCGATACATGGAAAACGCCAAAGGGCTGTTAAAAGACGCGGCCATTGAAGATAATATCTACCTCGATAAGAAGCCCGTAAGGGAAGCGTTCGGGACGGCGTATCTTGCCATACTGGAAGCCCTTAACGAAGCCCTGATAAAGAAAGGTCTTACCCGTAAAGAATTACCTAAGTCAGTTGACAGCTATATGACGGCCATAAAGAAACACCTGTCAGTCAACAATGGCAAGCTGGTCAGGGAATTTGACAGGCTGTATGAAGCCTTGCATATCGCCGGATATTACAGGGGATTAATAACACAAACACCCTTAGTCAAAGAAGCTATGAAAGAAGCGGACGATTTTATTAAGAAGATATTGCCTAAGCCCTGAATATCCATACGGCAATAAAAAAGCCGTACACCTTGTGATAGTGTTCCGGCTTGTGTCTATGTGTTGCCGTGAAACGGCCTCTATATGGTTATCTGGTCTTTCTCTATTACAGTTCCTTCCTTTTCAAAAAGGGTAAAGCCTGACACTCTATGCAGTCCCTTAAACTGCGTCATGTCAATTTCCTCGGTTCTCGTGTTTAAGTCTTTGTACCATATACTTGCTTGAGTGTCCGCCATTTCCCTTGTGTCAAAGAAATATGCCTTTATTAGCTCTGTCGTGCTGTCTGTCGGCTCAACGTTATCGGTTGGAAATAAATATTGAGTTTCCATTTCTCCGGCCTTATTAGTGTCTGTCCACGTTAGCACGTATGCCACGTCTTTAACTCCCTGCGCTTTTACAATACCTGTATTCATTGTGTCCCCCTTACTATGTTTTTATCAGCCGTGAAACGGCTATTGTGTGTCGGTCTGCTTATCGTCTTGGCCGTCTGTGTCGCGCTCAAAAATCTCTTGTAGCTCCGGCTCTTTATCCTTCACGCGCTTTAAGATTTCCTTCATATCGTCTGAAAAGATAGACATACCGTTCCCCTTGTCTATCTTTTTACTTTTCTTTGGTCTCTTCATGCTATCGCCTCAATGAATGTCCTGATATTTTGGCTTAACGCCGTGTTCGTTCTCTGATACTTTTCCTGATACCCGCCTATCATGCGCTTAACCTGTGTCCCGTCAAAGTCCCTTCCGGCTCTGCTCTTAATGCCCTGGGCTTTCAGTGTCCGGCATATACCCGATAGATTATACCCTTTGCCATACAGGACGTTTACCATGCCCTTTACTGCCAGCTCTTCACTCGACACGGCCAGCCCGTTACCTGCCCTCACATTGCCGTAAGGTATGCTTCCTACTACTTCCCCGTGCCGTTTCTTGTGTTGCATGGCCTTAGCGGTTCTGTGCTTTATTTGTCTGCGCTCCATTTCACCTAAGAACGCCTTCATAGCAAAGCTCATAAAGCCGTCAGGGTTGGAAGTGTCAACTGCGCCCTCGATAGTGTGAAGCTGTACGTCATGCTCGTTAAGAAGCCGCTCAAGTGAAAGCAAGGTCAACATATCCCTCGATAGCCGCTCCAATGAATACAGTACCACTATGTCAACGCTGCCCTGTTCTATCGTGTCCAGCAGGGATATAAAGCCGACACGCGCCTTATTCTTACCGCCTGATACGCCTTCGTCTGCTATCACGTCAACAAGCTCGTACCCTTTGTACTGACAGTATGCCGTGATACGTTCCCTTTGGTTATCCAGTGATACGCCCTCAAGTGCCTGTTCCTCTGTGCTTACCCTGATATACCCTATTGCTTTCATGTTATCACCTCTTTATGTCTATCATTGTATTACTACTGTAACACTGTAATATACTTTATAATAACCGATAGAAATATAAATGTCAAGATAAATCTTTCATTGTTGTATCTTTCTGTGATATAATAACTATGATACTGCATGGCAGTAGTTTTTAAAAGCAAGCGATAAAGTGAGGTTATATTATGGCAAAGAAACGCGAACAAGAGGAAAGAGTATCAGTATCGTTTAGGTTACTGCCTGACGTTGTTAAAAGTCTGCGTTACATATCAGTAGCAAAAGACATAACATTGTCTGATTTAGTGGAAAGCGTTTTAATACAGTATGCAAACGCTAATAGTATGCAGATTGATACTACGATTAAAAAGCATGGCAATACTGTAATACTGCCTGAACAGTCTGCCCCAAGCCATGATATAGTAAAGAAGCCCGTACAGGAAAAGCCCATAACTAAGCGGTCATTACCAAAGAAGTATGACTGGCCGTCTCTGTGGTTAGAGTTTCAGGAAGCAAAAGCCGCAAGCCCTGAATTGACAGAAGCCGCGTTTGCCAAAAATAAAGGTCTCGATAAGGGCTTTGTAAATAAAAACTTTAAGCAGTTCAAGGTTCTCGACTCCGACACCGCACCCATTAAACAGCCGGACGGCCTGTCTGTCCCCGTTGTCGGCACTGTGAAGGCGGACTGATACCCATACTAACACCTTGCCCGTTTTGTGTTCGCCCGTTGTCGGCCATTGTAGCGCGTTTCTTTTTGGCACGTTGCCCCGCTGTCCCCGCGTGCGTGTGCGAAGCTGATAGTATATATACACCCGCCTGTCGCTCTCGCCAGCGACGCGCTGTCCCCGCGTGCGTGTGCGAAGCTGATAGTTGCCACAAACCAAACATCGCCCTTTTCGTCTGTGCGCTGTCCCCGCGTGCGTGTGCGAAGCTGATAGAGGTGGCGATAGGGCAATCGTTGCACCATCGCCACTTTTCTTATATTGGTTATGACCTGGGTTCTCCGGCTGTGCGCCTACCATTTTAACGCGCTGGTCATAAATCATTTGAGCCTTATCCTCTGGCAGTTTGGCAAGGGCTGTAATTTCCTTTTTTGAGGCAAAGTCCTCTGAAACGAGAATGTCCTCAATATCTTTGTTACCTTGAGAAAGGGATTTTACGGCGCGGCCATAAGCTACGTCTCTATCTACTGTACTCCTTGACACACCTAATTCCTCTGCAAGTTTTTCAGAGGTTCTCTTGTTATCAGGTGGCAATGGTAGCACTGTGATACCATTGCTCTTTTTATACTGGTTACTACCGTCTCCTCCCACCATTTTAACGCGCTGGTCATAAATCATTTGGATATACATAGAGCGTTTATTATCTGTGAGATTGCGCTTGCCGAGCTGGTTTTCCAACATCCAAAGAATAACATGGTCGCGGCTGTCAAATTTTCTTTCTATGGTTTTAAACTCTATGCCGTGTTTTGAGCATATTTCATAGCGGTTGTGGCCGTCAACGATAATCCCGTTCCATGTGAATTTCAACCAGCCTACGGCCTTTACTAAAGCCCTGGGCGCGTTGTTTCATGTCAAGACAGCCCTTAATAGCCGATACCGCATTTAACCGCCCCACAAGCCCCGTTATTGAGTTTTCAGTTCTAACCCATAGAATGTATCGTCCGGCACGTCAAACGCCTGTCCCTGCCTATCCTGTTAAGCCGCTTGCCCTGTGTCGGTCGCCTGTCCTGTAGCTCTGGCCGTGTCGGTGTGCCATGCTCTGACGAAAGAGAAAGGGTTTTGCCCTATGCCCGACGGGGTATGGTAGTGGGGTACCGCCTCGCCGTCCGCCTCTGTATTGCTCTAAGGCCGCCTATATTAAGCGGTCAATTTTTGGAAAGTTCCGGCCTCGGGCGAAGGTAAAAGCTATGGTTCTATGCAGGAAACTCGCCGAAGTGAGACACGTCATCACCTTTAGGTGTGTTCCATATCGAGTAGATTAGCGGCTTGAAATTTTTAACGATTTCGGCAGAATCGCCCTTTTCCGTAAGTTTTTTGATTAGATTTGTTATAGTCTTTTGGCCAATAAGAAACTTATCGTTTATTTTCAGCCGCTTATCGCACGAAATAAGGACGTTGACATAAAAATTACGCAACGATTTGCAAAGATAGACGTTAAAATTAAGCGTTTTTTAATTTGTTTTGATTTAGTGGCACATGAATTATCGGTTTCCGGTACGAATAATCAAGCCGCCGCGCATTTCGTAGTCGCCGCTTGGCCGTCCTGAAATCCTGAAAACCATAGCGCAACATGATAGCACGCCAACCAGAAATAGGCACGCCGAAAGCCTTTACGTATGATATATAGTCGAAAATAACCCGCTGCCCCTTGCCATTGCCAGTAAAGGAAATAAACGGATTTGCAAAAAGGTGTTTCTTGGCCGTCCTGCGGTCTCGAAAGCCAAAGAAATCACCGATAGCACCCCAGCCTCTAATAAAGCTTAACCGCTTAAATTCCCTCTTTAGCTCATTGCGCCGGACGGTTTCAGCCTTGCGCTTATCCCGATATTGTACGTCTAACCCATTAAAACAAAGGTTAACAAGTCCTCTTGTCGCCCTATCCATAATTTTATATTACCATAACCGGCGCAAATAACTCATAAGGTATTACCCAAACGGCAAAAAAAAAC
>Ga0163199_1002673_pt1 | contig 10879 bp, 9 predicted proteins | sample PL_2010_150m_FD_113537 | JGI IMG/M metagenome (GOLD analysis project Ga0163199, IMG submission 113537) | Freshwater microbial communities from Powell Lake, British Columbia, Canada to study Microbial Dark Matter (Phase II) - PL_2010_150m | ecosystem: Environmental > Aquatic > Freshwater > Lake ...
ATTATGAACAGCACGTCGGCACGCAGCGAGCGCAAGAGCGCGACCGAATCAAGGTCTGCAAGGTCGCGCACTTTGTGGAGTGGAAACCCGAATTCGGCTGAAAGGCCATCAAACTCGGCAAACGCCGAGTGTTTCGCCCCGGCTTCCGGGGCAAGGTTGAATGCGGCGGCCAGCGTGTCCCCGTGCAGCCTGCAAAGCTCGCAAACCTTCCTCAGGCAATGCCAGCTAGTTTGGTGGCAGCCCGCGAAAGCTATTCTCATTAAAATCCCCTGCAAACAAAAGTCACTCGACCAGCCTCACCGCTTCAAAGGCCTCGGCATACTGGAAGCCAGCCTGCATTCCACGGTAGGACGCAAGCGCAGCTATGCCAGACGGCGAGCGCGGGTGCGGGTCAGGCCGCGACTCGGTTGAATAACACGAAAACGCGGCAACCTTTCTTTCCAACAGTCGAGTGGCGTCAACAAAAAAGTTGGGCAAAAAGCTAGTCTTGAGTGACTGCGTGCCCCACTCGGTTGAAGACGGCACTTCAAAAGACAACAACCTTTTTACTTGAGCGCCGCTGGCCGAAAACGGCCTGGCCGCCACGAAAGTAGCTTCCGCAAGCGTGCGGTGGTCGCGGTTCAAGTCGGCAAGCGAATGAGTGTAGACTATTTCTGGCTTTTCCTCGAGAAAAACAGTCTCGAGCGCCTTTGCCACTACAGCCAACGGTACTGCATCAAGCCTCTGGTCTTCGAACTGGCCGAAAACTACTTTGGCTACGCCAAGCCTTTTTGCGCAGGCCTGCGCGTCGTGCTTGAGCTGCACAACCCGCTCTTCGCCATATCCCTTGTCCTTGCGTGCGCCAGCCCCGTCAGTTGCAATAAAGACTACGACTGAATCGCCTCTAGCGGCGTGCGCCGCCATTGCGCACCCCGCTCCCAGCACCTCGTCGTCCGGATGAGCTGCTACAACAATTACTCTCAAATTAACCACCAGCACGCGCAAGCCCGGCCTTAGGCCATTACGCGCAACAAGAAATTCATGCCCACAGTGGAATAAAAACAGTTGTCTGGCGGCCGGCTTGCAGGCGCCCAACACCCAATAAATACGTTTGCAGTAATACTGGTACCAAAAAAGAACACGGCCAAGAACAAAAAGCGAGGAAGGTAACCTTGAAGATAATATTAAACGTTGGCGAGCCCAACATGTCGGGAGTATTCGTGAAAATGGCGCAAGCTCTCGCGCCAACACACGAGCCTTTCTTTGTTTCCATTTCTGGAAGGGTTGACTCCGTGCTTTCAAGGGAAAACGTGCCCCCCGCAACCACTATGAACCTCGAGAAATACGTTACACACAACTTGGGCGAAATAGGGAAGACGCCACAGTTCGTAAAACTTCAGGAAAAGTATTCAGCGCGCCAGCTGCGCGAAATCTACTGGCAGGACTTTGCCCTGCGCAGGGCGAACGAAAACGACTTGGCCAGCGCTTACAATAAACATTTGCAAAAAAAGACGCTTGCATACATTGCGGCGTGGCTGGAAATTCTCGCCAAGCACAAGCCAGGGCTAGTTCTCAGTTGGGACGGTACAAGCCTTTATGACACGACTGCTTTTGAAGCGTGCCGAACAACAAGAACACCAATGCTTTTCTGCAACGGGATGGGCCCAGTAATCAGCTTGAACCCCATAAAAGTATGGGTTTACTGGGATTCGACAAACATGCTCGACAGCTGGGTTGAAAAAAAGTTTTTCGACGAAAAGCCTACTTTGGAAGAACGCGAGAGGGCTGAAAAATATATTGACGAGATTGCGGGCAAGAAGCAGGTTAGGGGCGGAAGGCCGCGCAGAATTCTAACTTTTAAGAACGTCAGAAAGTACTTACGGTTCGTTTTGGAATATGTTACGAAAGAAGAGCACGGCTCTTACCACAATCCAGTGCGCCTCGCAAAGGCAAGGCTGCAACAAATGCTTCGCCCGCGCTTGGTAGAGAAATTTTACGCCAAAGAACCAATCGAAGAGTTGCTCAAGAAAAAGTTCGTGTTCTTCGCGCTGCAGACTCCCGACGATGCGCAGCTCAACTCTCGCGCACCACAATTCGAGGAACAAAACAAACTATCACTCAAGCTCGCCGACTCGCTTCCAGCAGGAACTCTGCTTTATGTCAAGGAACATCCAATGGGAATCGGGCTTTACCCGCCTTCGTGGTTCGAAAAAATAGCGGCCTGCCCGCAAATCCGCCTAATTCCACCAACAGTTAGCTCGCACGACTTGATGGACAAGGCGCTTTGCACAGTCACAATCAACTCAACAGTGGGTTGGGAGTCAATCTTCCATTGCAAGAGGCCCGTCGTGCTGGCCAATCCTTTCTACGCGGGCTTTGGGCTGTCTTTTGACTACACCGGCCGTGGAACCAGCGAGCTTGCAGGACTCATCCGCAAGGCCATTGCCGCAAAGCCAATTCCCCGCGAAACTTTAGTGCGATTCATTAACGCAGTGCTGAAGTCACAACGGCCTTTCGCATTCTACAAGCCTGAAAACGGTTCGTTCGCGTTTGATTACAGCGAGAGAACCGCAAAAGGCGTTGCGCTGGCGCTTAAAGACGCTTTTGAAAGAAAATTCCGAAAGAAGTTCGAGCTTCCATCTTGGGAAAAAGAAATGCAGGCCGACTCGGCCAAACAAGAGTTCTAAGCCAGCTTGGAAAGTTCGAAAGGTTTTGGCTTGCGCAGCCCGGCGCCTTCCTTTACTAAAAACAACTCGTTTTTACGAAGTTGTGCCGAGACTTCTTGGAAGACTTGCTTGCAACCTGCAACCCGCACCGTGCTGTTTGCAAGCGGCGCGCATTTTAATATTGACTTTGCCGCTAGGAAGTCTGCAAGTGCCTCCAAGTCGTATTTTAGGCCTTCCTGCTTAGATTCGGGGCTGTAATGGCAAACGTAGTCCTCGACGCCTTTGTGCGTCTTGACTTTGCCGGTCATGTGAAGCATTGGCCGGTAGCCCACGCCGAAAGAGTGCTCGATGTAGTGCAGGAAAGTTATATCAAAAGTTCTTCCTAGAAACGCCATTTTCGCGTTGCGCGCAAACATCTTGTCGAAAACCGAGCCATTGCCATAACACTCGTTTGAAACATCGGTAAAGAAATGCTTGTCAGGGCCGATTGCTGACACTGAAAGCATCGGGTTAATGCTGCGAACCACACCAGGAAGCTTTCTGAAAGCCTCGTTTATGAAGCCCAGAGTAGTTGGCGAAGTCTGGGGGTCGAAAAGCTCGTTGCGGTAAAAAGAATATGAAAACTCTGGAAAAAGCAGGTTGCCTTTCTCTCCAACGCACTCGAGCAGCGCGTCAATAAAGCACGATACATACTGCTTGCGGTCCTTGACTTGCGCCAGCTTGCCGAAGCTTGCAAGCTCGCTGTGAACCATCACAGTATCGCCATACTGCAGACCGGCGGCCTGCAAAGCTTTCACCACGTCGCCGTAATAGTAGTTCTTGCCTTCAAATTCAAACAACGACTTGCGCTTAACGGAGTCTTCAACCATCAGTAAAACCCTCTAAAGAGTTACTGTAAGGATAGGCTAAAAACTAGTATGGCGACCAGCACTGCAAAGACCGCCATTGCAGCCTGCTGGACTGGCCCGTCCCTTACGCCCTGTTTTTTGCTGCTGGACTCGCTCAAGTTCAACCACTTTCGCAACAAACCTCAACTAAAACCTGTTCTTCTTATCATGCAAAAGACGGTAATAAATCTTTTCCGTAAGCAATCCGACCGACTTCCAGGAGTACTCTAAAGCCTTCTTGGCGCCCTGCTGGCCCATCTTTTGCGCCAACGCCTTGTCGTTAAGCAGTAACTCAATCTTCTCTCGCAATGCTGCAACGTCGCCGTAAGCAACTAGAAACCCTTGCTTTCCGTCCTGCACTACTTGGCGAATTGAAGCCAAGTCGCTAGCAACAACCGGCTTTCCTGCAGCCATTGCCTCAACAAGAACAAGGCCGAAAGCCTCCCACTCGCTGGCAAGAGCCAGAAGACTGCAGCCAGCCATGGCCTGCACTAGCTTTTGCTGGGAAAGCTCGCCGGCAAAAACAACACGCCTTGACAAGCCAAGCTTTTCCGCCTTTATGCGCAACTCTTTTTCGTAGCCTGCATCCGCCCCAACGAGAACCAAGTTGCACCGCAACGGCGCGATTGCCTGCAGCAGGAAAGACAACCCCTTGCTCTCGTGCAGCCGGCCCACAAACAAAACATACGGCGAGTGCTTTGCGAAACTGCCTGCCGTTGTTCTCTTCCGGAATTGCCCTACTTCAACTCCATTTGGAATAGGCACAATCTTGCCCGGCCTTACTCCGAGCTCTAAAAACTCGCGCTCGTCGTCGGAAGTGATTGCAACGCAAGCATCGGCCGCGCGCGCAGCCCTTCCTCCTAAGAGTGCCTTGTGCGCACGCTTGAGAGCCGCGTTACGCTTTGTGTGGTAAAACCCGTGCGCGGTGAACACGACGGGAATTTTTCCCTTTAGAAAGAGCACTGCAAACTCTGTTGCAAAACGGTTATAGCCATGGCAGTGCGCAACGTCAAACTCGCGCCAATGCGACTTGAGCCAGCCAACTATTGCAGGCGCAAATCCATAGCCAGCAAGGCGCATCTTGTTTGCAACGCGCACAATGCGCACGCCGCCCTTGCGCTCTTCTCTCGGCAGTGCAACTCCCGGCTGCGCCAGAAAGTCGGTTGTAAGCACGGTCACTTCGTGGCCACGTCGCGACAATTCCTGCGCAAGCCCTTCAACAACCCTTTCAGTGCCCCCACGAACTGGAGCGTATGCGCTTGCAACTTCCAAAATCCTGAGTTTTTTGGCCAACAAAATCAACTATAAAGCCTTACGGAAGGCTGGTTTAAAACGGCGTCAGAAAACACGAGCAACAGGCAAACAAAAACTCAAGCAAGCACTCTTGCCAAAACCCAAGGGCCGAGCTTCTCGACAAGCGAGTCGGGCAGCTTGCTCCACACTCTTGAAAGCGAGCGCAGTTTCGAAGCGCCCGTAGCGCTTGGCGCGCCGCTTTTCCCGCAAGGCTGCTGCGTGAAAACTTGTCTAGCGTAAGGCTTGCCGCCCCACTTGAGCTTGAACGCGAGAATTCCGGCAGCGTGGCTGCCTTGCGGCGCGTCAACCTGCACTTGCCCCAAGTCTGCCAGCGGAAGGCCTTGCGCGGAAAACTTTTGCAGTGCAGTCCAGTAGAGCAAGTCGTTGGGGCGCAAGCTTCGCAAGGACGGTTCTGAAACGTTAAAGGCAACTGCGCCGCAAGTTGGGCTTGAAAGACCAATTAACGAGCCGGCAATCTCTCCTTGAGGCGAATAGGCATTTAGAAGCAAGAACTTGCCTTTGGGCCCCAGTTGTTGCGACAAGAGCGCAAAGAATTTTTTGGAGTGCTGGGGCGAGCCAAATCTTTTCATCTCGCGCAAGTAAAGCGAGTAAAAAGCGTCGAGTTCTATTGTTGACGCCCCTTTTGCTTCCACTTTAAGTTCAAGCCCGCTTTTTTCTGCTTTTCTCACGTCGTTGCGTGCGTGCTTGTCCAAACCTTCCCACATTTGCTTTTCTTGCAAGAGCTCTACAAAAGCAACGTGCCGGTGGGAATGGGCGTGCAAACCGTATTCTTCAAGCGCTGCGCAAGACTTTGCGAAAGAAGGCTGCTGCTGGCACAAGCGCACTTCAAGTTTTCCGGAGAATTTCTTGCGAATTGCGTCGAGAAGGAAGGCGGCTTCCGGCTGTGAAGGGCTGCCAACAAAGCCTCCGTAGTCGCAAAACGGAAGCGAAACGAGCCGCTTGCCGAACAAGGATTTAGAATAGAATGCCGGAAGGCCAAGCTTTGCCGCGCCGCCCTGGCGCAAGATGTAATATGCAGGAGTTAGCGAAGGGTAGGCTTTTGCAACCGCAGTTTTCCATTCGAGAGAGTTCTGGAATCGTGCGTGAGAAGGGTTGGTCTCTAGCAAAGACTGCCATTCTTGTTCCAAACCGCTTTTTTCAACCAAGACTGCTTCCAAAGTTCTCAACCATGCCGCTGCCAATGCCCAAAGTACTACTCCTTGAGGCTTAGCGAAAGCAAAATAAGGAGCGCGCAGACCAAATAAATAGTGTTGTTTGCAGTTCTGCCATTAGCGGCGTGCTGGCAAGTGGTGATAACTTGGAACGGACTTCTTCACTCAAGACCAATTCTAAATACTGGGCAGGCCGAAGCGTGATGATTACGGGCATTACTGGCTTTGCAGGCTCGTGGCTTGCTCAAACCCTGCTCGGCCATGGCGCTAAAGTCTACGGAATGGTTCGCCGCCACGCAGTTCAAAACGTTGAGAACATTGAACACATACTCGACAAGATAACGCTTATTGAGGGCGACTTGCTAGACCAGAACTCCGTCAAGCAGGCGCTGGAGAAATACGAAGTGACAGTACTGTTCCACCTTGCCGCGCAAAGCTACGTTCCGCAAAGCTTCAAGGCGCCAAGCGAAACTTACATGACTAACGTGATTGGCACTGCAAACGTGCTTGAAGCCGCAAGAATGTACGGCAAGCTAGAGAAAATGCATTTCGCCGGCAGCAGCGAGGAATACGGGCTGGTCAAGCCCGAAGAAACGCCAATAACTGAAGACAACCCCTTGCGGCCACAAAGCCCTTACGCCGTAAGCAAGGTGGCTTGCGACATGGCGTGCTACTGCCACCACAAGGCGTACGGAATTCCAGTAGTAATCACGCGCGGCTTTAACCACACCGGCCCAAGGCGCGGATATACCTTCGTAACTTCAGTCATAACACGGCAGGCGGCTGAAATAAAGCTAGGCAAGCGCAAGCGCTTCGAACTTGGAAACCTTGACGCCAAGCGCGACTTTACCGACGTGCGCGACATTGTGAAAGGCTACATGCTCGCAGTTGAAAAAGGCGCTGCAGGCGAAGTTTACAACTTGTGCAGCGGCAAGGCCTACTCCATAAGCCAAGTTGTCGACATTGCGTGCGAAAAGCTCGCAATAAAACGGGAAGTCTGGCAAGACCCCGAAAGAATGAGGCCAAGCGATGTACCACTTCTTTTGGGAAGCTACGCAAAAGCCGAGAAGGCTTTCGGCTTCAAGCCAACAATAGAATTCGAAGACACGCTCGACGACATGCTGCAATGGCAATTGCAAAACGTGAAAAGCGGGAAGAAAGTCAGGGAAGTAAAATAAAGCTTTGACAACGAGAAGAAAAAACCACGAATCGCTAGCCCTTTCGTTCTAGGCTAAGGCCAGTCAGCCCGTGCTTTTTCAGATGCACGTTCATCAAGGCATACAAATCCCTTCTAAAATCCCAATCTCTCGGGAAATTCACGCCAAGCGCGAACTCTTTCAATTCTGCCTCCCGCGGTCCCGGTCTTCCAGTCACAATAAAATACCCCAAGTTGGGCCAACCACGTTGGCGTTTTAGCGCTTCTTTCTCTAAAGGCAAGTTTCCGGCATAGTCTATAATATGCGTTAAAGCAATATTGAAACCGCTTAGAGGCAACGGTGGTTCTGGCTTCCCCTCCCTGCCGTGGACTAACATGAAAAGGTGGGTTTGCAAGCCTTCCGGCGGTATGTGAGCCGACAACCCCCCTCGTTCATACCTGCGTTCAGTACTCTCGACGAAATGGAAGAGGTGCACGTGAGTTGCGCCTTGAGGTGAAGGAGGCCGGGCCATATTATCAACGAATTTAAACTTGGAAACGAATTTATTGTTTTGTTTTCTGAAAACTTAAGGTCCCGCTTATTTTAAGCGTGCCGGGCCAAGCATGCGAACCGGGCTAGCATAACTCGATTGAGTCAAGCAATAATAAAAGTATGCCGCCAGCCTGTTGTTAGACAACCCTAATTCGGCTTAGCCTTTTGCAAGCATAACAAGTCGTGCGGCGATGCGCGCGCCCGCCTTGCCGTCGCCGAAAGGATTCTTGGAGGCCTTGGCCCGCTTGTAAAACTCGCCTTTTTCGAGAGCCTGTTTGACGAAGTGCAACGCCTTAGCGCTGTCGTGCCCCGCGCGCACTGCAACCCCGCACTGCTCGGCTTCCTGCCGCTCGTTGCGCTTTCTGAAAAGAACAGTTGGAATCTTTAGTACGGCCGCTTCCTCGGTTTGCCCGCCACTATCGGTGACAACGCACGCGGCGTTCGAGAAAATCTTGAGGAACTTCAAGTAAGGAAGGTTGGGATTGACCAGCAAGTTGGGCGCGGAATAAAGCTTGTCCATCAAGCCAAACTTTTCGAATTGCTTTCGGGCATTCTCCAGAAATACCAGCACAACTGGCGCGGGAATCTCGCCCAAAAGCTTGACGAAAGCTGCGCAGCGTTCGCGCGAGCGAATGTTTTCCTGCCGGTGCATCTGGGCAAAGACGAAAGGCTTTTTGGGAAGTTTTACCGCCATTTTTCGCGCACGGGGAAGATTCTCAAGCAGGACATCAACGTTAGTGTTGCCGGTTACAAACACTTTCTTGCCAGAGTATATTACGCCCGAAAGGTTTGCCGCAGCGGTTGAAGTTGGTGCGAATAAAACGTCGCTGAACAAGTCGGTCATGCGGCGCGAGAGCTCTTCCGGGAATGGTTCCGCCAAGTCGTGAGAACGCAAGCCCGCTTCCACGTGGCAGAGAACTGCACTTGGAGCGTAAAGCTTGCAGGCAGTTGCTATTGCGGCGGTGCTCATCGTGTCGCCGTGGCAAACGACAACGCGAGGGCGCGCTTGGGCGAGAATCTTGCCTATCTTGCGCGCGTTGCGCACGTTCCAAGCAAGCGCCTTGGCAGTCTGGCTGCCGAACCGGCCACGCTTGTCGCTAGTCCACTCCAAGACAATGTCTGGCTTTTTCACTCCAAGAGGGGAAAGCAAGTCGTCAATTCCGTGCTGGCCCGTATGGATGAAAAGAAAAGCAACGCCACGCTTGGCCAGCCCGCGCATTACTGGCGCCATTTTAATGAGTTCGGCGCGCGTTCCCAGGACAATTGCGATTTGCGGGAAAGACTTTTCTTTTTTGGAGGCGGCCATAATCTATCAAAACCGGTATTTCAAGAGGGCTAGCACTATCTTGAACGCGTCAACGTACGAAAGCTTTGCCTGCCCGACGCGCTTTTGGTAATCAACGCGCACTGTTGCGAAAGACAAGCCTTTTTTGGCGGTCTGCGCGAACAAATCTGCCTCCAAGTCAAACCCGTTGGAAGTCAACTGCATTTTCTTCAGCGCCCTTCCTGAAAAAGCCCAGTACCCGGTAGTAACGTCGGGATGCCACAAGAAAAATAAGCCCGAGGCAAACAACGAGATTAGTTTTCCACCCAAGGCGTGAATAAAACTAGTAAGACCGTAAATCAGCACTTTTCGGCAGCCTGAAGAAACGTCATACCCCTGGTTGATTTTTTGGACAAGCGCTGGCGCGTCTGAAGGTAAATAGCTGGCATCGGCGTCAAGCATCACGTAGACTGAAGAGTCTTCCAAAGGATAAGAATCAACGAAAGTGCGGAAAGCCGCGCCCTTGCCTTTTCCTTGCTGTGGCATTACTGTTGCGCCCTTGCTCCGCGCAACCTCGGGAGTGCCGTCAGTCGAACCTCCGTCAATAACAACTATGTCGGTTATGCCTTGCTCCTTAAGCCCGTCAATCACAAGCGGGATGCCTTCAAGCTCATTAAGGGCTGGAAGAATTGCAACTACGCCCGCAAGGACCGGCTTGACCGCCGAAACCGCTTCCACTTTCTTGTTAACCATTTATTGCACCAACAACCAAACAAATCTGCGACAATCTTGCTAACTCTTCGGGCAATCACTCGCTTCTCTTGTACAGCCTTACGCCCGTGTTATTGAAAACAGTTTCGTATCCCGCCGGGACTTCGCCAATATAGCCGCCCTCGAAGTCGCTCAACGCAATGCACTGCGGCCGCAACTCGATTGGCACGCTTTTGAGCCCAGTATAGAAGAAAGTCACATCCTTAAGGTTCGAGGCAATTGAAGAGCACCCTTGTGAGAGCAAACCAACCTGCCGGTGGAGCGCCTGCTTCTCGTAAGACACTACCTTGAAAGGCAGGACTGAAGGCAAAATAGGCGTGAACACGCCCACCAAGAGCAACCCGACAATCACGTTGAGAATTATTGCCGCTGCAAAAGCCTTTTTGCCCAGCCAAGCGTTCTTCGCGTCAAACTGCGATGCCAACAAGAGAGCAAGAAAGGGCGCGGCGGGCACGACGTAGCGCACGAGGCTCGGGTGCAGCACGCCGATAAGCTCGCCGGCAACACCGACAACTAGGGCAGACGAGAACAGCAGAAAACCTGCATTGTTGTAGCCAAACTCCCGCAACTTTTTCCTTCGGCCCGGCGCAAGCACGGCGCATGCCATCAACAACGAACCGCACCCCAAGATTGCGGCAGTTGCCAAAAGCGTGCTTCCCGGAATCGAGGCAAGCCCGCCCATAGTGGGAATGCGGTCGGGAAGCGACATATACAACTTTTGGCCAACGTGAACCTGCTGGCGCACAAAATCGTACGCAAGCCCAACCGGACTGCCGGTTGCAAGGTAGGAATAATACATCCAAGGCGAAAGAGTTACAACAAAAGCAATTGCCGCGAACAAAGCGTGGCGCGAGAAAAGCAAGTTGAGCTTGCCTGAACGCCACAAGTATAATGGAATTGCAAGAGCCAGAATCAGGCCGTTGTAGCGCGCCAAGAACAACAACGCAAGAAACGCACCAAGCATCCACGCGCGCTTGAGCTTTCCTTGCACGAAACACTCGTACGAAAGATAGATGCAGCAGACAAACAAGAGCGAAAACAGCGTTTCGCTGAGAACGCGCGTTGACAAAAATGAGAAGAACGGGACGCTTGCCAGCATTGCCGCTGCCCAGAACGCCTTTTGCTTTCCTAAAATCTTCTCGCCAAGCTCGAAAACCAG
>Ga0163199_1002674_pt1 | contig 10879 bp, 9 predicted proteins | sample PL_2010_150m_FD_113537 | JGI IMG/M metagenome (GOLD analysis project Ga0163199, IMG submission 113537) | Freshwater microbial communities from Powell Lake, British Columbia, Canada to study Microbial Dark Matter (Phase II) - PL_2010_150m | ecosystem: Environmental > Aquatic > Freshwater > Lake ...
CAGCCAGTAGAACGACAGCACCGCCGCTGCCATGATATGAAACACGTAGATCAGCCGCGCGTAGGTTTCCGCCGGCATGAGGTAAAGCAGAAACCACGTCGGCGTCGCCGGGTAAACTTGGGGCGTCCCCAACCAGTAGGCATCATCCCAACCGCTGATCATCCCCTCCGGAAAAATCGCCTTCGCCCTTTTCAGCGTCATCAGCGACGCGTCGTTGGACATCAGAATCTGGTCGCCGAGGAAACAGCGCCAGAACATGAGCGCGACCAAAACCACCAGCGCTGCCGGCCAAACCCAGGAAGGCAGCGCTTCGTTGCGCGATGAACGGTTCGATTTCTGCATGTCGGTGCGGAGCCTGGCCGCAGGCGGCGGCCAGGCGCAATTGACCGGTGAGTATGCCTCGGTGTTCTGGAAAAGCAAGCGGCGACATCCTGTCAAGAACTCAAGAAATCCAACGCAGACTTGTTTTTTTCATCCTATTCCTTAAAATGGCTAATATGGCGAGTTTGGGAAATATAAATCGCGTTGTCTCAATCGCGTCGTCTCATAGAGATGACTCCGCCGCTCTTTTCTCTGGTTCCGGCAAGGTAGCAGGCCCGATCTACAACGACGTCCTCAGCGTATCCAATGGATGAGAGCGCAGGCATGCGACTTCACGCCAGCCCTCCAACAGCAGACCGTGAAGCCGGCCTTGCAATCCTGCCGCACGAACCTGGCCGGAAGTTAAGCGTGCCGCTGTCAACCGAAGTTATGTCACCCGGGTTCCGAACACAATGAGTCTTCCCGTAACAGCAGTCATACCGAATTGGAAACGTGATGAAGAAACGGAAAAGCTTCTCAGCGGACTTGATGCCGTAACAACCATCGTCATTAACGATACCGGTCGCGACAAACCCATCTATGGTCGTTCAATCGCCAAGAATCAGGGACTGGCACAAGTCAAAACGCCCTATGTGTGGTTTCTGGATACGGATGTCGTCCCTCCTTCCAAGGACGCGATGGAACGAGCGGTGAACCTATTGGACTCGCGTCCTGACATTGGCGCCATTGGCGGGCAGATCGTGAATGGCTCATGCATGGTTGAGAGCCTGGGTCTGTTCTTCCTTGGCAAGTGCAGCGCTCAATCCAAGGGCTTCTCCATGATGGAAACCGAATGCATTGCAACATGCAATCTATTGTGCCGGACCAAAGACGCCATGCTGATTGGCGGTTTCGATCCGTTGCTGGAATGGGGTGAAGACAAAGATTTGTGTCTCTCTCTTCTGGAAATGGGAAAGCGTTTGATCATCCTCGAAGAGTTCTGTGTTCTTCATTACTTCAGCCCCAAAGGGAGAATGGCAAGGTTAGATGCAGTCTGCCGATTCTACGCGGATCACCTCAGGCTATGGAGGCGTCACCGATGAAGCACAGCATCACATTATTCGTGACGCAAAAGTGCAACCTGCGTTGTCCATATTGTTTTGTTGATAAGGAATCGGAGGAATTGCAGATTTGGGAAATTGACAAACTCTTTGTGACTAACCGTTCTCACATAAACCACGTCACATTGACAGGGGGCGAGCCAATGATGAGGCACGATATTGGCCTTGTTATCGGCGTTCTAAAGTTCCTGAGGATTCCATTCACGTTATGCACCAATGGTTACAAATGGGAAAACCTGGTGGAATACCTGCAACGCATTTCCACCACCGAATACGCGATTCAGGTTTCCATTGATGGCAACCCGGATACACATGATCGGCTGCGTGGAACCGGAAGCTACGAGCGCGCCCATTCACTGTTACAACACATCGGCAAATCAAGCATTCCATCGAACATCGTAATCACTGTAAGCAACACAAACATCGGCAGCGTAAAGGATGTGCTTGATTTGTCGTTGCGCGTGAAAGTTCCTTGCTCAATCAATTTTGTTCGAGGGAAGCCCCCAGATATTAACCCAGGTCAGATGTCTGATGTAATCAATGCCTGGGTGCGGTATGCCAAATTGTTTGGATTCTCGCGCCAAGCAATAATGATGCACGCGCAGCGCATGAAGATCGTCCGGGACTACCTGCATCATCGAAAAACTTGGCCATTCCCATGTATTGCGAACGGCCAACTAACCACCCTATGGGCCAACGGCGATATTGGCCCATGCGAAAAGTTGCCCCCTATCGGCAACATCAGGCGCTGGAACTACAATTTGAAACCGGCTTGGCGCGAGATGCAGGTTAATAGGGATGGGTGTTACTGCGACTTTGACTGTGAAATACTGCACAGCATGAAAAGCGTGAGGGGATTCTGGAGCTTGATCAGATAGTCACGCTTAACCGCAGCCCGCGTCCCGAAAAAGCAAGCGGTGACAGGGATGGGGGTGCGGTCCAAAGTGTCGGACACGTAGCCGAACGCGCCAGCGTTCGGAGGCGCAGCCGGACGCCGTTCTGCCGAACGCTGGCGCGTTCGGCTACATCACTTTACGAGAAGTTGACCGACACTTCGGATCGCACCATCAGGGATGGGCGCGGCGCGGGCGGGTTGAATCAAGGCCGTTGCAGCGCGCGGCGGATGGCCTGATAAAACGGTTCCGCCGCTGTTTCCGGTTGCGCCAGGCGGCTTCGCTCCCGCGAGGCGGCGCCCATCGTGGCCCGCAACGCGGGGTCCGATGCCAGCGCCGCCAGCCGTTGGGCCATCATCTCCGGTTGCGCCGGGTCTATCACCCATCCGTTCACGTCGTCGCTCACCAGGTCGCGCGCCGCGCCGGCGTGTTGCGAGCAAAGCACCGGCAGGCCCGCCGCCATCGCTTCGGTGACCACGACGCCGAATGTGTCGAGCCGCGACGGCAGCACAAAAAGGTCCGCCGCTCCGTAGAGGTCCCAAATCTCCGGCTGCTGGCGGTAGGGCTGCCAGGTGACGCGCTCCGCCACGCCGAGTTGTTGGGCGAGCGACTGCAACGCGCCCTGCTGGTCGCCGCTGCCGACGAGCGCCAGCTTGAGCGCGGGCGCGGCTTTCACCGCCAAGGCGAACGCCTTCAGCAACGCGTCCAGCCCCTTGCGTTCGATGAAGCTGCCGACGTAGAGCGCGCCGACGTCGCCCTGGCTCCAGCCGAGCGTCTGGCGCAGCGCGTCGCGACTGGCCCGGACCGATTCGCAACGCCGCGCGATGCCGTCCGTGTCAGCCGCCTGGAGGGAGACAAAGATGTTTTCGTCGGGCACGCCGTAGAGCCGGTATTTGTCGCGCGAGCCGCTGCTGGTGGCGATGCAAGCGGCGGCGCGCGGCAACAGCCAGCGGCGGACCATCCGCTGCGCCGCGCCGATGTGCTCCTCGAACTGCGGCGTGGTCTCGCTCCACGACACGAGCTTCGCGCCGGTGAGCGAACAGTAGAGGGCCGCCTGCACGCTGGCCGGCGAGAACTCCGCCGCGACGACCACGTCGGGCCGCTCCCGCCAGAGGTTGCGCGCCAGGTCACTGTTGAGGTGGACGAACCGTTGCTTCTCCAGCCCTTGTCCGGCCAGTTCCATCGTCGTGCCGCGCAGGATGCGATGCGGGAAGCGCATGGCTTCCTCGGCGACCTTCCACTGGCGGTTCTCGGCCGCCGCCAGCGCCCAGACCTGTGTTTCAAGATCGTGGTGGTCGTGCAGCGCGTTGAAGAGCGGCACGCGATATGGCGCGATCAGGTTGATGAGCACGACCACGCGCGGCGCACAATGCAGCGACTTGTCGCGCGGCCCGGCGGCCGTCCGCCAGGCCCGCGCGGCCCGCTTGCCGGACTTCGCCAGCCATTGGCCAGGCCGGCCTTGGATCCGCGGCGGGCGTTGCTGTTCGTAGTGGCGCATCGTGGCCGTCCGCTCCGCGAGCCAGAGCGCATACCACTTGGAGTCTGCGCCGCCGCCGGTCTTGCTCTGTGGGTGCAGCCGGAAATAAGCCAGGTAGCGGTCAATGAAATGTGGCTCGTGCTTCTGCGCGATCTCCAGCCACCACTGGTAGTCCATCACCGCATGGAGCTTCGCGTCCATCAGCCGGCAATCCTCCAGCACGCGCCGCCGCAGGAAAATGCCCGGCTGCGGGATCAGCAACCCCGTGTAGAGCAGCCATGACCACTTGTAGGGCACCGTGCGGACCCGCTGGATCACGCGGCCTTCGGTGTCGGTGAAGAGGTTGTTGCTGTAAACCCACTGCGCCTCCGGATGCGCCCGGAAATAGTCGAGCACCACGCGGAACGCGCCGCGCGCATACCAGTCGTCCGAATTGATCCAGCCGATGATGTCGCCGGTGGCGGCGCGCATCCCCTTGTTGATCGCGTCGGTCTGGCCTTCGTCCGGCTCGCTTGTCCAGCGGACGCCGCGGTTTTCGTAGCGGCGCAGCACCTCCATTGTGCCGTCCTTGGAGCCGCCGTCGTAGATGATGTGTTCGACGTTCGGGTAATCCTGGTCAAGCACGCTCAGGACGCACTGCTCGATGTAGCGCGCCTGGTTGAACGACGGTGTGACGATGGAAAGTTTCGGCTCCATGCGGACAAAGTTGTTTCAGCAACACAAACCGCCTCGGTTCTGCGAGCGGCTCGCGCATCGCAGGAGAGATTCATAAACGGAGGCGGGGCCGGATGCAACTGCTCTGTGTCCAATCCGAGGGCTCCCGGCGGACAAAAGGCGCTTGAAACCGCCGGGCGTGTCCTGTAGCTATGAACCCGCCCGAGTTGAAGAGTCGAAAGCCATGCAGCAACAATCTCTCCGAATTGCAGTCGTGGGCGGCGGCGGCCACGTGGGCCTGCCGCTGTCGCTGCTGCTGGCCCAGCGCGGTTTTGCAGTCTCCATCATGGACTGCGACGCCGCGAAAATCGAATTGCTGAAGCGCGGCGAGTTTCCGTTCCTGGAACAGGGCGGGCCGGAGTTGCTGCGCTCGCTCCACGGCAGTCCCCTGTTGCGCTTCACGACGGACTCCAAGGTCGTGGCGGAGGTGGATGTCATCATCCTGGTCACCGGCACGCCGGTGGACGAGCACCTCAATCCGCATCTTGGCCCCGTCTTCGGTGTGATGGACCAGATACGCCCCTGCCTGCGCGCGGGGCAGACCATCATCCTGCGCAGCACGCTGTTTCCCGGCACGTCGGAGAAGATTTACCAGACGTTGAGCAACGCGGGCCTGGAGGTGGGCGTTTGCTTCTGCCCCGAACGGGTCGCGCAAGGCCACGCGCTCAAGGAACTGACCGATCTGCCGCAGATCATCTCCGGCAGCGACGCGCGGGCGCTGGGCGTGGCGCGGCAGGTGTTCTCGACGCTGACGAAGACGCTGGTGGAGTTGAGCATGACGGAAGCGGAACTGGCGAAGCTATTCAGCAACGCCTGGCGCTACATCCGCTTCGCCGTCTCCAACCAGTTCTACATGATCGCGCAGGAGAAGGGGCTGGACTTCTACCGCATCCACGAGGCGATGGGCCGCGAGTATGCGCGCGCGGCCGACCTGCCGGCGGCGGGCTTCGCGGCGGGGCCGTGCCTGTTCAAGGACACGATGCAGTTGGCGGCGTTCAACCGGCAGAACTTCGCGCTGGGGCCAGGCGGCAATGCTGGTGAACGAGACGCTGCCGGATTTCCTGGTGGAGCAGGTGAAGCGCGCGGGGCCGCTGGCCGGCAAGACCGTGGGCATCCTCGGCATGGCCTTCAAGCCCAACAACGATGACAAGCGCGAATCGCTCGCCTACAAGCTGCGCAAGCTGCTGGCTTACGAAGGCGCGCAGGTGCTCTGCACGGACCCCCACATCCGCGACGCGGACTTCGTGCCGCTGGAGACGGTCCTGAAAGAGTGCGAAATCCTGTTCATCGGCTGTCCCCACTCGGAGTATCGCCATCTCAAGTTCCCCGGCAAGCGGGTCGTGGACTGCTGGAACATGGTCCGCTCCTGAGGGATGGACCCACGAACCATGAACGCTGGCATTCACGGCCCAACTGATCCGGGTTCGCTGGAGTTGTCCATTGTCGTCCCGGTCTATAACGAGCCGCTCAACATCGAGCCGACGCTCCAACAACTCCACGACTACGTCAAACTGCCACACGAGGTGCTTGTGGTGTATGACATGGACGAGGACACGACGTTGCCCGTCGTCCGGCGGCTGATGGCGACATACCCGACGGTGCGGCTGGTCAAGAACACCGTCTGCCGCGGGCCATCGGGCGCGTTGCGGGCGGGCTTTGCGGCGGCGCGCGCGCCGCGCGTGGCAGTGGTAATGGCCGATCAGTCCGACAACCTGAGCCAGATTGATGAACTGGCATCGCTGGTGCCGGGGCGCGCGGACATTGCCTGCCCGTCGCGCTACGGGCCGGGCGGCGTCAACAAGATGCCGGGCTGTGTGAAAGTCTATGCGCCGCGCACAACCGGCCGGCTGCTGCACATGCTCACCGGCATGGGCACCTACGACCCGACGTTCGCCTACAAGGTGTATTCGGCGGAAGTGCTGCGTGCGTTCCCGATGACCAGCACGGTCAGCTTCAGCGTGACGCTGGAGATCGTCGCGAAGGCGCATTGCCTCGGCTACCGCATCGCGGAAATCCCGACATCGTCGCGGCCGCGGCCGGTGGGCCACTCCAACTTCCCGCTTGCCCGCTCGCTGTTGTGCTATCTGCCGTGGTTCTTCGTGATGTTCTTGAACAACCGGCTGTTTCGCCTGCCCCGGCCGTGGTTGCGCCGGCTGTTTCACGCCCCGGCCGCGGAGAAAGGATCGGCGCCGCGATGAGGATTCTGGTGACAGGCGCCAGCGGTTTCATCGGCTCGCGGGTCGCCGAGGTGGTGGCGGCCCGATGGCCCGAAACGTCCGTGGTCGGCGTGGGCCGGAGCGCGCGTCCGCCGCGGCCCGCCGGGCCGGCCAACTACGAATACGTGTCCTGCGATCTCTCGGAAGCCGGGATGGAGCGGAAGCTGCCGGCCCAAGTCAACGTCGTGATGCACCTCGCGGGCGACCGCCGCACGTTCATTCCGCCGCAGGAATACACGCGCCAGATCATGGCCAACGTCGTGAACACCTCGCGCATGGCCGACTACGCCGTGCAGGCCGGGGCGGAGCTTTTTCTGTTTGCCAGCAGCGTTTACGCCTACTCAGGACAAACCACCGCGCCTTTTCAGGAAGACAAACTGTGCCTGCCTGCCGAGAACCTCGGTGCGACGAAGGTGGCAGCGGAATCGCTGCTGCGGGCGCGGGCCATTGTGGGCCAGTTCAAGGCGCTGGCCTTCCGCATCTTCACGGTCTATGGCCCCGGATCGAGCGCGGGACAATTCATTCCGCAAGCGATTGCCAAGTTGGGTTCCGCCGGGCCTGTGGCGAAGTTTGGCGCGCCGGACGTGCAGCGGGATTTCGTTTACATAGACGACGTGGCCGACGCGTTTGCAGCCGGCCTCGCGTTCCGAGAGCGGGACATCCAGTTCGAAGCGGTCAACATCGGCAGCGGCAAGGGCACCAGCATCCGCGAGGTGGTCCTGTTGCTGGCCAGCCTGATGGGAAGCCGTAAGCAAATGACTTTCGACCCAGACCCCAAGAGCAAGGCCGACACCAATCACCAAGCCGACATCGCGCGCGCGCAATCCCTGTTGGGCTGGAAACCGGCTGTGTCGCTGGAAACCGGACTGCGCCGCACCGTGGAGGCCCTGGCACTCACCCGATGAAACCGAAATCCAAAACCCAACCGCCGACGGAGAAGATCGCCAATCAAATCGAGGCGTTGATCAAAAAGTTCTACGCCGCCGCCAAAACCGGCGCGGCCCGGCCGGCAGACAAGGTAGCCTTGAGCGCGCCGGCGATGGACAGCCAGGAAGCCGTCCGTGTGATGAGGACCTTCCTCGGCGGCTGGATTTCCCAAGGGCCGAACGTGCGCGAGTTCGAAGGGAGCTTTGCGCGCTACGTCGGCTCCGCCGCCGGCATCGCGGTAAACTCCGGCTCCTCCGCCAACCTGCTGGCGCTGCACGCGCTCAAAGAAATCTTCGGCCTCCGCGACGGCGACGAGGTCCTGCTGCCGGCCACCACGTTCGCCACCGTCGCCATGCCCGTCCTCCAGGTGGGGCTTGTCCCCGTCTATGTGGACGTGCGCGGCGACACGATGAACCTTGACCCGGACCAGATCGCCGGCGCGGTCTCCAGCCGGACGCGCATCCTGATGCCCGTGCATACCCTCGGCTACCCCGCCGACATGCCGCGGCTGATGGAACTGGCCAAACGCCACAACCTGCTCGTGCTGGAGGACTGCTGCGAAGCCCACGGCAGTTCGATCAACGGCCGCAAAGCCGGCAGCTTCGGCAACATCGCCAGCTTCAGCTTCTTCGTCGCCCACAACATGACCACCGGCGAAGGCGGCATGATCACCACCACCAACCCGCGGCTCGAAACCGCCTGCCGCTCGTTGCGCGAGTTTGGCCGGTGCGACCAGCGCGATGTCTCCACCAATCGCTACTACAGCGACGACGTGCTCAAGGACTTCGACCGCCGCTACGTTTTCGACAAGCTCGGCTACAACGTCCGCATGACCGACATCGCCGCCGCGATGGGCATCGAGCAACTGAACAAGCTCGACGCGATGAACAAACTGCGCCGGCGCAACGCGGCCCTCTACCGGAAAATCCTCAGCCAGCGCGCCGCCGACTTCATTGACCTGCCGGTGGAGGAGCCGGGCTGCTTCCACACTTACTACACGTTCCCGATGGTGTTGAAACGAAGCGCGCCGTTCCGCCGGCGAGAACTGACGGAATACTTGGAAGCCCGCGGCATCGAGACCCGGCCGCTGTTTGCCGGCTGCCTGCCCGACCAGCCCGCGTTTCGCCGCGCGCCCGGCCGGGTCGCCGGCTCGCTGCCCAACGCCCGCTTCTTGCGCGACAATGCCCTCTTCATCGGCGTCCACCCCAACCTGGAGCCGCGGCAGGTCCGATACGCGGCCAACACCATCGTATCGTTCCTCAAGAAATACCAACGCTAGATGAAACGAGTTCTCATCACCGGCGGCGCGGGCTTCATCGGCTACCACCTCGCGCGCCACCACCTTGGGCGCGGCGACGAGGTCGTCATCGCCGACAACTTTTTCCGCGCGGGCGGCAAGGCCGACCGGCATTTCGAGGAACTGGCGCGCAGCGCCGGCGCGCAGTTCCTGCCGCTGGACCTGACGCAACCGCTGCCGGCCGGCCGTTTGCCCGCCCGGCTCGACACCGTCTATCACCTCGCGGCGATCAACGGCACGCGGCTGTTCTACGAAATTCCCTACCAGGTCGCGCGCACCAACCTGCTGGTGACGCTCAACCTGCTGGAAGCCTTGCGCGGATGCGACGTTGGCAGCCTGCTCTACGCATCCACGTCGGAGGTTTACGCGGGCACGGAAGCGTTCGGCCTGCTGAGCGTCCCGACCGCCGAGGACGCGCCGGTGGCGTTCAAACAGCCGACGCCGGTGCGGTTCTCCTACGGCGCCAGCAAGTTCATGGGCGAGTTCCTCTGCACGCAGTTCGGCCGCGAGGCCAAGCTGCCCACGGCGGTCATCCGCTACCACAACATCTACGGCCCGCGCATGGGCGGCGAACACGTCATCCCGCAGTTCATTGACCGCGTCCGCCGGCGCGAGAATCCCTTCAACATCTACGGCGGCGACCAGACCCGCGCGTTTTGTTACGTGGAGGACGCCTGCGAGGCCACCCGCCTCGTTGCCGAAACGGCGGCGTGCGCCGACCACATCGTCCACATCGGCAACCCGCAGGAGACGCTCATCTCCGACCTGGCGTGTTTGGTGATGCAGCAGATGGATTTTCAGGCACCGATCATTGAACAGGGCGCGCGCAGCGACTCGGTCTCGCGCCGCTGCCCGGACGTGTCCAAGCTGAAGCGGCTCACCGGTTTCGAGGCGCGCATCGGATTGGCCGAAGGCTTGAAACGCACCGTCGAGTGGTATTTGGCCAACACGTAGTCCCCACATCCCAACACAGTTGCACGCCTCGCGTGAGGCTCAGAATTGCCGGAGGAAGCGCAGGTCGTTTTCGTAGAAGAGGCGGATGTCGTCAATGCCGTAGAGGATCATCGCGATGCGCTCGACGCCCATGCCGAACGCGTAACCGGTCCATTGCTCGGAATCGTAGCCAACCGACTCGAAGACGCGCGGGTTCACCATGCCGCAGCCGGCGATCTCCAACCACTCTCTGCCGGCCATCCGCAACGCCGGCGAGTTCAGGTCTATCTCGTAGCTCGGTTCGGTGAACGGGAAGAAGTGCGGCCGGAACCGCACGCGCGTCTCCGGGCCGAGCAGTTGCTTGAAGAAAAATTCGCAGTCGCCCATCAGGTTCGCGACGGAAACGTTGCGGTCCACGTAGAGTCCTTCGACCTGGTGGAAGTTGGCGTGGTGCGTCGCGTCAATCTCGTCGCGTCGGTAGCAGCGGCCCGGCACGACGACGCGCACGGGCGGTTGCTGCTTCTCCATGACGTGGACCTGCACGGGCGAGGTGTGCGTCCGCAGCAGCAGCCGGTTCGTTGCCGTTCCGCATTCCGCATTCCGCACTCCGCATTTCAAATAGAACGTGTCTTGCACGTCGCGCGCCGGATGGTCGGCAGGCGTGTTGAGCGCGTCGAAGTTGTAATACTCCGTCTCGATGTCCGGCCCGTCGGCGACGGAGAAACCCATCCGCCGGAAGATGCGCACGATCTCGTCAGTGACTTGCGTGATCGGATGCGGCCGGCCAATCGCCGGCGCGCGGCCCGGCAGCGTCAGGTCGAGCTTCGGTCCTCGCGGGCCGCCGGCGCTTTCAAAGCCGGCTTTGCGCTCCTGCATCGCCACCGTCAGCGCATCGCGCGTTTGGTTGGCGAGCGCGCCGAACGCGGGGCGCTCTTCCTTCGGCAGCGTCGGCAGTTTTTCAAACGCCGTCTGCACGGCGCCCTTGCGGCCGAGGTATTTCA
>Ga0163199_1002676_pt1 | contig 10877 bp, 9 predicted proteins | sample PL_2010_150m_FD_113537 | JGI IMG/M metagenome (GOLD analysis project Ga0163199, IMG submission 113537) | Freshwater microbial communities from Powell Lake, British Columbia, Canada to study Microbial Dark Matter (Phase II) - PL_2010_150m | ecosystem: Environmental > Aquatic > Freshwater > Lake ...
CCGAAGTTCGACGGCAAGTCCACCCACAAGATTGGCCTCGTAGGCCAGACACTCTTGTCTGGCCAATCAACAACCGGGCAAGCTGGAAGCTCGCCCCACCTTGCCGTTGTCGAGTTGTCGTTCTCGTCGGCGGAAGTCCGCGACATCTCGCCGCTCAAGGCGCTGAAGGATTTACAGAGCCTCAACTGCGGCGGCGCGGGGCAGAAGCGGACGCTGAGCGATCTCTCGCCGTTGCGCGGGATGAAACTGGCCAAACTCGCCATCCCGTTCACGGCGGTGAGCGACCTGTCGCCGCTGGAAGGGATGCCACTGACTTCGCTGCAAATCAGTTCGACCAAGGTCGGCGACCTGTCGCCGCTCAAGGGCGCGCCGCTGGCGTGGCTCAGTTGCGTGGACGCGCCGGTGAAAGACCTTGCGCCGCTCGCTGGAATGCCGCTGGCGACGCTCTGGATTCGAGGCACGGAGGTGACGGACCTGTCGCCGCTGAAAGGCATGGCGTTGAAGGAACTGGACTGCGAGATGAGCGTCGGGAGCGCGGAGGCGAACAAGGCGGTGCTGTTTGCCATGAAGTCGCTGGAGACCATCAGCGGTCAGTCGGCGGCGGAGTTTTGGAAGAGCGTCGTCGCGCCGGAAGACCCGTTCTTCAAGCAGGTGGCGGTGATGCCGGCGGAGCAACAGGTTCCGGCGGTGATGGCGAAGCTGAAGGAACTCAATCCGGGCTTCGATGGCCGGGAGACGCACAAGGTCGAACAAAGTGGGACAGGCATCTTGCCTGTCCAATCATCATCATCCGATGGACAGGCGGGACGCCTGTCCCACTCTGCTGTCACCGAGCTTCGCTTCTCCGCCGTCGGTGTCACCAACATCGCACCGGTGAAGGCGTTCGCCGGCTTGAAGAAGCTGATGCTGATGCCGTGGGCGGCCAACCAGAAACAATCGCTCTCCGACCTCGCGCCGTTGCAGGGGATGCCGTTGACGATGCTCGTCTGCGGCAATACACAAGTGAGCGACCTCACGCCGCTCAAAGGAATGCCGCTGACGATCTTGAGCGTGGACAACACGCCGGTGGGCGATCTGTCGCCGCTGGCCGGGATGGCGCTGACGATCCTGTGGTGCAACGGCACGAAGGTGACTGAGCTTTCGCCGCTGGCGGGGATGCCGTTGCAGGAGTTGAAGTGCGATCCGGCGGTGGCGGCGCAGCACGCGGCGTTGTTGCGCGGGGTGAAGACGCTGGCGAAGATCAACGACACCAGCGCGGCGTTGTTTTGGATGCGGGTGGGGCCTGTAGCGGCGGTCTCTGACCGCCGAAATGTCGTTGCTCCCACAACAGCCGGCGGTCAGAGACCGCCGCTACAGCCAGCCACGCCTTTGTCTCCCGCCACCACCGGCGTCGCGCGGACGGGCCAGCCGTTTGTTTCCTCGGTCGGCATCGAGATGCCTTACATCCCGCCCGGCGAGTTCTTGATGGGCAGCACGCCGGAGGAACGGGCGTGGGCGAACGCGAACGGCTGCGACGCGGCAAATACAGCCCGCGAAGGCGAAGCGCCGCGCAAGACGGCGGTCAAGCAGGGTTTCTGGCTCGGCAAGACCGAGGTGACCGTGGGCCAGTGGAAGCTGTTCGTGGCCGCGACGGGTTACGTGACGGACGGTGAGAAGAAGGGCGCGTCCCAAGCGCCGCAAGGGTCGGGCAAGCCGTGGGGCACGGTGGCAGGGGCGAACTGGAAGGATCCGAACTTCGGCATCAAGCTGAAGGACAATCATCCGGCGTGCTGCATCAGTTGGAACGATGCGGTGGCGTTTTGCGAGTGGCTGAACGAGCGGGAGGCGAAGGCCGGGCGATTGCCGCCGGGGTTCAAGGTGCGGTTGCCGACGGAAGCGGAGTGGGAGTATGCGTGCCGCGCGGGCAAGCAGACGAAGTTCTGGTGGGGCGAGACGAAGGAAGGTGGCGACAACCGGCTGAACTGGAACGGCAAGGGTGACGGGTTTGAGTTCGTCTCGCCGGTGGACCACTACGGGTCGCGGGGTCGGAACAAGTTTGGGCTGGCGGACATGCTGGGTAATGTCTATGAGTGGTGTTTGGATGAGTTTGATGAGAAACAAGCGCACGAAGAGTGCTACAAGGGCAATCCCGGCGCGCGCGTGTTGCGGGGCGGGTCGTTCCACCACTTTCCCGCCTACTGTCGCTGTGCTCATCGCTGCAGCACCTCCCCGGCCTACTCGACTGGCTACTACGGCTTTCGGGTTTGTGTTGGTTTGGCGCGGTGAGCCGAGGAATGGACACAGTGCTGATATGCTGGGCTGCTGGACTTCTGAGATACTGAACTGCTGAGTTTCTGAACTTCTTCTGGTTGTTGTGGCGTTGTTATTCCGGTGCGCGCGAAGCGCGCGGACTTTTGGCTCGCGGGGCGGTTTGGGAAGCCTATAATGGGGGCGAATGGACAAGACGGCTTTGGTGGAGCATTTGCGGCAACTCGATGCTGCGCTACAATCATCGGCGCGGCTATGTGTTTATGGCAGTGGCGCTTTCATCCTGCTGGACGAGCCGGGGCGGACCAGTCTCGACCTGGATGTGGCGGCGTCCTACAGCCAGGTGGCGCTGCCGGAACTGGAACGAACGGCCGCGGAAGTCCGTTTTCCGGTCAACCCGCCGCCGGAGTTTGGGGGCGACCACATCGAGTGGATCGGGCCATTGCGGTTGTGTCTGGCGGCGCCGGAGACGACGCGGACGGTGCCGCTTTGGTCAGGGCAGCGCCTTGAGGTGTTTACGGTGGCGCCCGCGGATTTGGCGGCCAGCAAACTGGTGCGTTACGACGAATTGGACCGGGCGGACATCCAGTTTCTGTGCGAGCAAACCCGCCTCGGCTGGGACGACATTGCGCAGGCGGCCCAGCGATTGCCGGACGCGTTTCGGAACGATCCGGTTGTGCGGGACAATCTCAACAGTTTGAAGACGGACATGGGTTTATGGAAACGCTAACACCGCCCCGCGCCAGCGCACGGGCGCAGCTCCAGTCGGCTTATGAACTGGCTTTCTTTCCGCCGCGAATCCATCAGTGGTGGCGGCGCGCGCAGACCGGGGAGATTGGGGACCGGCAGGCGGCGCGGGCTGTGGTGGAACTGGCGCTGAGCTTGCACGGGAGGCTGCCGGAATCGGGCTATGCGTCGCAGCGGGCGCTGGCGCGGCTGGCCGCTTACCAAGCCGCGGCGCGCGCGTTTGGGTTGCCCCGAAGTTTGCGGCGTTTGCGCGCGGCCTTGGGGGGCACCGAGGATGAAGCGGTGACACCGTTGGAGGGTTGGATGGTGCGGGACGTTGGACTGCCGCCGTTTTGCCGGAACCGCAACCGATGACGGCAAATAACACACTTATTAACGTCCGCAACCTCCGCATCAGCTTCTTCACTGATGAAGGCGAAGTGCGCGCCGTGGACAACATCAGCTTCTCGATGAAAGCCGGCGAAACGCTGGCGGTCGTCGGCGAGAGCGGCAGCGGCAAGAGCGTGACGGCGATGGCCCTGACGCGGCTGGTGCCGGCGCCGCCAGCGCGTTACGTCGGTGGCGAAATCATCTTCAAGGGCCACGACACGCTGAAGATGTCGGGCGAGGAGCTTCGCAAGGTCCGCGGGGCGCAGATCAGTTACATCTTCCAGGAGCCGAGCACGTCGCTGAACCCGGTATTCACCATCCGCTCACAGGTCGCCGAGGCCCTCGAACTGCACCGGAGGGACATCGGCAACGTGGACGCGGAGGTCGAGCGGCTCTTGGCGCTCGTGGGCATCCGCGACGCGCGGCTACGGATGAGCGACTATCCGCACCAACTCAGCGGCGGCATGCAACAGCGCGTGATGATCGCAATGGCGCTGGCGTGCAATCCATCGTTACTGGTGGCCGACGAACCGACGACGGCGCTCGATGTGACCATCCAGGCTCAGATCATGGATTTGCTGAAGGAGCTGAAGCAGAAGCTTGGCATGGCGATCATGCTCATCACACATAACTTCAGCATCGTCGCCGACATCGCGGACAACATCGCCGTGATGTTCCGCGGCAAGATCGTGGAATACGGCCCGACCCAGCGTGTCCTGCGTGAGCCGCAGCATCCTTACACGAAGGCGCTGCTGGAATGCATCCCGCGGTTGGGCGCGCACAAACACCGGCTGAAAACCATCAATCACGCCGAGATTGAAGCGGCTTTGAAACGTTAACCGTCATGGCCTTGCTCGAAGTCAAGAACCTGAAAGTCTATTTCCCGATCATGGGCGGCGTCATCCGCCACAAGGTTGGCGAGGTCAAGGCCGTGGACGATGTGAGCTTCACCGTCGAGGCCGGTGAAACCGTCGGCCTCGTCGGCGAGAGCGGCAGTGGCAAGACGACCATCGGCCGCGCCATCCTTCACTTGCTGGAGCCGACGGACGGGCAAATTGTTTTTGACGGCCAGGACATCACGCGAATGGGTGATGGCGAACTGCGACCGTTGCGCAAGCAGATGCAGATGGTCTTCCAGGACCCGTTCGGCTCGCTCAACCCACGCATGACCATCGCCTCCATCGTTGGCGAGGCGCTGACGATTCACTTCCCGCAGATGACCCGCGCCGCCCGCCGCGACCGCATCGCTGAGCTGTTGCGCCGCGTTGGCTTGAAGCCGGAACACATGAATCGCTACCCGCACGAGTTCAGCGGCGGGCAGCGGCAGCGCATCGGCATCGCCCGCGCGCTGGCGGTGGAGCCGAAGTTCATCGTCTGCGACGAGCCGGTGAGCGCGCTGGACGTATCGGTGCAGGCCGCGATCATCAACCTGCTCCAGGACTTGCAGGAGCAGTTCAATCTCTCCTACCTCTTCATCGCGCACGATCTGGCGGTGGTGGAGCACATCCGCGACCGGGTGTTGGTGATGACGCAGGGCAAGATCGTCGAGGCGGCGAGCGCGGATGAGATTTACCAACGGCCTCAGCACGCCTACACGCAGAAGCTGATCGCTGCGGTGCCGAAGGCGTTCTGAACCAGACATGAGACCGGAACAACCCTTCACGCTGACCGTCGCAGCCGCGCCGTGCGCCCATGAATCCTGACTGGGAGCGGCGGTTTTCCAACCGCCGCATGGTTTGCACGATGAGGACGGTGCGGCGGTTGGAAAACCGCCGCTCCCAGTGGGGGTGCTTCACTGTGCAAAGCAAGGCTCATGGTGAGAGGCCGCGGCGGCGGTTGAATACCCGCGGCGGCGCGCCGTCAAAAGCGGTGAATTTGCAGGGCTGATTTGAACATCTGGACGAACAACCGAAGCGCGTATTTGGCTGCTGCCGTTGCGGCCAGCGCCGTGCTTTTTCTCTGCGGCGTGCCGACGACGGCAGCCGATGCGTCGCCGTATGCGTTTCAGCCGAATACGCCGATGCCGGGCCACGGAGTCGTCCGCGTGACGGGCGTCGGATTGCCGCCGCGCATTTACGCGACGCGCGGGCAACTGCACCTGATGGCCGAGCGCGCCGCGGTCGTGTCGGCCTACCGCAACCTGGCGCTTGCGTTGGGGCAGGGTTCGCAGGTCGTCGCCGACGGCTCGCGTTACATCACGGTGTCGGGCTATGTTCAAGGTGCGCAAGTCGCGCAGACGCGCTATTATTCCGACGGGCGCGTCGAGGTGGACATGACGCTGGCGGTGGAACATTCGCCGTCGGCACCGGCGATCGAGCCGCCGCCGGCGATGGGCGCGCCGCCGGTGAAAACCGAGAAGCAGAAACGACAGATTTCAGAAAAGGAATGGCTGGAGCTTTACAGGCAGCCGAAAGAGAACAAGCCGTAGCTGAAGAGGAAGATTATGAAAACGAACATTCGTTGGATCGCAGGGTTGCTGGCCGCGTTGCTGTGCGCCGCGGTCGCGCCGGCGTGGGCGCAGTTTCATCCGGGCCAGGAAAAACTGCTGGCCAAGAACGCCGCAGTGCGCGACGCGCAGCGCAACCTGCTGGAGAGGATCAAGGGACTGAGCATTGACGGCAGCAGCACGGTGCGCGACTTCGTCACGCAGAGCGACCTGATCAACACGGCGATGTCGGAGTGGCTGCGCGGCGCGACCATCGTTCCCGGCAGCGAGACATGGGACAACGAGCTTTACCGGTTGGAGATGAAGGTGACGCTGGAGCAGGTGCGCGCCGCCATCGAGCAGATTCAGCGGACCTATCCCAGCGGCCGCACCTACGTCACCGAGAACATGACGACGTTGAACAAAGAGGTCGAGATCAGGGTGCAGGGTCAAGGTTCCTCGCGCGCCGCGGCGATGGTGACGCCGGCGCCGGATGCGCCGCCCGTTTACGGAGGCGCGGCAGCCATCGTGCCGAGGCAGGTCTATCCGGGTTGGGAAAACGTCTCGGCGCAAGGCCGGATGCTCGCGGAACGCGCGGCCCGCACCGACGCGCTGCGCAAGCTGGCCGAGCGCATCCGCGGCGTGCGCATTGACGCCAACACCACTGTGCGCGACTTCGTCACGCAGGCCGACGTGATCAACGCCCAGTTCCAGACGCGGCTGGCCGGCGCGCGCCAGATCGGCCCGACGCGCTTCCTGCCGGACCAGACCTGCGAAGTGGACTTGGAAGTGAGCATCCAGGATGTCACCAAGTGGCTGACCGAAACTCAGGACTGGCTCGTGCATCCCGGCGCGCCCCACTTGGATCGTCCGCTCCGCACGTATCAGTTCGAGAAGATCATAGATTTCAGCCCGGAGCGCGTGCTTCGCGAAACCGGCGCGGGCGTGCCGCGCGGCGATACGATCCGCAACGCGCCGCCGGCGGGCAGTTCGTTCGCGACGCCGCCACCACAGCCCGGCGTGCCCGCTTGGGCGGCCGGCGCGGTCTCGGCCAAAGGCACCGGCGTCCCGACTCCCGGCGAGACCGGGGCCGCAGCCCGGATCGGCGCGGAGCGTTCGGCCGAACTCGACGCGCGCCGCAGGCTGCTGGAAAAAGTCCAGGGCGTCCAGATTGACGCGCAGACGACGATGAAGGACTTCATCACGCAGAACGATCAGGTTCGCTCCCGCGTGATGGGCGTCCTGCAAGGCGCGGAAGTCGGCGAGCCAAAGCAACTGCCTGACGGCAGTGTTGAGGTCGTCGTGTCGTTGCCGCTGGAGAAAGTTTATAGCGCCCTGCAAGGAGGCGAAGCGCCGCCAGTCGTCCGCGCGCAACCGGGCGTGGTCCGCGCGTTGCCGGCGCAATGAGGAATCACGGCGTCAGCACGCGCAGTGCGCCCGGTTCGGCCGAAAACTCCACCGGGCAATTCTCCCACAACTCGCCGTCCACTTCCATCGGAGTTGGCTGCGGCGACTCCACGCGCACGTTCCTGGCCTTGAAGTAATGGACATCCGCCAGCTTCGGATGCGAAGCGGTCAGCACGCGCGGCAGGTAGCGCAACACGTCGAGCACGCGGCCGCCTTCAAAGACGCACACTTCCAGCATCCCGTCGTCCAGCCGCGCCTCCGGAAACATGCGGTATGAGCCGCCGTAAAACCGGCCGTTGCCGATGAACACGAAGCAGCCCTCGCAGCGCCGGCCATCCGCCGTGACCGTCAGTCGTGGCAAGCCGCGCGCCACGGTGCGGAACCCGCTGATGATGTAGGAGAGCCAGTTGATCCGCTTCTTCAACTTCATGTCGAGCGCCGCAATCGCCATCGCGTCGAAGCCCGCACCGGCCAGTTGCGCGAAGTATCGTCGCTCGCCGCCTGCCGCGCGCGCCAGGCCCATGTCCACGCGCCGCTCGCGGCCCGCCGCGATCACCCGCCACGCCGCGTCCACCGAGAGCGGCAGCCCCAGCTCCCGCGCGTAAACATTCGCAGTCCCCAACGGCGCGACGCCCAGCCGGGGCCGCGCCTCCGCCGGCACGCGCATCAAGCCGTTGACCACCTCGTTGATCGTGCCGTCACCGCCCGCGGCCACGACCGTGCCGAAGCCCTCGCGCGCCGCCTGCTCCGCCAGCGCGACCGCGTGGCCGGCCTCCGTCGTCGGCAGGAACATTGCGCCGCCAGCCAGCCCGCGCAATTGGCGCAACCGCGCCTGCGCGCGCTCGCCGCTCGCCGTGGGATTGAAGATGATGCAAGTGCCGGCCACAGTTTGAGGGATTGTATCGGCGCGCGGCGCGATTACAATGGTCTCATGCGAATCATTGCCGGTCTTGCCGGAGGCATTCCGCTCGCCATGCCGCGCGGCGCGGGCGACGTGCGCCCCACGCCGGACAAGGTGAAAGGCGCGGTCTTCTCCAGTCTCGGCGAGTGGGTCGTCGGCGCGCGCGTGCTCGACCTCTACGCCGGCAGCGGCGCGCTCGGCATCGAGGCGCTCAGCCGCGGCGCGGCCGATGCGACGTTCGTGGACCAGTCGCGTTCCTGTGCGGAGGCGATTCGGAAGAATCTGGCGTCGGCGCGGCTGGAAGAAGCCGCGACGGTTCTACAAAGCGACATCAGCCGCGCCCTGCGGCAACTCGGCGGCGGGCCGCGCTTCACGCTGGTCCTCGCCGATCCGCCCTACGCGAAAACGCCGGGCCGGTCGTCGCTGGCACAGGAGCTTCTCGACAACGCCGATCTGGCCGCCGTAACGGAGCCGGGCGGCTGGCTGGTGCTGGAACATTACAAGAACGACGTGTTGAAACCGCCGCCTGCGTGGCAATTCAACCGCCAACAGCGGCACGGTGACACGCTGGTGAGTTTCTTCGAGCGAGCAGCGGACTGACAATCCGTTTTCAGCCACATTCATGGCGTTACACTCTGCCAGCCCTTGAACCTTTGCGTTTGGCAGGTGGATCGCGACCTCCGGGCGCGATGGCGGCTCCGAGGTGAAAGGGAAACGCTTGCGTCGAGCAAGGCGCTTCACAAACGCCGCAGCTTTCGCTCACCAGCCTCATCGCGCCCGGAGGTCGCGATCCACCTCATGGCGCCGCTACCTCGGTTGTTTCATGGGTAAGAAAAGGCCGAGGAGATTGCGTCGTCATCTCAGCGCGTCGCGCCGGTGCGCCACCAGCCGTGGAGACGCGGCGCGATTTCCTTCTTCGCAGCGATAAAATCAATGAGTGCCTGCCGCACCGGATAATCCATCTCGACCAGTTTCGCTTCCGGCGCGTCCGCGATGGCGCGGAGCCGCTCCTTGCGCTTGCCGGCGCTGGCAAGGTCGAAACTGTTTACCGCCACGCGCAGCCGCCGGTCGGGCGCGAACGGCTTGCCATCGCGGTCACTGATGGAAACGACCCGCTGGCCGCGCGGCGCGGTGACCCGCAGCGCGAGCTTCATGCCGTAAACGCCGGTGTAATGGTCGCGCGAGTAGTGCGCGGCATTCTCTTCCAGAATCTCCCGCAGTTGCGCCGGCGTGACCTCGAACACACCGATGAAGTTCTCAAACGGCACCAGCGACCAGCAGTCGCCGACGGTGACCGGGCCTTTTCTCAACTCCGCGCGCTCATCGAGGACGCCGTGGACCACGATGTCCGCCGGATGGCCCGCGCGCTCGCAACGGTCGAGGATCGCCTCGCAGAGCAGGTTATGCGCCGGCGTTTCGCGCGCGGGAGCGCCGGCGACGGGGAAATCCTCCGTGGCCGCGCCAATGACCTTCGCCAGTTCGCGCCCGGCGGCGTCAAGGTCCGGTTTGGCGAGCGCGAGGATCTCGGCATCCATCGGCACGCTGGCGTCCATCCTGATGAGGCGCGACTTGCGGCTCGTGAGCTTGCGTTGGTCGGTGTCGTAGATGAAGTCCAGCCGGCCGAGGCTGCTGCCCCAGTGGCCTGCTTGACTGTAAAGAATGTCGTGAAGCATCAGTTCTTGCGCCGCGCGGTGCGTGTGACCGCCGATGATGCTGGCGAGTTCCGGAAACCAGGAGGTGATGGAGAAGATTTCGTTGGCGTGATCGTCGGCGGCGTTGCGGTGGCCTTGGTGGGCGGCCAGCACGATGACATCGGGCTTCTGGTGTTTCAGCTCCGGCAGCACGCGCTGCAACGATTCGACAGATTGCTCAAATGCCAGCCCTTGAATCAATCGCGGCCGGCTCCAGTTCGGAATGCCCGGCGTGGTCAGTCCGATGATCGCCACGCGCACGCCGTCCACTTCCTTGACGATGAACGGTCGCACCTTGCCGGCGATGGCTTTCGGCGCGGTGGCGTCGCAGCGGACGTTGGCGGCGAGGACGGGCACTTGCGACGCCTCGACGCACCGCGCGAGCTTCTCGCGGCCCCAGTCGAAATCGTGGTTCCCCAACACCCACGCGTCGTAGCGGAGATGATTCAGCGCGCGGACCATCATCAAGCCGCCGCTCATGAAGCTGGCCGCCGTTCCCTGGATCGTGTCACCGTCGTCCACGAGCAGGCAGTTCGGCGTTTCGGCGCGGACGCGCTTGATCGCCGTCGCGCAGCGCGCCAGTCCGCCGAGGTTGTTGCCGACTTCCTCCTTCGGATAAAGGATGTCGGCGGGCCGGATGTGGCCGTGCAGATCGGTCGTATGGAGGATCGTGATGGAAACCTCGCGCGCCGGCAGACCCACCAGCCCGCCCAGGAGCAACGACAAGCCGAGCGCGCAGCGGAGAGACAATGACCATCGCCTGTGTTTCATGTGAGCAATCCGCACCTTTCCGCCAGCAACCCGAACCGCAGCCCCCGCGTGCTGACGGTGAGCTTGCCGACGCCGGCGAGTTCCATTGCCACGACATACATCGCCAGCCCGGCGACGATGATGTCGGCGCGTTTCGGCGGCAGGCCCGGCACCTTGCGCCGCTCGGCCAGTGGCAGGGCGCGCAGCCGTTCCAGCATTTCGGCCAGCCGCTGCCGCGTCAGCGGATAGTGGTTGACCTTCTCGATGGAGAACCGCGCGAGCGACTGCTCAATCGCTGCCGCCGTCGTCACCGTGCCACCCGTGCCGATCATGATACGGC
>Ga0163199_1002677_pt1 | contig 10876 bp, 11 predicted proteins | sample PL_2010_150m_FD_113537 | JGI IMG/M metagenome (GOLD analysis project Ga0163199, IMG submission 113537) | Freshwater microbial communities from Powell Lake, British Columbia, Canada to study Microbial Dark Matter (Phase II) - PL_2010_150m | ecosystem: Environmental > Aquatic > Freshwater > Lake ...
CTATTATTGGGACTGAGTTTATAAGATTCATAAGATTATAAAAATTAGAGAATATCCGCAAAATATCTTTCTGTTTTCTTGAAGACAAAAACACCGATGGAAAGCAGTATGAGTGTTGCCACAAAAGATATTAAAATAAGAAGCCAATTTATAGGAGCAGTTCCAAGAAGAGCGGCCCGTGCATTTTGTATAACTCCGGTCATTGGATTGAATGCCAATATCCAAGAATATTTTCCGGCGATACTTGCCGGATAAATGACGGGTGTGAGAAACATAAGTGTTTGAATAAAATAGGGAAGAATATAACGCACATCACGATATTTTACATTTATTGCAGCGAGAACTAGCCCAAGACCGACCGATGCCATAAAACAAATAATCAGAAGTAACGGTACGAGTAGTATACCGACAAGGTTTGGGTAATATTCGTAATAAAACATCATGCCAAGAAGTATGACTGCTGCTATCGCAAAATCGACTAATTTTGTCATAACCGATGCGAGAGGAAGTATGAGACGAGGAAAGTACACTTTAGTTACAATTCCTTGATTGGAGACGAGGCAAGAGCTTGTGTCCCCCAGTGCACTTGAAAAAAAAGTCCAAAAGAGAAGTCCTGTGTAAACAAAGATAGGATAGGGAACTCCGTCGGAAGGCATTTTTGCGAGTTTTCCAAAAAAGATAGTGAATACTACCATGGTCATAAACGGCTGAAAAATAGCCCATGCTGCACCAATAGCTGTTTGTTTGTACCGCACTTTTATATCTCTCCATACGAAGAAAAATAAAAGTTCTTTATATACCCAAATTTCGCGAAGGTCATTCCAACTGAATATCTTTTTTGGTTTTATTATCGTTGTTTGCATGATATGTATCTTACGCTATTTGGGTTATTTTTTCCACTAAAAAATACCCTCGCTTTTTACAACTCCCTAAAGGTGGAAAAGTTACGAGTTTTTTTTATTTTATATTTTCTTTATACCAGGCATAGGTCATTTTCAAACCTTTTTCCAAAGGAGTTTTATACTTCCAACCAAGATTATTTAGCTTTTTTACATTAAGCAATTTTCTTGGCGTGCCGTCGGGTTTTGTTTTGTCCCAAATGATTTTTCCTTCAAAACCGACGGTTTTTTTAGTCATTTCGGCGAGTTCCTTTATGGATACGTCAATTCCTGTTCCGATATTGATGATGTCAGAACTATCGTATTTTTGCATAAGAAAAATGCAGGCATCAGCGAGATCGTCAACGAGAAGAAACTCACGCTTTGCTTTTCCCGTTCCCCACATAACCACTTCCTTCGCGCCGCTTTTTTTTGCGTCATCAAACTTTCTGATCATTGCGGGAAGAACGTGAGATGTCTGCAGATCAAAATTATCGTTTTGTCCATATAGATTCGTAGGCATCACGGAAATGAAATTCGTTCCGTATTGTTTATTGTATGATTGACATTCTATAATTCCGGCGATTTTGGAAATGGCATAGGCTTTATTGGTTAGTTCCAGCGGACCCGATAAAAGATATTCTTCTTTTATCGGCTGAGGGCATTCTCTCGGATAAATACACGAACTGCCGAGGAAAAGAAGCTTTTTTACTTTTGAAAGATAGGCATTATGAATAATGTTGTTTTGTATTTGAAGATTGGAATAGGCGAAGTCTGCAGGGTAGGTTTGATTGGCAATAATTCCTCCGACTTTTGCTGCAGCGAGAAAAACATATTCCGGTTTTTCTTGTTCAAAAAACTTGGCAACGGCCTTTTGGCCCAGAAGGTCAAGCTCCTTGTGTGTTCTCAGAATGAGATTGCTGTATCCTTTTTTTTCTAAAAGACGAACGATGGCTGAACCGACCAATCCTTTATGTCCCGCAATGTAGATTTTTGAATCTTTTTTCATATTATTTTTTCTAAACATTTTTCAATAGTTTTTAGGTCTTTTTCGGTGAGTTCAGGATAATTTCCGCAGTAAAAACCGTTGTTGTGGATAATATCCGTATGTGGCAGTTCTATTATCTCTTTCACATATTTTTTGTAAAATGGCTGGCGTTGGATATTGCCGGCGATCATTGGACGTATTTCTACTTTCTCATCGGAAAATCGTTTCATATATTTCTCTTTTAATTTTGGCGTTTTGCAAAGAAAAGGAAAACCGAAAGTGGAAAGTGTTTTTATGTGTTCGTGTTTGAAAAGGGAAAAATCATCATTTTCTTTCAGGCATTTTTCAATGCGAAGATAGTTTTTTTCGCGGATACGTATATTTTCATCAAGAAACTGAAGTTGAAAGAGTCCGAGAAATCCGGTTATTTCTGTCGGTCGCAAATTAAAGCCGAGATCGTAAAAAGTATATTTGGATTGAAACTCCGATTTTATTTTATATTTCGTTCTCCATTTATTTTGCTGTTTCGGTTCAAGGTTTCTATCCCACCCGTTGGCGCGAACAATACGGAGCATCTCCGCGAATATTTCATCATTTGTGCAGACTATTCCTCCTTCAATGGTGGACATGTGGCGGGCGACAAAAAATGAAAAGCTGGATGCTACCCCGAAATTGCCGGCTTTCCCTTCTTTTAATTTCGTACCGAGAGATTCGCAATTATCTTCCAGAAGAATGACGCGGTTTTTCTCGCACAGTTTTTTTATGTTTCCGAGATCCCCCGTAAATCCGAGCGCATTCGTAATGAAGAGTGCTTTTAGTTTTTTCCTTCGAAGCGTTTCTTCCAATTGCTCCGACATGACATTCAGTGTTTCTGTGGCGCAGTCAATGGCCACGGGAACAAAACCCATTTGTATAATAGGCATGACGTTGGTTGACCAAGTAAGAGCGGAAAATCCGACAAGATCTCCTTCTTTAATTCGCCCAAGATTTTTGAGGGATTGAAGCATGGCGAGGTTGGCGCTTCCACCGCTATTGAAAAGTATTGCGTCTTTTGAACCTTGTTTTTTTGCAAATGTTTTTTCAAACTCCGCACACTTTTTTCCCATGTTCAGTTGATCGCTTTTCATAATGAAATCAGCGAGAGCTTTTTTTGTTTCGCGTTCGTACAAGAAAGCATTCTTCATTAAAGGTATCATGAGTTTTGAAGGATAGTGTTAATGCGTTCTTTTGTGTAGGTGTGAATATCTGTGTTACGCACATCATACCATTGACTATCGGCATGTTGCTTCTCAAGAACGATGGCCATATTTTCAGGAATACTGTATCCAAAATAAACAGTAACCGTATGATATCCGATATCGTCGCCGAATGAGGAGTTCGGGAATATCTCACTAATTATTCCTCCTTTAAGCAGGTGCTCTTTTTCTATATCCACGCCAAGTTCTTCCTTCGCTTTTCTTACCGCGCAATCTTTCAATTCTTCTCCTTTATGTAATCGCCCTCCCGTTGAAAAATATATCCCCTTCAGCGGTTCGTTGTTTCTTTTGCACAACAGTACTTTTGTTTTTGTCGGATTAAATAATAAAATATCCACGCAACAAATAGGTAAGGAGTTCATACACTCGGCGTATATATTGTTCGGGATCCATTCGTTATTTTGGTTCATGAATTTTTACTCTCAATTTCATAATCGCTTTTTGTCATTAACTCGGCGAGTTTTTTGAAAGTGGTCGTCGGTTTCCAGCCGAGTGCTTTTTTGGCTTTGCTGTAATCTCCCAAAAGAACATCCACTTCGGCGGGGCGGAAATAGACCGGGTCAATTTCAATCAAAACTTTTTTTGTTTTTTTATCGATACCCCTTTCTTTCAACCCTTTGCCTTTCCACTCAATTTCAAAACCGAGGTGTTTCGCTGATTCCTCGGCAAATTCTCTGATGGAGTGCGTTTCGTTTGTGGCGAGCACGAAATCATCCGGCGTTTTATGCTGGAGCATGCGCCACATTCCTTCCACATAATCTTTGGCATAACCCCAATCTCTTTTGGCGTCCAAATTTCCCAGAAAGAGTTTGTCTTGTTTTCCGAGTTTAATTCTTGCTAGTCCTTGCGTTATTTTTCTTGTTACAAAAGTTTCTCCACGGCGAGGGGATTCATGGTTGAATAAAATTCCATTGCAAGCAAACAGCCCGTAACTCTCTCTGTAATTTTTCGTGATCCAATAGGCATACACTTTTGCGCAACCATATGGTGAACGAGGATGAAAGAGGGAGGTTTCTTTCAGTGGAAGTTCGTGTGCTTTGCCGAACATTTCGCTGGAAGATGCCTGATAGAACTTGGTTTTGATTCCCGTTTCGCGAATGGCATCAAGCAGGCGAAGCGCTCCGATTCCGGTAACATCGGAAGTATACTCCGGTGTATCAAAACTGATGCGCACGTGGCTTTGTGCTCCGAGATTGTAAATTTCATCGGGTTGTATTTTTTCCAGCAAACGATTAAGGTTGCTGCTGTCTGCTAGGTCTCCGTAATGGAGATGAAGCACTCGTTTTTCTTCATGCGGGTCTTGATATATATGATTGATACGGTGGGTGTTTATTGTGCTTGCTCGGCGGATAAGCCCGTGAACCTCATATCCTTTTCCAAGCAGAAGTTCTGCGAGATAAGATCCGTCTTGTCCGGTGATTCCGGTAATGAGTGCTTTTTTCATGAAATACATGCGAACGATTATGAGTAATAACTTTTTGATTTGATTTATTCTGTCATTTTTTCTTCAATTTGGAAACATTGACAATATAACAGATTCATTCATTTGAAAAAGAGTAGTTCTTCCTGTAATATAGTATTTATATTGAGACAAAATATCCTAAAGGAAATAAGATGTCAGTAGAAAGAGATAAAAGATTTGCCAGTGTTGATTACTGAAAAATATGGAAAAATTTAATGAAATAGCTTGCGAAATGTTTAACCTTTCGCCGAAAGAAATAAAAGATTCATTGACCCCGAAAGACGTTCCTGATTGGGACTCCATGAATTATCTTTTATTTATCTCCTCTTTGGAAAAACATTTCAATGTGTCTTTTACTATGGATGAAGTATTAAATGCTCAGTCTCTTGGGGACGTAAGATTTGTTTTGAAAGCCAAATGGATTACATAATGAAAGCTAAAGAATTAAAGTTTGAAGACAGTAAAAAAGGAGATTCCGCTTTTTTTGAAGTGATCGTAAGTGAAAGTGATGTGCAAAATTTTGCTGAACTTTCTGGTGATTTTAATCCGCTTCATAATGATGAAGTATACGCAAAAGGAACCGAGTTTGGGAAAAGGATTGTTCACGGGATGTTTCTTTGTTCGTTGGTATCTCGTTTCGTCGGAATGGAATTACCTGGAAAGAAAGCCCTTTTGATGAAGGAAATGCTTGAGTTTAAAAAACCGGCATACATCGGCGATACCCTTATCGTAAAAGGAATCGTGGTTCACAAAAGTGAAGCGACTCGGATTTTGGAAATTTTGATAGAGATACGTACAAAAAAAGAATTGCTTGCCTCAGGCTCGGTGCATGTACGGGTTTTATTTTAAGTAATTATCATGAATATCTCTAAAAAAATCGCAATAATTTCCGGTGGGTCTGGATATCTCGGAAGTTCTTTAGTTCAGACTTTTATTTGCAATAATTTTTCGGTAATCATTTTGGAAAAAGAAAAGAAGGAGGTAAGTAAAACAGAAAATGTTCATTTTAAATTCGTTGATATTTCCATCGATTCAGAGGTAAAGAATGTGGCTGAGGAAATAAAAAAAGAATATGGAGAAATACATACAATAGTTCATGCAGCGTCAGATCCTCTTGAACGCCGCCCGATGCTTTCTCTTTCAAGTGAAGATTTTGAAAGGCAGTTTTTTGTAAACGTATTTGGTGGGTTTCATCTTTTTAAGCATTTCTCGGAATTTTTAGAGGAAAACGGGTCTTTTATTGGCATTACTTCATCAGTGATTTTGCCGAGTTCTGTTCATTCAAAAAGCGGTTCTTATGTTGCGGCAAAATATGGTTTACAAGGTTTATTAAGAACTCTTTCTTTAGAAGTTTCGTTTCGTGTTTATTCGGTTGCTCCTGCTTTTATGCAGGGAGGACTGAATAATGATATGTCGGAAATTGTTCGTGAACTGATTATTAAAAAAAGTCAGCCGGAAAATATCACGAACACAAACGAGGTCGCTGAGGCTATTTTTTCACTCGTAAACGATCGCGAGAAAAAATGGAACGGAAAAACGATTGCGTTGCCCGGATTTTTGGTAAGTGAATTGTGATCATGCTTTTTAATTCATATCAATTTTTTATATTTTTCCCTGTTGTCGTCTCGGCATATTTTTTATTTTCTCAGAAACTGCGTATAAGCTGGCTTCTTTTTGCAAGCTGTGTTTTTTATGCCGCGTTTATTCCATCATACCTCCTTATCCTTTTTTTTTCTGATAGTGGTAGATTTTTTTTCGGGGAAAATGATAGAATCCGCGGAAGGAACTAGAAGATATCAATATCTTCTCGCAAGTATTATAGCGAATGGGGGAGTCCTCTTTTTTTTCAAGTACTTCAATTTTTTTAATGAAAACGTGGCGAGTTTGGCACAGTTTTTGCACTGGAATTATCCGATAGGTTTTCTTGCTATTGCTTTGCCCGTAGGTTTATCTTTCCACACCTTTCAGAGTTTGAGTTATATAATAGAGGTGTATAGAAAAAAACAAAAAGCTGAACAGAGTTTTCTTGTTTATGCACTTTATGTTCTTTCCCCAGCTTGTTGCCGGACCGATAGAACGCCCTCAAAATTTATTGCATCAATTTTATGAACAGCACTCTTTTGAGTGGGAGAGGGTCACTCATGGTTTACAGAGAATGCTTTTTGGTTTTGTAAAAAAAATGCTCATTGCTGATAATCTTGCCGTGTATGTGAATGCCGTATATGCCAATTCTCATGGGTATTCGGGGATGACTATTTTTGTGGCGTTATTCTTTTTTGCCATTGAATTGTATTGTGATTTTTCCGGTTACGCTGATATTGCTATCGGTTCAGCGGAAGTGATGGGTTTCCGTCTTATGGAAAATTTTCACTTTCCTTATTCTGCGACAACGGTTACAAAATTTTGGCGCAAATGGCATATCTCTCTTTCCGATTGGGTCCGCGATTATATTTTTACTCCAATCGTGTTTCGGTGGCGCTCTTTTTCAAAAATAGGGGTTGTCGGGGCCCTTATTTGTTCCTTTTCTTTTGTTGGACTGTGGCATGGCGCTAGTTGGAATTATGTTTTCTTCGGGCTTCTTAACGGATTGGTTCTTTCTGTCGAGCTCCTTACCTCCAGTATTCGGCGCACTCTCTCATCTTTTTTTCCGAATTGGGTATCTGAATACTTCGGTAGAATTTATACCTTTCTTTTTTGGTGTTTTTCTCTCGCTTTTTTTCGTGCAGGTAATTTCAATGACTCTCTTTTCATAATTTCAAATGCTTTTCAAGGAATTATGGGTTTTATTAATGGAGCATTTCTTTCCGTTCTTAACCGAAGTATCCAACCGATTCTTCCTTCGCTTCGGGTCATGGAACCGCTCACTACTAATAAAGGTCATGGATATCTTTTTTTCTTTAGCGTTATTCTTTTTTTGTTTTTTGTAATGGAATGGATCGACCGTAGATGGGGTTTGATTAAAAGTATTGGAAAATTACCAACATTCATTCGTTGGTTTGTTTTTCTGTCTTTCCTTTTAGGTATTATGAATTTTGGTGTTACTGAGGAAATTCCATTTATTTATTTTCAATTTTAATATGAAAAATTTTTTCCGAGCCTCCCCTCTTTTTATTTTTCTCCTTTTTGTTTTTCAGATTATTCTTGATTCATTTCTCATGCCATTTCCGAGATTTGATTTATTGAATAACTATCTTTCAGAACAAAAACAAATTATTTATTTAGGAGATAGTGTCATTTTTTCCGGAGCGAATGGTGATATCGACCACTCAAGTATCGCCTCTATGGTCGAGCGATTGAGCAAAGAGGTTACGATAGGAGATTATTCAAGTCCCGCATATAATCCTTGGCTGTATGAAGGAATTATGGAATATCTTTCGCGTCAGCAATACAAACCGGAGGCTGTTATTCTTCCTGTAAATCTTCGTTCTTTTTCTCCTCTCTGGGAAGACAATCCAATGTATCAATTTGAAAAAGAAAGATTTTATTTTACATCACAAGTTCCTCTCTTGTATCATTTTTATAAACCGCTCGCGGTAATGCGTGCAGTAAATGCAAATACGATTTCATGGAGCGAGTATTACAAGATTCCGGTATTTTATGGAGACAAGGGGGTCGGGATCGTGAAAGATTTTGATGACGAAAAAAAATTCGCTTCTTCCACTGAGGAAAAAATACGTGAAAAGTATACAGCATCTTACATGTTTAATCTTAAAAAAGACGACAGAAATTTACGCGCTATTGAACGAACCCTTGACCTCTCTACTCGTGCTGGTATAAAAGTATATCTCTATGTTACTCCACTTGATTATGTGGTGGGGGAAACATATTTAGGGGGGGACTTTCCGGAGCAAATACAAACAAATGCTAAATTAGTGTGTGATACGGTGAAAGCAAAAGGTTTCCAGTGTTTAGATCTTTCTTTTGGTCTTTCTCATGAAAACTTTTCCACGCCGGATTATCCCGTGGAACATTTGGGGCAAGAAGGAAGATTATATGTTGCGGAGCAAATCAGCAAAACTTTTTTAAAAAAATAAAAGGTCAGGTTTGATGATGTATTTTTTCTGAAAAATTTTGTAACACATTATTATTTCCGCAAGTTGTAATAAATACTCTTCAGAAGTACTATATCTTATCTATGAACTCTGTTATTTTATGCGGCGGATCGGGGACGCGGTTGTGGCCTCTTTCTCGGAAAAATTATCCGAAACAATTTCTCAATCTGTATAGCGATAAGTCACTTTTACAGGAGACCTTTTTGCGGATGCGCAAGGTTATGCCTGCCGGAAATATTTTCTTTGTAACCAACAAAGATAATTATTATAATGTTTTCAATCAGACAAAAGAGATTTTTCCGGCTTTCAGCGAAGATAATATCATTTTGGAGCCGACGGCGCGCAATACGCTTCCTGCTGTTGCTTTAGCCGTAAAATATCTGAGAGAGAAGAAAAAAATACTTGCCTCTGAACCGATACTTTTTGTCCCCTCCGATCACTTTATTCAGGACTGCGATGGGTTTGCGAAAGTGGTAAAAAAAATGAGCAAGAACGTCGGGGATTATATCGGTACTATCGGCATCACTCCTCTTAAACCGGAAACGGGATACGGTTATATACAAAAAGGAAGAAAACTCGGCAGTTTTTTTGACGTGATTTCTTTTAAAGAAAAACCGATGAGAGCGGTTGCCGAAGAATATATCGCTTCAGGGGAATATCTTTGGAATTCCGGAATGTATATGTTTAATGCCAAGGCTTTTGTCGGGGCTCTTAAAAAACATGTTCCGCAGATGGCAAAAGCTTACGAGCAAAAATGGGAACAATTTTCTGAAAATTTTTCCGAGCATGAAAAAATTTCCATAGATAACGGCATTTCTGAAAAATCAGAGAGAATTATTGTTTTTGAAGGCAATTTCGGATGGAATGATATCGGTTCTTTTGACAGTCTGGCTGATGCTTCGGTTGATAATAAAAAATATGCTCCGAGGCACGTAAGCGTTGATTCTAAAAACATTTTTGTGCACACGACGAGTAATCGATTGGTTGCTACTCTCGGAGTTGAAGATTTGGTTATTATTGAAAACAATGGAAGCATTCTTGTTCACAAGAGAGGAAGAAGCGAGGATGTGAAAAAAATGCTTGCGCATCTGGAAGAGAAAAAATATCCCGAAGTGGAACATAACATTCTTGTTCATCGACCGTGGGGGAAATATGAAGTGTTGATTGATTCTCCTTTGTATAAAGTGAAAAAAATAACCGTGTATCCGGGTGCGAAACTTTCGTATCAATCGCATGAATATCGTTCCGAACATTGGGTGGTGGTAACAGGAGTCGCCACTGCAACCGTGGGGAACGAAGAGATTCCTCTTCATAAAAATCAAAGCACTTTTATTCCGGCGCAAACCAAGCATCGTTTGGCGAATTTCGGAAAAACAAACTTGGAGATCGTAGAGGTTCAGACCGGCAGCTATTTCGGAGAAGATGATATCAAGCGGTACGATGATATTTACAAACGGATATAATACCCTAAAAAAACCGCCTCTTGAATGGGCGGTTTTTTTGTGCGGTTTCATTTTTTAATGAAATATGATATTTTGAGAGGACTATTATATTTTTTAATACTTTATTTTCATGAAGATCTTAGTTACCGGTGGAGGCGGATTTCAAGGGAGTCATTTGGTGGAAGCTCTCATAAAGAAAGGACATCAGGTTTCTATACTCAGCACGTATTCAGAGGCCTCAAAAATGAATCTGGCGAATGTCTTGTCAAAGATCAATCTCATTTGGGGAAGTGTGACGGACAGGGAAACCGTGGATAAAAGCGTGCGCGGGCATGACGTCGTTTTTCATCTCGCCGCTCATATTAACGTTGATGAATCATTGCGTGATCCGTCTGTTTTTGTTCATGCCAATATCGTGGGGACATCAAATGTTTTGGACGCGGTGCGAAAAAATGGCAATAGACTCATTCTCACTTCTTCCTGCGAAGTTTACGGCGACGGGCATGAATTGAAAAAAGGAGAAAAACTTTCCGAAACATCGGAACTGAAACCGAATAGTCCTTATGCCGCATCCAAGGCGGCCGCAGATAGAATTGCCTATTCATATTACAAATCTTTCGGAACGGACGTTACTATTATACGCCCCTTCAATATATATGGAGAACGGCAAAAAAATGGAACATTCGGCGCCCTTATTCCCATTCTTGTGGCGAAGGCAATGAGAGGAGAAGATCTGACTGTTTTTGGTGATGGGCACGCAGAAAGAGATTACACCCATGTCAGCGATGTTATTCAGGC
>Ga0163199_1002680_pt1 | contig 10873 bp, 12 predicted proteins | sample PL_2010_150m_FD_113537 | JGI IMG/M metagenome (GOLD analysis project Ga0163199, IMG submission 113537) | Freshwater microbial communities from Powell Lake, British Columbia, Canada to study Microbial Dark Matter (Phase II) - PL_2010_150m | ecosystem: Environmental > Aquatic > Freshwater > Lake ...
AGGATAAAAGTTAGTGACCTTGGGATGGGAAAGACTGCTAACGCTACTATGCATCATTGGGTAGGATATGCGGGAGTTTGCTATTATTAATGAAGAATGAAAAATGAAGAATGAAGATTTGTGGAATTTGAGATTTGAATTAGAATACTGAAATTATGGAAACAGCTAAAGTTGTTTACCTTGGAGAATTAAGGTCCAGTGCCACGCATTTACGGTCGGGGAATACAATTCTCATCGACGCCCCGGTGGATAACAAGGGAAAGGGTGAGGCTTTCTCCCCTACCGATCTTCTTGCAACATCCCTGGGCAGTTGTATGATGACGATCATCGGGATAGCGGCTCAAACACACAACTTTAATGTGGATGGAACGGTTATCCGGATCACGAAGATCATGGCTGAGAATCCCCGTCATGTGGCTGAAGTAATCGTTGAATTTGATTTCCCGGAAAGGGTCTATTCTGAAAAAGAAAAAACAATAATATGGCATTCTGCAAGGACATGTCCCGTATTGCTCAGCCTTCATCCCGACCTGATAAAAACCATCCGGATGAACTTCCACGATCCGTCATAGGGATTGGTACTCAATCACCGGGTACCCCTTTTCACCTGACTTATTATAAAACCCGATGAACCTTAGTTTATAGAGGTATCCGGATTTATCCCGGATTACATAAAAAATTCCGGTACGGACCGTATAACTACCCGCAGTAAAATCAAATTTTTTCCAGTCATACCCGATCACATCCAAGGCAGATGAAAGCGGAATGGTATTCACGTTTCCAAGTGTCACAGAATTGAAATCAAGCAGGGAATCCTTAATGGCTTCAATCCCGTTCCGGTTCAGTAAAACGCCTGTCACCAGGTAAGGATATGCAGCTCCCTGGTCAGTAAATAAAAGGGTAGTGTATTGGGTGAATAACAGATCATAGGAATTTTTCGGTGGTTCAAGGTTTTTCACTGCACCACCCGAAGAAAATGAATACCAGCGGAAGTTCACGGTGGAATCTTTCGTTACCGTAGCGGTGTGGCTTCTAAGTCCGTTCAGACCGGCAAACCTGAAATAGTAGGTTCCGTGTCTGAGGCTGTCGAAAACCGCCTGATACAACCCGAGCGTGTTGCCGTTCTGATCCATCCCGCAGCTGATTGCATAGACATGACTCAAAGACAGTGTATCTCCGTTGCTGATGTTGAACCACCGGCCAAAAGCGAGTGAATCCGGATTTCCATCAGATTTGTCAAATTTCCATTTCAGGCCGGTTGTATCATGAGATTGCCCGAATGGAATGACTCCCAGGTCGGCGACTTTCATAAAATCAGAGGTATTCAGGATGATCTTCCATCCTTTTGATGAACATTCAAACCCAAGGTCGCTTTCCGTTTTCAGGTTCGTGCTGATGGCTTTCCCCGATGCCAGGTCAAAATATATCTGGTACTTGTAATTGTCGGTCATAGCAATGGTATCGGTCTTCACCGGCCCGCGGGGATGCGACGGAACCATTTCATCCTTTTTAAAACAGGAATTCAATGCCAGTAAAAGGAGAAACAATGTTACAATCCGGATGGTTCTTATCATTTGTATTTATTAAAGGTGAGTGAAAGCCGGAGAAAAAATGTTCGTCCCCAGTCAATGTTTGTAGAATTGCTGCTGCTTGTATGAGCGCCTGAGGAGACGCCCGTGGCAGGAATAGTCCGGGTATCAAACAGGTTCTTCACCCCGGTCGAAAGCCTGATCTTTTGTTTCCAGAATCCCTTCGATAATGTGATATCCAGGGTGTTGTAGGGATCAATATAGCCGGAGCTGATATTATCCTCATTCAGCTGGAATTGGGGTGATTTTCCGGTATATTTGTAGAAGAGGGCAAAAGTAAGATCCGGTTTGATGAAATGATAGGATCCGGATAACGTGAAATCGGTAGCGAAAACAAAAGCGCCGGTAGGCTCAGTTTCATTAGCGGCAGCGGCAATGCCCGTTTCTGCCATACCAGCCTGGATCTTTAATGAAGGATAGAAGCTCCAGGAGGTACCCAGCTGGAACCCGGTTGTTTTGTACTTCACGAGATTGACATACTGGTACTCAAGACCTTTTACTTGTGCCAGGATAATAACATTTTCGATGTAGTTGTAAAAACCATTGGTATGCATCTCCCATGATGATCTGCCATGATCATTGTTCCAGGTAAGGTTAAGATTAATATTGTGTGATTTTTCTGCTTTCAGATCAGGATTACCATGAACATTATGGATAATATCAACGAAAGAGAGATAAAGCTCTTTCACGTCGGGAGTTCGGAATCCCCGTGAATAGGACAGGCGGAGGTTCAGGTTATCCACGATCGACCATTTTGCACTCAGGGCATATACCAGCGGAGCCCGGTACTTGGTATTGTATATCACCCTGACGCCGGGCTGGAAGGAAAGGGATCTTACAGGATCCCATTTCACGCTGATGAAACCTGCATAATCGCCGATTTCCTGTCGTTCCCCAAGGATACGTTTTCCGGTGCCGGTTTCGTCATTCACATCAAACCCTGCCTGGTAGTTGAACTTTTTTTCCGCATTGTTGTTTGCAAAGGTCCCACGAGCTATTATAGACTGTATGCCGGTTGTATCATTAACCGATCCTGTTTCCACAAGGTTCTGCTGAAGTGTGGTAAGATCTTTGAAGTAGGTCAGCTTACGGCGGTTATAGGAAGAGTAAGCTGCTACAAGATTGATATACTGGTTGCGTGGCAGGTTAAATGCTGCATCCACCCTTCCGGTATAACGAACCGTTGTAAAATAGGAATCAAATGCAGTTTCATAATATACCGGCTGCAAGGCTCCTTTATCCAGCAGCAATTCATTGAAATAATCTCCTGAAAACTTTAACTTCATCACTTCTCCGGTATAGGAATAATGACCATCAAAAAAATATTGACGCCGTGGTTTAAAAGATTCAATCCTGCTGGTATCCAAATAAGAATATCCCTGGAAAAAATCACGTCCGCCACCCAGATAAAAACCATGCTTGTTTTTATTGGCAGAAACTGACACATAAGTATCAAAAACACCCACTGATTCATAATAGGCATTTGCTGAGACAGACAGTACGGATGATCTATTTTCCCTCGTGATAATGTTGACAACTCCGGCGATGGCATTGCTGCCATAGATAACCGACATCGGTCCTTCAATTATTTCAATATGATCAACGTTATGGAGGTTGATCTGGTTGAGGTCAAAATTTCCGTTCATCCGGCCGATGAGGGGAATACCATCCTGAAGAAATTTTACATTTTGTCCGGATAATCCCTGGATGGTCAGGCTCGTACCAAGCACGCCATTCTGTGAAACCTGCAAGCCTGACTGCTCCTTCAGCAATTCCGCCATATTTGTTGCCGCTTTCATATCAATCATCCGGTTACTGATCACATTTATAGGATAAATCGAACGATCAATCGTCTCAGGGGAATACTGACCGGTGACAACTATTTCCTTCATATTGAAGACAGCAGGTTGTAAAAGAATCTCCAGGGATTGGCCCGGGTGGATTGTATCATGGTAAGTAGTGTATCCCATGTAGGAGACAGTGATCTTTGAAATATCCTTCACATCATTGGGAATCATGCCTTCGATGGTGGTAAGTCCGTATTTTGGTGATCCATGTTTGATGCCCTCAAAGCAAACGTTCGCAAAGGCTACCGGTTCATGCTTCATTTGATCGGTAACATGAATGAATGCCTGTTGGGGCTGACCGTAGGATGAACCTACGGCCAGGCAAACCAACACGGCACACCAAACCAAACCAAAATTCTGAAAAATAATATTTTTTCTACCCATTACCGGCTTATTATGACTTTCTTGGTCAGACTTCCTTCCGTGGAAGAGATTCTGATTAAATAGATGCCACTACCCAATCCGGAAACGTCAAGTGAAAGTTGACCGGAACCAGATTCGAATGATCTCCGTTCCAGTATCTTTCCGGCCAGGTCAGTGAGTTCAAGTAGTGCAGGCTCAGCGGAAACCCGCGTATAGGAGACATGGAGCTGGTTTACGGCAGGATTAGGATAAATGCTGAGTTCTCCGGAAATAGTTTTCCCGGTTATTCCAAGCCCGGCAACCTTTGCTGTCTCAAATACGATCAACCCGGTACTGCTGCCTGAAAATTTTGTAAAGACCAGTTTATAAATATCCCCACCTATGGATTTTACAAAATAGATGGTCGAATCAACAATATGATACACATAATTCGTATCGATATACTTCCATTCCCAACCAACAGATGAACGGGTTGAGTCCCAGGAACCAGGAGTATAGTCAACATCACTCAGTGACACGGGGAAGAATTTTTTCGATTTAACACCGTCGTTGCTCAGCACACCTGTGACCGGGTAAGGCTGGCCACCTGACTGGATCGACATGTACTTGGTGAAAACTATATCCCAGTCGGCTTTAACCGGCTGGTAATCCACAGCCAGGTTCGTTTCGAGTGAAAATCCAACAAAATCTTTGGTAATATAATTATTACAGTTGACGGAAAGGTCCTGCTGACTTGTACCATCGAGGTTGGCAACTCGAAAATAGTAGATGTTGTTCACTGAATTTTTCCTGATGATCCTGAGTTTCCTGAAACTCCCGTCGCGCAGCTTGATGATAAAAAGAGAATCGCCGACAACATCGTGGGTCTGGTCATTGTACCTCCCCCATCCGTAATCCGGATGTCCCTGGGCATTCCTGCTGAATGCACCATCCTCCCAGTTAGTGGGATCATTAAACATGCGCGTCCATGTTGAAAGCCCGTTGGTATCAACCGTTGCCCAACCGGCAGTATCAGCTTTGGGATACGACCACAAAACGACACTGGTACCGTCATTGGTAATGATGCTGGAACTCATGATTTTTGTCCGGAAAGCAATATCCCATGAATTTCTTATAAAGGAGGAGGTCTCCCCGTTTTTCATGCTGTAATAGATTTCATTGGCATAATACTGCCCCATGGTAACACTGTCGCTTTTCAGGACAACCTGTGCGTTCAAAGCCGGGCTGAAGGCCATTGCCGCAAATAAACCCAGTCCGGTAAGGATTGTAAAATATATCTTTTTCATTTTTAATTGGTTTGTTTGAATTAAATAAATGGTCTGTAAACATTGGACTGTTTCTCCAAATGAAAGATCCCTTTACAAAATCATCATACCCTTTTCAGGCATGAGCAGGAATCACCGGGCTAAAAGAAATTATTTTCCCGGGGAAAAAAAGGAAAAGGAAATTCAGGTAAGAGGTGGGGCTCGCAAGCCATGGATTCCGGGTTTCAACAAAACCGGAATTCGGGAGGTAATATTGACTGTCTGGAAAACAAAATCCAAAGAAGATCTGAATGTAAGGACGGACGAACAGATTGCATCCAGGAGAAAAAATTGAACCGGTGTTGGGTGGGAAAAATTCTGAAAACTGACGTGATCCAGCGTCTTTTCGCTGTCGCGTTTATAGGCCGCGAATTCGGGCAATAATGGCCGGTGCCAATATGATACTGGTGAAAATTAATCAACGACCCGGTGCAAAGCAGGAAAACAGAGATCGTCCAGGGGACGAAGATCAGCTTTCGGAAAATGGAATTACGGGTCATTGGTGTTAATTTATTAACGGTGCAAATATATACATAATTCCATTTGCCAAATGGTAAAATTTTATAAATTATTCTAAAAAAAATTTATGAAGTTTATTATACCGCATAGAAGGATCTACACAGTGGTTTATTATCATTATTCCATGATAATCATTCTTTTTGCTTCAGATCACCCAATAGATGATCACAAGCAAAAAACATTCACCGGCTCAGGTAGAGATTTTCCGTTGATCAGCCAAGGTATGCCTTCAGTAGTTTGCTCCTGGAAGAATGTTTCAGCCTTCGCAAGGCTTTTTCCTTGATCTGCCGCACTCTTTCCCTGGTAAGATCAAACATATCGCCGATCTCTTCGAGTGTATAATTGTGCGGAACACCGATTCCATAGAAAAGGTTGATGATCTCCCGTTCCTTCTCCGCAAGGGTTGACAGTGACCGCTGGACTTCTCTTGCCAGCGATTCCCTGATCAGTTCCTCATCTGTGCCCGGTGCATCTTCCGATACAAAGACATCGAGAAACCTCAGGTCATCATCCTGATCGAGAGGGGCATCCATGGAGATGGTCCGTGTGGAGATCCGCATTGTCTCTTCCACCTTATGTTCAGAAATCTCCATCTCTTTGGCGATCTCATCAGCCGAAGGAGGCCTTTCGAAACGCTGTTCCAGCCGGGATGAAACCTTGTTCATCTTGCTCAGGGAGCCTACCTGGTTCAAGGGTAACCTTACAATCCTGGATTGTTCAGCCAGGGCCTGCAAAATAGATTGCCGGATCCACCATACAGCGTAGGAAATAAATTTGAATCCGCGGGTTTCATCAAAGCGGCGGGCCGCCTTGATAAGCCCCAGGTTTCCTTCATTGATCAGGTCGGGAAGGCTAAGCCCCTGGTTCTGGTATTGCTTGGCAACCGATACGACAAAGCGAAGGTTTGCCTTGCAAAGTTTTTCCAGGGCCTGTTGGTCACCTGTTCGGATCCGTTGCGCCAGTTGTACTTCTTCATCGGTAGTGATCAATTCTTCCTTACCGATATCCTGAAGATACTTATCCAGAGAAGCGGTTTCCCGGTTGGTTATTGATTTGGATATCTTTAATTGTCTCATTATGGTTCACTCCTATAATCCTATGCCATAGTACGCCCTCATACCGTTGGGATATACACCCTCGACGAGCACGCCTCCTTTCCTGGATGTAAATGCCTCCCTCAGATCCTGCGTAGAATGGACGGGTTGTTTATCAATTGCTACTATTATAAAACCTTCCCTGATGCCGGAATTTCTCAGTAAACCGTTATCGAGATGTACGATCTTGTACCCATCGTTGATACTGAACCGTTGTTTTTCGCTATCGGTGATTCGCTGGAATGTAGCACCATGGATGATGATCTGGTTATCTTTTGTATAAGCCAGGCTTTCATTTTCGTTGAGAAGGGTCAACGACAGATCCGACTGTTTGCCATCGCGATAAATGGTAAGACTGATTTTGTCTCCGGGATTATGCTGGCTGATGATCTCCTGGAGTTCCGATTTGCTGTTTACTGGTAACCCTTGCATCTGGAGGATGATATCGCCTTTTTTCATCCCTGCTTTTTCTGCTGCCCCACCTTCAACAACTTCCTGAACATATACGCCTTTGACAGATGGCAGGTCATTGTCTTTTGCAAACTGGTCATCAATCTCCTTATATCTGATACCGACAAATCCCCGCTGGATCTTCCCGAATTTCATAAAGTCATCTACAACTTTCCTGACAATGTTTGCAGGGATTGCAAACGAGTACCCGACATAATTCCCGGTACCTGAAGCAATGGCTGCATTGATACCGATGAGTTGTCCTTTAAGGTTGACCAGGGCGCCTCCGCTGTTTCCCGGATTTACGGCAGCATCGGTCTGGATGAATGATTCAACTGTACCCTGGGAACCCAGGATGTTGATATCCCTGGCTTTGGCGCTGACAATTCCGGCTGTGACCGTTGAAGTAAGGTTAAACGGATTTCCTACTGCCAGCACCCATTCGCCTATCCTGACCTCATCCGAGTTTCCATAGGTAAGAAAAGGAAGCCCCTTCTCTTCAATCTTGATCAATGCCAGGTCAGTACTTGCATCGGAACCTACGATAGTTGCCTTATAGACGCGTTTGTCGTTGAGGGTGACGATAATATTATCCGCATCCTGAACAACATGGTTATTGGTAACGATATATCCTTCCGGATCAACGATCACACCCGAACCCATAGCTTCAATCGCCTGGCTGGGCATGCCTTGTCCGAAATTGAATAAATTGAAAAAATCATCATAAACATTGCTTTTCCTTTGAAATTCGGTCTTGATATGAACTACTGCATGTATTGAAATGGCTGCAGCGGTTTCAAAATCCGGTTCATTAAACGGAGTACCGGGAATATAATTCACCGGGCGTAGTGGTAACTGTTGTTGTGCAGCGTAAGCGTAGTTTGGTTGTTTGTTCTCCATTAATTTGTAAGCTCCCAGCGCAACCGCACCACCGACCACCGCTACCAGAAAAAGACCAATCAATCGTTTCATACTGTTTCTTCTTTTTTTAGGTTGTCTAATGTTGATCTGAAAACGGTTCGTATTTTCTAATAGTATATGATCCCAATGTTAAATTTTGTTAACATTTCGCGTTTTTTTCGCACCCATACAGTTACTTTTTTATTTCCGGCCGATTAATGACAGGAAACCTGATTATTACTCAGATGCGATCCCTTCAAAATTCATTTATCTTATTATTCATTGTTGTTAATTCCGCTTGTTATGAGAACTCTTTTCCCTTTTTTTATTTTGATGACCCCTCTATTTACTTTCTGTCAAAAAGTAAGAGAAAGACAGGATGCCGGCATTACCGAAAACCATGCCAAGGTTGATACGTCATTAAGACAAAGCCATATTGTCAGGGTTGCTTTTTACAACCTTGAAAATCTTTATGACCCGTATGATGACACCACCAAGCTGGATGATGAGTTCACTGCGAAAGGAATGAAAAGATGGACCTTCAGTAAATTTCTTGTGAAGCTGAATCACCTTGCCAAGACCTTCATGGCCATCGGAGGATGGGAGCCGCCTGCGATGGTCGGGATGTGTGAAGTGGAGAACCGTTATGTCTTAAACAAGATGATCTATGAAACACCGCTGAAGAAGTACAAATACAGGTTTATTCATTACGAATCGGCTGATACCCGGGGAATTGATGTGGCGCTACTCTATCGTCCTGAGATTTTCAGGGTGTTATTCTCAAGAAATATCAGCATTCACTTTCCTTTTGATTCATTATTGCGTACACGCGATATTCTTTATGTGAAAGGTGTTCTTTTCAGCACAGATACGGTGCATCTCTTTGTCAACCATTGGCCTTCCCGAAGAGGAGGCTTCACGGAAAGTGTTCCGAAAAGAAGGCTGGTTGCACAGACACTCAGGTCGGCCCTGGATACACTTCAACAGAACCAGGTGGATCCGCAAATTATCATCATGGGTGATTTTAATGATGAACCTGATCAGCCTGCTATCCGTGAAGTGCTGAAAGCGGAATCTTATACAACCCAAACCACATCTTCCAGCCTGGTAAATCTGATGCTGCCGAAGATGAACAATGTGAATGAAGGAACGATTAAATTCCAGGGCAAGTGGACTATCCTTGACCAATTTATGGTTTCCGGGAATTTTTTTATGAAAGAAAAAGGCTTGCAAACCTTACCCGGATCTGCTCACATTTTCCATGCGACATTCCTGATGGAAGAGGATGAGCGGTTTTTAGGAGGGAAACCGGCCAGGACGTATACCGGCCCAAGGTACACAGGTGGTTTTTCGGATCATTTGCCGGTGTACCTGGACATTTGGAATAATAGTCAATAATATGAATTACCCCGTGCTTTAGCACGGGGATAAAAAAAGGCATACAACCGGGCTTTAGCCCAAAAATATACTTGAATTATGGGATACATAAAAATCTGGGTACATCTTGTCTGGACCACAAAAAACCGGGAACCCATACTCACTCAAGAAATTCGTCGGGACATTTTCAGCCATATCAGGAAAAATGCTGAAAAGAAAGGCATTTACATTGATTTTATCAATGGACATGTTGAACACATACATTGTCTTATCTCATTGGGAAATGGTCAGACTATTGACAATATCCTGAGGTTATTAAAAGGAGAATCATCATTTTGGATTAATAAAAATAAATTCTTCCGCGGAAAATTTGAATGGCAAGAAGACTATTTTGCTAAACCTGTGAGTGAATCCGTAGTACCCAGGGTTAGGGAGTATATTAAGAACCAAGTTAATCATCATAAAAAAAAATCATTTAATGATGAATATCAAGAATTCTTAAATAAGTACAAATTTGATGTTTTTGTTTCGGGCTAAAGCCCAGTTTATTTTTTGACTTATAGAACCCCGGTCTGAAGGCCGGGGTAATTCAAATAAAGGCCCTGTCGCCATTCAGAACACTGACTAGCATCGTCTTTGTTCCTTTTACGATCAGGATTTTATTCATGATCACTTCATCGGTAACGATCAGTTCATTCTTTACACTCATTGAGCTATATTTTTCATAGGTAAAGATAAGAACATACAAAAACATAGCGACAAAGAAATTCTGAGTTGATCCAGCGTCATTTTATATTTCTAACTTTACAATGGTTTTCCTTGATTATTAAATATTATGAACACACAAGCTTACTTTGACAATATTCAGGAACAAATTATTACAGAATTGAATTCTGCCAATAGCTCTGTCATTATTGCTGTAGCTTGGTTTACGGATGAAAAATTATTCGAAACCCTATGTCAGCTTGCAGATAAGGGAATTAAAATCGAACTACTGATGGTCAATGATAAGATCAATCAGACTTCAGGTATTAAATATAAACTCCTTCAGGAAAAAGGATCAAAAGTATGGATGATTGGAAGCAATGATAGCCGTGATAATATCATGCATAATAAGTTCTGTGTGATCGATCAATCAATAATTATCAGCGGTTCATATAACTGGACAAGAAAAGCAAAAAATAACTATGAAAGCATAACAATCATAAAAGATAATCCATTTATGGAATGGATTTCATCACTGAATTCCAACAAATAATTGAAAAATGTTTTGGTAAGGACGTAGAATCTATGATTCTCGACTACGGGAGAATATGTGTCAGACTTGAAACTTTGAAGAATGTAATATTACTTGAGGATTTTGAGGACATTAAATATCAACTGGATAAATTAAAAACCAATATAAAATCTGCTATTTCGGATAGTAATAC
>Ga0163199_1002681_pt1 | contig 10872 bp, 6 predicted proteins | sample PL_2010_150m_FD_113537 | JGI IMG/M metagenome (GOLD analysis project Ga0163199, IMG submission 113537) | Freshwater microbial communities from Powell Lake, British Columbia, Canada to study Microbial Dark Matter (Phase II) - PL_2010_150m | ecosystem: Environmental > Aquatic > Freshwater > Lake ...
ACCAGGTGGTGGGCTCACCGAGAGACGATATCCATGCTGAGGTCGGCGGCCGGCGCCGAGTGTGTGAGCGCGCCGACCGAAATGAGGTCCGGCCCCGCCGCGGCGATCTCCCGGACAGTGGCCAGCGTGATTCCGCCGGAGGCTTCGGTCACGGCCCGTCCTTTTATCAGCTCGACAGCCTTCCGGATTGAGGGCGTGTCCATGTTGTCCAAAAGGATGATGTCGGCGCCCCCGTCGAGGGCCGCCTGTACCTCGTCAAGCGTCCGGACCTCGACTTCGATTTTCAGGCCATGCGGGGCCCGTTTGGCCCGCTCTGTGACCAGCCGGCACGCGCGCGCCACGTCGCCGCCGGCCAGCGCAAGGTGGTTGTCCTTGATCAGGATGCCGTCCCCGAGGCCGTACCGGTGGTTATGGCCGCCGCCGAGCGTGACGGCCCATTTCTCCAGCGCACGCAGACCCGGTGTCGTCTTCCGGGTGTCCACGATTTTGACGTTGCAGCCCTTCACCGCCTCGCAGAATTTCGCCGTCAGCGTGGCGATGCCAGAGAGCCGCTGAAGGAAATTCAAAGCCACGCGCTCGCTCTTCAGCAAGGAACGGCCGTCGCCGGTGACCGTGAGCACCGTGGTTCCGCGCGGGATGCGAGCGCCGTCCGTGGTGTTCGGGGAGCATATCAGGGACGAGTCCACCTGCCGGAAGACTTCGACGGCGACGGCCAGGCCGGCGAGGACGAGCCCGTCATGTTCCTCGGCTACGATCGTGCCGACGGCGGGGACTGCTTCAGGAAATAAGGCCTGTGTCGTCACATCGCCCGCGCCGAGGTCCTCGGCCAGGGCCCTGGCGACGATGTCGCGGATGTTCACGCCGAGCCTCCGGCCATTTCGCGCAGGCGCTTGAGTTCGCCAGACAGTTTTTCGTGCTCCAAACGGCATTCCTCGTATCTCTTCTTGGTTTTCTCGAGGACATCTGGTGGCACCTTTGCAACGAAATCAGGATTTGAGAGTTTCTTTTGGTCTTGTTCCATTTGAGCGTTCAGCTCGCTACGACGTTTCTCTTTTCGACTTATTTCTTTCGCAATATCGATAGCGCCTGAGTGTGGCCAAACAAAAACGTTAGCTTCACCGTTAACAATATAGACAGTGTTTGCACTTGCAGTATCCGGAATCGGAACATCTGAGCCGATCTGAATCTCACTGGCCCGTGTAAGAGCCTTAATTTTCCCATCGTAAGGCCTGAGAAAGTTCACAACTTCGATATTGGGGGATGAGATGACAACGGAAAAGCCCTGTGACGGGGTAATGCGGTTTGCACTGGTAGTGCTAGCCACATTTGCAATAACTGTCTGGAGCCATAGGTGTCTCTTTTCTATGGATTCATCAATAAGAGTAGTGTGTGGTGTAGGGTAGGAAGCTAACATAATACTCGCGCCGGTATGGGGAATCGCCTGCCAGATCTCCTCTGTGATAAACGGCATGAACGGATGCAAGAGTCGTAGCAAGACGTCAAAGCTTTCTAAGAGAGTCTTGCGTGTGGAAGCAGCCTGGCGTGAGTTCTTGTCGGCAAGTGCTAATTTGGCACGTTCAATGTACTGATCGCAGTACTCGTGCCAAATGAACTGGTAAAGCGTGTTCGCGGCTTCATCGAACCGGTAGGCCTCGAGCGCGGCATTCACCTCGCTGATGCACCGATTGAGCCGGCTCATAATCCATCTGTCGTCCTCCGAGCGCTCTATTGCAGGACTCTCAGCACGAGGGCCTTCCAGATTCATCAGAATGAACCGGGCGGCGTTCCAGAGCTTGTTGGCGAAATTGCGGTAGCCCTCGATCCGCTCTTCGGACAACTTGATGTCGCGGCCGGGGGAAGCCATTGCGGCGAGCGTGAACCGCAGCGCATCGGTCCCGTATTTGTCCATGACCTGCAAGGGATCGATGACGTTCCCCTTGGACTTGCTCATCTTCTGGCCTTCGGCGTCCCGCACCAGGGCATGGATGTAGACGTCCTTGAACGGGACCGGCCCCATGAACTTGAGGCCCAGCATGATCATCCGCGCGACCCAGAAGAAGAGGATGTCGAACCCGGTGACCAAAGTGGACGTGGGGTAAAACTTTTTGAGCTCCGGGGTTTGATCCGGCCAGCCCAGTGTTGAGAATGGCCAGAGCGCGGAGGAGAACCACGTGTCCAGGACGTCGGGGTCGCGGACGAAGTCATGCCGGCCGCAATCCGGACAGTGAGCTGGTGCTGTTCGGGCCACAATGGGCTTGGCCTCAGATGTGATCGTCAATGACCTGGGCGAAGTGGTTTCGAGAATGGCCTCCGCGTTGCAGTTCCGACAGTACCAGGCCGGGATCTGATGGCCCCACCAGATCTGCCGCGAGATGCACCAGTCCTTGATGTCCCGCATCCAGCCGAGGTAGTTGTTCGTCCATTGTTCGGGGATCAGGCGGATCTGTCCCGATTCGACGGCCTTGATCGCCGGCTCGGCGAGCGGCTGGATCTTCACGAACCACTGCGGCGACAGATAGGGCTCCACCACCGTCTTGCAGCGGTAACATTTGCCGAGCGCCATGGCGTGGTCTTCGACCTTGACCAGGAATCCGCCTTTCTCCAGCGCTTCGACCACGAAGGTCCGGGCCTTCTGGACCGGCTGGGACGCGAGGCGCTCGCGAAGCGCCTCCTCCACGTGTGCTTCGCGCAAGCCGGACGCATCCATGCGCGCGTGTTGATCGAAGACGGCCAGCCGGGCCAGATCGTGACGGAGCCCCGCCTCGAAGTCGTTGAAGTCATGAGCGGGCGTGATCTTGACCGCGCCGGTGCCGAATTCCCGATCGACGAGAATGGGGTCTCCCACGATCGGGATGCGTCGCGTCGTCAGGGGGAGTGCAATGCTCTTGCCGATCAATCGGTTGTAGCGAGGGTCTTCAGGATGAACGGCGACAGCGGTATCGCCCAGCATGGTTTCGGGCCGCGTCGTCGCCACCGTGAGATGCGTTGCCGGGTCATCCGCAAGTGGGTAACGAATGTGGTAGAGCTTGCCGGTGGTGTCTTCATGCTCCACCTCGATATCGGAAAGGGCGGTGAGGCAGCGGGGGCACCAGTTGATCAGCCGCTTCCCCCTGTAGATCAGGCCGTCCTCATGAAGCCGGACGAACACCTCGCGCACGGCCTTCGACAGGCCGTCGTCCATCGTGAACCGCAGCCGGTCCCAGTCGCACGACGCCCCCAGCCGTTTGAGCTGCTCGATGATCGTGCCGCCCGACTGCGCTTTCCAGTCCCACACCCTCTGGATGAACCGGTCCCGTCCCAGTTTGTCGCGCGAGGAGCCTTCCGCCAGCAGTTGTTTCTCCACGACGTTCTGGGTGGCGATGCCCGCATGGTCGGTCCCCGGCACCCACAGGGCGTTCAGGCCCTGCATGCGGCGCCAGCGGATCAGGATATCCTGGATGGTGTTGTTCAGGGCGTGTCCCATGTGCAAGGAGCCGGTGATGTTGGGAGGGGGAATGACGATCACGTAGGGACGGCCTTCCGCCGCCGTGGAGGCATGGAAATAACCGCGTTCGGACCAGGTCCGGTACCAGCGTGTCTCAACCTGTTTCGGATCGTAGGATTTTTCCACGGGGTACTATCCTAACATGCCTAGCACGGGAGCGGAAAAGACAGGAAGGGAGACAGGGCGGAAAGTCGCTCAGACCTCAGCGGTCAGGCGCTCGATTTCTTTCTTGACGGCGGCTTCGGCGTGATCAGGCACGATTTCGCGCGCGACCTTGTCGATGATTTCCTGGGCGAGCTGGTCGACGATCGGTTTCAACAGGTCCGGCAATGCCTGGCGGGTCATTTCCTGAACGGTTTCGCTGATCAGGACCTTCTCGGCTGCGACGGCGCCCTGCACTAAGCCTGGGAGCGCGTCCTGCACCATCTTTCGCGCCATGCCCTCCGCTAACTTCGAGAGAGCGGTGGCCAGCGGCGTCAGATCGATATCGGCCGGGTCCCCTGCCATACCAATGGCTCCTTATGAATTCACGCGGGAGGGAATCTCCCGATGGACACCTTTGTCGGCCACGCTAACAAAGGCTATTGCCAATGTCAAGATTTGGCGCATTGACAAGGCGTCGTTGGGCGCGGTCTCCATCGCCGTTCTTTCTTGCCATCACATCTTAAGACGGAACCGCCAGGGCTTGGCGGCCCACGCTCCCGCATAGTCCACGCCGATTCGAGGGAAGGTTCCAATTGCAGTCCGGCGAATCCGGTCCCCGCGGTCTTCGAGCCATAGGGATGTGCCGCTTGTCAGGTCGTGATAGTTAAGCTCGCGGTCTATCGCGAGCGAGCGGCAGACACGACCGGGACCATCGATGAGTCCGGCCTCACCCTCCACTGCCCTGATTAATACGGCCGCCGGGAACTCGGCGCGCTCTGTCACCACGTTCAAGCAGTGGTACATTCCGTAGATCAGGTACACGTATGCCAGACCGGGCGGGCCGAACATGACCTCCGTCCGCTTTGTGCGGCCTCGGGAGGCGTGGGAGGCGCGATCATGGAACCCTGCATAGGCTTCCACCTCGATGATCCGTCCCGTCCGCAGGCCTGCGGATGTTTCGCGTACCAGGTACTTCCCGAGCAGGCTCCGGGCTACCTGCAGGGTCGGTCTGGCATAGAACGAGGCGGGAAGGATCACGCCGGCATGGTAGGGAAAAGAGGAGAACCTTGCAATCCCCCGACCCGTTTGATAGTCAATGGTCTGAGGGAAGGGGGGATTTGTGCCAGCGCGCGTATTCCTGACGATTGCCGTGGCCGCCTGCCTGCTCTGGGGGCTGCTCCCCTCTGTCGTCCATGCAGGTTCTCCCTTGCCTGCGGAGCCGGACGAGAGCACGCGCGTCGACGAAGTGCTCGACAATGAATCGCGGCTCTATCTGATCCTGTTTTCCCTCCAGGGTGATGGAAAGGTGGACTACGTTACCGGCCGTCGCATTCTTGAGCAGAGCCGGAGCGAATTCGGCAACCCGGTTTATTACACCGCGCAATTTCCGTTCTTTTATTGGTGGAACCACATTCTCTGGGTGGACCAGGAGCAGGACGGGGTGAACGGGAACGAAGTCGTGTACCAGGAGAACATCGACTTCGATCGAACCCGCTACAAGCCCTGTTTGTTTAATGGTCAGCCCTGCTGAATTGGCAGCGAGACTTTCCGGTTCCCCCGCACCCCGCCTGTTTTAGCTACTTGACACCCGATTGAGGAATGCGCTAAAACCGAGCGCCTTGGTATAAATTCTCGTGAAGGTAGGCTTGTCTCACGCTCACTAGGAGTATTTCTCAGGCATAAAAAGTTCGCTGATTTTGGGGTTATGTTTTTCAGGAGGCCAGTCCATGAAAACGTTTCGCACCCGTAATCTGCTTTTTCTCTCCTCTGTTCTCTTTCTCTCGGTCGTTCTTATCGTTCCTGGCGGTGCTCTCGCTGCCGACGCAGATGCCCATAAAGGGCATGAGGTCAGCCATGCCGCGATGGGCATGGTCGATAACTCGAATGAGCCGTGGGCGCAGAAGCTGAAGGGCCAGACCATCGTGGAGGACGCCATGTCGGGCCGCGCCTCCCGGTCCGCGCTGGTTGAGATGCAGCATAACCGGCTCATGGAACAGATGACGCGGCAGGTACAGGTCGGCCAGACGAGTAATACCGGCATGTTCAACGGCATGTCCACGATGCATCAGTACGACGGCCAGGGTTTTCTTCTGGCCTCGCAGCCCGGCGTGGAGCCGGTCGCCGCCGTTGGTGGCCGTTGCCCGTCCTCCGCGCCCGTCAAGAAATACGATGTCTCCGCCATCAACGTCGAGATCACGCTGAACCAGTGGCTCGACTTCTACCCCGGCTACATGTACGCCCTCACGGAGAACCTTGAAAAGATCCGTGCCGAAGAGGCCAAGAACAAGGCGGCTCGCGATAACGAGAAGAACCAGTACGATCCCGGCGCCGTCACCAATGGTATTCAGGGTGATTACATCCAGCCACTGGTAATCCGGGGCAATCAAGGGGATTGCGTGAGGATCACGCTGCGAAACGCGCTGGAGGGGGGCGAGGCGGTGAGCCTGCATATCCATGGCTCCAGCATGTTGATCAGCGCGACCGGAAAACCCGCCACGACGACGAACGGGGATGCCGTCGCCGCGAAGGGCAAGAGCGTGGAGATGGAATGGTACATCCACCCCGACACGCAGGAAGGCGGGCGCCAGTTCCATACCTACAGCAATGACCGTGAGTTGACCGTGATGGGCATGTTCGGGACCTTTGTGGTGGAACCGAAGGGGTCCCGCTATCTGGACCCTCTCGGCAAGGGTGATCCGACCGAGATGCGAAGCGGCTGGCAAGCGATCATTGATACCCCGATGGGGCCCGATTTCCGTGAATTCGTGCTGATTTATCATGAAGTCGGTGATGAAGCCTTCCGTCCGGTGAACAAGAAGGGAGACTTCCTCCCCCAGCGTGACCCGCTCACGGACGCGTATCGTCCCGGCGGCCGCGCGCTGAACTACCGCAGCGAGCCGTTCGGCATCAACAACATGCATGTCCAGCACGAGTACTTCGGATTCGAGGACGAATCCATGGGGTACAGTTCGTATACCTTCGGAGACGCGCCGACCACCATCCCGCGCTCGTATCTCGGCGATCCCGCGAAGTTCCGGCTGGTCCACGGCGGCTCGGAAGTCTTCCACTCTCATCACCCGCATGGCGGCACGATCCGCTGGCTGCGCAGCCCGCGCTCAAGCGACGAGATGCCGCTCTGGCATGCGGCCAAGAACGGGCCGGTGAAATACCCGGTCATCCGGACCAAATCGGACCGTGTGGACGTGGAAGTCATCGGGCCGTCGGAAGCGCTCGACCTGGATACGGAATGCGGTTCCGGCCTGTGCCAGCAACTGGCCGGAGATTTTCTCTTCCACTGCCACGTGGCGCACCATTACGTGGCCGGTATGTGGGGCTACTGGCGGGTATACAACACCATGCAGCAGGGCGACCAGCATACCGACGTGATGCCGGATCTCCGCGAATTGCCGGACCGCAAGGGCCGGGTCAAGTTCGGCGTGACGTCGGATAAATTGGTCGGCAAGACCGTCGATTGGTTCGGGAAGACTTTCCAGATCGTCGAGAAAGGAAAGACGAACTGGAAGAGCACCCCGGCAGTCGTGACGATCAAGGATTGGGTCGAGATGCAATTGCCGACCCAGGGCAAGCCCGGCCACAAAAATGACGAAGTCGGGCAGATCAAATCCTACGACGCGACGGTGCTCGATTGGGCATGGAAAGGCACCATGGCGCTGACCGAGAAGGAAAGCACCATCGCCAATCCCAAATATAAATCCGCTACGCCGGGTGAGCGGCAGCCGATCATTTTCGAGGCGACGACTGGAAAGGTATCCTGGCCGCACCTCCGGCCGCACTTCGGCAAGCGCGTGATGTTCGCGCCGAATCACAACCCGGCGCCGTGGCTGGAGATGATTCATCAGGAGGAGGATGGCAGCCGGAGCGTGGATCCGGCCAAGCCGGGCGAGCAGGGCGTGTGGAGCCTCTGCCCAGAGAACGCGGGCCGCAAGTACTACAACATCCACTTCATTCGCTTGCCGATCGAGATCAGCAAGGGCCTCGGCAAGGAACCCCCGATGATCGACCAGAACGGCCTCATCTACGTTCTGCATGAAGAGGAAGAGGCTGTTCGCAAGAACAACGATCTCAAATATCCGCTCGTGTTCCGCGCGAACGTCTATGATTGCGTGGACTACACGCTGACCAGCGAGTGGGAGGACGACGACTTCACCAACTTCCAGTCCTCCAAAATCAACATCCACCCGCACTTCCTTCAGTTCGACAACCAGGCATCCGACGGCGTGATCACTGGGTTCTCCTACGAGCAGTCGGTCAGGCCGTTCACGATGCTGGAGAAGAAGGAGAAGAAGGGGCTGCCCCTTCCGATGAACACGGCGCTGACGGCTGCAGCGAAGAAGGGCAGCAAGAGCATTACGGTCAAGAACGCCGCCCAGTACCATGTGGGGACGGAGGTGTTGGTCGGGGCAGACAACGTCAAGGGCAATGAGATCCAGCGTATCGCCTCCATCAGCGGCAATACCATCACGTTCCAGAAGCCGCTCAAGAACGACCATCCGGCCGGCGACATCGCCACGGTGGAGTTCACGCGTTCGCGGCTCTGGGTGGATGCGGATGTGGGTACGGTGTTCTGGCACGACCATGCGTTCGGCGCGACGACCTGGCCGCACGGCGGATTCGGAACGTTGGTCGTCGAACCGGTGGGCTCGACCTACCACGATCCGAAGACCGGCAAGCCGATCCGGAGCGGCCCGGTCGCGGATATCCGCACGGTTGAACCGGTCGGCTACGGCGTCAACGGCAGCTTCCGGGAATTGATGGTGCAGGTGCATGACACGGTGCCGCATACGGTGAACGTGGTGACGGCAGGCAATCCGCCCGGGCAGCCGATTGAGGTGGCGCTGGAAGGAGGCAAGACCGTCTCCTTCATGATGCCGGATAAGATCGCGATGACGCCCATGCCGTTTCTGAACGGCGGCACGCATACGACAGGCAGCGGCTTGAACTTCCGAGCCGAGCCGGTCGCCAAGCGGTTGGCGAACAATCCGGATGCGTCGAAGATCTTCAGCAGCCTGGTGCATGGCGATCCCTCGACGCCGATGATTCGAGCGTACCTGGGAGACACCGTTGTGTTCCGGTTGTTGCATACGCTGATGAACGAGACGATGAGCTGGACCCTTTCCGGCCATACCTTCCTCACGGAACGGTATGCGGGCGATGCGAATCGGAAGAACTCGATCCATATTGGTATTGCGGAGCGGTACGACTTGGTCGTGCCGCAGGCCGGCGGCCCGCAGTTGATGCCGGGGGACTATCTCCACTTCAACGGTCGCTCCTCCAAGTTCTCTGAAGGGGCATGGGGCATCATGCGGGTGCTGGACAAGGAAGTGCCTGATCTCCAGAAGTTGCCGGCGGGCTACTCCAGAAGGAACGAAATCCCGACGCCGGCGAAGTCGGTCTGTCCGGATGACGCACCAGTAAAGTCGTTCAATGTGGTGGCGATGGATAAAGAACTCAAGTTCAACCAGAAGGCGCCCGACGCCATCGAAGTGGATTTTGAGCGCACAATCCAAATCAAGAATCCGGAGGGCAAGATCTACGTCCTTGAAGACGAAGCGACGAAAGTAGCGGCAGGATTGGCGCCGAGTCCCTTGACGCTCCATGTGAACGTGGGCGATTGCGTCAAGGTCAACCTCAAGAACCGGATGGCCAACAGCCGTGCCTCGTTCTCGGCCTTCTCGCTGGCATTCGACCCCAAGGACTCCCAGGGCGCCAATGTCGGAAACAATCCGGGTGACCAGACGATCGGAGCCGGCGAAAGCCGGACCTACACGTACTATGCCCATCCGTTCAACGGGGAGATTACCTCGTTGGTCTGGGATTTCGGAAATGTGATGCTGAACCCCAGAAACGGCTTGTTCGGTGCTGTGGTGGTGGGGCCCAAAGGCTCGAAGTATCGGGATCCCAAAACCGGCGAGGACATTTCCTTGAAGAACAGCTGGGCCGCCGATGTCATTGTGGATCGGACAGTCTCAGGCAATGAGACACGGGCCAGCTACCGCGATGTGTCCTTGTTCTTCCAGGACGAGGACAACATCATTGGGACGAGCTTCATGCCATACGTGCAAAATGTGGCGGGTCTGACCGGCGTCAATTATCGGTCTGAACCGTACAAGAATCGTGAGTCACAGGGATGCGATCTTGGCAGGATGTTTCAGCCTTGCAAGGCGGACAAGCCGGAAGATCCGGTCACGCCGTTGATTGAAGCCCATGCCGGAGATCCAGTGCGGATCCATGTACTTGGAGCGAACAACGAGCAGAACCAGATGTTCAGCGTGGAGAAACACGAGTGGCCGATCGAGCCGTTCATGAGGGGCGCCGACGACATCAGCGTCGTCGAGTTCTCAGGCTCCGAGGTCATCGACGCCTTCATCCCGTCGGCGGGTGGGCGGTACAAGCTGCCGGCTGATTACACATGGGGCAACCAGCGGCTGCCGTATTCTCAGTCCGGGCAGTGGGGCTACTTCAGAGTCCTGCCGGCCGGGGATTCGCGGCTCCTGCCGCTGTCCAAGCGCGACGTCGGGGTTCAGAAAGCAGAGGAGCAGCCGGTTTCAGGACAGGCTTCGCCGACTGCGTTGAAATAGTCGCGGTTACATCAGAGTAGCATCTGAGGGGGGGCCGCATCTAAGCATGCGGCTCCCCCGTTTCATTTCATTGTGTATTATATATAATGGTCCAGGAAGTTGGGTAGCTCAGGAATAAGGGGGAAAGGAATGCGATTCCAACGGCAAATCACGGCAATTCTGCTAGGGGCAGCCGGGTCTGTGCTGAGCCTCGGCCTGGGCGTCCCCGGAGCGCTGGCCTACCAGGAAGTGCCGGTCGCGGATGGGGGAACGCTCAAGGGCCGGGTAACGTTGGCGGGGGGGAAACCTGTGCCCCGCGGCTTCAATCTCGTCACATTCCCCGATCCGGTGTATTGCGGCAGGATCTCCAACGGCCACGGGTTCCGTCTCCTGAAGGAGTTTACAGTGGCAGATGATCATGGTGCGCAGGATGTCATCATCATGCTGATGGGCGTTGAGAAGGGCAAGCCGTTCAAGTTTAAGGGGCCTCGTATCGAAGCCATCGATTGCCGCTTCAATCCCTTCGTGACCGTCGTGCGGGACCAGGACAAGGTGGAGATTGTGAATATGGATCCGGTCATGCACGATATTCAGGCCTATGAGACGTCGAATTTGGGCCCGCGGGTCTTGTTCAATGTGCCGTTGCCGATGAATCCGCATCATCCG
>Ga0163199_1002683_pt1 | contig 10866 bp, 10 predicted proteins | sample PL_2010_150m_FD_113537 | JGI IMG/M metagenome (GOLD analysis project Ga0163199, IMG submission 113537) | Freshwater microbial communities from Powell Lake, British Columbia, Canada to study Microbial Dark Matter (Phase II) - PL_2010_150m | ecosystem: Environmental > Aquatic > Freshwater > Lake ...
AAAAAGTGGTGCACACAATATATTTTTCATTTTATCCGCATGGAATGGCTTGACTGCCTGGTACGAACGGGGCGACAGGCTATATGATGATGCGTATATTGAAAAAAGCGCTGTTACTGTTAGGCACGTTTGCATATAAATTTTGAGTGATGAAAAATGGTATTGCCGCGCGTTTTGCTAGTTGATGATAATAAAACAAGAACCCAGCAACTTGAGATAGTCCTTCAATTTATGGAATATCAGGTAGAGACGGCAACTTCATTAAATTATCGGTCGTATGTCGACGAACTTGATTCGTTGTTAGTTATTTTTTTAGGTAACGGCATAGCTAGACAGGCGGCCATGCTCAGGGAGCTTGAAGAGCGAACGAATAATATCCCTGTTATCCTGTTAACGGATAGAGGATGCACGCACCAGGTTACGGCAGTGATGAACAATTTAGTGTTTCATGTCCTCGAATGGCCTGTAACCTATCCCGATCTGAAGCGGATCATCAAGAAGTTGCCGGATTCTTCCGCGCAGCAGCAGATGAATCAGGGTAATTCTCTGGAGACCGTGACCGAACACCGTTTTTCTGCCGCGGAGCGCCTGCAGGGAACCAGTCGCGCGATTGTCAATGTCCGCAAATTGATTCATCAGGTTGCCGAATCAGATGCAACCGTATTAATTTTGGGCGAGTCGGGAACAGGGAAAGAAGTGGTCGCAAGGTCATTGCACGATGCTTCCATTCGACGATTAAAATCGTTTGTACCTATTAATTGCGGTGCAATTCCAGGCGAATTACTGGAAAGCGAATTGTTCGGGCATGAAAAAGGCGCGTTTACCGGCGCATTAAGCGCAAGGCAGGGGCGCTTTGAAATGGCCGAAGGCGGCACGCTGTTTCTTGACGAAATCGGTGATATGCCGATGGCCATGCAGGTTAAGTTATTGCGGGTGCGCAGGAGCGCACGTTTGAACGTGTGGGCAGTAATAAAACGATACATTGTGATGTAAGGATTATTGCAGCAACGCACCGATCTCTTGAAGACGAGATTAAAGAGAGCCGGTTTAGGGAAGACCTGTTTTATCGCCTGAATGTTTTTCCTATCGAGATGCCGGCTTTGAGGGAGCGGCCTGAAGATATTCCGCTGCTGGTAGCCGATCTTGTTGCCCGCATGCAGGCATCCAATCGCGGCTCAGTACGGCTGACCAATGCCGCGCTGGCCGTGCTGATGCAGCATGGGTGGCCGGGTAATATCAGGGAATTGGCCAATTTGATTGAAAGACTGGCCATTATTTATCCTAAAGGGCTGGTCGATGTGGCCGATTTGCCGGAAAAATTTCAGCATTACAAAGTGCCTGAAGGCATGGTCGACGATACCGAAGCCGTTGATAACGACGCTGCTGATGATGAACTGGAAGCGGCATGTGCCGGGACATCAGCAGAGTTTGCAGGTACCGGCACGGTAGGGACAGGGACAGCGGTTTTAACACAGTTGCCGGAGCACGGGATCGATTTGAAGGAATATCTGAATATTATGGAAATCGATTTGATACGGCAGGCGTTGGAAGAATGTAACGGCGTTGTCGCGCATGCCGCCAAACGCCTGAATATGCGTCGTACAACACTGGTTGAAAAATTGCGTAAGTATGAACTCCAGCGTTAATGCCTGTATTGTCTGTCCGCATCTGATGCGAAGGCGCTTTGAGTGTCTTTAATTAAAAACTCCCATTCATAAGCAGTCTGTAAGCGCGCTCTAGGTTCTAAGCTAAGTAACTTAATCGATGTTGCTTTATGTCAAAAAGAATAACAGCATTTTACAAAATCTCCATACCTTCATAACGACACTCGCCGGCGAGAGTGCCGTTACAAAAAAAGAAGCCTTCTTAATATCTTCCGGGACTTCCATTTTTCTGCATCGATGGTGGCGTGCAGTATAATGTCAAAAATAGACGTCACTCTATTAAGCGGTTTAGGCCCCGCTACGTCGCTGTGCTGCGTAGTATTTTAGTATTAAATAATGAAGGAGAGGTTAATGAGTAAAATAATCACCAAAGCAGTTTTCCCTGTTGCCGGTTTGGGAACACGTTTTTTGCCGGCAACCAAGGCCAGCCCGAAAGAAATGCTGCCTATTGTCGATAAGCCGTTGATTCAATATGCGGTAGAAGAGGCGGTAGCGGCCGGTATCGATACGATGATTTTTATTACCGGACGCAGCAAAAACGCCATCACCGATCATTTTGATAAAGCCTACGAATTAGAAAAAGAGTTGGAAGCAAAAAATAAAGTTGAAACACTCAATTTGATACGGGATATTTTGCCTCCCCATGTCTCCTGTATCTTCATTCGCCAGGCGGAAGCGCTAGGTCTTGGTCATGCCGTTTATTGCGCCCGGCCCGTGGTTGGTGATGAACCTTTTGCTGTCATATTGGCTGACGATTTAATCGAAGACGCCGGTCGCGGTTGCATGGCGCAGATGGTTAAGCTTTATGAACAGACACATTGCTCCATATTGGGTGTTGAAAAAATTAATCCTTCCGATACGGGCAGTTACGGTATTGTAAAAACAGGCGAGTTTTCCGGTGCCTCAGGTCCGGTTGAACTGATTGTCGAAAAGCCGAAGCCCGAGGATGCGCCTTCAAATCTGGCGGTAGTGGGTCGGTATATTTTAAGTCCCGCTATTTTCGATAAGATCAAGAAAACCGGTAGAGGTGCGGGCGGTGAAATTCAGTTAACCGATGCTATTGCTGAGTTAATACTGGATGAGCAAGTGCTGGCTTACGAATTTGAAGGCAGGCGTTATGATTGCGGTTCCAAGCTCGGATTTTTAATCGCTACGGTGGAACATGGCTTATTGCACAAAGAGCTAAAAGGTGATTTCCTGGCTTATTTAAGGAAATTAACTAAAGCGCATAAAATTCAAGCTGATTAACGCCAATCACAATAAATGTAAATGCTCAGGTAAGGACGTGCCATACGAGCCTTTTCCGGTGCTTGAATAATCCTGCATTGCTTTGGTGTCTTGTATAGAGATTCGTCGCGCCGATCCGATCCGATTCGATACCCAATTTAAAGCGAATATATTTTTGACAACTTTCAAAATGAGAATTGCTGATGGACAAAACCGCAGCCCATTTTTTAGATAAAGATCGGATTATTGCCGGTTCCGGTTTTAACCGCTGGCTGGTGCCTCCTGCCGCGTTAGCGATTCATTTATGTATCGGCATGGCGTATGGATTTTCGGTATTTTGGTTGCCGCTATCCAAGGCACTGGGAATTAAGGAAAGTATTGCGTGCGGACCGGAAATCGGTTTTTTTCAGGAATTATTTACTACCAGTTGTGATTGGAGAATCTCCACATTAGGCTGGATGTACACGCTGTTTTTTGTTTTTCTGGGTTCGTCCGCTGCACTTTGGGGTGGATGGCTGGAGCGTGTTGGTCCGCGCAAGGCGGCAGTTGTGAGCGCATTATGCTGGTGCGGCGGCATGTTGTTTTCAGCGTTCGGGATTTATCTGCATCAGTTCTGGATAATGCTGCTGGGTTCAGGTGTGATTGGCGGGATTGGCTTGGGGCTAGGTTATATTTCCCCTGTTTCTACGTTAATTAAGTGGTTTCCAGACCGCCGCGGCATGGCAACGGGCATGGCTATTATGGGATTTGGCGGCGGTGCGATGATAGGCTCGCCTTTAGCCACGGCATTGATGAAGATTTTTGCCACGCCAAACGATGTGGGTGTGATGCAAACCTTTATTGTGATGGCGATGATTTATTTCGTCTTTATGCTGGCCGGTGCTTTAAGTTACCGCATTCCTGTGGACGGCTGGAAACCTGAGGGTTGGATGCCGCCGTCCGCACAAACCGCTAACCGGATGATCACCTTTCGTCATATTCATGTCAAAAATGTGTTCAGGATTAAGCAGTTCTGGTTGGTGTGGGCAGTGTTGTGCATGAATGTCAGCGCGGGTATCGGCGTTATCGGCATGTCATCGCCGATGTTGCAGGAAGTTTTTGGAGGACAGTTGATTGGTGTTGCCAAAAATTACGGCGAACTCGATAAATCAGAGCTTGCCTCGATCGCAACCGTTGCCGCAGGCTTTACTGCATTATTAAGCTTATTCAATATTGGCGGGCGATTTTTCTGGGCGAGTCTGTCTGATAAACTGGGTCGAAAACTGACTTTTATTGTTTTCTTTGTGTTGGGTTGTCTGTTATTTATCAGTGTTCCGGGTAGTGCAAATGCCGGGAACAAATTATTATTTGTCGGTGCATTCTGCATTATCCTGAGTATGTACGGCGGCGGTTTTTCGACCGTGCCTGCGTACTTGGCAGACTTGTTCGGCACTCAAATGGTGGGCGCCATTCATGGGCGCTTGCTGACCGCCTGGGCTACGGCAGGGATTTTGGGGCCGGTGATTGTCAATTATATGCGCGAATATCAGCTGGGTCTGGGTATCCCACGTGAACAAGTGTATAACCAGACCATGTTGATTTTGGCGGGCATGCTGGCTATTGGTCTGTTATGTAATTTGCTGATTCAGCCTGTTGCTGAAAAGTGGTTTATGACGGATGCAATGACTGAGGCCGAGGTTCTTGCCTATGAAAAAATATCTGATGTCGGATCGTTTGCCGGCGTTAAGCGGCCGACTCATCCTGTGATCGTTTGGCTGGCGTGGGCGATGGTTGCCATTCCATTAGGGTGGGGTGTCTACAACACATTGGTTAATGCAGGAAAGTTTTTTAGCTGAGCTGTTTCGCAGACATAAAAAAGGCAACGTAGAGTTGCCTTTTTTAATACTGCATAACACAAAAATCGCTTAAAGCTTTTCTTTAATGCGGGCAGCTTTACCTGTCAAATCACGCAAATAATACAGTTTGGCACGACGTACATCGCCGCGGCGTTTAACGGTAATTTCGCTAATCATAGGGCTGTGCGTTTGAAAAACGCGTTCAACGCCGGTACCGTGAGAAATTTTTCTGACGGTGAATGCAGAGTTTAAACCGCGATTACGCTTTGCGATCACTATGCCTTCAAAAGCCTGAATTCTTTCACGCTCGCCTTCTTTTACTTTAACCTGCACGACGACTGTATCACCTGAATTGAATTCAGGAATTTGTTTTAGCTGTTGTGCTTCCAATACATCAATTATATTGCTCATTACTACACCTTAAATTAATTCAATTCCACTATAAATTCTTTCAGCAGGCTTTCCTGTTCTGCATTTAAATTGTTTTTTTTTAATAAATCCGGTCGCCTTAGCCAGGTTCTTCCCAGTGCTTGTTTCATGCGCCAGCGTACTATATCGGCATGATTGCCGCTCATTAATACATCGGGTACTGTGCGGTCTTTAATCTGTTCAGGCCTGGTAAAGTGTGGGCAATCCAGCAATCCACTGGCATGAGAGTCCTGTGCCGCGGAATCTGTGTCGCCGAGTACGCCGGGCAATAAACGGGTTATTGCATCAATGACTATGAGCGCCGCCAATTCTCCGCCGCTGATAACATAATCGCCGACCGACCATTCGTCATCACAATCCAATTCAACAAAGCGTTCATCTATTCCTTCATAACGCCCCGCAATTAGAATCAATTGCGAAATCTGGCGCGCTTCCGATAATAAATCCTGGCTTATCGGCTTTCCTTGCGGGCTTAGATAAACCACTTTCCGGTTGTCGGCGTTTATCTTTTTTGCGTCAGTTACTGCATCATGCAAGGGCTGGTATTTCATTACCATTCCCGGGCCGCCGCCGTAAGGGCGATCGTCAACGGTTCTGTGCTTGTCGTGTGTGTAATCCCTGGGATTCCATACAGCCAGCGTCACTATATTCCGTTCCAGCGCTCTGCCTGTTACGCCATAACCCGCAGCTGTTGTAACCATTTCCGGGAATAATGTTACAACGTCAAAACGCATAAGAGTCATTAAAAATCAGGATCCCAGTCGACAATCATTTTGCCTGCCTGAAGATCGATATTAACGATAATCTTTCCTTGTAAAAAGGGGATAGCCCGCTCTCGCTCACCTTTGACGATAATGACATCATTAGCGCCCGTTTCCAGCAGATTATCAATAACACCCAGTTGCACGCCCAATGTGGTTTCGACTTTTAAACCTATCAAATCAGACCAGTAATATTCACCTTGCGCAGGCACAGGCAATTGCTCAGGGGTTACAAAAATTTCCCAGCCCATAAGTCTTGCGGCTTGATCTCTATCATTGATGCCGCTCAACTGGGCGATTACTGCCTTGCCTTGCAGGGAGCCATCAATAACATTGAACGATTTGGTTTCATTGCCTTTTTTTAAAAGCCAAGGAGAATAATTTAAAATATTTTCTCGTGTATCGGTAAAGGAAAATACTTTAACCCAGCCTTTTACACCGAAAACGCCGGATATTTCACCAACGCTTATAAGTTCTGTACCCGGCAATGCTTTATGCAGCCGCTTTTAATGCATCTTTAATCAATTTGGCAACGCGGTCAGAAGGCTGGGCGCCATTGGATTTCCAATATTCAACCCGCTCATTGTCTAAACGCAATCTTTCTTCGTTGCCGCGCGCCAGCGGGTTAAAAAATCCGACACGTTCAATGTAACGTCCGTCGCGACCGCTTCTACTATCGGTTACAACAACGTGGTAAAAGGGGCGGTTTTTCGCGCCGCCTCTTGAAAGACGAATGGTTACCATCTAATTTCCTCAAAAAAACATTTAATCATTATTAATCTACCTATTTTACGCGAATTTATTGATAAGTGAAGAATAAATTAGCAATAAATCATTCTCCAACGACGATATGGATAGTGGGCAATGATGAAAACTATCTTCTCATGCCGCGTACATTGCTCTTGAAGCCGCGTACCATATTGGCCATATTGCCGTTTTTTAATTTCTTCATCATCTTTTGCATCATCAGGAATTGTTTCAGCATACGGTTAACGTCCTGCAATTCCTGTCCGCAGCCTGCGGCAATGCGCTTCTTGCGATTGCCTTTGATTAAGTCGGGGTAACGTCTTTCCTGCATGGTCATCGAACAAATGACAGCAATTTGTCGTGCGAGCATCTTGTCGTTGACTTTGTCTTTCATCTCTTGGGGGACGCTATTCATGCCGGGTAATTTGTCCATCATCGAGCCGATGCCGCCCATGCTTTGCATTTGCTGCAATTGTTCGCGAAAATCTTCCAGGTCAAATCCTTTGCCTTTTTGCATCTTGCGGGCAAATTTTTCGGCTTTTTCCTTGTCGACTTTTTGTTCGATTTCTTCAATCAGGCCGAGAATGTCTCCCATACCCAAAATGCGCGAAGCGATGCGGTCGGGATAAAACGGTTCCAGGGCGTTGGTTTTTTCGCCCACCCCAATGAACTTGATGGGCTTGCCGGTAATATGGCGTATAGATAACGCAGCACCGCCTCTGGCGTCGCCATCGGCTTTGGTCAGAATAACGCCGGTCAGCGGCAGCGCGTCATTGAAAGCTTTTGCGGTAATGGCGGCATCCTGCCCCGTCATGCTGTCAACGACAAACAGAGTCTCGGTGGGCTTGATGGCGGCATGTAGCGCTTTGATCTCGCCCATCATTTCATCGTCGATATGCAAGCGGCCTGCGGTATCGACGATAATGACGTCAAGGAATTTTTTTCTGGCGGCTTCAATTGCATTTTTTGCAATATCAACAGGGTTTTGTGAAATATCGCTGTCAAAAAAGTCCAGAGACAGGTCATTTGCAAGCATCTGTAGCTGCTTGATTGCCGCGGGGCGGTATATGTCGGCACTGACTACGCCGACTTTTTTCTTCTGATTTTCCTGCAGCCAGCGGCCCAGTTTTGCCACGGTAGTTGTCTTACCTGCACCCTGCAAGCCGGCCATTAAAATGACAACGGGTGGAACGGCTTTCAGGTTAAGTCCTTCATTGGCCTCGCCCATCACCTTGACCAGTTCAGCCTGAACCAGCTTGATCAATGACTGCCCAGGTGAAAGACTGGTCTGAACTTCCTGACCCAAGGCGCCGATTTTGACGCGTTCAATAAAGTCCGTAACTACAGGCAGCGCGACATCGGCTTCAAGTAGCGCCATACGCACTTCGCGTAATGTTTCCTTGATATTTTCTTCGGTCAGGCGGCCCTGACCTTTCAGTTTTTTAAGCGTATTGCTTAATCGATCGGTTAAATTATCAAACATATTATTATTCTGATGTAAGGAACGACGCACTAACACAAATGCGCTAGGACTATTTAACGGGATATATTACCATAGTCATTGAGACCTTTGCACCAGTCGTGGTTGTTGCAAACCTATTCAGCCAACACCGTCTCTTCGTCACAGCTTATAAATAAATCAATGACTTCCGTCGTACTCGCCACCCTTTCAATTTGCACCTATTTGGCAAGCGCCTTGTTGATTGTTCGATATATTGATCAAAGTCCTATTGATCAACATAGACCTCAGCGGACGCCAATTTATCTGGCCTGGACGGCGGTATGCGCGCATACCTTATACACGGTACTGACTTTTCAACAAAATAACGGTTTCAGTTTTGGTTTTTTTAGCACCGCCTCGTTTGTTGCAATGATTGTCGCTTTACTTTTGCTGATGGCGGCGCTCAGGAAGCCCGTCGAAAAACTCGGTGTTGTCGTTTTTCCCATTGCGGCCATCATGCTGGGGCTGGAAATTAATTTTGACGATAAATCTCAGGCTTTATCCACTTACAACTGGGCAATGACCGGCCACGTCCTGACGTCTATTATTGCGTTCAGTCTATTAAATATCGCTGCGTTACAAGCCGCACTGCTCGCAATTCAGGATCAACAGCTTAAAAGTCATCCTCCCAGGCGCTTCATTCAATCCTTGCCTTCGCTGCAAGCCATGGAATCCTTGTTATTCCAGATGCTGGCTGCGGGGCTTTTTTTTCTGACGCTTTCATTGGTTACGGGTTTTATTTTTATAGAAGACCTGTTTGCCCAGCATTTGGTGCATAAAACCGTTTTATCAATATTGGCATGGGTAATATTTTCCGGCCTGTTGATAGGCAGAAGCCGTTATGGGTGGCGAGGTAAAATCGCAATACGGTGGACTGTGTGCGGTTTTATCCTGTTGTTGCTGGCTTATTTTGGCAGCAAACTGGTATTGAAATTGATCTTGCACCGGTAAAAACGGATTAGTCGGCTTCCTTGCAGTTGCTTAATGAAGATTTTACGGGCTTATCAAAAGGACTGTTTTTCATCGAGACTTAATTGAATGCTTATGCTATTTTCAATTCTAATGAATAGACTAAGCATGTATCATATAAACATCAGCTTATTCTAGCCATTCTCTTATTTCATTAGTTAAATGCCATCGAAGTCTAAAAAAAATGTTGATTTTAGTTCAACAAAAGATCCATACGCACAGCGCGAGGCTGAAAAGTATGAAAACCCCATACCCAGCAGAGAATTAATTCTCCAATATATTGAGCACGCAGGAAAACCGCTGCTGCGTAAAGAAATCGCCGATGCGTTTTCGTTGGAAACCGAAGATCAGCTGGAAGCCCTGCGCCGCCGTCTCAGAGCGATGGAACGTGATGGGCAATTATTGTTTAACCGTGAGCAGCGCTATTGCCTGGTCAATAACAAGGATTTAATTGTCGGCCGTGTTATCGGCCATGCCGACGGCTTTGGCTTTATACGCCCCGATGACGGCTCGGATGATTTATTTTTATCGCCGCGCGAAATGAATCCTTTGCTGCACAACGACCGCGCGATGGTGCGCATTGCCGGCATTGATAAAAAAGGCCGCAGGGAAGGGGCGGTTGTCGAGATCCTGGAACGCAATACCCATCAAATTGTCGGGCGGCTCTACAAGGAAGATGGTTTTACTTATGTAGTACCCGACAATAAAAATATCGCGCAAACCGTATTATTGCAAAAAGACGGCGTAGGCGGCGCTAAACAAGGGCAAATAGTCGTTGCCGAAATTGTCGAGCAACCGACCAAGCTGCGCCAACCGATAGGTCGAGTAGTGGAAGTGCTGGGCGATCATTTGGCGCCCGGCATGGAAATCGAAATGGCGATTCGCTCTCATGACTTGCCTCACTTATGGCCTGATGAATTGCTGGAAGAGATTAAATCATTAAGCCCGGAAGTGCCTGAATCGGCGAAGGAAAATCGGGAGGATTTGCGAAAAATCCCGCTGGTCACGATTGATGGCGAAGATGCACGCGATTTTGACGATGCGGTTTATTGCAAAAAAACGCCTAAAGGCTGGAAATTGCTGGTCGCGATAGCCGATGTTTCGCATTATGTTCAGGTTAACAGCGCACTGGATAAAGAAGCGAAAAATCGCAGCACTTCGGTGTATTTTCCCGAAAACGTCATTCCGATGTTGCCGGAAATATTATCCAACGGCTTGTGTTCATTGAATCCCCGAGTAGACCGATTATGCATGGTCTGCGAACTGCTGATAGACACGCAAGGCAACGTAACGAGGTCGCGTTTTTTTGATGCAGTGATGAGTTCACATGCCCGCTTGACGTATACCGAGGTTGCAAAAATGCTGGTCGATGGTGACCAGGTGCTGGCAGAAAAATATAAACCCTTGATGCCGCATTTGAGCGAACTGTATGCGCTGTATAAGGTGATGCGCATACAGCGCGAACAACGCGGTGCAATGGATTTTGATACGCAGGAGACACGGATTATTTTCGGCAAAGGCCGTAAAATTGAAAAAATAGTCCCTGTCGTGCGTAATGATGCGCACAAACTGATTGAGGAGTTCATGATCACCGCCAACAGTGCCGCGGCGCGATACCTGAATGCTAAAAAAATCCCCAAGTTGTTGCGTGTGCATGAAGGACCGAGTGCGGATAAGCTGTTCAGCCTGAAAACCTTTTTAGGTGAACTGGGCCTTAAATTCGGTGGCGGCGT
>Ga0163199_1002684_pt1 | contig 10856 bp, 10 predicted proteins | sample PL_2010_150m_FD_113537 | JGI IMG/M metagenome (GOLD analysis project Ga0163199, IMG submission 113537) | Freshwater microbial communities from Powell Lake, British Columbia, Canada to study Microbial Dark Matter (Phase II) - PL_2010_150m | ecosystem: Environmental > Aquatic > Freshwater > Lake ...
GTTAATGATTATATAACCTGGATTTAACATTGGACTATTGAAATCGCAGGACCTTTGCGGATTAATTATGAAACCATTTTCAAGCGGGAAACGTGAAGTCGATATTGTCATAATTTCCGACGTACATCTGGGAGCATTCGGCTGCCACGCAAGCGAACTTTTACAATACCTGAGAAGCATCAGGCCAAAATTGCTGATCCTTAACGGTGATATAATCGATATCTGGCAATTCCGGAAAGCATATTTTCCGAAATCCCACCTGATGGTAATACGTCATCTTACAGGCCTTATCGCTAAAAACACGAAGGTTGTTTATATCACCGGGAATCATGATGAACTAATGCGCAAGTTTGTAAAATTCAATCTTGGCTCGTTCAAGCTGGTAAATAAATTGCTTCTTGATCTTAACGGAAATAAAACCTGGATCTTCCATGGCGATGTGTTTGATATTACGATGCAATACAGCAAATGGCTTGCAAAACTTGGTTCATCCGGGTATGACTTGCTGATCCTGTTGAACAGTTTTGCAAATTTTATTCTGACCAGCCTGGGACGGGAAAAAATTTCTTTTTCAAGGAGGGTCAAACATAGCGTAAAATCGGCTGTTTCCTTTATTAATAAATTCGAGGAAACGGCTGCCGGAATTGCAATTTCAAAAGGATATTCCCATGTGATCTGCGGCCATATCCATCAACCGGCTATGCGAAAAATATCCGGTTCACAGGGTGAAGTGATGTACCTGAACTCCGGAGACTGGGTTGAGAATCTTTCATCCCTTGAATATCATAATGGGGAATGGAAAATCTATAATTATCGCGAAGACGCCCATGTAAAAGCATATACTGAAGCCACGAAACAACTTAAGATCTTCACTCAAAAAGAAACATTCGATAACCTTCTGAAAGAATTCGAGCTGAAATAAAATCCCAATGACCCGGTTATTCCCATATCTCAGGGAATTCCTGGCTGCGGGTCATTGTCGGGAGTTTGAAATAAATACCTACTTTTGCCGTTGATTTCATTGATTGTTAATTGCTTCATTGTGCAACGATTTATTAGTTTTACCACCTGCCTTCTGATTCTGGGAATCCTTGGCTGTTCAAAGAAAAGCGAAACCCCCACCCTGACATTTAACTCACTGTCGGCCGGTGGCGTCGGGCTTGGGATTGCCAGCCCCGTTAATGTTCCGTCAAATGCCGTCATTGTTGCATTGATGAGTTCGAACATTGATCCGGGAAGTGCGACCCCTGGCAGCATTCAGCTCATGCGTCAGTTTGATTCCACAAATGTCGACATGACCATTACTGTTTTGGGAAGTACTATTACAATCACTCCGAAAGCTGATCTGGGCAACGGCATCTATTACATCCTGACGTTCACCAATATCAGGTCAACTGACGGGATCATAATGACCTATCTATGGAGGGCATTTACGACCATCGGAAGTTTCAGCCCTCCCGGACTGGTTGCATACTGGAATTTTAACGGCAATACTTATGATCAGCAGGGTAATTACGCCGTAAGCAGCATGAACGACTTTAACTATGCAATATCGTTCAGAAAATCTCTCGGTGAATGTGCTGCCTTTAACGGTACATCAGCCATCCTTCAGATCTCTGACGGGGATAAACTTGTTACCACCACCGATTTCTCCGTTTCCTTCTGGGTTAAGGCAAATTCTCAATACCAGATAGACTCGCTTGGCAAGCCGAAAGGACAGTTTGTGCTTGGGGTGGGTGATTATAAAGGATTTGAATTCGAGATCGCCCCGGATTACGGTTCATGCAAACTTGTTGCTTCCTATGCGCTTCCCGACGGCACCACGATCTCTGAAGACCTTTCCTTTGCCGGCGACGGTAAAACAGCTTCGAACGGTGGTTTGCCGGGTTGGACTTATTGTACCGACCTTACCTCATCGGGAGGTGTTGCAGCTTTGGTCAGGGACAAATGGGTTTTTATTACCTGTACTTACGCCAGTGCCACCAAAGTCGGCACGCTGTATCTGAACGGTGTTAAAATGAAAGAGCAGGATTTTAACCAGTGGCCGGTAGGCGATCCTGCAAGGAACATTACAGGCCTGAAATACGGAGGAAGCTATCCGCAACAGGAAAACATTTTTGCCATGGGCTTCTTTCATTCAGCCGGTTCTTCTGCTTTCTCAGGCACTTCATGGGGAAATTATTTCTCGCCTTTTGCGAATCATTTCAGGGGCTGGCTTGACGAGGTCCGGATCTTTCACCGGGCAATTGAAGCCGTCGAAGTGACCCAGATGTATACGCTGACCAAGCCTTAATCCTTTTCTTCGACCAGTTCCTTGATCCCTCTCATTACTTTCAGGGGAGTATCAACGATTACCATATTATACAGCCATGAGGGGACGCTTCCGCCGGGATCGACAAAACCTTCAAGCACGGCCTGTATGTTATCTTTACCAACAGGTTTCAATGTCCATTTTTGCCAGTAATTCCTTATCCTGACGATCCCTTCCCGTTCGGGAACCACATCGAGCAAAGGCTTGGCCGATACTACCTTTTCTCCTGTCACCGGGTCAATTGTGATCTTCGCCTCAACACAAAGGTCGCGGTCGCTCAAAGGCCAGGGCACATCGTAAACCAGGTAATACTGGATCAGTTTATCCGGTTCCGAATGCAGTACTTTGATCTCCCTTACGTTCTTATCCCACCAGTCAACGTTTTCCACATTACCGATGTACATACTGAGCTTTTCCATGGTCGTATGGAATACCGTTTCACCCTTAAAGCATTTAAATGAACTATGCTCCGGGGTCCTTGTATAGATCTTGATCCCGTCTTTTTCCTTGATGAAATTCCAGGTCTGGGCCTGAAGTTCTGAAATGATATAAGTCAGGAAAAAAACAAGAAAGAATCCCGGCCGGATAACAGGTACGATTTTTTCAAACTGCAGCTTCACCGAGGATATCAAACTCTTTCTTTTGTGCAAAGTAACATTAAACTGTTTAAATTTAAAAAAATAGCTTTCAACAAAAATGAAGAGTTTATAAAGCATTGGACGGTCTTACTCCCTGATCCGCCTTTCGGATCAGGGTTGAAGCATTTTAATAAATACCCCGCCAACCACCGACCTGGCCTGAAAGCCGATCTGTTTTGCAGTTTTCGTATCATACCAGTCTGTCATTGGAACCCGGTCGGGGGTTTCATTGAGGAATTTATGAACCGGCCCGGTAAGGGTGTTAAAATCCGATAAGTTGTTGGCCAGGCTTGCGGTCCAGAATATCCAGTCAAGTTTGGTATAATCTTTACGGTTATCCAGCGGAAGTCCGTATACATTCTGCTTTGCTTTATAGAATTGAATTTCTGTTTTAGCGATCTCCGGATCAAACAGGTTCAAGCCAAGGATCTTATCCCAGACCAGGTTGTATTTCTGGCTCCAGCTATCGCTTTTATCGAAAGCAAGACGGTAATGATCGCCGTCTCCGGCCATGCCTTTCCATTTCAGTGCGAACTCCGAGGCGGTTTTCCAGAAGGACTTGGCTTCTTCATGTTTTGTGCACATATCACATAAACGGGAATAACAACCCAAAGCAATGATCGCCTTAATTGAAAGATTAGTATTATGCGCAAGATGGCCTGCGAAGTCATCGGTACAAAGCTGGTTCTCCGGATCCAGTCCCTTCTCCTTCAGGTATTCTGCCCATTTTGAGATGGAAGGCCAGTATTTCAATACGAAATCCGCCTTCCCTTCCTTTAATGCCAGGGCATACAACATGATGAGCATATTGCCGGATTCCTCAACAGGCATCTGATCTTCTTCCGTAACTTCTCCTCCCCCATAAAGCTGTCCGTTTGCAAGCGGGTAAGTACCGAGATCATGGGGAGCGAACGGGAATTTCCAGCGTTTTGATGAAGCATAGATCATCAGGGGTTCAAGCTGTGCTTTCAGCAGCCCGGGATTGCAATACAGGAGGACCGGACAAGCGGGGTAAATGACATCCACCGTAGAAATACAACCATTACTGAAATTTTCCTTGGGAAAATACATGGGATTCCCGTCCAGGTCACCTGCCAGTCCGCAGGCTGAAAGTGACTGCCTGTATGCCGGAACCGCAATATCGCAATATGACTGTCCGCCGGCCTGTGTTAAAGCCTTCATCAGATCCTGATCAAATTTCCTGCAGCGCTCTGCTGTAAAAGCATAAGTCTGAACAGCGTTTCTCAACATCTGTGATGTGGATATCCCCTGGGATTTCCAATATGGAAGTAATTTCCTGTTGAGGAATTCAACACGGAATCCATCGTCATACGCAAGCATTATAAAGCGCTCGGCGGGTGCTGCCAGAGAATCGAACGAAAAAACCGAGGCCATTACAGGCCAGTCATCATTGGCCGGCCGGGGCATCCGGAGGTCATCATCAGCTAATACCCGGTCATTCTTTAAAAATGACTTTCTTGAAATTTCCGCCCCGCAGATCACATTCGATATCCCCTGGTCTGAAGGGGATACTACGTACAGATAGCCCCAGTCAATCCTTTGGTCATCCCCTGATTTTTTCAGGACATCCTGGGCAACGGTACCCATCTGCATAACATCCAGGCCTGCCAGTTTTGGCCTTGACCAGTTCACTACCTGTTCATTGGTGTTCACCACAAGTTCTGCTGAAACATCAAAATAGATCTTCAGCTTATGGACCTTGCCGTCGGCCGGCTCCATCTGCCAGCTTACGTAGGTAACCGGTTCGGATAACAGTACCATGTCATCCGCCAGTAAGGGACTGATGAATTTAAGCCTGATCCTGACACCGGCTTCTTCAAAAGTATAGATCGTACGGGTTGGAAAAACCTCAGTGCTTTTTAGCTTCATTGAGGGGATCCCTGTCATTGAATGCCCGAGAAGGCGGAAGGCCTTGCCATCTACTTTTGCAAAACAAAGCATTGCCTGAACGCTGCCGGTCCAGTGCCTGGGCCAGTCTTCGGCCGGATGATCGCTGAAACTCCAGATGCTGAAATAAGGATTGTTCGAAACCAGAGGAACTGCCGGGAGGCGGAAGTTAGTTTCCTGCGCGGAAGCAGACAGAACAATAAGATCCAGGAGTACTCCGGTAAACATCAGGATTGCCTTTGTCTTCATAGGATAATAATTGTCATTGCGATACAAATCAAGACTTTATAAATTTGCAGGTTTTATACAAATATATTGATTCCGCGCTATTATCCGGTTTCATGCTATTGTTTTAGTAACCAAAGAATAATCACGGCGTCACATCTGTAATTTTTAAATTATCAGCAAAAGCAGTTTTATGAGAACAAATGATGAAAAAAAAATGCCTCATTGGGCAAGGCGTGTTGATGACTTCGGCCCCCGTCGCTGGCATAGTGATAAAAAATTCCGCAATCACCGCCCGGAATATATTACTTCAATAATATTTAATCTCATTGCAATTTTTATCCTTTATAAGATCCCCGACTGGCATTTCGGGTTTATCAATGAGAAGTATGGTGTGATATTGTATATCCTGATATTTTCCAGTCTCGTTCAGATCGGAGGTAACCTGCTCATGCTCTTGCTCGCATTTCCGACAATCAGGTATTTATCAGGCATTTTTATGGAAGCTGCTTCCTTCATCGCCATGATATGCTTTTATTACATCTATCCCCTCGATTTTACCAATTATCCGGGATTAAGCTGGCTGGATTTCATCCTGCCCTGGTTATTGATAATCGGGATGATAGTAACTGCCCTTAAGGTGCTTTCCAATATCTGGAAACTGATATTCTGGAGATAATTACTGAAAACTTCTGCTTATTCTACACTCAGGATCTCGTCAAGTCCTGCTATCTTAAAAGTCTTCATTATAAACGGATCGGAATTCAGGATAGAGAAATTCCCTTCCTTTACCCGTTTTTTTCCTGCCAGGCATAGCCTGATGAAAGAAGAAGAGATAAAACTTACTTCCCTGAGGTCAAAAACCAGCGCGAAATCCAGCAGTGCTTCTTTATCTTCATTTTCACATAAGGAAATGTATTTGGACTCCAGTTCAGGAGATATCTGAATGCAGAGTATTGTATCCAGCCGTCCTTTAAATAAGCATGTTAAAATTCTTTCATTGTGATTAAAATCAAACTCCAGCATATTCAATTTTTTTTATTAATGGTTTTTATGATATTCAAGCCTGAGATCAGTTTCGTCGCAATTTTCATCCAGGTACTTGTTCCTGTCAATACTGAAAAATCTGTCGTTCATTTTCCTCCGGCAAACTCTTTGGATATTGATGAGATGTTTTACTGTAATGTTTTCTGTGGTTATGTTTTTACCGCCGGTACCGCAACCCAGGGTCAGCGACGGGGGCAGCATATTAAACGTTCCTCCTACCGCACCCTGGGAGGTCGGAGTATTTACGACGATACGCCCTGCATTGATAAGCTGACTGAATTCAAGGATCCGTTTTTCGTCATTGGCATATATTCCGGCACTATGGCCGATCCCCCCAAGATAATTCAGGTCAATGCATAATTTTATTGCAGAATGATAATCCTTTGCTGTATAAAATGCCAGGATAGGTGCGAGGATCTCGACCGAAAGCGGATGATCTTTCCCGACACCACCCAGTTCTGCAAGTAAAATTCTCGTACCAGGTGGTACCGAAATCCCGGCTCTCTCTGCAATGGTTTGTACTGACTGACCTACGATAAGCGGGCTCATCGACATTGAGTCCTTTATTATTGCAATTTTTTCGACTTTCCGTATTTCTTCAGGTGTCAGGAAATAACAATTCTGGCGCACAAATTCATCTCTTACCTCTTTGGCTATTTTATCTTCCACGATCACCGACTGCTCGCTTGCACAAACAGTCCCGTTATCAAACGTTTTTGATGTCAGAATGGAGGTTACTGCAAATGGGAAATCTGCACTTTCATCAATAAATACAGGCACATTGCCAGGTCCCACCCCTATGGCCGGGTTGCCCGAACTGTAAGCTGCTTTCACAAGCCCGGTCCCGCCGGTTGCGAGGATCAGTGCAACCCCGGGATGGGCCATTACCGTTTGAGTGAAATCCCTGGAACCGGCCGGGATCATCTGTACACAGTCTTCAGGAGCTCCCGCTGCCAGTGCAGCTTCATAACATATCCTTGCGGCTTCACCGGTGCATTTTGCGGCATTCCTGTGTGCACTTATAATGATCGGATTACGGGTTTTAAGGCAAATAAGAATTTTATAAATCGCAGTGGAGGTAGGGTTTGTGACCGGTGTGACGGCAAATATCGGTCCCAGGGGCTGGGCAATTTCAGAAATTCCCGTTATTGCATCATGATTGATGACTCCTACGGTTTTTTCTGCTTTGATATTCTCATAAACAAGCTGTGTCCCAATAACATTTTTCCAGACCTTATCCTCCCAAATGCCGATCCCGGTTTCATCAACAGCCATCTTCGCCAGTTTTATCCTGGCGTTCAATGCAACCCTGTAAACTGCCTCAACCACTTTGTCGGTCCGCTCCTGATCGAACTGCTGGAACTCCGCTGCTGCAAAAATAGCCCGCTCAAGAATTTCATTTGCCCTGTCCATTAACGTCTCTGCCATAATGCTCTTTTATTAATAAAAAACAACGTTAAATTACAATTATATTCCTTATCTCATCCAACCGTAAATTAAAATTCTATAAGGCGTTATATATCTGTTTTTTATAATCTTATTTTTATTTTGTCTAATTCCATTTTATTTATTATATATTTGCCTGTGATTAAATGACTCTTTATGGGATGATGGGCTGTTTCCCGGAGGAATATAAAATCAACAGCCTTTATTTAACATCAAATAAACATGAAAAAGTTAATGCCAATATTGCTGGTTATTATAACCTTAAGCTTAGGAATGGCTGCTTACGGACAAAGCCAGCCCTATAAGGAAGGATCCGTATGGACTGTAAGTCTTATAAAGACCAATGCCAACATGAATGAAGAATACCTCACTCAATTGAAAACCACATGGATTGCAGTTCATGACGAAGCCATTAAACAGGGACTTATTATTTCTTATAAGGTCCTGGCGGGTAGTTCTGCAAATCCAAACGATTGGGATATCATGCTTCTGGTTGAGTACAAAAATCTGGCAAGTCTTGAAGGACAGGATATAAAATGGGACGAGATCTATAAGAAAATTATTGGAGACAATGAGGCTAAGAAGAAGCTGAATGAAAGCAGGATAAGTGTGCGGACAATCTTTGGTGAAAAATTCCTCCGGGAGATCAGTTATAAGTGATATTATTTTGAACTACAATGGGAAACGCCTGGATATGTATAATATTCAGGCGTTTTGTTGTATATTTGTTCACTTACCGACCGTCAAGCCTATGAAAATAGAAATTCTGCATTCGGATAAAGCCCTGTTAAAACTTGCCTTTTCAGGTAAACTTGATGCCAATACCGTTGCCAACGGGTCTAATGAATTTTTTTCCCTGCTTAACAATAGAAAGAGTCAGGTTATTCTTGATTTTTCCGAAGTCACTTTTTTATCCTCCCTGGGTATAAGGATGTTGCTTGTAGCAATCAAAGAGATGAAACAGCAGGGACACGATCTAGAAATCGAGAATCCCCGTCCCGAAATTGAAAAAATCATTCGTACATCCGGACTTGATTATCTTTTAAAATAATCTAAACATTCTACCCGAAATCAGCGATCATTGAGGCGACCTTCTCAAAAGCATGTTCGTCCTTGATCACATATTGTTCCGCACCCTTCTGAATTGTCTGAAGAGCAATAAGGTAATTTTCCTGGCTGGAAAGAAGAATTACATGAATGCCCGGATTGAATTTTTTTATTTCCATCAGTATTTCCATTCCGTTTGCGGCATCTTTGGAAACTGTATTCAGGAAATAATCAAGAACCACGATATCCGGATTCAAATAAAGTTGTTTTAAACACGCTTCACCTGTGTCGAATGTAAAAACCTGGTGCGGAATGTGCCTCGTTAACCTGTCTTTCAATGCCTCAGTCAGCATTGTATCATCATCAACGATGAATATTTTTTTTGGTTTTCCGATTTCCATAGATAGATGTTTTAAATAATAAATAGTAAATCTTACTAAATGATTATGCTACTTTCAATTCCGAAACAGCGGTTTCAACCTGTTGAATAAGCTTCAACAACATTAAATTTACAGAATCCAGGTTGTTTTCCTGCCTGCATTTCATTTCGATCTCTGCCGCGAGGTCTTTTGCTTCCTTCATGCCCATCATAATGAATTTTGTTTTATACCCATGCAACTGGTCAGCAATTTCCAGTAAATTCCCGTTGGTTACAGCAATGTTAAGCTTATCTAAAAACGAAGGGGCGGAAGCCAGGAACATCCCGATGTACTTTCCAATTCGCACTTTATCCCCTTCACAAAACCTGGTTAAATATTCGAGATCCGTGACACCGGGTTTAAGGACTGACTTTTGAACGCTGTTTAATTCGCCTTTTTGTCCGGTTTTGAGTTCAATGTTTAAAACCTTCGCTATACCAATGATCAACTGTGAAGCCTTGAATGGCTTCGGAATGTACGAGTCCATGCCTGCCGCTTTACATTTGTCGAGGTCTGTGCGCATTGCGCTGGCAGTAAGTGCGATGATCGGAATGTTCTTTCCAGGTAGCTCAAGGTTAGTCCGGATAAATCGGGTGGCTTCAAAGCCATTCATCACAGGCATCTGGACGTCCAGTAATAAAACATCAAATTTTTTCACCCTTAACAAATCAATTGCTTCCTTGGCGCTGCCCACTGCAACAACTTCTGCATAGCATTTTGACTTCAATGTATCTTTGGCTACAATACGGTTGTATTCATTGTCATCCACAATAAGAATAGTAAGACCATCCAGAATGGTCCCGTCAACCTGCTTCTCGGAAGTAAGCCGCTGTTCGAGTCTTTCGGCAGAGCCCTTTTCAAACGCCACCCTGAATGAAAAGGTGGTTCCTGAACCTTCAACACTGGAAACGGAGATATTTCCTCCCATCAGTTCCACAAGTTGCCTGCTTATGTTTAGGCCCAGGCCTGTCCCGCCGTATCTACGGGTGTCGGATGCATTGGCTTGCGAGAAACTCTCAAAGACTGTTTGCAGTTTATCTTCCGGTATTCCAATTCCGGTGTCAACGATTGAAAATCGGATTCCTTCATTTTCTTTGCTTACTTCAATACTTACGCTTCCTTTTTCAGTAAATTTTATGGCATTCCCTGTAAGGTTAACAAGCACCTGATTCAATCGTACCGGATCTCCGATTACAATATCATTAATTTCGGGATTGATGTTTACCAGGAGTTCCAGCCCTTTTTCTTCGGCACGATGACCCAGCGTTTGCTTAAGCTGCTGAAGGGTATCACTCAAGGAAAAATCAATTTTCTCAAGTTCCATTTTTCCCGCTTCAATTTTCGATAAATCGAGGATGTCATTAATGATGTGCAACAGCGTTTCACCTGATTTTTTAATTCCTTCCAGGTAGAATTTTTGTTTTTCTGCCAATGGCGTATCCAGCACGAGGCTGGTCATACCCATCACTGCATTCATCGGTGTGCGGATCTCATGGCTCATGTTGGCCAGGAATTGCTGCTCAAATTGCTCGCTTTGCTCCGCCCGTTCTTTGGCAAGCTGCAAGGCGGAATTTACCTTTTTGATTTTATTCCTCTGTCTGAAGAATACAGCTGCAAAGAGCAGCACCACAACAAACCCGCCCATGAACCCATTGCGTACAACTTTTTGCGTTTGTAATTCCTGATGTGCAACCGCATCCTTTTTTTCCTGTTCGATCTTTGCAAGCGCTTCTTTTTTATCAAACTCGTATTGCATTTTCGATTGTACAAGCTTCTTTGAGTTTTCCTTGTTGAACATGCTGTCGCGGGTAATAA
>Ga0163199_1002685_pt1 | contig 10848 bp, 9 predicted proteins | sample PL_2010_150m_FD_113537 | JGI IMG/M metagenome (GOLD analysis project Ga0163199, IMG submission 113537) | Freshwater microbial communities from Powell Lake, British Columbia, Canada to study Microbial Dark Matter (Phase II) - PL_2010_150m | ecosystem: Environmental > Aquatic > Freshwater > Lake ...
AGCCGGAGCACGCCCCATGCAAACACCAGCAGCGCGACGATCGAGACGCGCCCCTGCTGCGCCGCGAAACCGACCGCGTGCAGCGCGAGCCCGAACGCCATGGCCACTAACGCCGAGCGCCAGAGGCCAGAGGCCGGATCGTTCGGTTCGCATTCGGCATTCGACATTTGGCATTTGGCATTCCGCACATTCCGCCACAACAGCCAGGCGCTCATCGCAATGATGATCGGCCCATGCTCCGTTTCCGAGTGCTCGTCGAACCACTGGTAGCCCCACCAATAGAAAAGCGAGGCCGTGTCGATGTAGCCGCGAGTCACGTTGCCAAGGAACTGAAACACCGCCGCGCCCACGACTCCGCACACGAGCGCCGGCCACAAAAATCCGCGCGCGCGCTGCGTGTTGCTTGTCATGTCCGCCAAATAGAACTTATCTCGGCGCGCTTGGCAAAACCTTCGCCAGAACCCGCCGCGCCGCGCCTGCTCGTTGTCGAGCTGTGGGGGCTCGGCGACGTTGCGCTCTCCATTCCGTTCCTGCGCTCGGCGGCGAGGCATGCGCGAGTCACGCTGCTGGCGAAGCCGCATGCCGCTCCGCTGCTCACGCGTTTTGCGCCCGGCGTCGAGCACGTGCCGCTGACCGCGCCATGGACCGCCTTTCGCGGCAAATACCGCCTGCACCTCTGGCCATGGCGGAAACTGGCCAGCGCGCGCCGCACCCTGCTTGTCGCGCGATTCGACCTTGGCTTATCGGCGAGACCTGATCCGCGTGATCACGTGTTGCTGGCGCTTGCCGGTGCCCGGCGGCGGTTGGGATTCGCCCGCGCCGGCTCGCAGATCTTTCTCCACCAACCGCTCGCGTCACCAGCGCGCCCACACCGCGCAGAACACTGGCGAGCGCTCGCGACCGCACTCGGCTGGGAACTTTCAACTTTCGACGCTCAACCCTCAATGCGACCCGACGCATCGCGTCGAATCGTCATCCACACGGGCGCCGGCCAGTTCGTGCGCCAGTGGCCGCACGAACGATTCGACGACCTCGCCGCGCGCCTACGCTCCGGTGGCTGGCACGTCACGATCCTCGACGACACAACCAACGATCTCGGCGTCCTCCTCGACGCACTCGCCTCCGCTGATCGTTTCATTGGCAACGACTCCGGCCCCGGCCACGTCGCCGCGCTGCTCGGCGTGCCGACGTTCACGATCTTCGGCCCGCAGTTGCCGGAACTCTTCGCGCCCCAGCATCCGCAGGCCGCGTGGATCGAAGGCGCGCCGTGCCGCTACAAGCCGTGTTTCGACGCGTGCCGTTTCGCCGAGCCGCACTGCCTGCTCGCGCACGACGCGAACGCCGTGTGGGAACGCGTGCAAGCGTGGCTGGCCACATGACGCAGCCACTCCGCCACCATGGACGAAACTTCCAAAACGAAAAGAATCTGGGGCCCGTTGGAAAAGGCCATTCTCCAAGGCTCCGGCATCGACATCGGCTGCGGCCCCGATCCCGTGGCGCCCGGCGTGCGCAAGTTTGACCTCGCTGATGGCGACGCGAACCACATCACGCGGTATGTCCACGAACAGTTCGATTTCGTCTACTCTTCGCACTGCCTTGAACACATGGCGGATCCGCGGAGTGCGCTGCACGAGTGGTGGCGGCTCGTCAAACCGCGCGGGCACCTCTTTTTCATCGTGCCCGACGAGGACCTCTACGAACAGGGTGTGTTTCCGAGCCGCTTCAACCCGGACCATCGGGCGACGTTCACGATTTCCAAGGCGCAAAGCTGGTCGCCGGTGTCGATCAACGTGCTCGACCTTGCCCGTTCGCTGCCCGGCGCGGAGCTCGTCAGCTTGGCCCTGCAAGATCACGGTTACGAACGGCCGTTGCTTTGGCCTGGCGGGAGCACCCACGCATGGCTGCCGCTGCGAATTGCTTTTAGGATCTACCGCGGGCTTCGGAGCCGCGGGCTTCTCGCGAAGATTGCTTTCGTGGAGTTGTGGCAGTCGCGCTGCCGCCCAGTTGATCAAACCTTGCGCCCAGATGTGCTGGCGCAGATTCAATGCATCGTGCGCAAGGTGTCGTAGGCGGCGCAGTCAGGCGCCAACCTTCCGCGGGGGCAACCGGAGATTGCGTGGACATTATTGCCGCATCCGACTGTTCTGCCCGCACCGCTCGAAGCCAACATGCCCGACTTCACCGCCCCCATCGATTCCGGCTGGCGCCGCCTCGGCACGAGCGCCGGCTGGTTGGTGGCAGGCCGGATCGTGGCCGCGGTCTGCGGACTCCTGCAGGTGCCGCTCGCGATGGCGAGTCTCGGGCCCGAGCGGTTCGGGTTGTGGATCGCGTTGACCGCACTGCTGTGGACGCTCAGCAGCCTTGACGGTGGGCTTGGTTTTGCCCTGCAAAACCGCATCGTGCGGCTCGTCGCCACCGGAGCTCAGGCTGAGGCCGCCGCGCTCGTTCGCCACGGACGGCGATGGCTGTGGTGGATCGCGCTCGGCGTGGGACTCGCGGGCGCACCGCTGGCCGCGTGGGGCCGCTGGAGCCAATGGCTCGGAGCAAGCGACTCAGCCCTTGCGGGCGAGATCGCGCTGGCGGTGGCCATCGTGTTTGCCGCCGCTGCACTCAGCCTGCCGCTGTCGCTGGCTGCGCGCGTCGCAGCCGCCACGCAACACATGGAGCTGACCGGCCGGTGGAATGCTGGCGCCAGCATGGTCGGGCTGGCTGCGGTGGCGGCAGCCGCGTGGTGGAAACTGCCGCTGGCCGGTTTTGTGCTGGCCGCGAGCATCGCGTTACTCGGACCGCACGCCGGCACGTGGCTGCAACTGCGCCGGAAGGTGGGCTGGCTGCGGCTAAGCAACGGAGCCGCGCCCGACGTGCGCGGGCTCGCGAGCGACAGCGTGCTGTTTTTCATGCCCCAAGTCGGCGCGATGTTCATCGGTTCGTTTGTGCCGGCGCTGGTGGCGCTGTTTGCCGGTCCGACGGCCACCGGCACTTATGGGGTGCTGCAACGCCTGTTCGGGCTCGCGCTGCAGTTGCAGGCCATGGTGCTGATGCCGACTTGGCCGGCCTACACTGAATCCGTCGCCCGCGGCGACCCGGCGTTTGCGCGGCGGGCGTTTCGCGCGAGCTGGATGTTGACGGCGCTTGGATTCATTCTGCCCACCGTGCTGCTCACACCGTGGGTGCCGGCTGTCGTCCAGCTGTGGCTGGGCGACCGCGCGCCCGAGATCGCCCCGACCCTGCTCTGGACGTTGGCTGGCTGGCACGTGCTGCAATATTGCGGACAGCCGATCGCCATGGTGCTGAATGGCGTCGGCCGCATGGAAAGCATGGCTTGGATGGGCTGGATCGGCATTGGGGTCACGCTGGGGCTTTGCCCCCTGCTCGGTTCGCGCTGGGGAGCGGCCGGAGTGATTGCCGCGCTCGCGGCGCCCTACGCGTTGTTGAACCTGCCGGTAACCTGGTGGCACGCGCGCCGCGCACTTGGTGCGGTGGCACTGCGGCCCGCCACCGTCGCACGCGCAACGACACCATGAACGAGCGCCATCGACTGCCCTCTTGGTTGCGCCGCATGCTTGCCCGCCGGCTCGCACGACCAGCCGCACCCCCGCGCGCGCTTCGCCGGCGCCAAGCCTGTCTCTACAAGCTCGATCGCATCGGCGACTTCGTCCTCGCCAGCGGCGCGCTGCGATTGCTCATCGGGCATTTCGGCGCAGCCAACTGCCGGCTGATCGTCTCGACTCAGGCCGCACCTTTCGCCGCAGCCGAGTTTCCGGAAGTGGATCAGTGGGTGGCGCCCGCCGGCGCGAGCGGGGTCTGGCGGCAAATGCACCCGCTGCGCCGCCAAGTCGCACCCGAGTGGGCGACCGAGCGTTTCGATGCGCTGGTGTGCCTCCGCCACGCCCGGTCCCTCTACCGCGATCTCACACTTTCCTGGCTGAGCGCTGACCACTGGCACGGCCTGAGCGAACGTCCATCAGCCCACGCGCTGTCATCTCTCGACAACCCGGAGCCGGCGGCCGGTTATCCGGCCACGGCCGCCGCACCTTGGTGCCGCGAACTCCTCGCCCATCGCGCCGTGCTCGGCGCCGTGCTCGGGCGGGAAATCGCGTGGGAAGAAATGCAACCGCGACTGCACAGCGCCCGCGCGGCCGCGGGTGACGCGATCCTGCTCTGCCCGTTTGGCAGCGATCGCATCCGCGATTATCCGCTCGCTGCCTGGATCGAGGCGTGGCGTGGCGCGATCGGGCCCGGCGCCGAGGTGCGCGTGCTCGGGTCCGGCGCGCGGCGCGAGGAGTTGGAGCAATTCGCGACCGGGCTGCGCGACGCGGGCGCCCGCGCGGAGGTGGCCACGGACCTGAGTCCGGCGGAATTTGTGCAGTCCGTCGCCCAGGCCAAGCTCGTGCTCACGGTCGAAAGTGCCGCCGCGCACCTGGCGACGGCGCTCGAGAAGCCCGCGGTGATCCTCGTCGGAGGCGGCCATCCGGGGTGGTTTGCGCCGTGGGGCATGGGCCAGCGCCAACGCTGGGTGCGCTACGAGCTCGATTGTTATGGCTGCAACTGGGAGTGCCGGCGGCCGCGGGTTGAGTGCCTGCTCGACCTGCCGGCAGCGGCCGTCGCCCGGGCGATTACGGAGGTCTTGCCGCATGGCTGAAGCGGTTCATCGGACCATCATCGTCATCGCCGCGCACAATCGCCGCGAGACCACCCTGGCATGCTTGCGCCGGCTGCGGGCCCAAGGCGTGCTCGCCTGGGCCACACCCCTCGTCGTGGACGACGGTTCGTCCGACGGCACGAGCGACGCGGTGGGCGCGGAATTTCCCGAGGCCCGGTTGTTGCGGGGCGACGGAAATCTTTTTTGGACGGGCGCAACCGGACTTGGCATGCGGCACGCGATTGAACTGCACGCGGATTACGTTTTCTGGCTGAATGACGACACGCTGCCAGACGACGGTGCGCTGGCGACGCTGCTCGAAACGAGCCGGCAGAGTGGCGGCATCGCCGGCGGAGTCAGTTTTCTCCCGGGCGAAACCGCGCCGGCATATGGTGGCCTGCGAAAGACATTCCGGGAGCTGGCGCCGCTCGAAAACCCCGGCACCGCCACGGTGCCGGCGGATGCTTTGCACGGAAATCTCGTCGTGATTCCCGCGCGGGTCATCCAGCGCATTGGTTACCCGGACGAACAAGGACTCCCTCATGCGTTGGGCGATCTCGATTACACGATGCGGGCGCGACGCGCGGGTGTGGCCGTGCAACTCGTGGGCCGTGCGCGCGCCGCCGCCCAGCCAAATCTCTCGCTCAACTACCGTTCCTGGCTGCTGAGCGACGTGCCGGTTCGCACCTGGTGGCAAGAACTTGGCCGGCGCGGATCGCACCTGCGCCTGCGCTCGCACTGGCGCTTTCACTGCCGGCATTGGGGCCTTGTTGGGGTGGCCCACTGCGCCGGCTTGCTTGGCCGGCTGGTCGCGATTTCCTGCGTCCGTATGATCGTTCCGGTTCGCATCCTGCGCCGCCTTCGCGGCGGAAAATCGACCACCTGGCAGCATGAGCAGCGCCACGGCGCCGATCGCTGAACGCAACCTGCCATGGCACCACTCGAGCGAGTCAAAGCCCGCGTCCGGCTCTTGGGCCGGCGAATCCGGTCGGTTGCGAATGCGTTTCCTCGGCGCCTCAAATGCAACGTCTGCGGCTGGCAGGGCCGCGCATTCCTGAGCGACGGCTGGCATGACAATTCCGCCTGCCCGCGGTGCGATTCGCTGGTGCGCCACCGGCTGCTGCTCGCGGCCCTGCACCAGGCCGAGGGTGGCTTTTCGCTCGATGCGGTGTTTCGCGGCAAACGCGTCCTGCATTTCGCGCCGGAGGCGTCGCTCGTCCGGCACTTCCGCCCCCTCGCTTCGACCTATGCCACCGCCGATTTGTTCGCGCCCGGCTGCGACCTTCGGCTCGACCTCGCCCACATGGCGTCCGTGGGCGATGCGGCCTACGATGTGGTGATTGCGTGCGACGTGCTCGAACACGTGCTGGATGACCGGAAGGCGCTGGGTGAAATCCGGCGCGTGCTGGCGGCCCGCGGCGTGGCAGTTTTGATGGTGCCGCAGAAAGACGCATTGGCGAAGACCTTCGAGGATCGATCGGTCACGACGCCCGAACAGCGCGAGCGCGCCTACGGGATTTCGAACCACTACCGCATCTATGGCACCGATTTTTCCGCGACGCTCGCGGAGCATGGTTTCTCGGTCCAGATGATTGATCATCTGGCCTTCGCGCCCGCAGTCGTGCGCCATCACGTCTTGTTTCCGCAAACTCCATCGCCCCACCCGCTGGCGACGAACCACCGGAGAGTCTATCTGGCGCAAAGACCATGAGCCACCCGCTCGCAGTTCTGTTCGCTCCGGTCATGCGCGCCGAGTGCTGGACGAGCATCGATCTTCAGCAGCAGAACATCCTCGAGGCGCTGCGTGCCCACCCGGAACCGCCGCGCCTCTCCACCGTCAGGATGTCGGAGAGTCTAGCCCGCGTGCCGTTTGGCCGGCAGTTCCTGCGCGACGCCATCTATCCACACCGGATTCGCGCGCAGGCCGCCGCCATCGGGCGCTGCGTGCTGCACGTCACCGATCAAAGTTATGGCCATCTCTGCCGCGCGCACCAGCCCTGCATCGTCAACTGCAACGACCTCCACCACTTCGTGCGGCCCGAACTCAATATTGTGCATCTGCGGCGCTGGAAGCAGCGCGTCGAGGGCATGCGGCAGGCGGACAGGATTCTCGCGATTAGCGCCCATTTGGCCAACGAGGTGCGCGAGCATCTTGGGCTCTCCGAGGAGCGAGTTGTCGCTCTGCCGGGCGGGGTCGATTCGTCCGTCTTTCGTCCGCTGCCACTCGACGAGGCCGCCGCTATGCTGCCGCACGTTGCGGCACTGCGCCCCGATTGCAGCCTGGTGCTGAACATCGGCACCAACTTGGCTCGAAAAAACCTGCCGACGCTGCTTCGCGCGCTGCGGATCTTGGTGCATGGCCGCCGTTGGCCAGCCAAGCTGCTGAAGATCGGCCCGCCGTTGCGCGGCAGCGAACACGAAAAACTCATCGGCGAACTGGGGCTGGCCGACGCGATCGTGGACCTGGGCAATCTGTCCCCGAACCAAGTGGCGGCAGCGTGCCGCCTATCCAATGTGCTGTCATTTCCCAGCCTCTACGAGGGTTTTGGACGCCCGACGCTCGAAGCCCAGGCGTGTGAACTGCCGTGTGTTCTCGCGGACTCGTCTTGCATGAGAGAAATCGGGGGAGCCGGGGCCCGGTTTCATCCGCCGACCAACCACGAGCATCTTGCGGCCGACCTGATGGAGGTGCTGGGCACCACCGGCGTGCGGGCCAGCCTGGTGGCGGCGGGCCTGGAAAACGCCGCACGGTTTACGTGGTCCCGCTATGCCGAACGTCTCATCGCCATCTACCGGGAGGTGGGCCCGTGAAGACCGTGACCGGAAAATGCCTGACAGGCATGCCGGATTTCCCGGGCCGCTTGGAGTCAACTGCATGAATCCCCGGCTGCGGCTTTGGCTGGTCGGCACCCTCGGCGCAACGCTGGCGGTGATCGTGGCGTTTGGCATCGCCCAAGAGATCTATGTGCTGTCCGCGGTGCTGACAGCGTTGATCCTGTGGCTGTTGCTCGAGTGGATCAGCGGCCCGAGGCCGGAGGCGTGGGCGCTCGCCGTTGCGCTCGCAGGCTATGTGCTCTGCAATCGCGGGTTCGCCCAGTTGTCGCTGTCACCCAAACTACCGCTGTTGCCGGCGGAAATGGCGCTGCTGGCGGGGGTGGCGGCGACGATTTTGCGCATGGCGCGCCGGGAAACAGCGGCCGTCCTGCGTGACGCCCTCAATTTCACGGTTTGCGCTTGGATGTTGCTCGGCGCCGTGCGGCTGTGGCCGGACACGCGCGCTCATGGCGCGATGGCGCTGCGGGACTTCGCGACCATCTACTACGCGTCGTTTTTCTTCGTCGCGCAGGCACTGGCACGGCATGCGGCATCCATCCGGCTGCTGCGTCGGGCATTGCTCGGCGCGTTCGCGTTGCTGCCCCTGACGTTTTTTCTCTACCGGCAATTCCCGGAGTTTTTCCTTGGGCCGCTGCGCATCCGCGGCGTGCCGTTGTTTTTCTACAAGGACGATCTGGCAGCGGCGTATTTTTTCGCCGGGTTCTTTTTCCTGATGACCGCCGGGGCGTGGCCGTGGCTATGGCGCGGAGCCGCGGCGGCGGCCGGTTATGTGTCGGCATTTTCTGTCAGCTCGTCGCGCGCCGCGATCATGGGACTGGTGGTGGCAAGCGGCTGGTGGGCCGTGGCCCGCCGCTGGGCGCCGTGGAAACTCCAGGTTCTGCTCGCGCCAGTCGCGCTGATGGGGCTCACGCTGCTGGCGCTGGTGAAGGATCAGGATTTCAGGCAGAGCCGCGCCTACGCTGTCTATGAACACGTGGTGTCGATTGGAGATTTCAGCGGAACCGGACGCTACTCGAGCGACGACCGGCGCTACATGGGCGACAACAATCGTTTCCGGCTGGCGTGGTGGCGCTCGGTGACGGAGGAGGTCCTGGAAGGAGGGCCGGTGCTCGGCCTCGGCTTCGGCCACAATCTTTCGGAGCGGTTTGTCCGCACTTACGAACTCGATCTCGGCGAGGAATTCAGTGCGCGCAGCCCGCACAGCATTGTGTTCACGGTGCTGGGGCGGATGGGGATCGCGGGGTTGGTGGCCTTTGCGGGCATCGTCGCCGCCATGGCGGCCGCCACGTGGCGGCTCGTGCAACGCGCCCGATCGGACGACGCGGCGCTCGTGCCGCTGGGCTGGTGGAGCGTGGCCTGGGTGATGTTCACCAGCGGCTGCTTCGGCGTCGTTCTCGAGGGGCCGATGGGGGCGGTGGTGTTCTGGACGGCGCTCGGGATGGCGAACGCGACCACCACGGATTTGCTCGCGGAACGGGAATCCAATTCTGGCGCTGCGGCCGGTGGCCACGAATCCGCGCCGGCGTTGCCAAGCGCGGGTGGTTCTGCTTGAGGAGGCGGCTTCGTTTTCCATCCACCGTGAACCTCGCCTCGCCCGCCGACTACCTGAACGTCTTCAAACCGACGACGCGGGTGCATTGGGACTGGGCGACACCGCTGGCGCTGGCCGGCCTGAGCCTGTTCGGGATCGCGTTCATTTACTCCGCCCAGGTGCCGGTGCAGGGGACCGACTGGCTGAAGCAGATCGTCTGGCTCGGGCTCGGGGCGGCGTTGTATGTGACGGTGTCGCTGATCGACTACCGGTTCTGGTTGGGGGTGACCCATTGGTTTTACGTGGCCTGCCTCATTCCGCTGGTGGCGGTGCTGCTCATCGGGAAGGAGAGCGGCGGGGCGCAGCGGTGGCTGAATTTCGGGCTCTTTTCGTTCCAGCCGTCGGAGACGGCGAAAATCGGCGTGCTGCTGGTTACCGCGAGCGTGCTCGTGCACGCGAAAATCGGCACCGTCACCCAATCACTGGGCACGCTCGGGAAATTGGCCCTTGCGGTGGGTGTGCCCCTGCTTTTGATTTTGAAACAGCCCGACCTCAAGTCGGCAATTGTCCTGCCCCCAATGGTCTTTGCGATGCTCTACGTCTCCAAGCTCTCCGCGCGTTTCTTCGCCGGGGTGTTGACGGCGTTTCTGCTGCTGGTGGCCCTCGTGGTCTGGGATACGCGGCGCTACGCGGAGTTCATGACGGCGCACAACTACGGCTTCGGCAAGGAGCAGTGGGGCAAATACGAGCCGCACTCCTGGGTGCCGCTCCACGACTACCAGCGCAACCGCGTCCTCCCCTTCGTCGCGCCGGACACGATCGACCCCATCGGCGTCGCGTGGAACCAGCGCCAGTCGCTTATCTCGGTCGGCTCCGGCGGGATCTTCGGCAAGGGCTGGACGGAAGGGACACAGGCGCAGCTCGGCTATCTGCCGCGCAGCGTCGCGCACAACGATTTCATCTTCTCGGTCATCGCCGAGGAAAAAGGTTTTTTGGGAAGCCTCACGGTTCTCGGCCTGTTTGCTGTGGTGTTGTTCAATGGCATTCGCATCGCGTCGCACGCGCGCGACCGCTTGGGCATGTTGCTCGCGGTTGGCGTGACTGTGCTGTTCGCGGTGCATGTGTTCGTGAACATCGCCATGACCATCGGGCTGGTGCCCATCACGGGCATACCACTTCCCTTCATCAGCTACGGTGGCTCCTTTGTGCTCAGTTGCTGCTTGCTGCAAGGACTGGTCCAGAGCGTCTGGCGCTTCAGGAAGGATTTCACATGAAATCCCTTCTTCGCGCCACCGACCGCTCTGCCGGAATCTCCTGCGCCACAACTGCCGCCCCGGGGGCCACCGTGAAAACACACGACACCCACCATGAGCGATCAATCGCAACCCACGCCCTCCTCCCCGGAAGACGTCCTCCGCCAGCATGACGAGGAACTCGTCAATCCCCCCGCCGTTCCCGAAACTGCGCCCGTCAGCGCCACCGAGCTAAAGGCCGGCGCGGCCGAGCGCGCCAAGCAGCGCCCGCTGCTCCAGAAAATCCTCGCGATTTTCCAGAAAGAAAAGGGCTCCTACCGCGAGCTCATCATCAACTCGGAGCCCCTCGAGAAGCGCGTCGCGCTGCTCGTCGACGGCCGCCTCGAGAAGTTCGAGATCGAGCGCGAGTCCGACCACCGCATGGTCGGCGCCATCTACAAGGGCCGCATCAAAAACCTCGACCCCGGTCTCAAGGCCGCCTTCGTCGACATCGGCTACACGAAAAACGCGTTCCTCCATTATTGGGACATGCTGCCCGCCGCCGCCGACTCCTCCGTCGAGGTCGTGCGCGTCAACAAGCGCAAGAA
>Ga0163199_1002690_pt1 | contig 10844 bp, 9 predicted proteins | sample PL_2010_150m_FD_113537 | JGI IMG/M metagenome (GOLD analysis project Ga0163199, IMG submission 113537) | Freshwater microbial communities from Powell Lake, British Columbia, Canada to study Microbial Dark Matter (Phase II) - PL_2010_150m | ecosystem: Environmental > Aquatic > Freshwater > Lake ...
AGCGGCAGGCCGGAATTTTCCGCCCAGGCCGGGCCGGTGAGGCCGGGCATGAACAGGATCAGGTCGGCGTTGACGTGGCCGCCCTCGGTATCCACGCCCTTTTCGGAAAAGCCCAGCGGCTTGTGGCCGAGATGGGTGTCGATGCGCCGCCGCGCCATCTCCGACAGCAGCCCGGTGACGGCCTTCTCGCCCAGGCGTTTACCCGGCTCGGCGGCGGCGTTGAAAAACACCAGTTCGATCGCGTCGCGCTTGCCCTGGCGGCGCAGCAGCGTATCCACCCCGAACAGCAGTTCGAACATCGGCCCGCCGCGCATCGCGGCAGGCTCGTTGGGATTGCCGCCGAAACCGAAGGCGATCCGCCCTTTATCCATTTTTTCGATGCGCTCGCGGATCGCCTCGGCGGAGGCCACGCCCTCGCACAAGGTCAGCGCATGTTCGATTCCCGGCAGTTTCTTGAGGAAACGCCCGCCGCTGGCAACGACCAGCGCGTCGTTCTTTAGCTCGCCCTGATCGGTGAGTACCGTGCGCCCGCCGTCAGCCAGCCCGGTGACGCTGGCGGCGACGAATTCCAGGCGATGGTGCTTGAGGAAGGGCTGCAAAGGCTGCACCAAATCGCTGCCGCGGCGCAAGCCGGAAGGTATCCAGATCAGGCTGGGCAGGTAAACGAATTCGGCCTTGGGCGCCACCAGCGTGATGGCGGCAGCGGGCAGGCGGCGGCGCAGTTCGCGGGCGGCGGTAAGGGCGGCAAAGCCGGCGCCGAGGATCAGGATGTTGGGGGTCATGGTCGGGTTCGAGGTCATTAAAGTCGGCAAGAACCCGAAATATTAACACAACCTAATATACAGCAGCGCTATCCCGAAATCAGCCTTTGCCGCGCGCTAAGTTTTTGCCGTGGAACGCAAATTGCTGATAAATGTGGGTACACGGCATCTGCCCAGCCAGTTGGGCCAAACCATCGTGCCACGGAGGAAAAAATGAACGTCGCCACCCTCGCTTCCCGCTTCATCGCGGAAAAAACTGCCGGCAACGCCGCGCCTAAAGCGGCAAAACCGGATCGCCCGGCCGCATCGGCAGCCGCCATCGTCACCCTGTCCGGCGCTGACCGCCCCGCTGCCAGCCCGACCTACGTCGCACCGCAGGCGGTGGTCTCCCCGCCCCCAGCGACCAACTTGCTGGATCAGCCGCTGCTGCTGCCGACCCGCGAAAACGTCGCCAAGCTGGCCAAAGCCGCCGCCGATACCCTCAACGAAAAGCTCGACCAGGCCGGCATCCCTCGCGAACCGGGCTTCGAACTGGAAATCGCCGACCCGAATTCCGCCCACGTCACCGTCAAGAGCGACCGCCCCGACGCCAAGGCCATCGAAGCGTTGGTCAACGGCGATCCGCAGTTGCAGATGACCCTCCACAACGCCGAGGCCATCGCCAGCCACATCCCCGCCATCGAGCGCTCCATGGCCTACCAGCAGGAATACCGGGCGGCGCAGACCCAACAGCAGATCGACCAAGTCAACTCACGCTACGCCGACTTGCTGAGCGGCCACTCGCCGGCCGCCGACATCGGCCTTTATTACGACAAATCGGGAATTCAGGTGACGATCAACCGACAGCCTGTTAACCCATCAACATGAAACAACGATGCGTACATCGCCCGCCCCCCAAGAGAGATAACCCCGTACACCTGCGGGCGCAAAATTATTCCATTGACATAATTTGGCGCTATGCTAACCTGAAATTGCTTGTTATTCAGCAAACCCGGCGAAAGCCGGTGACGCAAAGCTAGAGGGGCTACCGAGCCGCAGGGTTCAACGCCAGCCAGCTGCCGTATCCCGGAACGGGGATTCGTCAACGTCACCTGCATTGCCGGCACTCAACCAACCGAGGAGTGTCGTCATGAAAACCCCAACCATCGGCCTGTGCGGCTTGGCGCTCGTGCTTGGCGGCGCGCTTGCCGCTGCTCTGCCCGTTGCCGCAATTGCCGCAGACCGGCAGGCTTACGGCAACCGCCTGGAGACACCCTACAAGGCGGCCCCTGCCGACGAAATCAACGTTTCCGGGCAGTTGCACGCGGGCATCGTCGCCTACGAGCAAGGAAACTACAGCGAAGCATTCCGCCTGTTCCGCAATATCTCGGCGCTGGGCGTAACCGAAGCCCACTTTCGGCTGGGCATGATGTACGCCGAAGGAATCGGCACGCGCAAGAGTCCGCGCCAGGCGGCCTACTGGCTGAAGCTGGCCGCCGGCAAGAACTACCCCGGCGCAACGGAAATGCTTGCCACCATCAATGCGGCGGAAAACGCGGGGATGCAGGCGAACTTCGGCGGCTTTTAATCCGTACAGAGCGCAATGCCGAAGGCGCTGCGTCTTGTCGCATCAGTAATTAAGCGGCTCCGGCATTGCCCGGCGTGAACGTGAGCTGCAATGTTCGCCCTTGGTCTGTCGTGTCCAATGCGTGAAAGCGGGTTTCCTGGATAAGCTATGATTAAAACCATAGCCACTCGCATTCCCCCGCGCCCATGAGCCTCGCCCTCAACCAGGAACCCTTCGTCGCCTCCGTCTCCCGCCGCATCTGGGAGGCCAAGTACCGCTACCGCGACGCACAGGGCATCCACGACCATTCCATCGAGGACACCTGGCGCCGCGTGGCGCGCGCGCTGGCCGAAGCGGAAGGCGACCAGCGCGAGGTGTGGCAGCAGCGTTTCTACCAGCTGCTGGCGGATTTCCGCTTCCTGCCGGGCGGGCGCATCCTGGCGGGGGCCGGCACCGCCCACCGGGTGACGCTGTTCAATTGCTTCGTGATGGGCGCCATCGAGGATTCCCTCGACGGCATATTCGACGCGTTGAAAGAAGGCGCGCTGACCATGCAACAGGGCGGCGGGGTGGGCTACGATTTTTCCACGCTGCGCCCTAGGGGCGATGCGGCACGGCAGGTCGGGGTGGCCGCCTCCGGCCCGGTGTCCTTCATGCACATCTGGGATGCGATGTGCGCCACCATCCTATCCACCGGGGCGCGGCGCGGGGCGATGATGGCGGCCTTGCGTTGCGACCACCCGGACATCGAGGAATTCATCGCCGCCAAGCAGGCGCCCGGCGCGTTGCGCCATTTCAACCTGTCGGTGCTGGTCAGCGACGCCTTCATGGATGCGCTGCGCGACGATGCCGAATGGCCGCTGCTGTTCCCGCTCGCCGCCGGCGAAGCCGCCAGCGGGGAAACGCGGTTGCAAACCTGGCCGGGCAGCGCCGCGCCGCGCCCCTGCCGGGTGGTGCGGCGGGTCGCGGCGCGCGACCTGTGGGATCAGATCATGCGCGCCACCTACGCTTACGCCGAGCCCGGGGTGATCTTCATCGACCGCGTCAACCGTCTCAACAACCTGCGCTACGCCGAGACCATCAGCGCCACCAATCCCTGCGGAGAAATTCCGCTGCCGCCTTACGGCGCCTGCAACCTCGGCTCGCTCAACCTGACCCGCTTCGTCCAGGCGCCGTTCACCCCCGCAGCAGCGCTGGACATGGCGGCCCTCGGCACCAGCGCGGCCATCGCCACCCGCTTGCTCGACAATGTTTACGCGGTATCGCATTTCCCCCTGCCGCAACAGGCCGTCACCGCACGCGCCGCGCGGCGTCTCGGGCTGGGGCTGACCGGCCTGGGCGATGCGCTGGCGATGCTGGGGATGGTCTACGGCAGCGCCAAATCCGTCGCGCTGGCAAGCCAGGCAATGGCAAGCGTATGTCATGCCGCCTACCGCGCCTCGGTCGGGCTGGCGCGGGAAAAAGGCGCGTTCCCGGCTTACCGCGCCGCCGACTACCTCGACGGCGAATTCGTCCGCGCGCTGCCGCCCGACATTCGCGACAGCATCCGCCAGTACGGCATCCGCAACAGCCACCTCACCGCCATCGCACCGACCGGCACCGTCAGCCTGCTGGCGAACAACGTGTCGAGCGGGCTGGAACCGATTTACGATTTCGCCTACACCCGCCACCTCCGCGAGGCGAACGGCAGCATCCGCGCCTGCCGGGTGGAGGATTACGCCTGCCGCCTGTTCCACCAGTTGCACGGCGCGCACGCCGCCTTGCCGGCGGTCTTCGTGCGCGCCGCCGAAATCGCCCCCGCTGCCCACCTGGAAATGCAAGCGGTGTTGCAGGGCCACGTCGACAATTCGATTTCCAAGACCATCAACGTGCCGCCGGATTACCCTTACGCGGACTTCCGCGCGCTCTACCAAAGCGCCTACGAGCAGGGGCTGAAAGGCTGCACCACCTTCCGCCCCAACCCGGTCACCGGCCAGGTGCTGGAGGCCGGCGCGGCGGACGAGCGCACCCCATGCTGCGCGCTGGAACGGGAGGCCGACTGAGATGGACAATCGCTATACTGAGGAACTGGCATGGCTGATCGACGAGATCCAGCGCGAAATCTTTCGCGATCGCGCCGCCATCGGCAAGGATGCGCTGGACGGCGCAGTGATCGCGGCGCTGCGGGCGGTGCCGCGCCACGCCTTCGTCCCGCCCGAACTGAGGGGGCAGGCTTACGGCAACTATCCCTTGCCGATCGGGGACGGCCAGACCATTTCGCAACCCTTCATCGTCGCGCTGATGAGCGATTTGCTCAACCTGCCCAAGCTGGCAACCGTGCTCGAAATCGGCACCGGCTCCGGCTACCAGGGCGCAATACTGGCGCACTTGGCGCAGCGGGTATACAGCATCGAAATCGTCCCGCAGCTGGCGCGCCAGGCCGCGCTACGCTTCGCCGAACTGGGCATCGCCAACATCGAAGTGCGTTGCGGCGACGGCTACCAGGGCTGGCCGGAACATGCCCCCTACGACGGCATCATCGTCACCGCCGCCGCGCCGCGCATCCCGCCGCCGCTGCTCGAACAGCTCAAGCCGGGCGCACGGCTGGTGATCCCGGTGGGAATGCAGTTCATGCCCCAGCAGCTGCTGGTGGTGGAAAAAAGCGCCGACGGCAGCCTGACCCGCAGAAACACGCTGCCGGTCGTTTTCGTGCCGCTGACCGGGGCGCACGGCGCTACGGACGAATGGCCTTTGTAGGTCGGGGCGCCGACCCGACGATCAGGCCAACGGCCTGACCTACAAATTCAACGCGTTACCTAGGCAACGCATCCACCGCGCTGGTCACGTCGATGTGGATGACCGCGTCGAACTGCCGGGACAGCCTGCTGTGGCGGTAATGGCTGGCGCGCTCGGCGACGGGGACGTAGCTGACGCCGACCACCCGTTCCAGCCGCCGTTCGGCGAACTGTTCGGCGAGCACCGGGTTGCCGCGGAAAATCAGCAGCAGGCGGGGCTGCCCCAGCCGGTGCAGGCGCTCGTGCCAGCTCTGCGCTAGCGCCGGGCGCAGACGCCAGACGCGGTCTGGCTCGCCCCAATCCGCCGCCGCCCGCACCCGCCCGCGATAGGTCGAAAACCCCACCAGCACCGCCGCCGCGCCGTAGCGTTCGCGCATCAACTGCCCCAGGCTCAGTTCGCCCACCGCCCCCTGATCGCTTTCACGGGCATCGCCCTGGTGGGAGTTGTGCGCCCACACCACGATCTTGCCCGCCGGCCCCATCCGCTCCAGCAGTTGCACCAGGGTATCGGCCAGATGCCGCTCGCGCAGGTTCCACGACCATGCCCCCTCGCGGTATAGCGCGCGGTAATACGCCTCGCCGCTGTGCACCGCCCGCGCGCTCTGCCAGGCGGCGAAACTCTCCTCGTCGGGCGCCTCCGCCGCCATTTCGGCCAGCTGCGCCGCCGCGCCCTCGGCACAGGATGCCGCCCGCCCGGCTTCGACCTCGCGCCCGTACAGCATCGGTTCGTCGGGATAGTCGGCGAAACAGGCGTAGCGTTGCCGCGCCAGCGCCGCCGCCTCGGCGGAATGCCGCGCCAGATGGCGCACCACCGCAGCGGCCGATTCGGGCTCGCAGTAGATATCCATGCCGTAGAGCCGCAGCGGTGCTGCCGCAGGCGTGCGGTCGCGGTTGAGGGCGCGCAGGCTTTCGACGAAATCGCGCACCTCGCGATTGCGCCACGACCAGCGCGGAAAACGGATGAAGTCGCCCAGCGCCGCAGTGGCATCGGCGTCATCGCCGTTGCCCCGGATGTAGGCATCGAGCCGCCGTACCGTTTCCCACGGCGCCTCCAGCACCACCGCGCCGAACCCTGCCTCCTCGACCAGCCGGCGGGTGATGCGCGCCCGCTCGCGGTAAAATTCGCGGCTGCCGTGGGTGGCCTCGCCCAGCATGACGATGCGGGCGTCGCCGATCATCGCCAGCAGCGCATCGTAGTCCTGCGCGCCGCCGTTCAGCGGCTGGGCCGCAGCGGCCAGTGCGAACAGCCCCCAAGCCAGCCCTGCCGCCATCTGGATGATCCGCCGCATTGCGCTCTCCCGTGGGTATCTCATTGGATTATAGTCCGCCGCCATTCGTCCGAACCGCGCGGAGAAAGCGAACTACAATTAACGGGGCAACCCCATTTTCTACACTACGATACCGATGGAGCCAGCGCCCCTTTCCCGTCACCTCGCAGCGGCCCGGCACGGCTGGTGGATCGCTGTGCTGCTGTGCCTGCTGCATCAGCCCGTCATGGGCGACGAAACCCGGCAACGCCAGCAGATGGTCGAGGAAATCGCCGCGATGGCCGGGCTCGGCGATGCCGTCCGCATCGACCCCCGCGTGCTGGCGGTGATGAACCGGGTGCCGCGCCACCAGTTCGTGCCGGCCGACCAGCAGCCCTACGCCTACGAAAACCGGCCGTTGCCCATCGGCTACGGCCAGACCATCTCCCAGCCCTATATCGTCGCGGCGATGACCGAACTGCTGAATCTCAAGCCCGGCCAGACAGTGCTGGAAATCGGCAGCGGTTCCGGCTACCAGGCGGCGGTGCTGGCGGAACTGGCGCAGGCGGTGTACACGATAGAGATCGTAGCGCCGCTGGCGCACCAGGCCACCGAACGGCTACGCCAACGCGCATACGCGCAGCGGCGACGGCTATTTCGGCTGGCCCGAGGCCGCCCCTTTCGACGCAATCATCGTCACCGCCGCCGCCAGCCACGTTCCGCCGCCGCTGCTGCGCCAACTCAAGCCGGGCGGGCGCATGGTGATCCCGATCGGCGCGCCGTTCATGACCCAGACGCTGATGCTGGTCGAGAAGAACAGCGACGGCACGCTGAAAACCCGCCAGACGATGGCGGTGCGCTTCGTGCCGCTCACCGGCACACAATGAGCCATGAGGTTGCAAGCCCTCTCCCTAACCCTCTCCCACCAGTGGGAGAGGGAACAAACGCCCTCTCTCCCGTTGGGAGAGAGCTGGAGAGAGGGTAGCCGCACGAACCGTACAATCCACCCTGTAGAGAAGCAAGATTTAGCGTCTCCATCCGCCCAGCCGCCTTACCTCGCCGTCGCGCTGCTGTCGGCCGCGGCGCTGGGTTACGAGATATTGCTGATGCGGCTGTTCGCGATCATCCAGTGGCACCATTTCGCCTACATGCTGATCAGCGTCGCGCTGCTCGGCTACGGCGCCGCCGGCAGTTTCGTGGCAATCGCCCGGCGCGTGCTGCTGCCGCGCTTTGCCACCGTCTTCACCGTGGCGGCAGTGCTGTTCGGCATCAGCGCGGTGGCGGGCTTCGCGCTGGCACAACGGGTGCCGTTCAATCCGCTGGAAATCCTCTGGGATCCGCGCCAGCCCTGGCTGCTGCTGCTCGTCTACCTGCTGCTGGTGCCGCCGTTCTTCTGCGTCGCCACCGCGCTGTGCCTGACCTTCGCCCGCTTCGGCACCCTCTCCCATCGCATCTACAGTTTCGATACGCTGGGCGCGGGGGCAGGCAGCATCGGCATCCTGGCCGCGCTGTCGGTGCTGGTGCCATCCGACGCGTTGCGCCTGATCGGCGCGCTGGGGCTGGCCGCCGCCGCTATTTCCAGCTGGCAGGCCGGCGGCTCGCGCCGGCTCCCCGCCGCGCTGCTGCTCGCCGCGCTGGCCGTTCCGCCGCTGCTGCCGGCGCCATGGGTGCAACTGCTTCCCTCGCCCTACAAGGACTTGTCCCAGGCGCTGAACATCCAAGGCGCGCGGGTGGTAGAGGAGCGCTCCAGCCCGCTCGGCCTGCTGAGCGTGCTCGACAGCCCGCTGGTGCCGCTGCGCCACGCTCCCGGCCTGAGCCTCAACGCCGTCGCGGAACCGCCGCCGCAACTGGGCATCTACAGCGACGGCGACGGGCCGAATGCGCTGACCCGTTTCGACGGTAGCACAGCGCCGCTGGCCTATCTCGACGACCTGACCTCGGCGCTGCCCTACCATCTGCTGCATCGGCCGCGCGTGCTGGTGCTGGGCGCGGGAGCCGGCGCGGACGTGTTGCAGGCGCTTTACCACGACGCGCGCGGGATAGACGCGGTCGAACTGAATCCGCAATTGATCGAGCTGGTGCAGCAGCGCTACGGCGATTTCTCCGGGCGGCCCTACAGCGCGCCCGGCGTGCAAGTGCATAGTGCCGAGGCGCGCGGCTACGTCGCGGGCAGCAAGGAACATTACGAGCTGATCCAGGTGGCGCTGCTCGACGCCTTCAGCGCCAGTTCGGCAGGCTTGTACGCGCTCTCCGAGAGCTACGTCTACACCGCCGAAGCCCTCCGGGATTACCTGCGCCACCTGACGCCCGGCGGCCTGCTCGCGATCACCCGCTGGGTAACGCTGCCGCCGCGCGACACCCTCAAGCTGTTCGCCACCGCGGTGGCGGCGCTGGAGGCCGACGGCGCAGCGCAGCCGGGCCGGCAACTGGCGCTGATCCGCGGCTGGAAGACCGCCACGCTGCTGGTGAAAAACGGCGAATTCAGCGCCGGCGAAATCGCCGCGATCCGGCAATTCTGCCGCACCCGCTCGTTCGATAGCGAGTATTACCCCGGTATCGCGGCGGGCGCGGCGAACCGCTACAACCTTCTCGACCAGTCCTATTTCCACGACGGCGCGCAAGCCTTGCTCGGCGCCGGGCGCGCCGATTTCAGCGCGCGCTACAAGTTCGACATCGAACCGGCCAGCGACGACCGCCCCTACTTCTTCCACTTTTTCAAATGGCGCACCCTGCCGGAACTGCTCGCGCTGCGCGGCCAAGGCGGGATGCCGCTGCTGGACTGGGGTTATCCGGTGCTGATCGCCACCCTGGTGCAGGCGCTGGCGGTCGCGCTGGCGCTGATCCTGCTGCCGCTGCGTTTCCTCGCGCGCCAACCCGCTGCGGAGTCCATCCCGCCCGGCCTGCGCAGCCGGGTCGCAGTGTACTTCCTCGCGCTCGGCCTGGGCTTCATGTTCATCGAGATCGCCTTCATCCAGAAATTCATCCTGTTCCTCAGCCACCCGCTCTACGCGGTCGCGGTGGTACTGTGCGCGTTCCTGCTGTTCGCCGGGCTGGGCAGCCGTTTTTCGGGGCGTTTTTCGCCGACGCCTCACCCACCGCGCTGGCCCTTCCTGGTGATCGTGCTGCTGGCGCTGGCCTACCTGGCAGCGCTGCCGCCGCTGTTCCGCGCGCTGATGGCCTTGCCCGACCTCGCCAAGATCGCCCTGTCGGTGGCGCTGATCGCCCCGCTGGCCTTCGCGATGGGTATGCCGTTCCCGCTCGGTCTGACCAGCGTCGCCGCCCAGGCCGAAACCCTGCTGCCCTGGGCGTGGGGCATCAACGGCTTCGCCTCGGTGGTGGCCGCGATTCTCGCCACCGTGCTGGCGATCCACCTGGGTTTCAATGCGGTGGTGCTGCTCGCGCTGCTGCTCTACGGCGCCGCCGCGCTGGCGTTTCCGCAGCGGCAGCCGTACCAGCCGCTACCAGCGCGCAGCGGGGAATGAAATGGAGCGGCTGGACTATACTTTGTAAACCAACCGCAAGGGAGAACCCCAAATGATAAGGAATCCGCGTATCCGCCGCTCCAGCGCGATCGTCATGGTGGTACTGGGGGCGCTCCTGATGCTGCTCGCCCCCGAAGTCTGGCAGGGGGCGCTGTTGCTGGCGCTGGGGGTGGTGCTGGAACTGGTCGGGATCGCGCTGGAACACCAGGCCGAATAACCAGCGCCGGCCATGCAAAGCAACGCCCCCTGCTGGGAACATTTCCCGCACCAGGCCGACATCGGCGTGCGCGGTTTCGGGCCTTCTGCGGCAACCGCCTTCGAACAGGCGGCGCTGGCAATGACCGCGGTGGTGGCCGAGGTGGGACAGGTGGCGGCGATTGATCCGGTGGAAATTTGCTGCGAGGCGCCGGATCTCGAACTGCTGCTGGTCGATTGGCTGAACCGCTTGATCTTCGAAATGGCGACCCGCCACCTGCTGTTCTCCCGCTATGCGGTGCGCCTGGAAGGGCATAGCCTGCGCGCCAGCGCCTGGGGCGAGCGGGTGAATGCGGAGAAACACCGGCCGGCGGTGGAAATCAAGGGCGCCACCTATACCGAGCTGAAGGTTTCCCAAGATGAAAACGGGCTATGGCTGGCCCAATGCGTGGTGGATGTGTGAATCCATTTCGCGATAGAAACCCCCTCTCCCTAACCCTCTCCCGCAAGCGGGAGAGGGAACAACTGCCCTCTCTCCCTCTGGGAGAGAGTTGGAGAGAGGGAAAATTTATGCCGGTTTTATAGCACATGGGGATGTCATGGATCTGACCCGCTTCGAACGTCTCGACGACTATAGCTGGCGCATCGCGCCGTTCGGGCGGATGCGCGTGCCGGCGGTGATCTATGCCGATGAGATGCTGTTGCGCGACATGGACAACAAGGTTTTCGAACAGATCACCAACGTCGCCACGCTGCCGGGCATCGTCCAGGCCGCCTATGCGATGCCCGACGCGCACTGGGGCTACGGTTTCCCGATCGGCGGGGTGGCTGCTTTCGAC
>Ga0163199_1002692_pt1 | contig 10842 bp, 9 predicted proteins | sample PL_2010_150m_FD_113537 | JGI IMG/M metagenome (GOLD analysis project Ga0163199, IMG submission 113537) | Freshwater microbial communities from Powell Lake, British Columbia, Canada to study Microbial Dark Matter (Phase II) - PL_2010_150m | ecosystem: Environmental > Aquatic > Freshwater > Lake ...
CAACTGGTGCTATCAGCGACAGTCCATGCCAAATGAATACGTTTTTCACTGCCCGGTTACAGCAAGGAGCGGTCCCCGCGCAAATTGTCACATTCGTCAGCAACCTGAGGTACAGCGGCCATTGCCAGAGCATTAGCGCAGAATCCAGCACCGAAGATCTGGATGACCTATATCAAAAGACTTCAGTCCCCACCTTGAGTTCAGACAGTCTTTAGTATCAGGGCAAGTCTGAGTAAGGCAGCTCCTGCCCGCGTGCTAATGCTCTGTTCGCTTAACGGAGGGAGAATAGTCACGTGATCCATCAATCATAGCGACACTACTTGTCGCGTGTGCCTTTGATAATTGCTGCTGCCAGATAAGGCAACAAACAAATCGGAGGTCGGCAGTGAGTGGAACGCGATTGGAAAGCAGGCACTCCTTTCTTCCAGGGAATCTTCCAGGAATTGAGAGCTCAGGGATAGTCGAGTTGTGGGCGTTACGCGCTCTGGTGCGACTCAACGGCTGGTCAGTTATTCAGGGCGAAGATAAGCAACTCCTGAGGCAACAACTTGAGCAGGTATTGCTGCTCGATTCCTCCATTAGAGACACGTTCTCCATTGCTGGCCAAGCAGCCAGAAAACTAGAGCTTCTTGAGTCCTGTCCACCTGAAGTACCGGAAGACTTGCTACTGATCCAAAATCTGCGGCTATTGGCGCAGACCATTGCCTTATCGGAAGCGGAAGTAGATCTGTTTTTTCTTACGGTGGTTGCCAAGAACGTTACCTGGCTGGGCGATTTGCTGGATGCCTTTGGGGAACTGCGGCCTGCGGGTCTATATAGGATACTGACCGCGTGTCTGGATATCTCTGAAAGCCAGGCGCAACAGATCCTCGACGTTTCCACACCGTTAGGCCGATCTGGATTGATTAATGTCTCTGATGGCCCGGAACGATTTACCTCCAAGCTTACAATGCCACTGGGTGTCATGGACAAATTGCTCTGCAAGATTGAGTTTCCCATCGATCTACTAGGCGCAAATGTTCGCTGTTCGGCTCCTCCGAAACTCGATGCGGATAGCTATCCGCATCTTGCAACTGACATTCAAATCATTTCAGGATTATTGTCATCGGTAATCCATCTGAAGGATAAGGGCGCGAATGTACTGATATATGGCCCTCCAGGAACCGGCAAGACCGAGTTCGTTCGCATGCTCGCGATGGCAGTTGGAGTAACGTTGCTCGAAATCGGTACTGTAAATGGCGTTGTGGATACCTGGCGGAATCGCTTACGCTACTTCGAAATGGCCCAGGCTGTACTTTCGAAGGCACCAACGACGGTTTTCCTCTTCGATGAGGTCGAAGATGTGTTTGCAACTGTAGGAGAAGACCCGGGAAAGCCAAACCAGTCGGGGCAAAAGGCCCGGATCGCCAGGCTGCTTGAAGAAAATCCTATTCCCAGTTTCTGGATTACCAACCATATCCGGTCAATTGATCCGGCCTTTCGCCGCCGATTCGACTACGTGCTGGAAATGAAGGTGCCACCTCGCAGCGTTCGGATAAGCATTCTTGACCGATATCTGGATGATCTGAAAATCGGCAAGGAGATGCTGGAAGCGCTGGCCGAAAACGAAAACATGCCGCCGGCAGTCGTTGAACGAGCTGCACTGGTCATACGTAGGCTCAGCAATCAGTCTAGCTCAGGCGGAAATGAGATGATGCTGGCGCGGGTAATAGACAACAGCCTGGGTTGTCTGGGACTGAGGAAGAGCCCAATTCCCACCCACGACAATACTCTGGCCTACGACTTACGGTTCATCCATGCCGACATTGCTCCGGAAGAACTGATTGCCGGACTGAGAACAGCCGGCAGTGGTCGGCTCTGTCTTTACGGCCCACCCGGGACGGGAAAGACCGCCTTTGCCAAGGCAATCGCCCTATCCCTCGATCTGCCACTGATGGTCAAGAGAGCCTCGGACATCTTGTCGCCTTGGGTCGGTGGTACGGAAGAGAACATCGCCCGCATGTTCGAGCAAGCCCGTGAAGAAGGGGCATTACTTCTGCTCGACGAAGCAGACAGCTTCTTGCAGGATCGCCAGGGTGCCGTGCGAGGCTGGGAAATTACCCAGGTGAATGAAATGCTCACCCAGATAGAGACTTATGAAGGCATTTTCGTTGCTTCCACCAATCTGATGGATACGCTCGACCCAGCCGCGTTGAGGCGCTTCGACCTCAAGGCTAGGTTTGGCTATATGACTGCCGACCAAGCCGATCAAATGGTTAACGACGTGGCAAGAAGGCTGGGATTGGAAAGCGGCACTGCCATGCCCAGCAATCTGTCCAATGTCACTCCCGGTGATTTCGCCGCCGTAGTTCGACAGGCGCGCTTTCGTCCCATTACCAGTGCCTTTGAATTGTATCGACGCCTCAAGGCCGAATGTGAAATGAAGCCAGGGAGTTGTCGGAATGCGATAGGATTCGCAGCATGATCGACGAAGTGTATGTTAAGCATCTTGGATCATTACCAGGAACATAGTTAAATCACTTACCAAGCTGTATTCTTGGGGGGAAAGCAATTAGGAGAACAGATATGAGAACAGATAATGCTACTTGGCTATTTGAAGGAAGAAATAGAGACTTTAGAAATGCAGAACCGTGGTGGTCAGCCTTGTTTTCGATGCTGATTCTTATGAATGGTCAGCAGGGCGTTAAGTTGCCGTATAGGCGGGTGTATGGTGGCCAGCCAGTGGGGAATCTCGAAATCCATGCCAAACACTATGAGGACGTTGTCGTTGATGGCGCGTTCCGTAGAAAGGTGTCGCGAGCTATTTTCCGTCTCGACGAAGAATGGCCTGAGCAATTTACTGGATTAAAGCCTGACATCACCGTGTTTGTCGACGGTCAAGATGGAAGAAGAGAGGTCGTGTTTTTCGAGACAAAAACTATTGGATCGCAACTTAAAGCTGACATAAATCAAATCGATCGATATGTTGAACTACTGGGGTATCTTTCAGGTAGAGACTGGAATGCAAAGATATTCTATCTACTGTCCCATGGCCACGAGAACAAGAATGGGAGTATTTGGGATTCGCTGAAGAAGGCGGATATCCCACATATCCTCTGGGAGGATGTGCTTCCACTGATTGCTGATTCGCCGCTAAACCAGGTATTCGCGAATTTGGGCAAAAACATCACCGATTACGCAACGCCACCGGAAATTTAATTGCTCTCTTTGTGGCTGTAGTTGTGATCGAGTCTGACGCTGGTATTCGGCTGGTATTCGATTGGATTAAGTAAATGAGAAGAGGGCTATCAAAATCCCGTCTGATCGAGTGGCGACAGTGTCCAAAGCGGCTCTGGCTCAAAGTGCATCGCCCCGACCTGATCGAGACGTCGACTGAAACCGAACGGTCCTTCCAGGTTGGTTATGAGATCGGCGATGTGGCACGGCAACTCTATCCAGGTGGAATTCTTGTCGATACTGACGACCTCCGTGAAGCATTACGAGACACCCAGGCGCTATTGTCGAAGAATGTTGATGTTCCTCTCTTCGAGGCCACCTTTGAGCGTGACGGAGTACTCGTCAGAGCCGACCTCTTGCTTCCTGATGCAGGTGGCTATCGGATGGTTGAGGTCAAGGCCGGTACCTACGTAAAGAACTATTATCTCGAAGACGCCGCCATTCAGCGTTGGGTGATAGCCGATTCGTTAAATCTGGTGAGTGTTGAGGTCGCCCATGTCGATACCAGCTTCACCTATCCGGGCGGTGGTGATTATCGGGGACTTTTGAAGCATGTGCCAGTCGATACGAAAACTGTGACCCTTTGCCAGAACGTGCCAGGTTGGATCGAAGGTGCACGTCGCACCCTCTCTGGCGCCGAACCTGTCATTGAGACTGGCAGCCACTGCACTGAACCGTTCGAGTGTCCATTTGGCGACTACTGCAATGCGGGTAAGCCGGTAGTAGAATTTCCCCTCGTCGGCTTGCGACGCTTATCTGCCAGCAAGCGGGAGCAGCTTGAAGCATTGGGCATTGCGGATGTACGGCAGATTCCTGAGGATTTTCCGCTGACGAATGCTCAGGCGCGCATTCGGCGGGTCGTCGTTGAAGGCAAACCCGAGATCTTGCCGGAGGCTGCGAAGATACTTTCAGCTCTGTCCTATCCGCGTTACTACCTGGATTTCGAGACAGTCAGCATGGCCGTGCCAATCTGGGCCGGAACACATCCCTATCAGAAGATTCCAGTGCAGTGGTCGTGCCATGTAGAAATTGAACCAGGTCGAATCGAACACCGAGCTTATCTGGCCGATGGTCAAGGGGATCCCAGACCGGCATTGATATCCTCGATGATTGAAGCCCTGGACGGTGAAGGTCCCATAATCGTTTACTACCAAAGTTTCGAGCTCGGCCGAATCAAAGAACTTGCAAACGACTTGCCCCATTTTGCTTCGCGGCTTATGGCGATTGCCAGTCGCGTCGTTGATCTGTTGCCAATCATGCGAAACAGTTACTACCATCCGGACATGCAAGGCTCCTGGTCCATCAAGAATGTATTGCCCACCATCGCCTCAGACCTCGACTATCAGACCATGGATGTAACCGATGGCGGAGCGGCGGAGCAAGCCTGGTTGGAAATCCTGCATCTGGATACGCCTGATAAGCGTCGCCAGTCCTTGCGAAAGTCGCTTGCCGATTATTGTGCCTTGGACACGATGGCAATGGTACGGCTAGCCAGGTTCATGCAAAACGCCTTTAAGATAGAGTGAAAGAGGGACGTGCCCTATCTGACGTCCTCTCATTAGCGACAGCGCTGTAGGACGTCATTAATAAGCATTACAAGATTTTCCCTATAGATTTGAACTTGGTCGATGGACATAGATCCCTGGTTGAGGACTGCATCGCCATTCATCTGCAGCCTAGCAGTCAGATATTTCAGATCATCCGGAGGTTGTTTTGATAGCAAGTGCCTGATGCAATCGAGTATGAGTTGCTGCGTAGCAATTATTTGGTTGCTTTCCATTTCGTTCATGCGTTTATCTCCACTGTATTGCTACAGGATAGCCGCCGCGTGCGACAAAATGGGTCGCAGCAAGTCTCACTAAGGAGGTTTCCTTTCACTCATCATGTAATCCTCTCTGCGCTGTTTTTCGATCGCACCACCAGTTTCTCGGTTATGCGCACCGAATAGCTCTTCTTGATCACCAACTTCGCGATACGTTCCTGCTCGGCAATCGGTAACGACAGCAATGCCCGTGCGTGACCTGTTTCGATTTCGTCGGCCATCAGCATTTCCTGAACGGATTTAGAAAGTTGGAGCAGGCATAGCAAGTTCGAGGCGGCAGCTATCGACCGTCCGACGGCATCTGCCGCTTGTTGTGGAGTCATCCCGCATTCGTCGATCAGCCGCTGCAACCCGATTGCTTCCGCGATGGGATTCGGATTCTCGCGATTGATATTTTCGACCAACGCAATGGCAAGCGCTTCGTTGGCGGAAACCGGCCCACTTTCAGGAGGTGGTAGTACAGTCTTCAGTGAATTCAATCGCGCCGAAAGCCTCGTTTCCTCTTCCTTCGTCGATAAGCAGTCTTTACCGTAAGTATCTGCAAGTTCCTTCGCTACTGCGACGATGCCCCCACGTAGCTTCTTCGGCCGACTGACCTCGACTCCCCCACCGAATCCCAGCAACCACCATCGCAACTGGGGCGTGTCTGGCACCGTCGCCGTAACACTCAACAGTCCATCCGCAAGCTCCTCGATCTCCTGATCCTTGCTGAGCGGCGTTTCATAAAGATGCTCGCCATAACCGTGCTGGAAGACCAACTCCAACTGGATCGTCTCCCCCGACCCGAATCCCCAGACCCCCGCTTCGGCCACCTGATCTGCCGAAAACCCATCCGGATACACAGCCTTGTCCTCCAGAAGCTGTGCGGAAATGATCCGATTCACAGCCAGGGTCCGGGCGTCCTCATAGTCGAAAATCCGGCAATACAGGTAGAGCATTGGTCCCCGCTGAATAAGCGCGAGCGGATGGATGCGATATTCGACCGGCATTTCGTCGGCCCGGCGACGATAACGAATACTGACCTGCCGTTCGCGCAGCAGAGCTTCAGAAACAACCGACTGCACCTCGCGGTCAATCTTTGGGGGGAGTAGCGGCTGAGTTGCAGGAACAGTAATGACCTTATCCAACCAAGAGCGGCTGCGATCGGGCTTCGGTTCGGCTCCGAGTCGTTTCCTGGCCGCTTTGAAATGGGGTTGCAATCCGTCGATCATCGAACTCGGCAATAAGTCATGCAAGTACCGCTCTGCCATGGCCAAGGCCAGTGCCTCGGGAACCGAGAGGCCCGGCAGATCAAAACTGGCGGCGTCCTTCTGCCAACTCCAGCCGAACGGCTTCTCCCTGTCGTCGCAGTACAAGGGGAAAACGTCGGAAAGATCGTTCAGGTCGCGCTGAACGGAACGCTGGGTGATCTCGAAGCCCGCGCCGGCAAGCTGCCGGCAAACGTCTTGGACCGTGATTTTCCTTGGGTAGCGCGGCACCAGTCGGAGCATGTGCCATCGGCGGAACAGGGCATCCTGATTCTTGGCCACTCCCATCCTCCGTTTCGTCGATTGAGTCACCGCACTTCTCCGTCACTTTTCGCCGGAGATAGTTTGACGGATTTATGCGACATGACATGTCGCAGCCAGAAAGGATAATCCGATTGTCCCAATTTGCAAGACCTGAGGTCAGAAATGCACGCATCCATCAAGTTTCATGGAGGTATCAGAGATGTACAGAAACGTTAAAGAGGAGCTAGCGATCTACAACCAGAGCTTTCGGCATCCCGAACTGCCGCTACTTGAGATCAGCAGCCTCTACTCGCTCCACCCCAAACGACCCGAGGCGATGGATACGCCGCACAAGTGGCCGCGGCCCTATCCGAACGCAGACATGGCCGGCGTCTACATAGCCTTCGGTGCGGACATGAAGCTGATCTATGTCGGGGTTGCATCGAATCTCAATACCAGGGTCGGCAGCTACTTTCGATACTCCTCCGACGACAAAGGGAATTGCGAGTTGAGACATGACTGGAGCATTGAGCCGGCCTACCTTGCAACTATTGGTGTTGATGAGGAGGCGTTTTTCGAGGCATTTGCTTTGGAGAAGTATTTGATATTCAAGTTTCAGCCGCCCGAGAACAAGCGGGCCTAGGGCGACAACGCATTACAACTTAGTCGGTCGCGTCCTGGCGACACGGCCTGGACATACCGGTCGCAACATAACGGATCCATTGGGAGGGATGAAACGATGAAGAGAAGAACGTTCTTAGGTCTTGCCAGCCTTGCCGCAGCACTTGGTCTACCCTCATTGACAATGGCTACAGAGGCTGGCGCTATCGCCCCCGGGGGGCCGACGGAAGGCTTGCCAGATCCAATGGAACCCCTGGTCGAAAACGCAGACCATCGTCAGACCATCATCAAGGTGGTCGGCGTCGGCGGCGCCGGGTGCTATACGGTGAACCACATGATCCAGGGACACGTACGAGGTGTCTATACATACTGCTTCGATACCGATTCCGAGATGCTGTTGAGATCAAGGCCCGACTTCAGGTTCAAGGTTGGCTCCGGCCCGGGTTTTGGCGCTGGCGGCAAGCCGAAGATTGGACGAGACCTCGCGATCGAGGACTCCGGCCGCATTGCGATGTTACTCAGGGGTGCTCAGCTGGTGTTTATTGTTGCCGGACTGGGCGGCGGCACCGGAACCGGTGCTTCGCCTGTTGTTGCCGCTGTGGCGCGTGAAATGGGCATTCTGACTGTCGCGGTGGTCACCATGCCCTTTGCCTGCGAGGGTCGCCGTATGACAACTGCTGAAAGGGGTCTGAGCGAACTCGCAAGCAACGTCGATTCGTTGATCGTGGTCTCCAATGAAGGACTCTTGGATGGATTGGGCGATCAAGTTAGCATGCTCGACGCCTTCAGGGCTAGCGACGATGTGTTGAAGATTGCCGTCAGCGGTGTTGCCGAGATCCTAAACGCCCAAGGCATAATCAACGTCGCCTTCGATGACGTGCGTGAGGTGATGGGGAATATGGGTAGAGGCGTGGTCGGCTATGGAACCGCAAGTGGCGTGAAGCGCGCACAAATTGCTGCTGAGAAGGCATTGATCAGTCCCTTGTGCGAAGACATCGAACTGTCCGCTGCGAGAAGCGTCGTGGTCAATATCACCGCCGGCTGCCAGCTGGGTATGCGGGAAGTCAGGGACGTGATGGCGACTATCCGCGAGCAAGTCTCACAGGAAGCAAGTTTGGTCTTCGGCACTGTCTATGACGGTAGTATCGGAGACCAGTTGCGTGTCACCGTTATTGCGGGGAGAGCCCGCGGGTCTCTCCGAAAGTTATAGGTGGTCCTTCAAGACAGTGGTTCTTTGTTATCGATCCAAACATGGCGCTTGTTCTTCCTCAAACAACAGGTCTTTGTTGCGCTGCTTGACAAACTACGAATTAGAACCGAGGAAGGCTCAGAGGGCAGAGTCAACCAAAGCAAATAGCCGGCGTGCATCGTAAGCGCTTCAGCAGCAGCGGTGCATGGTTGGTCTTCGCGAATATCGAGAAACAGCTCGTGATCATGGCGGCTCAACGCCCTAGCAACCGATGGACCAACGGAAGGAACGGAAATGTGCAATTGACATCCCTGTAGATCGCATGCAAGGACATCGGCGGCGGCGCTACTCAAAGGCTCCTTGAGGGTGATCGTGGTAATCGGGTGTTCCTCTGGCTTCCACCGTAGGTTGCTGGCGACGTCTGCCTCAAGTTGATGAAGACTAATCAGGTGAATGAACTCAGTTCTTAACTGAGACAGGGCGATTGCGCCTTCACAAGTCAAGCGGTGAAAACCAACGATGACTCCGTCCAATGGGCCAATGTGGGCTGCAAGGAAGTCGATCGCGCTCTGAGCATAATCAGAGAAAGTGCTTAGGTCCAGCCAAATTTCGTCAACGTCAATCCGATCGACAAACGGACTGTTTCCATACACGATTGACCTGGCCGCAGCCAAATCAAGGAAACCGCCACGCTCGTCGAGGTGCGCGCGGCAAGCGGCAACTCTTGGCAGCAGGAGCATCGCGCTACCAAAGGCTGTCACCCTGGTCAAGACCTCTCGCCGTGAAATCATATCGTTACCTGTAGGCTCTCAAAGCGGCAATGTTCCTTATCGAAGGTCAATGAAAGACTGCCGGTGGCGCCCGCGCGATTCTTGAGAATGGCGACCTCGGTCACGTCTGGCCCCTTCGATGTACCTGGGAAGCAATACTCATCACGGTACAGGAGCAGAACCACGTCGGCAGCCTGATGAACGTCGCTTGACTCGCCCAGATCTGACAACAGCGGCCGCTTGGTAGCTCGGTCGTCGACTTTGCTCGAAATTGAAGAGAGCACGATGACCGGCACGGCAAGTTCCTTGGCGAGCTCCTTGATTTCACGAGAGACGACACCGAGATCGTTGGAACCGTTCGTCTGATTTCGCGGGCTGACAATCATCTGAATGTCGAAAATGACGATGAGCCCCAGGCCCTTGAACTCCCGGTGGGCGCGACGGACCTGAGCCCGGAGTTCTCCGACGGTGATCGTGCCCGCGTCGTCGATGTAGATCATTCCGTCATGCATCCGTTGAGTTTCGCCGGCTAGGCTCACCAGTTCCTCGTCGGTCAGGTCGGCAGAATTCAGCTTCGTGATGTCAAACCGTGCCCGTAAAGCAAGGATTCGCAGAGCGATTTGGGTAGCCGAGTTGTCGGGGCAGAACAAGAGGGTCGGTAATCCCAGGTCGAAACTCACATGCGCGGCGATGTTCAATGCCAGGGTTGTCTTGCCCATGCCCGGGCTACCAGCAATCACCACTAGGTCACCAAGCTGGAAGCCGGAGGTCATTTTGTCCAGATCAATAAAGCCAGCGGCAACGCCGGTCACTTCACCCTTGTTGCGATGCTCGAAAAGCGTGCGGACTCGATCCATCGCCTCACCCAACGCAGCAGACAATGGTTTGCGGTGCCGAGGTCCACGTAGGCGAGTCTCGTATATCTTGAAGAGCTCGCTCTCAACCATGTCCAAGACCGCCTGAGGCCCGCGGCCAGGGCTGGACAAGGCTCGACTGGCCCCTATGTTGCATGCATCGATGATGGACCGTAGGGTGGATTTCTCGCGAACAATCTCGACGTATTGTTGAACATTGGCCACGGTCGGTGCGAGGCTGATGAGCTTCTCGAGATACTCCAGACCTCCGGCCTGGCCGACCTCGTTTGAGTTCCGGATTGCATTCAGAACGGTCACGAGGTCGGCGGCCTGTCGATGTTCCAGCAGGCTCGCGATGTGACGAAAGATGCATTTGTGGGCGTCCTCGAAGAAGTCCAGGTCGGTGAGGCGGTCGCCGACGTCGATCCAGGCTTGGTTGTCCAGAAGCAGACTGCCGAGAACCGCCTGTTCGGCCTCGACCGAATGAGGCAGCGGCCTTTCTTCCCGGCCAACTGCCGATACCCGACCGTTGGAAGCGTCCGCCATGTCTGCCCCTTTCATTCGATGAAGCCCGCAAGTGTTGACGAGATACATTCTCGGGCTTGATTGCGACAAGCTGCGTCGGAGCAATCAATGAATTCAGGGGACGGGACTATGCCGTCTGGGGGAGGTCTGTGAGAGCTTCAGGCGCCCGACGTTCAAGATCAGATTCGGTGGTTCGCCGCCGCGCGTGGTCGTCGATGACCGCAGCTGGGAGTGGAGCGGACCTACGGTTTCGAGGCGCCAATGCCCGCTTGATGGCGTCAACGGACCGCCAGTATGCCTTGGTCATGACGAACCCTGAGATCGTCAACGTTGGAATTGGGCTACCCGAAACCCG
>Ga0163199_1002693_pt1 | contig 10841 bp, 13 predicted proteins | sample PL_2010_150m_FD_113537 | JGI IMG/M metagenome (GOLD analysis project Ga0163199, IMG submission 113537) | Freshwater microbial communities from Powell Lake, British Columbia, Canada to study Microbial Dark Matter (Phase II) - PL_2010_150m | ecosystem: Environmental > Aquatic > Freshwater > Lake ...
CCGTTGACGTGTATTGAGCTGACTTTCGCGGTGAGCCCCGCGTGCTGCATGAGTGTGACGATTTTATCGACCGCGGCAGGCTTCAGCCGCGGCACGTCCTCGCAGTAGTCAATCGCCAGATCGGCTTCGCGGTAATTCTGATCTGCCGCCACGGCGCAACCCGGCACTTCTCGCAGAAGCTTGTCGCGAATCGCCGCAAGGCGTTCGCGATCTGCGGCGCGCTGCCCGGTGCTCGACGCATACCGCCGCACCATTTTTCGCGCTGCAGGGGCATAGCGGAAGTAGAACGCGCCGTTCTCGCCGACCACGGCGTCAACCGGCCACATGCGCGCGATGTGATCGCACCAACCGGCCGGGCGGCCGGTGATCGGGATCACCAGTAGTCCGGCGCGGTGCAGATTTTCCATCGCCGCATAGGCGGCCGCGGTCAGCCGGCCGCCGGTCGTGAGCGTATCGTCGAGGTCGCACAGCACGCCGCGGATGCGAGTCCGCTGGGCAAGCGGGAATTCAGCCAAAGGCCGCATCACTCGGCCCGAATGCCGGCGTCGCGGATCACGTTGCCCCATCGCGTGTATTCCGTGCGCAGGAACTCCGCGGTTTGCTCGGGCGTGCTCGAGGCGGGCTCGCCGCCCATCGCCGCGAAGCGCTCGCGTGTTTCGGCCGCCGCCATGGCTTTCACCGACTCGGCGTTGAGCCGCTCGATGATCGCGCGCGGCGTGCCTGCGGGGGCAAGCAGTATGTACCAGTTGACGGCAACGAGCTGCGGTATGCCCGCTTCGGCGGTGGTCGGCACCTGCGGCATCGAACCGACGCGCTTTGCGTCCAGCACCGCCAGCGGACGCATTCTCCCTTCCTTTACGTAGGGCGCGACGCTCGATACGACGACGATCACGATGTCGACCTCGCCGCTCATTGCGCCGACCAGCCCGATGGTCGCGCTTTTGTACGGCACGTGCACGATCTGGATTTTGGCGAGCGACTTCATGAGTTCTCCCGCGAGGTGATTCGCCGAGCCGACGCCTCCCGACCCGTAGGAAAGCTTCCCCGGACGGCTGCGCGCGAGTTGCACCAGCTCGCGCAGGTTCTTCGCCGGAACCGACGGGTGCACTACCAGCACGTTGGGAATGGATCCGAGCAACGCGATCGGCGCGAAATCGCGCAGCGGATCGAAGCCGACCCTCGCGTTCAGGTGCGGATTGATGAGCACCGGCGGAGCTCCCATCAGCAGCGTGTAGCCGTCGGGCGGAGATTTCGCGGCCGCTTCGTGAGCGATGTTGCCGCCGGCGCCGAGACGCGGGTCGGGAACGACCTGCTGACCGAGCGCGGCGGAAAGCTTGAGCGCGATCAGGCGGCCGACGAGATCGGTACCGCCGGCGAACGGCAGCAGGATGCGTATCGGCTTGGCGGGATATGCCTGCGCGCCTGCGGGTGGCGTCGCCGCGGCGAGCGCGGCCAACAGGGAAAGCAGCGCGGTCCCCGTCCGGCGGATTTTGCAAAGCTTCACGCGACCTCGTCCTCGACGAATAGCGTTCATTCTTCAGCGTCGCTTTCGACCAGCGCCCAGACGCGGCGAAACGGACCCCGGCTCTTGAGCAGTTCCCCGCCGGCATCGGCAGCAGTCTGCTCGTCGAGCCAGACCGGTTTGCCAAGCGCCGCGCTGACGCACGCGCGATGCGCGTTTTCCTCGAACAGAAACGCTCCGCCCACGGCTTCCTCGACACTGCCGCCCGTAATCGCCGCGCCGTGCGCGCGCAGCAGAACCGCCCGGTGCGGTCCGAGCGCCTTGGCCAGCGCTTCCCCGCGTTGCCGGTTGCTGACCAGCCTGGGATCAGGATAGATCGGAACGCCGTCGTGGAAGATCGTTCCCATGAGGTGGATGGGCCGCAGCGTTTGCTCGCTGGTCGTGAATGCCGTCGAGTACATCCCATGGTAGTGGATGACGCTGCCGACGTCGGGCCGCGCTCTGAAGATATCCAGGTGTATCGGATACTCTCCGGGTATATCGCCCTTGCCGGATATTTTGCGGCCCTCCAGGTCGAGCACGAGAAAGTCCTCGGCGGTTGCCCTGGGACCCAGCGAATGACGCGCGATGATGAACTGGTCGGAGCCGGGCAGGCGGGCGCTGATGTGACCGAAACCTTCGATGAAACCCCGCTTGTAAAGAAAGTGCCAGGCCTTGAGAGTGTTGCTGATCAGTGTCGATGTCATAAGAGGACCTTGCATGCGATTGTATCGTCAATAACACTCTTCCTGGCCGGCGGGCTGCACCGGGCATTGCACGAAGCCGAATTTGACCGGAACATCGCTCGTTGCGATAGCCAATACCGGCACCGTGTCCTCGCGGTAGCGAAAGCGCAGCCTGGCTGTGCCGCCGTCCTGCAGGCTTTCGATCGCAGCGGCAATCGCATCCTCCGTCAACGCGGTACCGCGCTCGTCGGTGAAGCACGGCAGCAGGCGTTCGAGATCGCGGTCGTCGATCATTCCCGGCCCGTGTTCGGTCGCTATCAGCACGATACCGGCATCGTCGATCCATGCGCCGTCAACGCGCGCCACCGTTCTTCCCGTATGAGCTTCGATGGTGAGCGGCGCGCCGGGAGCGGGGTCCCAGCCGATGCGGTAGACGAGCGGCGTGTAGTCGAGTGCGACGAATACGCGCTGCGGCCCGTTCTGGAAAAACCAGCGGCCCGCGGCATCGTGCCCGTAGTTACGGCTGATGAAGGCGGCGACCATCGGATTCGAGACGCGTTCGCCCTTGATCAGCCATTCGCCGCGCCGGTCGAGGCCGAGCCAGCCGTAGACGGAAGGTACATTCGGCCACTTGGCCATCGCCTGCTTGACGATTTCGTCCATGCGTTTTCAACCGACCGGCGGTAGAGCCAACCTCAGCACCAGGATAAAGCTTAACCGCAGATGGACGCCTTCACGCCCTCACGGGGTTTCAATGCAGGTGCCGGTTGCGCGGATGCGGTTGCAGCACGGGGGTCGATATGGTCTGTTCCTCGACCGCCGGGCGGTTTTTCCAGTCCGTGTCGAACATCTGGTTGACCACCGAGGTCACCTGGTCGACTTTCGCCTTGTCGAAGTGCGGCGACAGCAGCGCGGCGAGGTCTTCCTCGACGCACTGGCGGCGGATTTCATGGATCGCCTCGGCGCTCGGTCCGATGAACATCTGCTGGAATTCTTCTTTGCCGCTGTCGTGATAGTAAGTGACGGTAATTTCCGACGCGTATTCGGTCAGCGGGCCGAGCGCCTGGAACGCATCCTGCAGACGGCTTTGGAAACTGCGTCCGACTTCGCCGGTCCAGCAGAGGTCGAGCGCCTGCTCCTTGGTATCGAAGCGGATGCCGGGCTCCTCGCGCTCGAGGCTCTGGACCTTGGCGATCGCATCGACTTCGAGGTAGTCGAGCCACGGGCGCAGCGCATGCTCGACCTGGGTCAGGTGCACGCCCTTGCACAGGAACGCGGTGCCGTGAACATGAACTTCCATGCGCATTTGAAGCTCCGGATCGATTGGATTGCCCATCGGATTTTCGCTACGGGCGGAGTGCCAAGCATAGCACAGTGACACAGGGAGGAGTGAGACGTCGGCGACCGCGTCGCGTGCCGCGCCGCTGGACAAAACGAGGGGTAATTCGCTTATAGTATCGGCATGGCGCATGACCACGACCACGACCACTCGGAACTGTCACCGGCACAATTGCGGGTGCGGGCGCTGGAGACAGTACTCACCGAGAAAGGTTACGTCGACCCGGCCGCGCTCGATGTCCTGATCGAGACCTACGAGAAGAAGGTCGGTCCGCGCAACGGCGCGCGCGTGGTTGCCAAGGCGTGGACCGATCCTGAATACCATGCCTGGCTGCTCAAGGATGCGAATCCGGCCATCGCCTCGGTCGGCTACGCCGGCCGCCAGGGCGAACACCTGGTCGTCGTGGAGAACACGCCCCGGCGCCACAACATGGTCGTGTGCACGCTTTGCTCCTGTTATCCGTGGCCGGTGCTCGGCCTGCCGCCGGTCTGGTACAAATCGGCGCCGTATCGTTCGCGCGCAGTCGTCGATCCGCGCGGCGTGCTGCGGGACTTCGGCGTGGAACTGCCCGCCGACACCGAGATCCGCGTCTGGGATTCGACCTCCGAAGTGCGCTACCTCGTGCTGCCGATGCGGCCCGCGGGCACCGACGGCTGGAGCGAGGACAAGCTCGCCGATCTTGTCACCCGCGACAGCATGATCGGCACCGGCCTGCCGAAGCAACCGGGCGGGGCCGCATGACGGACGGGGTGCACGACATGGGAGGAGCGCGCGGCTTCGGGAAAGTGGAACCCGAGCCGGATGAACCTCCATTTCACGCCGCATGGGAGCGGCGCGCGTTTGCGCTCACGATCGCCATGGCGAGGCCCGGCGGCTGGAACGTCGACATGTCGCGCGCCGCGCGCGAAAGCCTGCCGCCGCAGGACTATCTGGCGAAAAGCTATTACGAGATCTGGCTCGCCGGGCTGGAGAAACTGATGGCCGAGCGCGGGCTCGTCGCGCGCGACGAGATCGAAGCAGGCCACGCACTGCACCCGCCGCAACCGGTCAGGGGCACGCTTTCACCCGGGGACGTCGCGCAGGTGCTCTACCGCGGGGCACCGACCGCGCGCGAACCAACGGGCCCGGCCCGTTTTGCCGTCGGCGACCGCGTGCGAACTCGCGCCGTCAGTGTGCCGACCCACACGCGGCTGCCGCGCTACGTGCGCGGCCATGTCGGCGTGGTCGAACTCGTGCACGGTTGCCACGTCTTCCCGGACAGCAGCGCGCTCGGCGCGGGCGAAAATCCGCAGTGGCTGTATGCCGTGCGTTTCAGCGGCCGCGAATTATGGGGCGTCGACGCCGATCCGACCACGCAGGTTTCCGTCGATGCGTGGGATGCCTACCTGGAACCAGCCTGATGGCGCCCGATCGGCAAGCTGCCCTGCAAGCGACCGCCGCCATCCCCGGCATTCCGCGCGACGCCGAGGGACCGGTGTTCCGCGAGCCGTGGGAAGCGCAGGCTTTCGCGATGACGCTCGCGGTGCATGAGCGCGGTGTGTTCACCTGGAAGGAATGGGCCGAGGCGCTCGCGCTCGAGATCAAGCGGGCGCAGGCCGGCGGCGATCCCGACACCGGCGAGACCTACTACCTGCACTGGCTCGCCGCGCTGGAGCGGCTGGTGGCGGAAAAAAATGTCGCCACGCGTGAAACGCTCGCGCGCTATCGCGACGCCTGGGCTTGTGCGTGCGACCGCACACCGCACGGCCGGCCGATTCAACTGGAGCCGCGCGACTTCCGTTAGGTTCCGGCGCCCCGCTCACTGGCGATACGTCCGGTGAGTAGAAGCAGTCCGGACGCGGGCACCCGCTCCAACTTGCCTACGACGAAGGGAGAAGCGAACATGGAAGTGAAATCGACTTTGAAGGTGATCGATGCGGCGGGGTTGAAGTCGCACACCGGGGTATGCAAGGGCCAGACGATGAAGCAGCTCGTCGGTTTCGCGGAGTTGCCGACGGACCGGATACGGGCAAGCCTCGCAACCTATGAAGCCGGGGCGCTGGAAGAACTCCACTGGCACCCGATCGAGGCGTTTTATTTCGTGATCTCGGGTCACGCCACCGTCAGGGACATCGAGGGCAAGGAATACGAAGTCGGCCCCGGATCATTCATCTACGCGCAGCCCGGGATCGCGGGCGCGCACGAATGGGAAGTCAAAGAGGCGCTGCAGATCATTGCCGTGCGCGCCACGACGGAACCCAATCGCAAGTTTCAGTTTACCGTCGACAAGAAAACCAAACGCTCGTACATCGATCTGGATGAACTGGCGAGGCGCGGGGGCGTGAGCTTCAAGTCGCACTACTAGGCGGCCGCCGGGATCAAGCCGGAGTGACGGCGGAAAGCACGGAGCAAGGACCAAAGTCATGAGGCAGCGCAAGGAACTCGGCATAGCGGTCATCGGATCCGGCCGCATCGGCACGCTGCGGGCGACACTCGCGGCAGATCATCCCGCGGTGCGTTTTCTCGCGGTCTCGGACTGCGATCCCGAACGCGCGCGCAAGCTCGCCGAAACAACCGGCGCGCAGTTCCATTCCGGCGACAACCTCGCGGCGATCTCGCGCCCGGAGGTGAATGCCGTCATCGTTTCGACGATCGAGGTCGAACATACGCTGCCCATTCTGCAGGCGCTCGAACTCGGCAAACCGGTGCTCGTCGAAAAACCGCTGGCGCTCGATTTCAGGGAGGCCGACCGCATCATCGCCGCAGCGGGCAAAGCCGGGGTTGACCTGCGCGTCGGCTACAGCCGGCGCTTCAAGAAACGCTACCTGCTCGCCAAGGAGCAGATCGTCAGCGGCCGGCTGGGCCGCATCACGAGCGGCGCGGCGCGCGTTTACAACTCGCGCTCGCAGGCGCTGCAGACGCTCAAGCGCCTGCCGGCCGACTCCAGTTCCGTCTCGGGCCTGGTTTACTACATCGATCTCATGAACTGGCTGCTCGCGGGCAACCCGGCAGTCGAGGTGTTTGCGCGCGGCCAGGGCGGCATCATCAAGGGTGCTGGTTACAACACCAACGATGTGACGTGGGCGATCGTGACCTTGAGCGATGGCGCGGTCGTCAACTTCGGCGTGTGCTACGCGCTGCCGCAGCACTACCCGTCGCTCGGTCACGCTGCGCGTGTCGAACTGCTCGGCACGGACGGCGTGATCATCATCGACGACGATCACACCGATCAGCTCATGTACAGCGAGCACAAGGCGCCGCACGTCTACATTCCGGACCACGACGTCAACATGGTGTTCCTCGGCAGCGGCACGCCCGGTGACTGGGCGCTCGGCGAGTTCCAGGGCCCGGTCGCCACCGAAACGCGCGCCTGGCTCGATCATCTGTCGATGGGCCGCCCGTGCGTGCTCGCGACCGCCGAAGACGCTCGCCGCACGCTGGAGATCACGCTCGCGATCGAGCGTTCGCTCAAAACCGGCGCTCCCGTCACGCTGCCGTTTGCGGCCTGAGGTATGACCACCATGAGCAACTCGTCTGGCTATGCGTCCATAGCGCTGCTCTCGCTTGCCGCGCTCGTCGCTGGTGCGGGCGAATCCCGCGCCGCGACGGCGCAGTGGAAGCCTGACCGGAACATCGAGATCATCGTCGGCACCGGCGTCGGTGGCGGCCAGGACAAGTCGGCGCGAACGGTGCAGAGAATCCTGCAGGAGCGGCGCCTGGTCGATGTGCCTGTCACGGTCGTGAACAAACCGGGTGGCGGCGGCGCGGTTGGGTGGACCTACCTCAACCAGCATGCCGGCGAAGGCAACATCATTTACGTCGGCAACCCGACGCTGCTGACCAATCACATCGTGGGACGCAGTCCGATCAGTTACACCCACATCACGCCGTTGGCGATCCTGCTCAGCGAGTCGGTGGCGATTTCGGTGCTTCCGGATTCGTCCCTGAAATCCGGTAAGGATCTGGTCGCGCGACTGAAACAGGATACGGCGTCGGTCAGCGTGGCGGTGGGCAGCAGCCTCGGCAGCACCAATCATATCGCGATGGCGCTGATCGCCAGGGCGGCTGGCGGCGATGCGAGAAAACTCAAGACGGTCGTATTTCAGGGCGGGGGCGAAGCGATCACTGCGCTGCTCGGCGGACACATCGACGTCAATTCGTCGGCTGCAAACAACGTGCTTTCGCACCTTGAAGCCGGCAAATTGCGGGTGCTCGGCGTGACCGCTCCGCGACGGCTAGGCGGTGTGCTTGCCGACGTGCCGACGTGGAAGGAGCAGGGCGTCGATGCGCTGGTGACCAACTGGCGCATGGTCGCGGGGCCGAAAGGCATGACCGCTGCGCAGATCGCGTATTGGGATGGCGTGCTGGGGAAACTGACGCAGACCGACGAATGGAAAAAAGACCTCGAGCTGAACGCGTTCGAAAACACCTACCGCAACAGCGCCGCGACGGTCCGCTACCTGAATGCAGAATACGAGCAGTTCCGCGCGGCGCTGTCCGAAGTTGGAATGGCGAAGTGACGTCTTCCGACACTGGCGCAGCGCGCGCGGGCACGATCCGGCCCTGAAGGGCGGTCCGATCGCGTTGTATCAAGTAGGCGGCGCCCGTGCCGTTATATCCGGGATGCAGCTCAATCCCGCCACCACGAATGCGTCTTACGCCGAGCTTCTCGAGGACGAGATCCTGCGCCTGAGCGAGACTGGTCAGGTTCTGGTGCGCGGGCGGGAGGAGATTGCGCGGCGGCTGCTGGCCGTGCGCGACCTGGGCGGATGCTTCACTGCGGCACCGGGGCCGGACGGCCAACAGCGCAGGTTCCGCTTGCTGCACGCGGATTGCGAGGGCGGCCTGTTGTTCTTCGCCCAGGAGTCGTCTGGGGCCGCCGATTGCGCGGACGCCGGCGATGCCTATATGACTTTGAGCTGCGGCTGCGTTTCCGGTCGCGCCGAATTCGTGATTGCCGGCACGGAGCCGGTTGAATTTCCGGCTGGTCATGCCATCCGCACGGCTTTTCCCGACGTGCTTCTCCTGCACCAGGACCGCGCCTTCGCGCGAGTTCCGGTTCCTGCGGCGGCGGACGCGTGGCTGGAGTGGGAGTTCGGGACCAGTCACGTGACGTTTCGCGCGCGGTTGCTCGACGTCGGCCCGGGCGGCGCCGGCGCGCTGCTGCTCGAACCGGGCCTCTGCCTCGATCCCGGGGCGAGACTCAAGGCGCGCGTTGTGCGAAAGGGACAACGCCCGGTCGCGGTGGATCTGGAGGTCCGCTTCAGCACGCCGGTGCTGCTCGACGACGGCCACCGCGGGGTGTGCGCGGGCTTCCAATTTCTGGAAACACCGCGCGGGCTCGGGCCCCTGCTCGCGCCGCCGATCCTGCCGGACGGCGCGTTTACTTGAGCTGGTCGGCTATCTTGTCGATCCCGGCCTTGACACAGGCCTCGTCCTTCTCGCCGCCCGGTGCGCCTGACGCACCGGCCGCGCCGATGGTCTCGTCGCCGACCTTGATCGGCAACGCGCCCTGATTGGCGATGACGTTGCTGAGATGGATCAAGCCGAGCGTGGGGTCATTCTTCAAGCGTGTAACCAGGTCGCCCGAGGGGATGCGGAAGGTGCGCGCGGTGTAGGCTTTGCGCATGCTGTTCTCAATCGTGTGCGGCCCGGTGTTGTCGCCACGCACTTGAACGATGATCTCGCCGTTGCGGCCGACCACGGTCGCCGACACGGCGTAGCCGTTGGCCTTGCAGGTCGCGATCGTGGTCTGCGCGATGGTCAAGGCCATGGACGCTGACAGGTCTTTGTGCTGAAGCAGTTGCGCGCTTGCCGGCAAAGCCAGCGCATAGGTGCAGATGCCTGCGAGCGTAAGCAACGTGAAGCGGATTGTCGATGACATGAGTATCTCTCCTTTGTGGCGGCCTTCGTTGCGGGCCGCGGAGGAAGAATTATACGGCAATCAGGACAGCCTATACCGGGGCGCAAGGGGCAGGGCGGGCGGCCCGCTCAATTCCAGCTATCGAAGAAACGGCGGCGCTCACCCGTGCATTGATGGCCGACTGGTTCTTGTGACGGGCAGTCAATCAGAGCAGCCCGAGTTCCCTGAACACCTCGACCCCTATGCGCACGCTGCCGTTGGCGGCGGGCAGGCCGCAGTAACCGCTGGCGTGGTGGAACACTTCCATGATCTCTTCTTTTGTGGCGCCGTTGTTGAGCGCGCCGCGGATGTGTCCCCTCAATTCGTCCGGGCGGTTTAACGCGGTGATCATTCCGAGCGTCACCAGGCTGCGCACCTTGAGCGGCAACCCCGGCCTTGACCACAGGTTGCCCCACGCGAATTCGGTGACGAACTCCTGCTGCTGGCGGGTAAACGGATCGTCGCTCTGCTGCCGTTTGGCGATGTGTGCGTCGCCCATCACCTTGCGGCGCGTCGCCATGCCTTTGTCGTACATTTCCTTGTTCATCGTTTTCTCCAGTCGAATGTTCCGGAAAGGTTGAGGGGAGGGACCCCGCGCCGGTTGTCAGCTTGCGGTGACGGGTTTCGCCTGCGCGGCTGCGCCGTTGGGGATGAAGAAAATCAGGAAATTCGAGGCGGCGATGGTTCCGGCGAGAAAGTAGAACCCCGTGTAAAGGTCGTAAGCATCGGCAATCATGCCGAACAGTGCGGGTGAGATGGCGGAACCCATGGCCGTGACGCCGAACTGGATCCCCACGCCGGCGCCGGCAAGATTGTTCGGGACGGACTCGACGGCCCACGCCTGCAGCACCGAGCGCATCGCGTAGAGGAAGAAGCCGACCAGCGCGATGAACACCACGAACGCGGCGCTTTTGCCGGCGAGCACCATGCCCACGATCATCACCGCGGTCAGCATCATGCTCGCGGTGACCACGCGTTTGCGGCCCATTTTGTCGGACAGATGTCCGCCGATCGGGGACGCGACGAAGCCTGCAACCTGCATCACGGTCAGGAAAGTTCCCACGAGAAACGGCGAATAGTCGAGCTCATAGGCGAGATAGACTGGCAGGAACGTGAGCAGCCCGACCTGCGTCATGGTGCGGAACGCGGAGCTGCACGCGACCAGTATCAGCGCCTTGTTCCTGAGGAGTGTCGCGCTATCCCGCAAATAGTCTCTGAAGCCGCGTGCCGCGGCGCCGGCGTTGATGGCGTTGCCATCCCCGGCATGGGAGATCGAAAATGCGCCGAGCAGCACCAGTATCAGCGCCGACATCACCAGTCCCGGCACCACATTGATCACGACCACCGTGCGCCAGCCGTACCACGCGAGCAAAGCGCCGATCACGAACGGTGCGACCGCTTCGCCGACATTGCCGCCCATGCCGTGGAACGACA
>Ga0163199_1002696_pt1 | contig 10838 bp, 7 predicted proteins | sample PL_2010_150m_FD_113537 | JGI IMG/M metagenome (GOLD analysis project Ga0163199, IMG submission 113537) | Freshwater microbial communities from Powell Lake, British Columbia, Canada to study Microbial Dark Matter (Phase II) - PL_2010_150m | ecosystem: Environmental > Aquatic > Freshwater > Lake ...
GGCGCACGAGGAGCTCAAAGCCACCCAGGCCCAGCTCCTCGAGGTGGAAAAAATGGAAACCGTCGGCCGCCTTGCCGCTGGCGTCGCCCACGAGGTGAAGAACCCGCTCGCCATCATCCGCATGGGCGTGGATTTCGCGATGACCAAACTCAAAGGCCAGGACGGCGACCTCGTGCAAGTGCTCAACGACGTGAACGGCGCCATCCAGCGCGCCACCAACATCGTCAACGGCCTCCTCGACCTCAGCGCGGCGCAGGAACTGACGCTGAAGCCGTCCGACCCCAACGCGTTGCTGGAGCAGTGCCTCTCCATGCTCCGCCACGCCACCGCCACCGCCCACGTTCAGGTGGTCCGCGATTACGCCGAAAAGCTGCCGCCGCTGAAGATTGACCCGCAGAAAATTGAGCAGGTCCTCCTCAACATCGTGCTCAACGCCATCCACGCCATGCCCGATGGCGGCACGCTGACCGTGCGCACCTACACCCGGCGGCTCAAGCCGGGCGATGTCAACCGCGACCCCGGCAGCCGCTCCGGCGTCCGGCTCCGTTCGGGCGACGTGGCCGTGGTCATCGAGGTGGACGACACTGGCAGCGGTATTCCCGAAGACAAATTGGCGAAAGTATTCGATCCCTTCTTCACCACCAAACCGACCGGCAAAGGCACCGGCTTGGGGTTGACAGTCTCACGGCGGATTGTCAACATGCACGGCGGCACGATTCAGATTCAAAACCGGCCCGAAGGCGGCGCCCGTGCCACCATTTTGCTCAAAGCCTGAACCGAGAGGAAAAACCATCATGGACAAGAAACGCATTCTGGTTGTGGACGACGAGGTGGGTTTCACCCGCATGGTGCGGCTGAATCTCGAGCAAACCGGCTCCTATGAAGTCAAGGAAGTCAACGAAGGCAAGGCCGCGCTCACCACCGCCCGCGCCTTCAGGCCCGACCTCATCCTGCTGGACGTGGTCATGCCGGACATGGACGGCGGCGATGTCGCCGCCTCGATCCAACAAGACCCGATCCTGAAAAAAGTGCCCGTCATCTTCGTCACCGCCGTCGTGCGCAAGCGCGAAGCCGGCACCGGCGGCATGGTCAGCGGCGGCGCGCTTTTCCTGGCCAAACCCATCGGCGTCGTGGAGTTGATCGAAGCCATCGAGTCCGCCCTCGGCAAACCCAACGCCGGCGCCTGAGCGCGGCGGGCTTGGCGGGCAACCGCCGTCCCGCCGCGGGGGAACCGTCCCACTAACGCGAGGGCGATCTTTTTGAGGACGGCGTTGTGTCGCCCGCGGTCCCTTTGCGCTTCAGCACGGACTGTTTCAGCAGGTATTCGATCTGTCCGTTGACACTGCGCAGTTCATCCTGCGCCCAGGATTCCAAGTCGGCCCAAAGCGCGGGATCCATCCGCAGCAGAAACGATTTTCGCGATTCCATTCGCCGATCAGGTGTAAAGCGTCCCGGTGTTGACGACGGGATGCACCTCGGACTCGCTGCAGAGCACGACCATCAGGTTGCTCACCATCGCTGCTCTGCGCTCGTCGTCGAGTTGCACAACGTGCTTCTCCGCCAGTTCGCGCAGCGCCATGTCCACCATGCTGACGGCGCCGTGCACGATCTTCTGGCGCGCGGCGATCACGGCCTCCGCCTGTTGCCGGCGCAACATCGCCTGCGCGATCTCCGGCGCGTAGGCCAGGTGCGTCAGCCGCGCTTCATCCACCTGCACGCCCGCTTTCGCCAGCCGCTCCTGGAGTTCCGCGCGCAACGCCTGCGAAACCTCGTCCACGCCGCTGCGAAGCGTTACCTCGTTTTCCTCACCGTGGTCGTAGGCGTAGGCGCTGGCCAGATGACGCAGGGCGGATTCGCTTTGGATGCGCACGTAGTTTTCGTAGTCATCCACGTCAAACGCCGCCTGCGCGGTGTCCCGCACGCGCCAGACGATCACCGCCGCGATCTCAATGGGATTGCCGCGCTTGTCGTTCACCTTGAGCCTGTCGCCGTTGAGATTGCGCGCGCGCAGCGAGATCTTGTGTCGCGAAGGACCCTTCGATTGCGGCGTCGCGGTTCCGGCTTTGGCGGCGATGGCTTGGGCTTGCATTTCCGCCAGACGCGCGGCGAAGCCGCCCCGCTGGCCGCCGTTGGAATAGAACGGGTTGCCCCAGTGGAAACCGCTGGTGCGCACGGTGCCGCGGTAGGCGCCGAACAGAATCAAGACCCGCGCTTCGTTGGGTTGCAGCGTGAAAAGCCCGCACAACATGACGATGCTTGTGGGAATCAGCAACAACCCCGGCACGAGCAAGCTCAACACTGCCCGCGGACTTTGCCCTTCGACCGCCAGGAAGATCGAGTAAACGATCATGGCAATGCCGCCCAAGAACATCGCGATGATGACCGGCAACATCAGCCAGCCGTTGAGCACTCTGACTTCCCGTTCCTTGCTTGCAATCAATGACTCCGCATTCATCTGGATACTCCTTTCTTCAATCCCGTTTACGTTTGGTATCACGGTGATATCATATAGCAATCACGCTGTCTTGCAAGTGGAATCTGGCGGGAGGGCCGAATGGGGTGGCTGCGCAACGCCGCGCTCAATCCAGATGCACGATGCCGCGCTGGATGGCGGCGATGGCAGCTTGGGTGCGATCAAGGACGCGGAGTTTTTCGAGGATGTGCGTGATGTGGCGTTTGACGGTCACGTCGGAGATGTTTAGCGAGACGCCGATCTCCTTGTTGGACTGGCCGCGCACGATCAGATGGAGCACTTCCAGTTCGCGCTCACTCAACGACTCGCGGCTGAGGCGCTCCTTCAAGCGCGCGGCAAGCTCCGGCGGCAGGTATCGCTCGTTGGCGGCCACGGCGCGGATGGCGGCGAGCAATTCGCGCCAGCCGATGGACTTTTGCACGTAGCCCAACGCGCCGGCTTGCATCGCGCGGTAAACATCCTCTTGGCCCTCATGCACTGTCAGCATGAGCACTCGCGCGTCGGGAAACTCGCGGCAGATCGCTTTGGTCGCCTCGACGCCGGTCATGTCCGACAGCCGGAAATCCATCAGCACCACGTCCGGCCGGTGTTTGCGGTAGAGTTCGATGGCTTGACCGCCCTTGCTCGCTTCCGCGATCACCGCCAGGTCGGGTTCGAGGTTCAGCGAGCCGGTCAGTCCCATGCGGATGACCGCGTGGTCATCCACCAGCAGGAGGCGGAATTTGCGTTCGAGCTTCATGGCGTCGGCGCTGCGTTCTCCGTCGCGCCGTTGGTCTGCGGCACGGTGACGATGATTTCCGTAGCCTGCCCCGGCTGGCTCGATAATGCAAACACGGCGTTCATTTTTTCCGCGCGCTCGCGCATGCCCATCAGGCCGAACCGGCCGCTGCTGGCCGGCATGACTTTCTCCGGGTCGAAACCGCGGCCGTTGTCGCGCACGCGCAACGTCACCTCGCGCTGGCCGTAATCGAGGTTCACCTCGATGCGGGAGCCGCCGCTGTGCTTGATGGCGTTGGTGACGGCCTCCTGCGCGATGCGCATCAGGTTCGTTTCCACCAGCACCGGCAACCGCCGCGGCTCGCCGCTGGTGGTAATTTGGACTTTGTGCTGCGCATCGTCGTCGGCCACGGCCAGTTGCCGCAGCGCCTCGGCCACTCCTCCCTGCTCCAGCGCCACCGAGCGCAGATCCCAGACCGACCGCCGCGCCTCCTCGTGCGTATGGCGCACGACCGCCAGCGCCAGTTCGAGCGACTTGCGCGCCAGCGCCGGCGCCTCGGCGAGCCGCGCGAGGGACGAGTCAATCTGCACGCCGATGAGCGCGAGTTGCTGTTCGAGCGTGTCGTGCAGGTCGCGCGCAATGCGCGAACGCTCGTCCATCAGCACCTCGCGCTGGACCTTCTGCTGGATGACGCGCGTTTGCGACGCCACCTGCCGCCGCAACACCACCACCCATGCGAGCACCACGAGAATCGCCGCGGCCAGCAAGCCCATCCCCCACAGGATGCGCTCCGGCGTCCACCACGGCGGTTCGCGCAGCAAGGTCACGTCGCGCGGACTGCGCAGCACGACGTGGAACGACACCGGCCGCCACTGGGGCGGTTTGGGCCGCGGTTCGGGCGAGTAGCGGAACTGGTTGAGGCAGACGCCGGAAATCTGCACCCAACTGTCCAGCATCAGCGATGGCGCGTTGGTCTGTGCCGCACCTTCGGCGAAGTGCGCCGAGAACACCGTGTCGCCGCTTTGCAACATCAGGATCACGTTTTCGGGCCGCTTCAGTTGATCCAGCAGCACGCCGTCCAGCCGCACCAGTTCGCCGTCGAACTCGCCGCTGCTGGCCTGCGCGATGGTAATGTTCTTCGGTTTGGGCGGAGGACCGCCGCCGGTTTTCTTCAGGAACGCATTCAGCAGCAGCGGCGCGCCGTCGCTGAACGCGGGAAAGCCGACGACCTCCACGCGGTCGCCCAGCCGGAAGGGGCTTGTTTCCGGTGTCTCAATGCGCAGCGCACCGGTGTTGTCGCGCAGGTAAAGATGGCTGCCCGGCTCGAACAGCGTGACCACGCCGCTGACGTGGACGCGCGAGGACATGTCCGGGCGGAACTGCATCAGCGACGAGGCCGTCAACAGGGGCCGCTTGAACGCCGCGTCCGCGCCCGCCTCCTCCACAATGATGTGATCCAGAGCCGACACCATAATGTCAGCGCCGCCGATCCGGCGTTTTTCGTTGTAGATGCCGGCAAACACGCCGCGCACCGTTACCGCTGCACCGACGAGATTGGAGGGCAGGCGGATCGGCGCAGTTTGCGTGGGTAGAATGGCACGAAACGTGCCGCTTGCGGTGCTGAAATCCACCATGACGCGGCCGCTCGCCTTTGGCCCCGCGCGACTTGTGACGCGGCGCACGACGCCTTTCACTTCGACCCATTCGTCCTGGTTGAACGGGTTGGCCATCTGCTCTGGCGTGAGAGCTTGCGGTTCCAGTTCGGGTCCGGCTCCGATCACCTTCGCGCGCACCGCGGAACCGAACTTTGCCGTGCCGCGGACCTCCGGCGCGAATTGGCCTTGTGCCGAGATGCCTTCGATCTCGATTAGTTGGCCCGGTTTCAATTTCAGCACATCGGCGACCGTCCGGCCTGGCGAGAAGGAGATGCCGCCTGTCTCGTCCTGCAAGTTCGCGGTGTAAAGCTGCCAGTCCGGGTTCCACTCGAAATACGTCACCACGCCGCGCAGCCGCACCGGATGATGCCGCTCGGCTTCCTGTGACGAGAGCCGCTTCACCTGCACGACGTTGGTCAGCACCGATGCTGTTGGCGCAACCAACGCCGCTTTCTGGGCCAGCGAGTCCGACGGCCACACCAGCAGCACAGCCGCCGTCAGACAGCTTCCCGCCAACTTGGTTTTGCTCAGGCAGTTCACAGCGACAAGCGGCAGTTAAGCCCGTTCCGCGCTGGCTTGCAATCACCAAGGCTGTTGAGGCTCACCATTTGCCGGCTTGGGATGATACTTTTGGGTCATTGAGGATGGCGGCGGGTGCGAGCATGATGAACGTGGACGAGTGGCGTTGGTGAGACAGCGGAATTGGGTTCGCGGTCCAGCGATGAATGTTTGGACCGTGAAAAACGGTTTTAGGAAAGGCTTGAGGCTCATGCGTTTTGATGCGTCGGTTGAAGTGGCAGACGTGGTGAAGAAGGCGTTGGTTTCGACGATTGTCTTCCTGGCTGTCGCGGGCGGAGCCGCAACGCCGGAGACGGGGCCAAACGTTTTTGAGGGTTCAGCCGAGCTGACGCCCGACGGCCATATTGACAGGATTGTTTTCGCAAAGCTCGCATCGCTGAAAATCCAACCCGCGCTCTGCTCCGACGCGGTGTTCGTCCGGCGCGTCTATCTCGACATTATCGGCACGCTGCCGACGGCGAAGGAAGCCAGGGAGTTCATTGAGGACAAGGACACGAAGAACAAGCGCCGGCTGTTGATTGACCGGCTGCTGGAGCGCGACGAGTTTGCCGACTACTGGGCGATGCGGTGGGGCGACATCCTGCGGATCAAGGCGGAGTTTCCGGTGAACCTCTGGCCCAACGCGGCTCAGGCGTATCACCGCTGGGTGCGCGCTTCCATCGCCGAGAACAAGCCGTATGACAAGTTTGTCCGCGAGATGCTCACCTCCAGTGGCAGCAACTTCCGCATCGGCCCTGTCAATTTTTACCGCGCCATCCAGAACCGGACGCCGACGGGCATCGCGGACGCCGTGGCGCTGACGTTCATGGGGACGCGCACCGACTCCTGGCCGACGAACAAGCTGGCCGGCATGGCGGCGTTCTTCTCGCAGATCAGCTACAAGTCCACCAGCGAGTGGAAGGAAGAGCACGTCTTTTGGAATCCTCTTGGCTCCAACGCCATGGTCGCCAGCAGCGTGCCGGGGCAGGCGGCCATCAGCGCCATCGCCATGCCCACCAATAGCGTGCCTCAACCGTCGTTCTCGCAACTGTCCAGCGGCGTGCCGCAAGAGGCGATCTTCCCGGACGGGACGAAGGTCAAGCTCTCTCCCAACAAAGACCCGCGGGAAGTCTTCGCCGACTGGCTGATCACGCCGAAGAATCATTGGTTTACTCGCAGCATTGCCAACCGCGTGTGGGCATGGTTGATGGGCCGCGGCATCGTCCACGAACCGGACGACTTCCGGGACGACAACCCGCCAAGCAATCCCGCGCTGCTGGCCTGTCTGGAAAAGGAGTTGATCGCAGGTCGCTATGATCTGAAGCGGCTCTACCGGCTCATCCTGAATTCCAAGACCTACCAGTTCTCTTCCATGCCCAAGGCCACCACGCCCGAAGCCGAGGCCAACTTCGCCAGCTACTCGCCGCGGCGGCTGGATGCGGAGGTCCTGATTGACGCCATCAATAGAATCACTGGCGCGACGGACCTTTACACCAGCCCCATTCCGGAGCCGTTTACCTACATCCCGGAGGGCCAGACGGCGGTGGCGATCGCGGATGGCAGCATCTCCAGTCCGTTCCTGATGTTGTTTGGTCGCACGGCGCGCGCCACCGGCATGGAGAACGAGCGCAACAACAAGGCGCTCCCCGCCCAGTGGTTGCATCTGCTGAACTCGAGCCACATCTACCGCAAGATTGACCAGGGTCCCAAGATGAGGGTGATCCTCGACATGAACCGCAAACCGGAGCAGATCGTGGAGGAGCTTTATTTGACGATCCTCTCGCGGTTCCCGACGGCCGACGAGATAAAGAGTCTGGAAGAGTATGGCCAGACGCAGACGATCAAGCAGCCGCCGGTGATGAAGGATGGCAAGCCGGTCAAACAACCGGACAAGACCATCGTGGTGAAGCGGCGTGAGGATTGGGTGGACATTGCGTGGGCTTTGTTCAACACCACCGAGTTCTTGTATCGGCACTGATGTTTAGTGGAATCAGTTTGGAAAATATGGTAACCTGCCGGCGGTGTAGCCGACGATGAAAGGAAGTAAAGAACATGAATACGAAGCATAATTCGAACAGTGGAAAGAAAATCTCCCGGCGCGAAGCGTTGCGCCGGGGCCTCTGCGCCACGGCCGGCCTGATGGTGGCCGACCGGCTGAGCGCGGACGCGCTGGCCGTCGCGACGCCGACAGCCACCCCTGCGACGAAAGGCAAAGCGAAGTCGGTCATCCAGATTTTCCTCTGGGGCGGCATGTCGCACAACGACACGTGGGACCCGAAGCCCGACTCGGGCTACGAATACATGGGTGAGTTCCCCAAAGCGATCCCCACCAACGTGGACGGCATCCAGATCGGCGAGTTGTTCCCCATGCTGGCGAAGCAGGCCGACAAGTTCTCCATCATTCGCAGCATGACCCATCGCAACAACGGTCACGAAACCGCGGCCTACCTGATGCAAACCGGCCACACGCCCGGCGAGCGGCTGTCTTATCCGAGCGTCGGCGCCGTGTTCGCGATGTTCAAGAAGGAATACAAAGGCATCATTCCACCCTACGTGGTGTTGACGCAGGCGCAGGGCCGGTTTTCCGAAGAGGGTTTCCTGGGGCCGAAGTATAAGCCCTTTGCCACCGGCAGCGACCCGAACGCCCAGCGGTTCGAGGTGGAAGGTGTCGTGTCGCGCAGCATCACCGACGACCGGCAGAAGAACCGGCGCGACTTGCTCAACAAGATGAACACGATGGGCAAGGCGATGGCTGCCAACTCCCAAGTGGTGGCGGCGGAGGAATCCAAGAAGGCGGCGTATGACCTGATCTTGGGCAAAGGCAGGGATATCTTCGATCTCTCCTTGGAGAAATCGGAACTGCGCGATCGCTATGGCCGCAACACGTTCGGGCAGGAGTGCCTGGCCGCGCGACGGATGGTCGAGTCGGGCGTTCCCTACATCGTCATCAACTACCCCGGCGGCTGGGACACGCACAGCGGTCACTTTGCGACCATGCGTCGGCAGTGTCCGAATCTGGACCAAGGCCTCGCGACGCTGTTCCAAGACCTGAAAGACCGCGGGTTGCTGGAGACCACCATCGTGTGGTGCACTGGCGAGTTCGGACGCGGCCCGAAAGTGGACTGGCAACCGCCGTGGAATGGCGGCCGCAACCACTACGGCAACGTGTTCTCCGTGCTGGTCGCTGGTGGTGGTTTCAAGGGCGGCCACATCGTCGGGTGCTCTGATGCAAAAGGCGAAGAGGTCAAAGACCGGCCCGTGTATCCGGTGGACCTGCTCGGCAGCATCTATCAGTTGGCCGGCATAGACGCCACCGCCAAACTGCCGCATCCGATGGGTCTGGAGGCCCATGTGTTGCCCTCGGCCGCGGAAGGCGTAAAGTCGGCCGGGCTGTTGACCGAGATCATGTAGGAAGCTGCGGCAACCACGGAATGCACGGAAGGACACGAAAAGAAGCAGTTTCGTTTCGTGCATTCTGTGCATTCCGTGGTTTTTTTGTGCGCAAGTGAGGATTGACTTATGGACAAGGTGAAATGGCTCGCGGTTCTTGGAATCGTCGGCGTCGTGGCGGTGGCGCCGACGGCGCAGGCGCAGAGGCCCTACATCGGCTTCGTCTATCCCGCCGGCGGCCAACAGGGCATGACGTTCCAAATCAAAATAGGCGGCCAGGGTTTGGATGGCGTGGAAGGCGTGCTGGTCAGCGGATCAGGCATTTCCGCCAGGGTGGTCGAGTATATCAGGCCGATCGGCCCGATCGAAGTGGGGCTGCTGGGCCAGCAATTGCGGGATTTGAAGAAGCCAAGGGTCCAAGTTGCCTCCGCAACGACGACATCGGGAGCGCCCACGACGACGTCGGGTGAAGTGATGAGGTCCTCGGCGGCAGCAGAAGGAAAAGCGGCGGCGAAGAGTTCTGAAGAGACGCCAAAGATGATCGCGAAGCTCGAGAAACGGGTTCGCGAATACCAAAACTTCCCGGCCAACCCTTCGCTCCGAAGCCTGGTCTTTATGGAGATCACAATCGCTCCGGATGCGCCGCCGGGCGAGCGGGAGTTGCGGCTGCTGACGCTGCGCGGTGGCGCATCGAACCCCATGGCTTTCCACGTCGGCCAACTGCCCGAATACTGCCGCAAGCCCATGCTTTGTGCCAACAAATCGGTGCTCGGCAAGGAGGAACTGGCCCAGCGCAAACGCCCGGTCGAGGAAATCGAGGATCGCGTCACCATCCCCTGCACCGTCAACGGCCAGATCGCTTACGGTGAAATCAACCGGTATCGGTTCGAGGCGCGCAAAGGCCAGCGGCTGATCATCACCACCCAGGCGCGGCAACTGATCCCGTATATCGCCGACGCGGTTCCCGGATGGTTCCAGCCCGTGCTGACGCTCTACGACGCGAACGGCAAGGAGGTGGCCTATGACGACGACTACCGTTTCAAGCCCGATCCGGTCATCATCTGCGAGATTCCCCACGATGGCGAATACGTGTTCGCCATCGCCGACGCCATCTACCGTGGCCGCGAGGATTTTTTGTATCGCATCAGCATCGGTGAACTGCCGTTTGTGACGAGCATCTTCCCGCTGGGCGGCCGCGTCGGCGAGACGCACTCGGTCAAGGTGAAAGGCTGGAACCTCGGCGACGCCGAACTTTCGCCACCGGCAAAAGACGCCGCGCCCGGCGTCCAACAACTTGTCGCGAACAAGGACGGGTTTATTTCCAACCCCGTGCCGTTCGCCCTCGACACGCTGCCAGAAATATTCGACAAGGAACCCAACAACAGCATAGCGCGCGCCCAGAAAGTGACGATGCCTGTCATCATCAACGGGCGCATTGACAAGGAGGGCGATTGGGACGTCTTCCAGTTCACCGGCAAAGCGGGCGACACGGTCGTCGCGGAAGTCCATGCGCGCCGGCTCGATTCCCCGATGGATTCCGTGGTCAAACTCACCGACGCCAAGAGCCAACTGCTCGCGTTCAGCGACGACCGCGAAGACCTCGGCGCAGGAGTCAACACGCACCACGCCGACTCCTACTTCATGGCCAAGTTGCCCGCCGACGGCACCTACTACGTCCACATCGGAGACACCGCGCGGCGCGGCGGCGAAGAGTATGGCTACCGTCTGCGCATCAGCGCGCCGCAGCCCGATTTTACTCTGCGCGTCGTGGCCTCCAGTATCAGCCTCCGGCCGAAGAACAGCACCTCGCTTGCTGTTTATGCCTTGCGCAAGGACGGCTTCAACGGCCCCATCACGATCACCCTCAGGGATCCGCCTCCCGGCTTCACTCCTTATCCGGTCACGACGACGGGCACTCAGAACATTACGCGGATCAGTTTCAAGGCGGACTTGATCACAGCCAGCCCTGTCAACCTCACCGTCGTCGGCAGCGCGAAGATTGACGGCAAGGAAGTCGTCCACGAAGCCGTGCCGGCGGAAGACC
>Ga0163199_1002697_pt1 | contig 10838 bp, 10 predicted proteins | sample PL_2010_150m_FD_113537 | JGI IMG/M metagenome (GOLD analysis project Ga0163199, IMG submission 113537) | Freshwater microbial communities from Powell Lake, British Columbia, Canada to study Microbial Dark Matter (Phase II) - PL_2010_150m | ecosystem: Environmental > Aquatic > Freshwater > Lake ...
AAAGCGGCGCTCGCACAAATCCGCACGATACCCGATTTTGAATCGGCGATGGTCAAAGTCGTCACGGAAAATGCCGTCGTCTACCTGATGGGGCGTGTACACCGAACCGAAGGCGCTGTCGTCATCAATGTCGTCAGGCACCAGCCCGACGTCAAACAGATTATTACGGTTTTTGAATACCTTGACTAACCCATTGACTGATATGGCTCCGTTACCCGCTGAATTTTTAGCCTTGCTGGCGAAGTCTTTTGCCACACAAGACCTGCTCATTGCCGCCGAAGATTGCTGGGTATACGGCTATGACAACAGCCGCCGCCATGTCTTGCCGCAAGCCGTAGTCTTCCCGACCACGCATGAACAAATAGTCAATGCCGTAAACGCCTGCAACCGCTTCGATATTGCCCTGACCACCCGAGGCCGCGGCACGGGTACGACAGGCGCAACGGTACCGCTTAAAGGCGGGCTGGTCGTATCGCTGGAACGCATGAACAAAATCATCGACTATTCGCCCGACAACCGCTACATCACGGTCGAGCCGGGCATCACGAACCAGCAGGTGCAGGATTTCGTTAAAGCGCAGGGATTTTTCTGGCCGCCCGACCCGACCAGCGCGGCTTTTTGCAGCATCGGCGGCAACCTGGCTTATAACTCGGCGGGCCCCAGGGCGGTAAAATACGGCACGCCCAGGGAAAACACCTTGGGGCTACGCGCGGTCACCGGCGCCGGCAAAGAAATTCGTGTCGGCGTGCATACCAGCAAAGGCGTGGTCGGCTATGACCTGACCCGTTTAATCATCGGTTCGGAAGGCACCTTGGCGATCATTACCGAAGCAACGCTGAAACTGACGCCGCTGGCCGAGGCGACAAAAACGCTCAGGGCGGTTTACCAGACTGTTTTCGATGCCGCGCGGGCCGTTGCGGCTATCATGTCGCAGCCGGTCGTCCCCTGTGCGCTGGAATTTATCGACAGCAATGCTATCGAGATGATCCGGCAATATTCCAGCAGTGACCTGCCCGAACAGGCCGGTGCGCTGTTAATGATCGAAGTGGACGGACAAGAAGAAGGCTTGGACAGCGCTGCGGAAAAAGTCGCCGCCAGCGCCGGAAATGACGGACTGCTGGACATCAGGCTGGCGCAAACGGATGCCGAAGTGAAAGCGCTGTGGCAGACCCGGAAAGCCTTGTCACCGGCCTTGCGTAAAGTGGCGCCGAAAAAAATCAATGAAGACGTCGTTGTCCCGATCACCGAAATACCGGCATTAATCGCAGGACTCGACCAACTATCGACAAAATACCAACTGCCTATCATTAATTTCGGCCATGCCGGCAACGGCAATATCCACGTTAATTTGCTGCTGAATCCTGACGATCCCGAACAAAGCGGCAAAGCCCATCATTGCCTGGATGAAATCTTTTCACTGGTGTTATCGCTGAACGGCACACTCTCCGGCGAACACGGCGTGGGCCTGGAAAAACGGGATTTTGTCGACCGTGAACTGGATGCGAATGCTTTGGAATTGATGCGGGCTATTAAACGCCAGTTTGACCCGAAAGGTATCTTGAATCCGGATAAAATGTTTCCATTGATTTGACTGCCCGCGTCTTTAAATCGCCAATGCACTGATCAGCTCAAGCTGCGGTTCGTTTGTTTCATTTTTCCCTTCCAGGCACATTGATAAGGGAACCATTTCCAGCTCGCCTTTATTAAACGCAGTGACATGGGCCTGCTGTCCCTGACAAAGCGCGTGTACCGCCGCATAACCCATTTTTGACGCAATCAGGCGATCTAAAGCAGTAGGGCTGCCGCCGCGCTGAATATGCCCCAAGACACAGGCATGGACGCAAATATCATATTGATTCATCAGTACATTTTTTATTTGATACGACAGACCGGCTTTTTCCCCTTCAGCGACAATGATAATCGACGAGGTTTTGCCGCGCTCGGCGCCTTTCCTGATATCGTTAACAATTTTCTGATAGTCGACCGCCTGGTTGGATAAAACGACATGCTCGGCGCCGGTACACACACCGACCTGCAAGGCAATGCTGGATGATTTATGCCCCATGACTTCAACCAGGAATGTCCGCGCATGCGCCGATGCGGTATCCCTGATTTTATCCACCGCATCAACCGCCGTCTGCACGGCGGTGTTAAAACCGATAGTATATTCGGTACCGGAAATATCATTATCGATAGTGCCGGGAATGCCGATCACCGGGATGCCGTGCTCCTGGTGCAAATCCATTGCGCCGGCAAAAGAGCCGTTCCCGCCGATGACAACCAAGCCGTCAATATGCTTTCTAAACAGGATATGCGCCGCTTCCTGCCTGATTTCAGCCGTATGAAATTCGGGACAACGCGACGTATCGAGAATGGTTCCGCCGCGCTGGATAATATTACTGACCGATGGCAAGCCGAGTTTTTGGATATCGCCTTCCAGCAGGCCGGAATACCCCCTGTAAATGCCAAATACATCAATACCGAGACCGATAGCGGTCCTGACGACGGAACGCACAGCGGCATTCATGCCCGGACTGTCGCCGCCGCTGCACAGCACGCCTAATGATTTAATTGTTTTAACAGTGGAATCCATAGTGATTATCTCGTTGCTTTTGTCGGGTTCATTGTAGCTGATTTTAAATAATCGTTATATCAAGCTTGGTCACGGGTCCCCAAGCGCTAGCTTCACTACCATTAAGTTAATAAAATAAATATTAAAATTCAAATAGTTAACATAAATTTTAGCAACTTCTCATTAATAACAGGTGAATAAAGATTTTTAAACGCCTGTGGGTAATGAGAAGTTACAAATTTTAAAAGATAAATAGGTTATACAACCTTGTAGGAGCGGGCCATGCCCGCGATGGGCGATGATGTTAGCACTGATCGCGGGCATGGCCCGCTCCTACAACACGCTTTATCTTATTGTAATAATTTAACTATTCCTTAACCGTGGGCAGTGACGCTCTAGTTTGGGAACCCGTTTCGGAAAGCCCTAGCTTCCCGACACTCGCACCGGACAGGAAGCTAAAGCTTCCTAGACCGCATTCCCAATCTGGAGATTGGGAATGAGAACCAGGAGACTGAGTAGTTACGGTGGATCAGGCCATTTTAAGCACCTTGGCGCCGCGAATCTTGCCGGCCTTCAATTCAACCAAGGCCTCGTTGGCCTGCTCCAGCTCAAACACCTGCACTTCAGGCTCAAGATTCATTGCCGCCGCCATGTTCAAAAAATCCCTTACATCGGTCCTGGTAATATTGGCAACACTCTTGATTTCCTTCTCTTGCCAAAGATGCAGCGGATAATCCAAATCCAGCAGGCAGCGCTTGTCGCCTTCCTTGCGTATCGCATTAATCACCAGCCTGCCGCCGGATTCCAGGTTCGCCAATGCGGCAACGACGGGCTCCCATGCCGGCGTCGTATCGATAATGCTATCCAGCTTATGCGGCGCCTGATCGAACGTGTCGCCGGACCAAACCGCGCCCAGCTCCCCGGCAAACACCCTTTCGGCCAGGCTTCTGGCAAAAACATAAATCCCGGTATTCGGGTATTTGTGTTTTACCATCTTTAAAACCAGATGGCCTGAAGCGCCAAAACCGGTCAAGCCCAAACGCTGCCCGTCTCTCAGATTGGCCAGACGTAATGAGCGGTAACCGATTGCACCAGCGCAAAGCAAAGGGGCAGCCTGAACATCAGACATGCTTGCCGGTATCGGATAGGCGAAATCTTCTGCAACGGTCATATACTGCGCATAGCCGCCATCGGCATCACGGCCTGTTGCTTCGAAAGCACGGCACAGATTTTCATTGCCTGCCATGCAAAACCGGCATTCGCCGCAAGCGGAAAATATCCACGCAACGCCTACCCTGTCCCCTATTTTAATGGTGCTTACTTTGCTGCCGATAGCGTCGACCCGACCTACCACCTGGTGTCCAGGAATAACCGGTAGGCGCGCGGGCTGTGTCCGTCCCTCGATTTCATCCAGCTCGGTGTGGCAAACGCCACAGCATGACACTTTCAGCAAAAGTTCATTTTCATGCGGAACGGGAACCGGCAGCTCTCTAAGCACCAAGGGCGCATGATTTTCGTTAAGCTCACAGAGTTTTTCCAATACCATTGCTTTCATCTATCATTATCCTTTAGCCGATTAACACGTCTCCATAGCATAACAACACACCTCCAAGATGAATATTGACTTTTTAATCATCGGCCAGGGACTGGCCGGAAGCTTGCTGGCATGGGAGCTGATAGGCCGGGGATGCAATGTCGCTATTGTCGACAACGGCAACGAAAACGCCTCACAGGTAGCCGCAGGGCTGGTTAATCCCGTTACCGGCATGCGTTTCGTAAAATCAGCCGATACCGACTATTTGCTGCCTGCCGCAAAACAGTGCTACACGCAGTTAGCCGAATTTTTCCGGCAGGATTTTTATCTGGAAAAACCGATGTTGCGACTGTTTCGCAGTGAAGCGGAATACAAAAATGCTCAAAAACGGCTGCTGGAGCCGGCTTACCGCGCTTATTTGGGCAAGCTCCATAATCCTGGGGAAAAAACCGGGCATTTTTGCGCGCCCTTTGGTTTCCTGGAACAACAACAAACCGGCTACTTGTTAACCCGACCGTTATTAAGCTGTTTAAAAGACTTTTTCAGCGCGCGGACATGTTACAGGCAGGCCGATTTTAATGCCGGCGATATCCGGTTTGCGCCCGTCTTGAGCTGGCGGGACCTAAGGCCGACACGGATTATTTTCTGCGAAGGCTACCGCGCCGCGCAAAATCCGTGGTTTTCGTGGCTGCCGTTTCAACTGGCGAAAGGCGAGATTTTAACGCTGGAGCATCAGGCCGACATACCCGATACGATGCTGAATTACGGCAACTGGCTGATTCCGTTAGCTAACCGGCATATACGTATCGGCGCGACTTTCGATCATGATCATCTGGATACCCACATTACCGAACAGGCCAAAACCGCGCTGTTAAATGCGCTGGAGGCGGTTAACGCCGAATTGGCGCAGGCGAACTGCATCAAACATCAAGCCAATATCCGCCCTTGTACGCTGGACAAACAACCGTTTATCGGCATCCACCCCCGCCATAAAGCGCTTGCCGTTTTTAATGGTTTCGGCGCCAAGGGCAGCTTGCAGATACCGTGGTACAGCCGGCAATTCGCAGATGCATTATTGAACGGCGCCCCCATACCCGCTGACATTCAACGCTATTATGCAACGCATTTCGCTGCTTAAGCCGGCGCATGAGCTCATCGGCAATACGCTACGCGTCGGTGATATTGCCGTCGATGCGACCGTCGGCAACGGTCATGATACGGCGTTCCTGGCCGGACAAGTCGGTCCGTCAGGCTGGGTTTACGGCTTTGACAGCCAACAGGACGCGATAGCGGCAACATCGGCGAAACTGGGCATGCAAGCCCGCGTAACATTGATTCATGCCGGCCATGCCGATATGTCGGCAAAAATCCCCGTGCATCTGCACGGCAAGATCCGCGCCTGTATGTTCAATCTCGGCTATTTACCGGGCGGCGATAAACGTATTATCACCACGACCGATTCAACATTGGCGGCGTTAACTGACGCAAGCCGGATTCTGGCAACGGGCGGCGTCATCACCGTTATCGCCTATCCCGGCCATCAAGGCGGCTACAAGGAAACAGAGCAGGTAAAAAACGGGTGCGGACAACTCGATGCCGGGCAATTTAATGTTCAGGCCGTTTACAGCGATGAAAGCAATGCGGAGGCACCGAGATTGTTTGTGATTTGCAAAACCGGCGGGGCGATATAAATAACCGCATCCCGCCCGGCAGCGCTTTTACTGAATATCGACTGCAAAAGGAGACGGCGTTCCCGGTGGAACCAAGGGATCGTTGCCCCACTCAGGATAATCGTCCGTCAGGGTTTTCATAAACGCGACGATGGCCTTCTCTTCAGCGGCCGTCAAGCCCAAATTGCCCAGCTCGTCATGATTAACATTCCTCGCGACTTCAGGGGCCGGCCAGCCGGAAATTCCGAAGCCCGGACTCAAGTTATCGGGCACAAAGCCTAAAGTATCGCGGGTATTGTAAAAGTGCGTAATGTGTTCCAGCGTCGCAAAAACGCCGTTATGACCGTAGGGCGGCGTGATCGCGATGTTTCTCAGCGACATGACCTTGTGCTTGCCCAATTCATCCCCATTGAGGTCAAGCGCTCTGATGTCGGGCCGCCCGCCAAGACCGGGGTCAGGTTCGGGATTACCGGGGATTTTCAGATTACGCGGTGAGCCGATATTATCGTAGGTAAAATCTGTAAATAACGGCGGTACTGTTTTTCCATTTTCGTCCGTGCTGCTTTGGCTGGGGTGGCAAGCAGCACAATTGCCTTTGTTTTCATCATTAAAGAGCGCCATGCCTCGCTCTTCAATCGGCGTAAATTTCGTCATGCCGGCCATAACGTAATCAAATTTCGAGTTGAATTTATTGAAAACGGCACTTTTTTCAAATTCAGCGATTGCCTGCGCGATGTGCCGATAAATATCGCTTACCGCTTCGGGAGCTTGTTGCCGGAAAAGAGCGTCTTTGATATGCGGTACCGTATTCAAATCAAGCCGGTAAATGTCCGAAAACATTTTGACATATTTTTCATTTTCCTTTACCCGGCTAACTACCGCCCATTCGTTAGGCATCGCCATTTCGACGGGATTCAAGAGAGGTTTTTTAGCCTGCTCGGCTAAATCGACGGCGCGTCCGTTCCAGAACTGCCCGCCTACATAAAGCCCTTCTGCATCATCCCAGTGGAATGGCGGGCTAAATGCAGCGTAACCCGCGCTAGGCGCATTTAATGTTCCGGTTGCATACGGAATCGAACCCAAAGAGACAGACCTACCTTTTTTGCTGTTTTGCGGGTCGACAAAAGCGGGCGATAATCGATTTGCAGTACGTTCCTGCGCTATTCCTTTCAGCGCATGACAGGTTTCACAAGCCTGGTTTCTGTTAGTTGACAGGTTTTTATCCTTATATAAAAGCCTGCCCAATTGCTGCTCCGGGTTAAGCGTTTTTTGGGCATGGGCGGTAAAACTGAGACACAGCAGAACGATGAAAAGGGCCGGCTTTTGGGGCATGGCGAATATCCTCTAAAATTTTATTAATGAAAAACAGATAGATATATTTTTAATGAGAATAATTATTATTTAATAATTAAGCTATGTCAATCTAAATCTGCTATTCGCTGCCTATTCAAATTCCAACAAGCATCGGACAATCTGCTATCATTGCGCTCCCTTTTTCTACAGTCTATAGAAGGACACCTCATGTCAGAATTTAATAACGTATCCGTCGTCAAAAAAGCCAATGTCTATTTCGGCGGCAATGTCAGCAGCCGCACCCTTCGTTTCGCCGACGGCTCGTTAAAAACCCTGGGCTTTATGTTGCCGGGCGAATATACCTTCAACACTGTGGACAAAGAGCTGATGGAAATTATCGACGGCGATCTTGAGGTTTTATTGCCCGGCAGCGAACAATGGCAAGCTATTAAAGGCGGCGAATCGTTTGATGTCCCCGCTAACGCCCAATTTACGGTAAAAATCAACACCGTTACCGATTACTGCTGCTCGTTCATTAAATAAGCGATGGAAAAAGTCGCAATCTTTGCCGATGTACAGAATATTTATTACACCACCCGGCACAGTTTTCAGCGGCAGTTTAACTACAGCGCCTTCTGGTCGGCCGCAACGGCTAACAGGGAAGTCGTCGCTGCATTTGCCTATGCGATCGATAAAGGCGACAGCAAACAAAAAAAATTTCAACAGGTGCTCAGAACCATCGGTTTTGATGTTAAGCTGAAACCGTTCATCCAGCGTAGCGATGGTTCGGCAAAAGGCGACTGGGATGTCGGCATTACGCTGGATGTGATCGACTACGCGCCCAAGGCGGATGTCATCGTTCTGCTGTCGGGAGACGGCGATTTCGATGTGCTGCTGGCTAAAATCCGCCAGGCTTACGCCGTAACAACGGAAGTGTATGGCGTACCCGCATTGACGGCACCGTCACTGATCCATGCCAGCGATCGTTTTATCGCGATTGACGATAAGCTGCTGTTGTAAAACGCATTGCATTAAATCTGATAAAATGCCCGATGACTACCAACGGGCTTTCCTGCTTCTTCGCCAGCGCGGGAACCAAAGAGTCTCTCTCGCACTCTCTAATCGTTTTTTAAATTTACCTTGGCGTAAAAGACCTGTTTCTACGCCGCAAAACTAATGGAACATTACCTTGATTTCTACAGCTAATACCACGATGCAGTTTGGGGCCAAGCCCCTGTTTGAAAATATCTCCGTCAAATTCGGCGACGGCAACCGTTACGGACTGATCGGCGCGAACGGCTGCGGCAAATCGACCTTAATGAAAATATTGAGCGGCGAGCTGGAGCCTTCGGCCGGCAATGTCAGCGTCAGCCCCAATGAACGCCTGGGTACGCTGCGCCAGGATCAGTTTGCTTTTGAAGAATTCAGCGTTATCGATACCGTCATCATGGGCCATAAAGAACTCTGGGCCGTCAAACAGGAGCGTGACCGCATTTACTCGCTGCCGGATATGTCCGAAGATGAAGGCATGCAGGTTGCCGAACTGGAAGTCGAGTTCGCCGAACTGGACGGCTATACCGCCGAATCACGCGCCGGTGAAATATTATTGGGCCTGGATATTCCGCTGGAACAGCATGACGGCCTGATGAGCGCCGTGGCACCGGGCTGGAAACTGCGCGTCTTGCTGGCGCAGGTGTTGTTTGCCAATCCCGACATCATGCTGCTCGATGAGCCGACCAACAACCTTGACATCAACACGATACGCTGGCTGGAAGACATACTCAACGAACGCAACTGCACGATGATCATCATCTCGCATGACCGGCACTTCTTAAACAGCGTTTGTACGCACATGGCCGACCTGGATTACGGCGAATTGCGCGTTTATCCGGGCAATTATGACGATTACATGATTGCCGTGACGGAAGTGCGTGAACGCCTGCTGTCTGGAAACGCGAAGAAAAAAGCCCAGATTGCCGAACTGCAAACCTTCGTCAGCCGCTTTTCCGCCAATGCCTCCAAAGCCAAACAGGCAACATCGCGCGCGCGGCAACTGGAAAAAATCAAGCTGGATGAAGTCAAGCCGTCGAGCCGCGTCAATCCGTTTATCCGCTTCGACCAGACGAAAAAACTGCACCGTCTGGCGTTGGAAGTCGAAGGTTTAAGCAAAGGCTATACTGAAAAACCCTTATTCGAGAACCTGAACCTGATGATTGCCGTCGGTGAACGTGTCGCGGTGATAGGTCCCAACGGCATAGGCAAATCGACTTTACTGAAGACGCTGATCAGCGATTTAACACCCGATACCGGTACCGTCAAATGGTCGGAAAATGCCGAAGTCGGCTATTTCCCACAAGACAACGCTGAAGACTTTGCCGAAGACCTGACACTGATTAACTGGATGGGGCAATGGCGTAAGGAAACGGATGACGATCAAACCATACGCGGCACATTGGGGCGCTTGCTGTTTTCGCAGGATGAAATCAACAAACCCGTCAAAGTGCTGTCCGGCGGGGAAAAAGGACGGATGCTGTTCGGCAAATTGATTCTGCAAAAAAACAACATCCTGGTTATGGATGAACCGACCAACCATCTCGATATGGAATCGATAGAATCGCTGAATTCCGCACTGGAAAATTATCCGGGTACATTGATCTTTGTCAGTCATGACCGCGAATTCGTCTCATCACTGGCGACGCGGATTATTGAGTTAACGCCTAACGGCATTATTGATTTTACCGGGAATTATGAAGACTACCTGAACAGTCAGTCTTGATATAAGCGCGTTATACCGGATACAAACCGGTATAACGCCTATAGCCGTAGATACAGGTGCCTGCGCATGAGGTGCGCACGGCGCACGAGAAAGGTCAAAACTTACTTGGATGAGTCCGCTTTTTTAAACAAGCTCTTAACAACCGGCCAAGCGCGAGTCAACCACAGCTCGGTTACAAAAGCGGCGGCCGGTTTAACCTGGGCTGCAAGTGCTTTAATAGCCAGCAATAACCTGTCTACCGCCGATGCCTCCGGACTGTCGCGCCATTGCACGTAACGCGCCCCGATGCCATCGACAAAAACAGGTTTAAACAACCACATTTCCAGAATGGACGTTACCCACATAAACATAAAGGAAACGCCCATGCCCATACCGGCAAAAATAACCAACCATGCAAACATCGGGTGGATTTTGGTCAGCCACCACGACAGGATGTCGGCAATAAGAAACCCGTAAGGCATACCGATAGCGATGCACTTATACTGATTTGTCGGCGTTTCGGCAAAACTGAAAATCAGGCCGACAAACATGAAGATAAAACTGATGCCAAATAAATGAATATGCGAAACGCGTGTTAACGATGCAAAAGTAGCGCCTTCATCCTGGGCTGTTAATGCTTTCAACGGCTCAAATTTCTTGAAGTTGGGAATGCCGGAAGCGCTTTCGTTATGGCACATCACACATCGCGCCTCGATAATTTTGTCTATGCCGTTATCTTTATAATCATCGATATCCGCACCATCCCTGACCCATTTGATGATGTCAAAACGTTCCTGCGCAGATGCATTGTCTTTCATCGAGCCATTGAGCTTTGTTTCCAGCACCGTACCGGAACGGTTGCCGTAATAGCTGTAAACGATGTCCTCAACAGACAAGCCGAATTTACCGTCCGCCATGCCATGCGTAAACAATATTTGCAGGAGTGCAAAAAAATAACCTATCCCTACCGTGCAGAGATAACCGGTAAATAATACTTTGATAGGCGTGTCGTGG
>Ga0163199_1002698_pt1 | contig 10837 bp, 8 predicted proteins | sample PL_2010_150m_FD_113537 | JGI IMG/M metagenome (GOLD analysis project Ga0163199, IMG submission 113537) | Freshwater microbial communities from Powell Lake, British Columbia, Canada to study Microbial Dark Matter (Phase II) - PL_2010_150m | ecosystem: Environmental > Aquatic > Freshwater > Lake ...
GGACAAGACATCGGCGAAGCTGGATCCGATGGCCGCGGCAAGTTTGGCCGAATCGAGCGCCAGCGTGCCGTCTTTCTGAAAACTGATACCGAGCTGCGACAGCGTGGTGTAGCTGCCGCCCGATTGCGTACCGCCGAGGATGGCGCGCACCTGGCGCTGCAGGCCGAGCACCGCCCAATCGCCTTGCAGCACGGCGCCCTTGGCCGTGACGCCCGCGATGGTCTTGTTTGCGTTGTTGTAAGACTGCACCACGGCGTTGAGCGCCGCCGTGAGGCCGCCGGCGTCGCGCTGCACCGTGACCGTCGCCGTCGCGGGTATGGTCCCGGAGTTCGCCGCGACGAGCGTGACCGTTACACCTAGCACGGTCGCCGTGACGGCGCCGGTGCTCGAGGTCGAGGCGCCTTTCAGCAGATTCAGCGTTACGCCCTGAATGGCATTGGTGATGTCGTTTCCGCGTGAGGTGATACTTACGCCGTCGACCGTGAACCGCGCGTCCTGCGCCGCCAGGGTCTGCGTTAGCTGCTGCGTCGCGCTGGCCGGGTCGTAGCGCAGCAGCGAGGCGATCGCGGCATCGCCGCTCACCGTCAGTTTCAGGCTGCCGGTCACACCGGTTTCCTTCGCCGTCAGTTCCAGGCGATAGGGCGACGCGCTGCCGTCGTTGACGATGGTGGCGCTAAATCCGGTGTCCGCGGCGTTGATCGCGTCGCGGATGCCGGCGAGCGTGTTGTTGCTGCTGTCGATGCTTACGGAGATCGCGCTGCGTTGCGGGTCGGCGGTGAAGCTCGCGCCCGAGTAAATGCCGTTCGCGAGCGTGCCGCCGCTGATCGTTCCCGCCTGGAATGTCAATGTGGTACTCGCTCCGCTGCCAATCGCGGCCGTGGAGCTGGCCGTTCCCGCCGCGACGAGCTTTTGCTGCTGGGCCAGGCTGCTGACGGACAGCGCGTAGCTGCCGGCAACCGCGCCGGTGCCGGCGGCGGCAGTCAATACCGTGCTGTCGCTGACCGTCGTGGAAAACGCGTCCGTGCTGATGGAGAACAGTGACTGCGCCGCGTTTTGCAGCGCGGACATCGCGCCGCTGACGGCGCCCAGACTGGTGAGCTTTGCGTTGAATGCCGATTCCTGGGAGGCGAGCAGGGTCAGAGGCCGCTGTTCCACCGCCATCAACTGGTTCACCAGCGATTTGACGTCGAGGCCGGAACCAACTCCTGGGGCGTTCAAGGTTCCGATGTTGCCGCTAACGCCGGACAAAGTCACTGCCATGTGCGCGCCTTTCCTGTGGAAAACAGCTATAGCTTAATATCGGCGCCGCCAGGACAATCCTTGAAGTACAACGGCAAAACACCCGCTATCAGGCTTTTTGCGCGAACAGCAATCCGATCATTTGGTCGAGCGCATGCGAGATGGCCAGCGTTTCTTCCGTGGGCATCTGGCGGATCACCTTGTGGGTTGTGGATTCGACGATACGCACGATGACGCGGTTCGATGCGGTCTCGACGGTGAATTCGACGTTTGCGGCGGAAGATTTGAGGAATTCATTGATGCGTGCCGCCGCCTGCATCGCCATCTCGGCGTTCGCGAGTGGCTGTAGTTGCGCGGCAGGGTGCACGGACAGGATCGCGCCCGGCGCAGAGCGAGGGTCCAGCCAGGGCAATGCCGGCGTTGCATTGGCGCCGGCCGCCGAAACGCCGACCGAATCGAGTTTCATGTTCTGCGCCCCTTCGATGTGAACGAATTCCCCGGCCGGCGATTGGCCGGCCGGGGCTTACTTCATGCTGCTTACTTGAGCAGGGACAGCACGCTGTTCGGCAGCGAGTTGGCCTGCGCCAGGATTGCCGTGCCCGCTTGCTGCATGATCTGGCCGCGGGTCATCGCAGCGGTCTCTGCCGCGAAGTCCGCATCCTGGATCCGGCTGCGCGAAGCAGTCAGGTTTTCCGCGGTTGTTGCCAGATTGGAAACCGCCGACATGAAGCGGTTCTGTACCGCGCCGAGCGATGCGCGCGCGCTGTTCACTGCGGAGAGCGCGGCGTCCATCGAGGTAATCGCGGTATCGGCGCCGCCGGTGGTCGAGATGTCCAGCGCGGCAAAGCCGGTTGAGGCCGCGGCATTGGTGGTTGCGGCGGTCAAGCCGGTTATGGCCAGCGTGGAGGTCGCCCCCGCGTGTGCGACGACGATGTTCGGGGTGGCCGGGACGGAGCCTGAATTGGTCAGGACGACCTGCGTCGGCGAGGCCGAGAGCACTGTCGCGTATACGCCCGTCGCCGAGGCAACCGAGTTCACCGCCGCGGCGACACTCGCTGCACGATTGGCGGCGTTGGTGTCGGCGGCGATGCCACCGACCGAAACGCCGTTGATCGTCAGGTCACCGGCCGTGACCGCAGTGAACGCAGTCGCTGCGGCACCCGTCACCTGGGCGCTCGAATACGCGCCGAGGTTTGCCGATTGGGCGTTGGCGATGCCTGCTACGGTGATGGTTTCTCCGACATTCGCACCGACCTGGAACGCTTGGTTGGTAAAGGTGCCGTCGAGCAGTTTGACGCCGTTGAAAGAGGCTGTGGTCGACACACGATCGATTTCTGCCTTCAGGCTCTGCGCTTCTGTATTCATCGCGGCGCGATCGCTGGCGCTGTTGGTGGCGTTGCGCGCCTGCACTGCCAGTTCGCGAATACGCTGCAGGTTGTTGCCGATTTCGTTCAACGAACCTTCCGCCGTCTGCGCGAGCGAAATGCCGTCGTTGGCGTTGCGTGATGCCTGATTCAGACCACGGATCTGCGACGTCATTCTGTCGGAAATGGCCATGCCGGCCGCGTCATCCTTGGCGCTGTTGATGCGCAGGCCAGAGGACAGGCGCTGCAGCGACGTGGCTAAAGCGGACTGGGAAGTGGTGAGATTGCGTTGCGCATTCAGTGCAGCGATGTTGGTGTTGATTACTTGTGCCATGATTAATCTCCTTACATTCATTCAGAAATCCGGCGGTTGCGCCGGGCACTTTGGTTTGCTTCGTTGTCGAAGCATTGAAACCGCCGTTGCCTGGGTTATCGGTTGCTTCCGGGCAAAGGTTTAGGAGATTCTGAATCTGTCGTCGCAGGCGAACGCGTGCCGCGCCCCGGGATCGGGACGGCGCCCGCGGGCGGGAAGCCCGGCTTACGGCATGATTTCAAAAAGAAATTCTAGGATGCGACGATGACGCGATTCTTGCCCACGCGCTTGGCTTCATACAGCGCCTGATCGGCGCGATTGACCAGGGCAGCGGTGGATTCGTCCGCAGCGTGCACAGCGACGCCGGCGCTGAACGTCACCATCAGTTTCTGCTTGCCCCAGGTAATCGGCTTGCCCGCGAGCTCGCGCTGCAGCCGGCCGGTCACCGCGACTGCTTCGTCCAGGCTCGAATCGGGCAGCAGCAGCAGAAATTCCTCGCCGCCGTAGCGTCCGATCAGATCGTTGGTACGTATGGTTTCCTTGATGATGGCCACGAGGTGCACCAGCACGATGTCGCCCACCTGATGGCCGAAGCTGTCGTTGATCTTCTTGAAGTTGTCGATGTCGACTAGGACGACACACAATGTCGCGCCCGCGCGCACTGCGCGCGCGACTTCGCGCGCCAGCGTGTCGTCTATCCCGCGCCGGTTTAGCGCGCCGGTGAGCTGGTCTTCGCGCACCAGCTTGTTGACGAGCTGGAGTTCGCTCTTGAGGTGTTCGATACGCTGCTCCGCGAGGACGACTTGCTGGCGCACGATCGCCATTTCGTTTGCGGTGTGCAGGGCGCGGGTTTCGCTCAGTGCCTCGTCCAGTAAGCCGATGATTTCGCGCACGTCCTTCGTCTCGCGGATTTTCTGCGCGTAATTTTCTATGCGTTCGTAGTAGTTGGTGGGCGCCGCTGTCAGCTGCCGCCCTGCGGGCATGCGGGCGGCCCTTCTCTGGCCTCCAGCCGGTGGGGGCGGTGCAAGCTGCAGTGCGCCCCGATTCATGTCGCTCGCCATGTTTCGCTTTCCTTCGCGTAGTCCGGGAGCATCCCGGATTCCAATAAACAACGCTAGGCTAGCGCGACGCCGGGGACGACGAGAGCGGAAACAAAGGGGTAAATCCGCCGCAATTCACCGTTTTGCACGGCGGAGGCCGATCCTGGAAAGGCGCTGCGCGTCAGGCAGCGCAGACGCGGTTCTTGCCGCTGCGTTTGGCCTGGTATAGCGCCTTGTCGGCGCGTCCCACGAGGTCGACGCGATTCTCGGCTTGCCGTCGAAGTGCCACGCCCGCGCTGAACGTGATGAGCACGCGTTCGTTGTCGTGCAGGAAGAAGGCCTTGGTCAGGTTGCGCTGCAGCCTGACCATGACCGCGATCGCCTCGTCCTGCTGCGTTTCCGGCAGCAGCAGCATGAACTCCTCGCCGCCGTAGCGCGCGAGCACATCGCTAGGGCGCATGGTGCGTTCGATCACGCGCACCAGGTGCTGCAGCGCGTCGTCGCCGGCCTGGTGGCCGTAGGTGTCGTTTAGCCGCTTGAAATTGTCGATATCGAGCAAACCCACGCACAGGGGTGCGCCGGTACGCTCGGCGCGCGCGGCTTCGCGCTCGTACGCGTCGTCCAGGCCGCGACGGTTGAGCACGCCGGTGAGCTGATCTTCCTGCACCAGGCCACTGACCTTGTCCAGTTCGGTCTCCAGCTCCCGCACCTTGCCTTCCGCCACTTCGACCTGGCGCCGCGCGGCAAGCAACTCGTCGCGCGTGCGCGCGGCAACCAGTTGCGCCGAGCGCGTGTCCTCGAGCAGCTCCGCGAGCACTGCATTGAGCTGTTTGATATCGTCGGTCTGGCGTAGTTTTCGGGCATGCGACTCCAGGCGGCTGTGGTAGTCGCCCGTGCTGTCCGACAGATTGCCCATGCGCTCGATGAAACTGGTGACCAGCTGCTTCAGCGCGGCTTTGGCCTCCTGCAGGCTGGAACGCAGGGTGCCTTGCTTGACGATCACGTCCTTGAGCCGGGTCTCGGCGTCGGAAATGGCAGTGAGGTCGAGCGGGCCGGTTACAATTTGTTGCAGCACCGCGACCTGGCCGTGCAACCACTGATCCTCGCCAAGCAGTTCCTGGGTGTTGTCGATCAGAAGCCGCAGCAGCCGCAGCAAACCCTGGTGCAGTTCAGCGTTTTCGCCTCCGCGCAGTTCGAGTTTGAACCAGAACTGCCTCAGGTCGGTTGCCAGCTGCGCCAGTGCATCCGTCGCGACCGCGGCACGCGTCGCTTTGGCCAGGCTGCCGGCGACATCGGCCAGATCGGGTGCGTGTCGAAGTTGCGATACGACTGCGAATTCGAGGGTTTGGGCCAGCAGATCGCGCAGCTGGGCCGGTGCGTCTTTGGTGTCGGCCGGTATCGCGGACAAAGCCGCGGGGGCGGCTCGCGCGGCGCCGTCGTCGCCGCTAGTTTGCGCGGATGCGATTTCGGCAACGACCAGTTCCCCGTCTTGGTCCGGCGCCGTGTGCGACCAGGATTTCACCAGATTCTGCAGTCTCTCGGCCAGGCTGGCGCCGTCGGAAGCGGGAACGCCGAGTACTCGTTCCAGGCTGTCGCGTTTCCTCGCGGTGGTGAGTCCGCGGTGGCGGGTTTCCAACTGTTTCAACAGTTCGAGAATCAGCCTGGCCCAGTCGGAGGCGGCCGGGCTCTTGCCTGCCCCGGCGCCGAGCTGATCCAGCAGTGCGATCCGATATCGACACCAGTTTCTTTCGAGCGCGGCCTTATCGAGCGCGCCGGCAACGCGGACGCCGCCCGTTTGCGTTCGCAGATCGGCGGCAAGCTGGTGCAGCATGCGCTCGGCTTCGGGCATTGGGTCTCCGATGGGCTGGCCGGCGATCTCCTGATAATGCAGGCGGTAATTGTCGGGCGTGGGCGAGACGCGGCGCGTCGCGAGCAGGCGCAGGGTTTCCCTGGCGATACTGGATGAGTTGGCGGTTTCGCTCATGTCGGGTGGGGCCAGGTTCCTGCGCAGGGTAGTCGCTCGATGCACTATATCGGCGGCCGGCAGGAAAACTTTAGGTGATTTCAGGACGGCGTGGTTCGGCAGCCTAAGGCCGGGGTACCCGTTGCTCCGCACGGAGCCGAAGCGGATTTCTCGTTTCGGCCTGGACCGTGGATCGCAGAATCTGCCGACGCATTTGAAGGAGGGCGCGAGCGTTGCGAAGCCGGCGGGCGCGTCAATCCACCAATTGATTTTTCATCGCGTAGTGAATCAGCTCCGCGTTGTTCCTGAGCTGCATTTTCTGCAGCAGGCGCGCGCGATAGACGCTTACGGTCTTGACGCTGAGATGCATTGCGCCCGCGATCTCGGTGAGGGTCTTGCCGGAGGCGATGAGCCGCATGGTTTCGTATTCGCGGTTGGACAGCGTCGCATGCGCAGGGCCATCCGCACCATCCGCGATGGTTCCTGCCAGCGCTTCGGCCACGGCGGGGCTGATATAACGGCGGCCGCAGGCCACCTGGCGGATGGCGGTGACGAGGAGCGCCGGGGCGCTTTGCTTGTTGAGATAGCCGGAGGCGCCGGCTTTGATGGCGCGCAGCGCATAGGCGTCCTCCGGGTGCATGCTGAGCATGAGCACGGCCAATTTCGGTTTTTCCTTTTTCAGCTGCTTCAGCGTATCCAGGCCGTTCCGGTCAGGCATGGTGATATCGAGCAAAACCACGTCGAGTGGATGCTCGCGCGCGAGTCTGATCGTCTGCGCGCCGCTTTCGGCTTCGGCGCAGACCTGCATGTCGTCGACCTCGGAAATGATCTGGGCGAGGCCGCGGCGCAGGATGGCGTGGTCGTCGGCGATGAGTACTCGAATCATGTTCGTCCAGCGCTTGCGTCAGGCGCGCGCGCGCGCACCTGTATTGTGCCTTGCGTCGACGCGATGCGCGGCGTTGCCGCCATCGGTTCGGGCGCGGTCGCGTCGCCCGCTCCGGCATCGATCGACCGCGGCAGGCGCACCGATGCCGCGGTGCCGTTGTGGGTCCTGCGCACGCTGGCTTCGCCGCCGAGACTGCGGGCGCGTTCCAGCATGCCGAGGATGCCGAACGCCTGGGGTTTCGCCAGGTCCGCGCCGACGATGCCGGAACCGTTGTCGTGCACGCGCAGCGTCACCATGTCTGCGTCTGTATCGAGCTCGACTTCGACCCGCGTTGCGCCGGCGTGCTTGGCGATGTTGGTCAGTGCTTCCTGGAAAATTCGGAACAATGCGATCGAAATCATGTTGTCCAGGGCGATTTCCTTGTACGCGCATGTCACCTGGCAACTGATATCCATGCGCTTCTCGAACTCCGCGGCCTGCCATTCGATCGCGGCGACGATGCCCAGATCCAGGATGCCCGGGCGCAGCTCGGTGGATATGCGGCGCGTTGCCTCCATCGCGGTGTCGACCAGCGCTTCGGTCGAACGCAGGCGTTGCAGCGCCTCCCCCGCCTCCGGCCCCAGTTCCTTGCCCAGCCGCATCAGCATGATTTTGATCGCGGTCAGCGTGCCGCCCAGATCGTCGTGGATCTCGCGTGCGATGCGACTGCGTTCCTGCTCCTTGACCGATTCGACATGCGCTGATAAGCGAGCCAGATTCTCGCGCGAGTGCCGGATCTCGAGGTCGGCGATCTTGTTTTGTGTAATGTTGGAAATAATTCCCTCCCAGCACTGACCGGAGTCGTCGGGCAGGCGCGATCGCGATCGCAGATCCACCCACTTGATCTCGTCGCCTCCGGCGACGCGGATGCGACCCTCCCAGTACCAGATGCCGCGCCGCTGCAACGCGGTCTGCATCGATTCCATGAACGACGGCAGGTCCTCGGGCAGGACGCTGCTGAAAAAGAGCCGTGGTTCATCCCGCAGCCGGTCCGCCGGCACGCCGAACAGCGCATGGCAGCCATCGCTCACAAACGTGAAACCGGGCACGCCGTCGTCTCCAAACTGCAGCTGGAATACCATGCCGGGCATGTTGGATACGATGGCCTTGAAGCGCGCTTCGCTCTCGCGCAAGGCGAGCTGCACCTGTCGCGATTCCCGCCGGCTCTGCGCGTCGCGCAGGCTGCGTTCCAGCGCCGGGACCAGTCGCGCCAGCCGGTCTTTCATTACGAAGTCGTCGGCTCCGGACTTTAGCAGCGCCACCGCCTCTTCCTCGCCGATGCCGCCGGAGACGACGATGAACGGAATGTAGGTTGGGTGCGCGCGCAGCAGCTGCAGCGCCTCGGCGCCGCTGAACCCGGGCAGGTTGTAATCCGAGATCACCAGATCCCAGGGGCCGCGCGCGAGCGCGTCGGTCAATCCATAAGCGGAATCCACCCGATGAAGGGTCGGCGCAAGCCCTGCCTGGTGCAGGGTTTGGCGCAGGAGTTCGGCATCGTCGGGCGAGTCTTCGACCAGCAGGATGCTCAGCTCATTTTTCAAGGGCGGTCCCGGTCGGCGTGTGTCAAGGCGTCTCCGATTTCAATGCATATGCGGCCGTGGCGTCATTATATAGCGGCGCGGGCGCGCGCTGGCCATCGATGGAATTCATAGCACGCCCGCGGCGGCATGCGGCGGCTTTGTCCGGAACATGCGTTGACGCACACCCGCCGCGCTTGGACTGACGCGCGAAACGCGCGCCGGCGCCGGGCGGTCGCGCAAACTGATCGCATTTTCCGCCTCTTCTCCGCGCATCGGGCGCGCGCTGGCCTGATAACGTGATCGGACGCGAATCGCATGGCGCGTGGCCGCGGCTAAAGGCGCGCGATATCACTCAATAGTATGGAGAACAGGACAAGTGCAATCGAACGGCGCCCGCGACCGGGCGCTCATTATCGGAACGGGGTGGACGTTGGCGACGGCGGTCGCGCTCGTCTCCTTCAAGTCTGCGCCTTCCGAGCCGATATACCTATGGTATCTGGGACTTGTCGCGCTGGGTTGGGCGGGCGCTGTGCTCTACGCCGTCACCGCCGAACGGCACCTTGCAACTGCATCCCTTGCCGCGGTCGGCCGGGAAACCGGGGCACTGGTCGGCGATCTGGCGCAGTCGATGGATGCGGAGATGCGGCGGGCGAGCGTCGAGCTGGCGCGGGTGGACGAATTGCTGGCACACGCGGTCGAGCAACTGCTGGGTGCCTTCAACGGCATGAGCGACATTTTGATCCGCCAACGGAGCGGGCTTGGGTCGGCGGCGGACGCAGCGCGAGGATCGCCGGCTGCGGAACAGCTGCGGGAGGAAGCCGCGCGGGTGGCGCGCGATATGAACGGCGCCGTAATGGCATTGCAGTTCCGCGACGTGGTCGGGCAGAAGCTGGGTCATGTGCGGCGCGAACTCGAAGCGCTGGAACGGGTGATGCAGCGGGTCCGCGCAATTTCCGCGGCACAAGGCCGCGCTCGCGCGCCGCGGTCGGCGGATTTTGCAACGCGGGTGCAGGGTTTGCTGCGCGAACTGGAGCAAGTGCGTGCTGCCAGCCCGGCGCAACAGCAGTTGATGCACGCCGGGGAAGTCGACCTGTTCTGACGTGTGACCAGACCTGACGAAAGGGAAGCAGAGTGGGAAAAAGCATACTTGCAGTCGATGATTCGGCCTCCATCCGGAGCATGGTGTCTTTTACGCTGAAAAGTGCCGGCTATGAAGTCGTCGAGGCGGTTGATGGCGTGGACGCGCTGACCAAAGCCAAGACCAGGACCATGAACCTGGTGCTGACCGATCAGAACATGCCGCGCATGGACGGGCTCACGCTGGTGCGCTCTCTGCGCCAGCTTCCCGACTACCGCACAGCGCCGATCCTGATACTGACTACCGAGTCCGGAGCAGAAATGAAAAGCCAGGGCAAGGCCGCCGGCGCCACGGGTTGGCTGGTCAAGCCATTCGATCCGCAGCGGCTGATCGAAGTGGTGCGCAAGGTGCTGGGCTGAGAGCCGCACGAGCAGCCCCGGGGCGACCGAAGCAAGCCGATATCCCGAATGATCGAGGACCCGCAATGACCATCGACATGAGCCAGTTCTACCAGGTGTTTTTCGAAGAATCCGCCGAACTCCTGGAGGAAATGGAGCGGCTGCTGCTCGAGCTCGACGTGGCCGAGCCTGGCAAGGACGCGCTGAACGCCATCTTTCGCACCGCGCACTCGATCAAGGGCGGCAGCGCCACATTCGGCTTCAACGAAATCACCGAAACCACGCATATCCTCGAGTCGCTACTGGACAAGCTGCGGAACGACGAGCTGCGCTTGCGCATCGAGATGGTGGACGTGTTTCTCAAAGCGGTGGATGTGATCAAAATGCAGCTCGCCGGGAGGCAATTCGACAGCGAAGTCGACGCGCCGGCGGTGACGGAAATCTGCCGTCAGCTGAACGAGTTTTCCCAAGCAGGACTAAACGGAGTTCCGGTCGGCTCGGACACCGCGCAAGCTGCGCCGGTGATGCGGCCGGCCGCGGCCGGCGCAGCGCCTGTCGATCCGAGCCCCGAAACCCTCTATTCGATTCTGACAGGCGCTGACGTTGCCGCGGCGCCCGCGCCGGACGGTGCGGCGCCGGCCGCGGCCGCAGCGGATGCATCCGCTGCTGACGGCTATGGATTCTTTACCGAGGTGGCGACGCCGGCGCCAAATCCGGGCAGAAGGCTCAATGACCTGGCAGGCGATGCGCAGCCGGGTCGCGGGCGCCGGGCCGCCGACCGTGTCGATACCGAAGCCACGTCGATCCGCGTCGGCGTCGAAAAAGTGGATCAACTGATCAACCTGGTGGGCGAACTGGTGATTACCCAGGCGATGCTGGCGCAGACCGCGTCGCGCGTGGATACGGCGCTGTATGAGGCGCTGCGCACCGGCCTCGGGCAGCTCGAGCACAACACCCGCGACCTGCAGGAATCGGTCATGTCGATCCGCATGATGCC
>Ga0163199_1002699_pt1 | contig 10837 bp, 10 predicted proteins | sample PL_2010_150m_FD_113537 | JGI IMG/M metagenome (GOLD analysis project Ga0163199, IMG submission 113537) | Freshwater microbial communities from Powell Lake, British Columbia, Canada to study Microbial Dark Matter (Phase II) - PL_2010_150m | ecosystem: Environmental > Aquatic > Freshwater > Lake ...
GGAAAGGTGCATGGAGAGTCTCCACCGAGAACGGTCGTTGAGTTGGAAATGGGCATCAGGATTCGGCCATGGAGACCCGGTTTCGCCCATTCTGTTTGGATTGGTAGAGGGCCTGGTCGGCGAATTTGAGCAGCATATCTGCCCGCTCGCAGGGGGCGTGGAGTAGCGAGGCGACGCCAAGGCTGATGGTCACTTTTAGGCCATCAATCACCGTATTTTCAACTTCACGCCGCAACTTCTCCGCGGCTTCCAATCCACCGGATAGGCCGGTGTTGGGCAGGATGATGCAAAATTCCTCCCCACCAAAGCGACAGGGTAAATCGGTGGCTCGAAAGACCCTTTTCACCGCCTGACCTAGGGCGATCAGCACCCGATCTCCCTGGTCGTGGCCATGTTCATCGTTAAAACGCTTGAAATGGTCTACGTCAAACATGATCACGGCCAGGTCCGCGGCGTGGCGTTTGGCCATTTGAAACTCGCGCTTTAGCACCTCATCCATGCGCCGTCGGTTGAGCAACTGGGTAAGTTCATCCACGTAAGAGAGGGTGCGCAGATGCGCCTCCAGCCTTTTCTCCTGGGTGACATCCCGGATTAGGGCGGCAGAACCGATCTCGTCTCCGTCCGGGGAGAAGATACGGGTGGCGAACAGGCTGAGATGCCGTTGCTGATGCACCAAGAAGGTCGCTTCCGCAGGAGGGTTGCTGTCCAGGAGGGAGGTCATGATACCGGGGTCGCCAAACAGGCCCACAAAGCCATCCTGGACAATGGCGCTGAGACCCTTCCCCAAAAGCCTCTCCGCCGATGGGTTAACAAGAACCACGCTGCGGTGGCGATCAGTGACCACGATCCCCTCTTGGGCGCTGAGGATGATCGTGGTCAGCTTGTCCTGCTCGTGTTGCAGGCCGGTATAGGTGTGGAGCAGTTTGCCGCCCATGGTATTAAAGCATTCGGCCATGGTGCCGATCTCGTCCCGACCGGTCACGGGCACCGTCTGGGTCAGATCGCCATCGGTGATCAGACGCATGGCCTGGGTCACCTTGGTGATCGGTTGGGTGATGACGCGCCGAATCAGTAACCCGGTGAGAGTTGTGAGCGCCATCAGGGAGATGAGCAGAATCTCTACGGCCTGCCTGCGGGTCTTAGCAATTTCCGCCCGCACCGACGCCAGCGAGGTCGTGAGTTTGACCAGCCCTAGGACCGCCGGCTTGGCGCCGTGGCAGCGGTGGCAGTCCTTCTGGTTGGCGATGGGGGTAAGAAAGGTCTGCATCTCTTCCCCGCCGACGCCGAATTCATAGTAGGGGACTGTCTGCCGCGATGCCAGCATCTGTTTCAGCGCCGGGGAGTCAGGCTCCAGGATGACTACTTGGCGCTCCTGCAGCCGAGGCTCGAAGGCCATCTCTCCCCGGATCCAATTGACGTCCATGATGGTATCGTTGTCGTGATAGGCCTCCAAGCCATTGTCCCGCAAGATGCGCAGATCCATGATGCCGGACACCCGTTTAAGCTGATCGGCGTAGGATTCCGCCACCCGGACCGAACCGGAGAGCATGATGGCCCGTAGGCCGTGGATCACCGTGTTTACCAGCTCCATATCGTGCCGAGCGTCTTGTTCTAAGAGACTATTTTCCTGTTGTCTGGTGTAGAAGGCTAGGACAGACGCGAGACTCAGGAACGCAACACTGTCTACCACAATAATGATCTTGCTGCCGATGGTTCGCATCATTCTGCCTCGTTGCGCACGGTTTACAGCATCGGTTATGCCAACCATTGGGTCATCCCACCATTGACGCCACACTGCATCCAATGCCGTTGCGTTTGGCTTCGTACATGGCCGCATCGGCTTGAGAAATCAGGGTATCGGCATCCTCACCATGGACCGGGTACAGGGCGATACCAATGCTGGCGCCGATATACACCTCATCCTCGCCAATACAGATGGGCTGCCGGGCGGCCTCTACAATGCGTTGCCCAAGGTGGCAGATGCCTGCGGGACTGATCCCGGTGTCCAGCAGGATGGCGAATTCATCACCGCCGAGGCGAAATGGCATATCGGCTCGACGCACCAAGGCGCTCAGTAGCCCTGCCACCTTTTGGAGTACGTGATCCCCCACTTGGTGACCAAAGGTGTCGTTGACCGCCTTGAAGCGATCCAGGTCGATGAGCATCAGCCCCAGGCCATCCCCACGACGTAGGGCGGCCGCCAGCAAGCGGTCCAGGCAGGCGTGAAAATGGGCCCGATTGCCGAGTTCCGTGAGGGGGTCGTGCAGGGCGCGATGCTCGATCCGCTGCTGATATTCCGCGACCTGACGTTGTAGGCGTACCCGCTCTACCGCCCCCAACACGGCCCGGCGTAATAGATCGGGGGAGATCTCGTCCTTGCGCAGATAGTCCTCGGCGCCGGCCTTCATGGCCTCCACGGCGATGCGTTCGCTGCCGGCGCCGGTGAGCATGATCACTGCCAGATGCTCAACATCATCCGCGTGAAACCGCTCCAGCAGCTCAATGCCCAGGACGGAGGGGAGTTGATAATCAAGCAACACGCAGTCGTAACCGATCTGGGCGATCTGGGCCGCGTCCTCGGGCCGCGCATCGTTCCGCCGATCCACTACGGCCTCCGGAAAGGCGATCCGCAACGCCCGCTGCGCCGCCTTGGCATCCACCGCATCGTCTTCAATCAGCAGGATTCGCATTGGCTTACCGCCCTAATCCGGTCGCTAGGGGAATTCCACCACCCGCCAATAATGATCGATCATGTCCAGGGCCTGAATCAGGCCCTCCCTCGCTACGTCGTCTTTCACAATGTAGCCGGCCACGTTGTGGTGGTAGGCGCTCAGGCGATCTCGCTCCTCCTTGGAGGAGGTTAGCACGAACACGATGCTCTGGCTTAGCGACGAATCCTTGCGGATCGCCTCCAGAAACTCCAGGCCGTTCATGCGCGGCATGTTCAGATCCAGCAGGATCAGATAGGGGGAACGGATCGGCTCCCGCCCCTGTTCGCCACGCAGCATCTCCAGGGCCTCGACGCCATCCCGGGCGATGTGTATGGGGTTGAGCAGCTTCAGCTTGTGCAACGCCCGCTGGACTTGCTTGGCATCCACTACATCGTCTTCCACCAAAAGAAAGGTGACGGTTTTTTCCATGCCATGGTCTCCAACAAGAAATGTATTGCCCTATTTTCACCCTATTGATTCGGGCACCACCGGCCAAGTGAAGCTGAAGCGGGCGCCCCGTCCACCGGGCGCTTCGTTCAAGGTGATGGTCCCCCCGGCGTATTCCACCGCCTTGCGCACCAAGGCCAGGCCCATGCCGCTGGTCTCAGCTTCGTCCCAGGGCCTCAGGGTCTGGAACATCTGGAAGACCCGCTCCCGGTGCTGGGGCGGAATGCCCGGCCCATCATCGGTCACGGTGAATCGATAGCCATCACCCTCGGCAATGGCATCCACTTGAATCCGACCCATGGCGCCATCATGGTGTTTGACCGCATTGGTAATCAGGTTCTGCAAGACCGATTGGAACTGGGTCCGATTCGCCTTCAGCACCGGCATCCTCTCACCAATCTCAATGCGGAAGCCCGCCGGGGCCTGCACCAGGTCCAGGATTTCCGCCAGCAGTGCCCCACTGTCCAGGGTTTCTAGATTGCCGTGGACGCGCCCGATGCGGGAATAGGCCAGCAGTCCTTCGATGAGCTGCTCCATGCGCCGCACTCGCGTCTGGAGCAACCCCAGGTTTTCCCGTATTTCGTCGCTCAGAGCCAGCGCCCCCAGCTCTTCCTGGATCCAGCCGGTCAGGTTGCGGATGCCCCGCAGGGGCGCCCGCAGGTCGTGGGAGGCGACATAGGCGAACTGCTCCAGCTCGGCGTTGGAGCGATGCAACTCCTGTTCCGTGCGGATCCGCTGGGCGATCTCCCGTTGCAACGCATGATTGGCGGCGGACAACTCGACCTGGCGGGCGAGCTGCCGCCGCTGCCGAAATAGGTCCGCAAACACCGCCACCTTGCTGCGCAGTACCTCTGGCACGATGGGGATGAACAGATAGTCTACCGCGCCCAGGGCATAGCCTTGGGCGGTGTCGACATCGGCGGTGCGGTAGGCGGTGGTGAAGATGATCGGCGTATTCCGCGACTGGTCCCGCTGACGGATCAGGCTAGCTGTCTCGAAGCCGTCCATGCCGGGCATGTTGATGTCGAGCAGGATCACGGCGCAGTCCCGCCGCAACAGCCAGCGCAGGGCCGCTTCGCCGGACCCGACCCCCTCCACCTGGTAGGCGGGATCGATCAGTAGAGACTGCACGGCGAACAGCATCGACGGCTCGTCATTGACCACCAGGATGTCCACGGGCTCCGGTTGGGGGGCGGTGTCTGGGCGCAGCGGGTTCTTCATCGACATGTCTCACTCCCTATCGGGGATCATCAACCAACCCTGGCAGGGTAAAGTAAAAGGTCGCGCCCTGCCCCGGCTGGGATTCGACCCAAATCCGCCCGCCGTGGCGCTGCACGATCTTTTGGCAGACGGATAGGCCAATGCCGGTGCCGGGGTAATCGTTGTTCCCGTGTAGGCGTCGGCAGATGGCAAAGATGCGTTCGTAGTACTGTGGGTCAATGCCGATGCCATTATCGTGGACGGCAAAGAGAATATCGCCCTCGGGATTAGGCGCGGCCGAAATGTGTACGATGGGCGAGGCATCCTTGCAGAACTTGATCGCGTTACCGATCAGGTTCTGAAACAACTGGGCGATTTGCGACTCATCGGACAGCACCGCCGGTAGCGGGTCGTGGGTCACCACCGCGCCGGCCTCCTCAATGGTCGCCCGCAGGTTATTCAGGGCCTGGGCGAGGGCGTCCTCGCAGCTTGCGGGCGCCATTTCTTTGCGGGGGTTATCCACGCGGGCGTAGAGCAGCAGGTCGTTGATCAATCGTTTCATACGGGTCGCGCCGTCCACGGCGTAGCCGATGAATTCGTCCGCGTCCGCATCCAACCGTCCCTGGTAACGCCGCTGCAAAAGCTGTAGGTAGCTGGTAACCGTGCGCAACGGCTCTTGCAGGTCGTGGGAGGCGACGTAGGCAAACTCCCGCAGTTCCCGGTTGCTGTGTTCCAGCGCCGCAGCGCGGGCCTGTGACACGGCCAGGTGTTCGGCCTGTCGCTGGTAGTCCTCGATCTGGTGTTGTAGGCGCACCCGCTCCATCGCTTCCAGCACGATCCAACGCAAGAGATCGGGGGAGATCTCGTCCTTGCGCAGGTAGTCCTCGGCGCCGGCCTTCATGGCCTCCACGGCGACCCGTTCGTTGCCCGCACCGGTGAGCATGACCACCGCCCGATGCTCCAGCGTATCGGCGTGCAGTCGCTCCACCAGCTCCGTGCCCGAGCAGGAAGGGAGTCGATAGTCGAGCAATATGCAGTCGTAGCCTGCCGCGATGATCTGGGCCGCGTCCTCGGGCCGAGTATCGCTCAACCAATCCAGATTGGCCTCTGGAAAGGCGATCCGCAGAGACCGCTGGGTCGCCTTGGCATCTACTGCATCGTCTTCAATCAGCAGGATTCGCATCGGGTTACCCCCGCTCGTAAATGTCTAAAATAAAATTAAAGGACACGCATTTTATTGGTCTGAATTAGAATTCTCTCTAAGATTAGACCTGACCCCAGATGCGCGGCCAACCTCCCTTGTTGCTATACTTCTGGCTCGCCCTTAAGGTACTTAAAGAGCCGCATCCATGACCGGTATCGCCGCCCAATTCATCCCCGTCCGAGCGGAGGTGCCGGATTTTATCTCGGAACAGGACTATTGGACCTATTATTACGAGGCCGAAACCCCCTATGAATGGAACAATGGTCGGTTAGAGACAAGACCCGTGTCCGACCATCTTACCTATGTGGTATACGATTGGGTGCGGAACCTTCTGCACGCCTTTCTTGAGACCCACCCCATTGCGTCCACCACCGGACTCGAAATGGGCTTCCGCATGGCCTTGCCTGGCAAGACCGTCATCCGCAAACCGGATCTCGGTGTCGTCCGCCACGACAATTCGGTCCCCTTGCTGCCCCTGGATCGTTCGTTTCACGGGGTCTTCGATCTCTGCATCGAGGCCCTCTCGGAGAGTACCCCCAAAGAGGCCCGGCGGGACACGGTCACCAAAAAGACCGAGTACCGCCAAGGGGGGGTTCCCGAATACTACATTTTGCACCACGATCTGAGCCGCTGCGCCTTTTACGCCCGTGATCCGCGAGGTCACTACCGTCCCATTCCCATTCAAAACGGTGTTCTCCGCTCTCGGGTTCTACCAGACTTTTGCTTTCGCATCCAGGATCTGATTAAACGCCCTAATGTGGAGGCCATGCTCGAAGACCCGGTCTACCAAGGCTTCGTGCTTCCGGCTTGGCAAGCGGATAGGCAGAGGGCAGAGGCCGAGCGGCAACGGGCCGAGATCGAACGACGAAGGGCTAAAGCTGAACGGCAACGAGCCGAGACCGCGTTATCAGAAAAAGAAGCCGAGCGACAACGGGCCGAGGCCGAACGGCAACGAGCCGAGACCGCGTTATCAGAAAAAGAAGCCGAGCGACAACGGGCGGCAAGGCTAGCTGAGCAATTACGCGCATTAGGCGTTGATCCAGATATCTTGTAACCACTGCCAAAAAATAGTTTTAGCTGGCGTTGTTGCGTGGGGGTGGACGCTTGGGCCAAGTGAAGCTAAACCGGGCGCCCCGTCCGCCGGGGGCATCGTCCAGGGTGATAGTCCCTCCGGCATGTTCCACCGCCTTGCGCACCAAGGCCAGGCCCATGCCGCTGGCTTCCACCTCGTCCCGGGGCCGCAGGGTCTGGAACATCTGGAAGACCCGCTCTCGATGCTGGGGCGGAATGCCCGGTCCATCATCCGTCACGGTAAACCGATAGCCATCACCCTCGGCCAATGCCTCCACCCGGATCCGACCCGAGGTGCCGTCATGGTGCTTGATCGCGTTGGTGATCAGGTTCTGCAAGACCAATTGGAGTTGGGTCCGATCGGTCTCCAGCACCGGCAGACCCTCTCCGACCTCGATGCGGAAGCCTGCCGGTGCCTGTACCAGGTCTATGATTTCCGCCAGCAGGGCTCCACTGTCCAGGGTTTCTAGGTTGCTGCGGACCCGCCCGATGCGGGAATAGGCCAGCAGTCCTTCGATGAGCTGTTCCATGCGCCGCACTCGTGCCTGGAGCAGCCCAAGGTTCTCCCGCACCTCGTCGTTCAGGCTCTCGGCCAAGTCTTCCTGGATCCAGCCGGCCAGGTTGCGGATGCCGCGCAGGGGAGCCCTCAAATCGTGGGAGGCGACGTAGGCGAATTGCTCTAATTCGGCATTGGATCGCTTCAGTTCCTGTTCCGCACGAGCCCGAAAATGTACGCCTTCGCACAATACATCGAAGTGGTGCTCAAGCAGGTCCAATTCATCGCCCCGCCTCGGGGCCTTCAATGCGGTTCCCAAATGGGTGTCGGCAAAGCCGGCTACCCGCCGGGCCAAGCGCAAGATGCGACGGATTCCCCCCAAGGCGAGCAACAGGAAGGCCGTAATCAGAACAGCCGCGACCAGATTACGCTGGCGGGCTTCTTGTCTGAGCACCTGATCCGCCAGCCGCAGGGTTCCCTGGATGGGCAGGAACGAGTACATCTGCAAAGTCAAATCGGAGGCCCCGTAGTCAAAAAATGACTTACCGAGCACCAGATAGCGCTCCCGTAATTGCTCTAAGCGTGCGCCGGGGGGGATCTCTGGGTTGCTGCTGGCCACCACAGTATAGGACTTTGGATCTACCAAGGCGATTACCGTACCCGGATCCCAGGAGTGGTGTAGGTCGGCCAAAAAATCCCCGTCGATGGGGGAGACCAGCATCAGGGTCGCTAGGTGTTGGTCGTTTGCCTCCAAGGATCGGGCCGTGACGACGAAGGGTCGGCCGCTAAAGGTGGTGAGATAACTCTGGCTGGAGCTGAGTTTGAGCAGCAGGTCCAGTGGCTCGGCCATCAGTCCGTCGAGTTGATGGATGTCCTCTCCAGGGGGGGAATACAGCTCCCGCACCCGGTCTCGATGGTCGAGCAACAGGCCGTAGCGTGCACTATAGAATACCCGCAGTACCGAGGGGTCCGGGAGCCAGGGGGGCGGACGCTCCCAACGCTTGGCGGTCTTGCCTAGGGGAGGCAGTTGCCACTCGCGAACGGAGACATAATCGGTGAATTTCGGTTGGGCGATGATCAGCTTGGCGGCGGTGGTATGACGATTGAGTTCCTGATCGAACAGGGCGCGGTCTGCCTGGGCGCTGATGGCGAGTTGCTGTGTGAGTTCGCCGAGGAAGGTCTCCTGTAGACGGCCTTCCTGGAACCAATCGATGAGCCACCAGAGCAGTACGCTGAGCGCCAGGGTGATAAGCAATACCTTGATTGCCAGGGAGTAGCGGACCCGATAGAAAAGTGCTGTCCAGCGACTCCCCAGCCATTGCCTCATTCAGGCTCCCCGATCAGTTCAGCGTCACGGAAGCGCCAACCGGCCTCCCGCAGGCGCGCTGCGGGAATGATGCCGTGCTCCTCCAGCGATTGGCTGCTATGCCCACGTAGAAATATAAGCAGGTCTTGCACATGGGCATTGCGGGCCGGTTCTTCATCCCAGGTGGTGATGTTGTAGGTCCGATACAGGGGGTAGTGGCCACTCAATACGCGAACCGAATCCGCCGGATCAATCCCATTCAAGCGCAATGCCTTGATCTTACTGGCCTGGGTAAAGCTGGACAGCATCCACAGCACCTCGTACCCCAGGGCGCCCCGGTCCCGGGCCACGGCATCCAGCATGTCGGGGATGGTGGAGACCTCTTGCAAGCGTGGACTAAACGCCTCTTCATCGGGCAACAGCAGCCGCCAATGCCCAGGCCGCAGCTTGCAATGCAAGCGCCCCACGGACTGCACCCGCCCCAACTTCGCCGCTGCGGGGTCCAGGTCGCGCCAGTATCCGATACGCCCACCAAACAGCGCCCGGGCCTGCTCCAGATCCAGGTCGTTCAGCGGGTTGGCGGCGTTAACGAGCAGGCTGATCGGGGCGATGCCCAGGGTATGAAAGCGCAGTCCTGGGAGACGATCAGTGGCGGCGGGGGGGCAACAGAAACCGCCTATATCCACCGCCTTTTTTTGCAGGCCTCCGGCGGAGATCCCACAGGTTCCCTCCTGGACCGCGATCTTCAAGCCCTGTTGGGCGCCAAAGGCCTGGATGAGTGGGAGCAACGCCGGGTAGAGGTGCTGGTCCAGGCTGATCGCTAGATCGACGGCGCCCACCGTGTCGGCGTGCCGGACCGGTTGCTGGCGCCAGGCCTCCGGCATCTCCGTAGTCTGATCGGGATTGAGAAAGGCGGGGCCTGCCGGTGGCTGTGGCGTCGCCGTGGAGAGGACACTGGCGGATGCAAGCCAACCTATTATCATGAGAATACTAAGTATTTTTTTCATGGGAACCCTCAGAATTATGATCTGTGTCTTCCGATCCCGGCCTATAGTCCGGAACCTCCTCGCCGATCATCGTGCCCTCGGCGGTAATCACCTCGACCGGTCGTAGCACCTGCCCCTCCCGGCGATAGCCCTGCCGCACCCGGACCAGGATACTGCCGGGCTCCCGGGCCTCGGGAGTTGGGCGGGTTTCGACGACCTTGCACAGCCCCACGACTGCCTTGCCTTCCGGCAATTCGATCGGATCGATCCCACGCTCGGCCAGCAGCCGCAGCAACTTGCGTTGGATCGCCTCGAAGCTCTTGAGCGCTCGGCGCGTGGTCTTGTCGAACGCCTGCTGCTTTTGTTCGAGATTGCGGAAGACATTCTCGAACCCGTCCAGCACCTCAAAGACCTCCATAAAAAGGGCATCTTCCCGTTCGCGACAGGCCGTTTCCCGCTCCTTACCCACCTGCTCGGCACGGATGATTCGCTGTTGCAAGGCGATCAGCTTGGCCTTGAGACGCTGCTTCGCCCCGTCCACTGGATCGGCCCTTAATCCCCCGCGAAGGGATCAAACAAGGGGGGTAGTGTTTCCGCGGTCGGGACCTCGGGGCGGGGTAATTCGGCGATCAGGGATTCGACATCGAGTCGATAGCGAAACTCCGCGGTCGCCCGGGTCAGCGGATCGAATAGGATCCGCTGCGCGTTGGCGATCTCTTTGGCCTCGTACCGCCTGGCCCGCATCGCCAGGGTCACCTCGCGCAAGATATCGCTTTGAGACGCCGACGCGCTGATCGGCAAGACCAGGAATGGATTTTTCATCGTGATTGTTGCCTCTCCAGATGTGCAATCGCGGCAGCGAGGGAGGTATTGAGCGGGTGCAAGGGATCTACCTGTTCCGCATAAAAGAGAAATTCCCGAAGATTTGCCAGCCGACCCTGCGGATCGTGAGCCAGTTCGACTTCAACCTGCCCAGACCAACGTCCTAGGACCAAGAAAAACGCCTCAATCAGCTCATCATCCCAATCGGAGCGTTCGATGACGGCCACCGCGGAATTCAGCTTGCCCCTGTTGAGCGCCTTGTGCAGCTGATCTTGGTATTGAGCTCGAGCGATCTGGGCTTGGGTATCCTGGACGGCGTAACTGTCCGGGGACAGGGCTGCGGCTTGATCCACTAGGCGCTTATAGGGTTCCTTGACGCCGCCCACGTTGATGAGAAAGGTTGCCTTGTGACACAGCAGGGTCGCGGTCGCCTCGCGAAACTCGGCGTCGTCGAGTTGCCGCGCCAACCCCGCCATGGCATCGGCCAGACCGAAACGCTCCTTGGCCGGGCGCTCGCCTAGGGCGATGTCGATCAATTCCTTGCGATAATGCGGAAAATCGACCAGCAGCGGCAACGCATCCAAGAGATAGGAC
>Ga0163199_1002701_pt1 | contig 10832 bp, 9 predicted proteins | sample PL_2010_150m_FD_113537 | JGI IMG/M metagenome (GOLD analysis project Ga0163199, IMG submission 113537) | Freshwater microbial communities from Powell Lake, British Columbia, Canada to study Microbial Dark Matter (Phase II) - PL_2010_150m | ecosystem: Environmental > Aquatic > Freshwater > Lake ...
AACTATATGTGTAATATTCTGACCGAACATTGAAACTACAACACCAAGAATTAGAAGCAATATAATTGCCGCATCAAGTTTATGTCCTTTAACATCAAGTCGCGGTACCCTTTGAATAAATCTTCTGAAAAGCGCCCATAGCACAGAAACAATTACCAACAAACTAAAAATATCTTGCACCACTGTTATAACAGAAAAAATTGGTCCTAGAAAATGAAGTGAGAATGCAGGATAGAAACCTTGAATGATTGATTCAACCACAGCAAATAGAAAAAGCATGAATCCCCAAAAAATCAAAAAGTGAATTATGCCTGCTGTCGAATCTTGTAAAAGTTTTGACTGACCGAATGCAATCTTCAAAACATTTTTTATTCGTTCGTTAGGATTATTGAAACGGTTTTCCGGCTGACCGAGTTTTATGTAAGAAAGAATTCTTTTCAGATTATAGAAAAGAAATCCAAATGCCAAAAGAAATATTATAGAAAAAATTATCTGTTTCATTCGGTCGTATGCAACACTTATGGAAGCTTAGGATATTTTTTTGAAACAGCTTTATAAATGCTAAATGCCGCTACAGTTTTTATAATATCCCAAACTGAAAAGATAATTGCACCGCTGAATAACGCTTTATAGAAATCCCCGCCCATAAATACAGAAAGATACAAAGCCCCGGCAAGAAAAATTAAAAGTTGTCCGGCTATAAACGAAAATATTATTAAAATTGAATTATTTTTCCCTTCAAGAATATATCCGACTAAAAAAGCTGCGAATGGAAACGTGAGTAGATATCCACCAGTTGGTCCAAATAATTTTGCAATACCATAGGTGAAACCGGCAAATACCGGCACTCCCATTACACCAACAGCTAAATATAATATTTGACTGTATGCACCATTACGCGAACCAAGAAACGCACCGGATAGTAAAACCAGCATTGTCTGAAGTGTAAAAGGAACAGGTTGAGTAGGAACCGCTACCTGTGCTGATAAAGCTGTTAAAACTGAAAATGTTATTATCCAAAATAATTCAGAGCTTCTCACATTAATGAGTGTTGTTAACAGTGAGTTATTTTTTACTTTTTCTTTCGAAGTCATAAATCCCTCTAATTAAGATGATTTACAAAAAAATTAGTTGTTTTATCTAAAAGCTTGTCAAACTTCTCTGATGTACCGTTAAACGGGTGAACAATATCAAATGTGTGGCCGGTACTAAATAGTTTATAAAATTCTGTTCTCGATTTATCAGACCATTTATAAAGTTGTTCTGCTTCTGCGATTGGAACTGCAAGATCCTGTTCGCCGTGAGCAATGAGTAACGGTATATTTAGATTTTTTAATGCGTTTTCAATATTTAAAGAACTATTTGAGTTATTCTCAATATCATTAAGTAACTCGATATCTAATCTCATCATTTTATTAGTGCGTGTATTCAAAATTTCAAAAAAACCTTTTTTCCGCCATTCTTGATTTTGCCTTTTTGAATAGCGATCTAACCTCGAAATAGCAGCCCAAGTAACAATTGAATCAACATCATTTCGTTTTGATGCTGTTAAAAGAACTATTGCCCCTCCACGACTATGACCAATCAACCCTAATGGAGTATTTCCTTTTACTTCAAAAAAATCATTTCTGAAAGCAGAAATGATTTCATTTAACTCTTTAATCTCACGAGAGAATGTGTTTTTAGCAAATTTTTCAAGCTCTGTAAATTCTGTTTTATTTTCACCTACTCCATTATGCGAAAAATTAAATGTAATTACAAAAAATCCTTTATTTGCTAAATATTCGCCTAAGTAAGGACCAAATCCCCAATCCTTAAATCCTTTGAATCCGTGAACAAAAACAAGAGTTTTACCGAAGAAAAGACTTTTATCTAAATAAGTTGTTATTCTAAGTTTTTCTCGGTCAGAAGCAGAAAAAGTGTAGTCTTTATTCATACAGTGTCAAATATGAGGTTTTGAGGCGGTAAAGTCAAGAATTCATTCACGCGAGTATTATAACCAAAAACAATAGTATTGAATAACTTATTTGTTTATTTATTTGATTTAAGAGATTGGTTCGATGTATTAAATTTTCTTTTAACTCCCATTTCCCTATTTTTCAATTGTCACTCAAAAAACTTCCTTAATTAAATGGCAAAAATCTTAGTCATACCTTCGATTGATATACAAGACGGCAAAACAGTTCGCGTCGTACAAGGTATATCGGATTTAGGTTGCATAGAATACGCAAATGATCCGGTTGATATGGCTATGATTTGGCGGGCAGAGAATGCAAAATGTATTCATGTAGTAGATTTTAATGCGGCACATGAACATACACATACAAATTTTGAAATTATCAGAAAGATTTGCGAATCAGTTGTTATCCCGATCGAACTTGGCGGTGGAATTAGAACTTTTGATGATGCAAAAGAAGCATTTGATTTAGGAGTTGCACGGGTTGTTATTGGATCAATGGCATTTGAGAATCCAAGAGAGTTCATAAAAATATTAGATGAATTTACTCCGAATAAAGTTGTTGCTGCTATTGATGTTATTAATGATGAAGTAATTACCAGAGGAAGACAACAAAGAACTCACTTACGCGCAATTCAATATGCAAAATTCTTAAATTCTTGCGGTGCAAAAAGAATTGTTGTAACTGATGTTTCCACTAACGGTATGATGACGGGTCCAAACATTGAGTTGTCAAAACAAATTGCCGAAGCAGCTGAAACAAAAGTAACTCACTCAGGAGGTATTGGTAGTTTTGAAGATTTAATTAAATTACAGCATACTGCTTCTGAATATGTTGATTCTGTTATAATTGGACGGGCGCTTTATGAAAATAAATTTCCGTGTCAAAAAATTTGGCGCGTTGCCGAAGCCGGAATTTTTAATTAAGAGGTAATTATGGAAAACAATTATCAAGGGATGACAAAAAGTAGTTTTTGGGCAAACCTTTTTAAGACTCCAACTGAAAAAAGTGAATTGGAAGAAGTATTACTTTCTATGCCTCCCTTTAAAAATCTCAGTAATAAAAAAATTAAACTACTGATGAAGGTAATTCATAATAGAATTTATGCAGCAAACGAGTATGTTTTTTTTCAAGACGATCCAGGAATTGGATTATATATTATTATTCGCGGAGAAATTTTAATAACACAAGATACTGTCGGTGAAAGATTTGATCTTTCTTTGTTAACACGAGGCGATTTTTTTGGTGAACTTGCTTTACTTGATGAAGAAAAAAGATCTGCATCGGCAATTGCTCTGAAAGATTCTCAAGTAGCTGTAATATTTAAGCCTGATCTTGATGAGTTCGTTGAAACTCATTCTAAAGAAGGGATACAAATATTAAGAGGTATATCACAAATTGTTGCAACACGATTACGAAATTTGAATCAAGATTATTTTACTCTTTACAATAAAACACTTTCAAAGTAAGGAGAAAGCCATGGAACAGATAAAAAAAATCTTAGTGCCAATTGATTTTTCAGACTATTCAAAGAATGCACTTAAGTATGCAGCCCAGTTTGCAAAACAGTTCAATGCAAAGATCTATTTGATCTATGTTGTAGAGCCAATGATCTACCCAGCGGATTTCAGTATGGGTCAAGTTGCAATTCCATCAACCGATATTGATCTTCATTCACGTGCAGAAGAGGAATTAAAAAAACTTTCAAAAGATATTATCAACGGAAATTTAAAAGTAGAAATTTTAATTAAGACCGGAAAACCATTCGTTGAGATTATCGAAACAGCTTCTGCTAATGATATTGATCTAATTATAATTGCTACTCACGGACACACTGGTGTTGAGCATTTATTATTTGGCAGTACTGCAGAAAAAGTAGTTCGCAAAGCTCCTTGTCCCGTATTAACTTTAAGGGAACCTGTAAAGGGATTTCAGTATAACTCGAAGATGTAGAATTCTTAGATGAATTTTGGGGTAAAAACCCAACATCTTAAAGAAGTTGGATTTTTACTTAGCTGAGATAAATTATTTTTTCGGAGACATCTGATCGAGTTGTTTTGCAAGTTCTCCCGCCATATGCCCGATTTGTGTGTTTGGGTATTTCTTCGCTAAATCAAGCCAAATACTTTTTGCTTTTTGAAAATCTCCTTTTGCTTGAGCTAAACCACCAAGATTATAATTAGCAATCATATTGGTCTTATCAAGATTAAGCACTTTATTGTTGTATTCTTCTGCTTTTTTCAGATCACCTTTACTGAAATAAAGAAAAGTAAGTTCTAATATCAGATCGATTCTTTTTGGTCCAACTTTTAAAATATTTTCATAAAGTTTAATAGCTTCATCAGGATCATGAGCTTGAACCATCTCAGCATATTCGCGGACTTTTAAAGTATCATTAGGATTCTTTTCAACTGCAGCTTTAAGTGCGTTCATTTTTTCGACAGCTTCTTTCATCACATTGGATTTAGAAGGCATATCTCCATTGCCCTGCTGTGCCATCCCTTTATGAACGTCATCGCTGGGTATTTGTGCATTAGGATTTAATTCTCTTGCCGTATTAGAATTTTTTGCTGCATTCGAAAAGAAAAGAACAGCCGCAATAAAAATCACAAATACAGCTAAATAAATGTAAATCGGTTTAATCTTCATAAATTCCTCTTAAGTTGAAACTAATTTGAGTAACTAATTGTTGAATCAGTGGTTGCAAAAATAACTTTTTTTAATCAGCAAAAAAATCTTTATTTTATTAAGAGACAATACGAAGTAGAATGAACAAAATTTATAAAGAAATAACGAAAAAGTTCGCTTTTTTTATTCTATGTCTGCAATTGATTTTTACATTAAGCGGATTTATTGCAAATGTAAATCCATCCGATTGCTGCCACACTAAAAAAGAAATCAAGAAAGTTCATTCATGCTGTGAAGAAATAAATGAGGTGGCTGATGAAACTCATTCAAGATGCGATATCAACGAGCCATTTACAAGTCACAGTCTCTCTAACTGCGGATGTATTCACACCAATATTGATAAAAATTCAGATTACACAGTTCAGAAGAATTTTGAATTACAGAAAGAGAATCTTATAGCTGTAATTCCCTTTTATGTTGATCAACAAACACAGTTATTCAATGCTAATTTCAAGCAAAGAATAGATAAGGAACATAGCCCCCCTCCCTTTTTATTAAGCTCTACTCTTCTTATTTGATTTTTCACTAATTTCATTCCATTAATAGAAGTTAACTACTTCTTGGTGGCTTTATGGACATACTCCGTATTCTCTGTATAGTGATTTTTTCGCAGAGTTCATTGAGAATTTTCAGATAACCACTGAGAGAATCTTAAAATATATTGAGAAAACATTATGATTGAAAAAATAATTGAATGGTCTTCGCAGAACAGATTCATTGTGATTCTGATTTATCTGCTTGTGATCGGTTTTGGAATCTATAGCGTTGTTAATTTGCCGGTTGATGCCATACCCGATCTTTCTGAAAATCAAGTAATAATTTTCACTGAGTGGATGGGACGATCACCCCAGATAATTGAGAACCAAATTACCTTTCCAATAGTCTCCGGTTTACAAGGATTGCCTCACGTAAAAGCTGTCCGTGCAACTTCAATGTTCGGTATGGCTTTCGTATTCGTAATCTTCGAAGATGGTGTAGATACTTATTTTGCACGAACGCGCGTCCTCGAAAGGATGAACACTATTCAAGCGCAACTTCCGGGCGGAGTTGTTCCTTCTCTTGGACCGGATGGAACCGGCGTTGGTCACGTCTATTGGTATACTGTTGAAGGTAAAGGATATGATCTTGGCGCACTTCGCGCTGTTCAAGATTGGTATATACGTTACAAACTTTCTTCCGTTGACGGAGTTGCAGAAGTTGCAAGCATCGGCGGATTTGTTAAACAATATCAAGTTGATGTTAACCCAACCGATCTCCGCGCTTACAATTTAACAGTCGCTGATGTTGTAAATGCTGTTCAAAGAAGCAATAACGAAGTTGGCGGAAAAATCTTAGAAGTAAGCGATGCGGAATATTTTGTGCGAGGTCAAGGTTACATCAAATCAAAAGATGATGTTGAAAACACGGTAATAAAAACCGCATCGAATGGAATTCCGATCCTTATTAAAAATGTTGCATCGGTTTCTTTAGGAGGAGATATAAGACGCGGCGCGATGGAAAAGAACGGTGAAGGACAAGTTGTCGGCGGAATTGTAGTTATGCGAACCGGCGAGAATGCGCAAAGAGTTATTGACCGCGTTAAAGAAAAAATTAAAGAGATCACTCCCGGTCTTCCTCCCGGTGTTGAGATTGTTACATCCTATGATAGAAGCACATTGATTAAAGAAGCTGTTGGAACTTTGGAAAGAGCTTTAATAGAAGCGTCAATCACAGTTTCTATAATGGTAATGATTTTCTTACTTCATTTTAGAAGTATTGTAAGAATTTTAATTGAACTGCCGATAGCAATTCTTATCGCTTTCATTCTGATGTATCTATTCGGAATCTCATCAAACATTATGTCGCTCGGCGGAATAATTTTAGCGGTGGGAGTAATAGTCGATTCTTCCATTGTACTTGTGGAAAACGCGTACAGAAATTTAGCCAAGGCAATCGAGGAGAAAGGACACCTAACGCCGGAAGAATATAAACGCATTTCAATTGATTCTGCAAAACAAGTCGGTAGAGCAATCTTCTTTTCTGAATTAATTATCCTAGTTTCTTTTCTTCCGGTATTCTTATTAACCGGGCAGGAAGGAAAACTATTTCATCCACTGGCTTACACAAAATCATTTGCACTGATCGGATCTGCTATTGTAGTTATTTCTCTAATTCCCGTCTTGATGACAATGCTGATGCGAGGTAAGTTCAAACCGGAAGATAAAAATCCAACCACACACTTTTTTATTAAACTTTATGCGCCGGTAATTCATTGGGTGCTTAAACACAGAAAAATTACTATTGCTATTAATGTAATTGCTCTTCTTATAACTATTCCAATGATTCTTAACACCGGCAGCGAGTTTATGCCCCCGCTTGATGAAGGTTCAATTCTTTATATGCCGGTTACTTTGCCCGGGGCTTCTATTGCTGAGGTGAATAGGATTTTACAGGAACAGGATAAAATTATTAAGTCGGTTCCCGAAGTTCATCACGTCCTTGGAAAAACCGGACGTGCGGAAACCGCAACAGACAACGCACCTCTCAGCATGATTGAAACAATAATTTTGCTCAAACCAAAAAGCGAATGGAGACCCGGGATTACTAAGCAAGATATCGTTGCCGAACTCGATTCAAAATTACAAATACCCGGCGTACGTAACGGCTGGACTCAGCCGATCATAAATAGAATAAATATGCTTTCCACAGGCGTTAGAACTGATATCGGTTTCAAAATTTTCGGTCCGGATCTTGATACTCTTGAAACATACGCCATCAAAGCGGAAAAATTATTGAAGACAGTAAACGGCGCAGCAGATGTTGTGGCTGAAAGAGTTCAGAATGGTTATTACTTAGACATACAAATCAAACGCGGTATCGCCGCTCGCTACGGTGTAAACATACGAGATCTTCAAGACATAATTGAAACTGCTATCGGCGGTCAAAATCTTGGGATTGTTATCGAAGGAAGAATGCGCTTCCCGATTAGAATGCGCTATCAAAAAGATTACCGTGATAACATTGAAGAACTGAAAAGCTTGATCGTTCCGGTCGCATTATCAAATCCTATGGCTGTTCAATCTTCTTCAAGTTCAATGAGCGGTGGTATAAGTAACTCCGGCGGGATGTCTTCCTCGATGGGAAGTTCAAGCCAAGCAAGCATCATTCCGCAAGCATCTAACACACAAAATGATTTTTCACTCACAAGCACAAATCAAAACGCAATTACTTATCTGCCTCTCGCAGAATTGGCAGATATAAATTTAGTAACCGGTCCTCCAATGATAAGCAGTGAAAACGGAATGCTTCGGTCAATAGTTTTTATGAACACACGCGGGCGTGATATGGGCAACGTTATGGTTGATGCAAAAAAGGTTATCGAAAATGGATTGAAACTTCCTGCAGGTTATTCTTACACATGGAGCGGACAATATGAAAGCAAAGTAAGAGCTCAACAAACAATAGAAATTATTATGCCTATAGTTTTCTTGTTGATCTATCTTCTTCTTTATTTAACACTAAAAAATTATGTCGAAGCAGGCGTTGTGATGCTTTCAGTTCCATTCGCTCTCATAGGTGGAATGTACATGGTTTACATTCTTGGTTATAATTTCTCTGTTGCTGTTTGGGTTGGATTTATTGCACTTTATGGAATTGCAGTAGAGACCGGTGTTATAATGGTTGTTTATCTGCATGAAGCTTTGGATAGAAGAATTCGCGATCATCAAAAAGGGAAAAGAGGACCAATAACAGATGTTGATATTTATGAAGCAACAGTCGAAGGTTCAGTTTTAAGATTGAGACCAAAACTAATGACAGTCTTTACTGCAATGGTTGGACTTGTTCCGATCATGTGGGCGACCGGCACAGGTTCTGATGTTATGAAACCGCTCACTGCACCAATGATTGGAGGACTCTTGACTTCCGCAGTTCATGTTCTTGTTGTAACACCAATTCTTTTTACAATGATGAAAGAACACGCACTTAAAAAAGGTACGCTTGAAATTTCCAAAATGGCTGATTGGATGAAGGAGGGTGAATAATATGGAAAATGTAAAATGGATGATGTTTGATGGAGGAAGAAAAATGGGTAATGGAAGATGGTTGATGGATGATGTAAAACAGATTTTTAATCTGTTCGTACCAAAATTAATGATAATAATGATATTGCTTTCAATGATTGAAGTGAAGGCCCAGTCTGTTGATTCTTTAGTAGCAGAAGCGATAAAAAATAATCCGCAATTGAAATCACTTCAATACAAAATTACTGCATCGGAAAAGAGAACTGAATCTATCAACACTTTACCGGCACCGAATCTTTCGGTTGAGTTTTCTCAAGTCCCGACAAATACTTTTGATGTTTTCAATCAATCCAATTCCAACAACTTCGCTCTATCACAAATGTTTCCTCTTGGCGGGAAATTAAATGCTATGGCGGAGGTTGAAAGAAAAAACACTTTGGTTGAAGGCAACAATTATGAAATATATAAAATCAATCTGACTGCTCAAGTAAAAATGTCTTACTACACACTTTGGTTAATTGATAGGAAAATTGAAGTTCAGAAGAAAAATATTTCTCTTATAAACGATGTAATCAAATCAGTCGAATCATCTTACTATACAAACAAGATAAATCAAGCGGATCTTCTCACGCTTCAAAGTGAAATTGCATCTTACGAAACCCAGCTTTTGATTCTTGAAAAACAAAAAGAAGCTGAGATTTACAAACTCAATAAACTTCTCGGACGTAATCTTGATTCAAAAGATGTTTATGCTATTGCAGATTTTTCAACAGAAATACTTTCTTCCTCTCAATCAAAATTGGAAGAACTGCTCGGTTACTCCAATCCATCTCTTAAAAAAATGGGCAGCATGGTTGAAATGAACAAAGCAATGATTGACGCCAACAACCGTGAGTTGATCCCGGACTTGATGGTTCAAGGAATGTTTATGAGAATGCCGCAAGGAATGATACTAACTTCTAAAAGCGATTTATCAATGCTTAATCCGAAAACAGAAACAATGTATTCACTGATGTTTTCTATCAATCTTCCTTTTGCGCCATGGTCCATAAATAAATACAAAGCAAAGGAAGAAGAGTTATACGCCGGGATCAACAGCATTGAATATGAAAAGTCAGATATGCAGCGTGAGATGACTTCTCAATTGAAAGCGGCTCTTGTTAAATATAACACCGCTGTTGATCTAACCAAACTCTACAATGAAAAAGTTATTCCACTTTATAGCAAAGCTACGGAATCGCAAGTATCTGCCTACCAGAATAACAGAACCGGCGTTACAACCGTAATTGATTCTTACCGCATGTTGTTGATGCAGCAGATGAATTATTACATGTCCAAAGCCGATATACAAATGTCGCTTGCAGAAATTGAAATGATGGTCGGAACAACTCTTAAAAGTTTTAGGTGATACTATGAAAATTTTTATAAGAATAAATAGAGGAACAAAAATGAAAATAGTGAGATATCTATTCATTCCATTTATTGCTTTTGCTCTTGTACTCTCCGGCTGCACAAAATCTGCAGAGAACGGTAAGCAAAAAAACACGGAAGTTAAACAAAAAGATTATTGGACATGCACAATGCATCCGCAAGTCCACATGGATAGATCCGGCGCTTGCCCAATATGCGGAATGGATCTTATCAAAAAAGTTGCTGATGAAAATGAACAACCGACTAATGATAAAGACATGGTCAACATGGTAACACTTAGCGGTAAAAGACAAGTTCTCGCAAATGTTTCAACGGTTATAGTGAAGAAAGAAAATCTTCAAGAACAAGTTACTGCATATAGCTATCTGGATTTTGTTGAGAACAACCGCAAAACAATTTCTGCGCGTTTCAACGGAAGAATTGAAAAGCTGTTTGTTGATAAAACCGGAGATTATATTAAGAAAGGCCAGCCGTTATTTGAAATCTACAGTCCGGATTTAGTGCAAGCGCAGAATGAATATCTGATTGCACTGAACAATTCTTCAAACTCTACTTCCCTTCTTAATGCTACAAAGAAAAAGTTAGAAATATTTGGATTGACTTCAGAGCAAATTCAAACACTTGAGAAAACACGTGAGATAAATATAACATTAACATACTTCTCGCATACTAGCGGAACTGTAATTGAAAAGAAAGTACAAGAGGGCGTTTATGTGAATGAAGGAACTGCAATTTATGATGTTGCTGAACTTTC
>Ga0163199_1002702_pt1 | contig 10827 bp, 8 predicted proteins | sample PL_2010_150m_FD_113537 | JGI IMG/M metagenome (GOLD analysis project Ga0163199, IMG submission 113537) | Freshwater microbial communities from Powell Lake, British Columbia, Canada to study Microbial Dark Matter (Phase II) - PL_2010_150m | ecosystem: Environmental > Aquatic > Freshwater > Lake ...
GACATACAGGTCTATTTTTGTGATCCCCATAGTCCTTGGCAGCGTGGATCCAATGAAAATACGAATGGCCTGTTAAGACAATATTTCCCCAAGGGAACCGACGTCTCGCACTACTCCCAAGCAAAACTAAATGCTGTGGCAAGGAAATTGAACGAGCGACCAAGGAAAACACTAAACTACGAAACGCCCGCTGAACGATTCAGCCAATCTGTTGCATCGACCGGTTGAATCCAAGGCGGTGGAGCCGCCGTTCCCAAAATAGCGTTGAGCGTCGGCTGTATGGCGACTTGAGCCGAAGATCTCCTCGAACTCGCTGCCATTTACCTGCCCTTCCAATTGCGCTGCTACAGAGCTGCCGTTCCTCAAAGCACGGGGCCAGCAATCAGCGGACGCCCAGCCCGCGGGCGTGAGGGTCTGCAACGTGATGTACAGCGGCCAGTGGCAATCCGGCGGCGAGGAAGTCAGCGCCGGCGAGTCGAGCGGCTGCACTCGAAAAACCTGGCTCGCCGGATCCGACCGTTGCTGTCATCGGCCGTCAACCGCAGCGGACATCCACATTCCGACTCGCAACAATGTTTGACTTGTAGTAGGTTGGGCGTTTTCGATCCGGAAGGGGTAGACTCCGGCATTCGGGTGGCCGGTGAGCAGCTTGGAATTGCTGAGGTAGTAAACAGTACTCCGAATCGGGTGGGAGACCGGGATGAACAGGCGGGACACGTTGCTTTCACTGCTTACATTGAGTTCGATAGCGATTCCGCTGCCATCGTTTGCTCAGGAATCGGGGAGAATAAGAAAGATCGGTTACCTTACCTTAGAGCATCACGAATTGGGTAAGGGGTCGCCGAAGAATCTGAGTAACGCGCTCAAGAAAATTGGTTATGAGGAAGGCCGGAACCTCATCATCGAGTCGCGATGGGCGGATCGAAGTCTTGAGAGCCTTCCGGCGCTGGCAGCCGAGCTTGTGGATCGCAAGGTGGAGTTGATAGCGGCATTCTCAAATGCCGAAGCAATTGCCGTAAGAGACGTAACCAGAACAATTCCGATTGTACTAATTTGGGGTGGCTCACCGGTCGAAGAAGGCTTGGTCACCAGTCTGACTCACCCGGGAGGAAACATCACCGGAACGACCTACTTTGAGCCAATGATGCTGACTAGGTCGTTCCAGTTTCTGAGAGAGGCTAAACCGTCGGCTCTTCGGATTGCGGTTGTCGGAGATCACACATCCAATTACTACCGCGAAGGGATGGAGGCAATTGCAAAGTCAGCCCCATCACTCGGCGTTCGGCTGAACTATTTCGACGTCACCGACACGGATCAGGTGCCGTCAATGCTGCGGAAGGTTGCCTCAAGTCGGCCGGATGGGCTTTTTTTCTTGCAGGGACCTCCTTTTTACCACCGTGTCAGTGAAATAGCGTCCTTTGCGCTCGAACACAAGCTGCCGTCCATCGGGAGCACTTCCTTTTGGACCGCACGTGGTGGTTTACTTGCATATCATTCCAACCCCCAGGAAACCATCGCTCGATGCGCTTCGTTCATTGATCGGATTCTGCGTGGAGCAAGACCGGCTGATCTGCCGATAGAAATGCCGAAGAGGTACGAGTTAACCATCAACGCGAAGACAGCAAAGGCGCTTGACCTCAAGATACCGCAGTCTCTGCTCATCCAGGCGACCCAAGTTATGCAGTGACGCCTCGATTCAAGGCAGGGGCCGACCGGGGAACTGCCCTTCTGAAAGACGGCATTAAAGCTCCACCAACGGCGCTGTTGCGCGCCGATCGGGTGATCGAATGAATAACCGTGAGTTGTTTCTTGGACTTCTTGTACGCGGGATCGGGGCGACCAGTGTGGAGGTAACCGTAGTCTGATGAAAAACATTCAACGTCGCAAACTACTGATGTACTCGGGCGCCCTAGCAGCAACGCCAATTCTTTCGTTGGCTCAGTCACTGCCAAAGACGCGGCGACTCGGTATGCTGCTATCTGACTCTGCCAGCAAGGAAGGGCTTGGGGGAACTTTCTTCCAGAGGCTTAAGGAACTTGGCTGGTCCGAAGGAAGTAACCTCGCAGTTGAGTACCGTTTCGCTCGAGGCACGGACCAGTTTCCACAACTGGCAACGGAACTTGTACAACAGAAGGTCGATGTGATCTTTACGGGTGGAAGCCCCTTCCCGCTCGATGCCGCAAGAAAAGCGACCACTACAATTCCTATCGTCTTTTCGGGCGGATATAGCGACAACGTAAGCGCCGGGGTCATTCAGAGCCTCGCTAGACCGGGAGGAAATATTACTGGAGTGTCATTCGTCTCGGGAGAATTGCTCGCGAAGCGATTTGAGTTGTTAAAGGAAGTCATTCCCAGCCTTTCAAAGATCGGCGTACTCAGAGAAAACGGTGCGGCGAGCTACGCATCACAACAGACGGTCCTGATAGAGGCGGCACGTACGCTGAAAATTGAAATGGCGACTTTTAGCCTCCGCGACCCTGGGGAATTTGAGAGCGTAGCGCAAAGCGCGAAAAATGAAAAAGTGGGTGGGCTCTTCGTAAATGGAACCCCGCTATTCGCTTCGAGAGCGAATGTCGCGAGGCTTGCCGAACTCTTGATTAAGTACCAACTTCCAGCGATCGGCGCGTGGAACTATATGGCCGACGCCGGATTTCTCATGGGCTACAGCGCAGATCCGTTGGGCTTACTCGTGAAGGCCGCAGGCTATATCGACAAGATCTTTCGGGGAGCCAATCCGGGGGAGCTTCCGGTCGAGGAACCAACTCGCTACGAGCTAGTGGTGAATTTGAAGGCGGCCAAGGCGCTTAAGATCGTCGTGCCGAAGGCCATCATTCTTCGGGCCGACCGAGTTATCGAGTAACTCCAATCAAGGTATGAACGACCGGTATTGAGCGGACACGCCACTGGCAGGTCACGGCCGACCAGAGCCGGATGGCCTCCCGATCTCGCCGCTGGATTGTAAGCAACCGGCGAAGTCAGGTTGACCTTGCCGGTTGAATTCGAGTTGAAACTCAGAGGGTAGCGGAGTTCAGCCAGAGGTGAGGGAGTAGTTCCTCGATCCGACGCGCCGGCTGGGTCGGCAGCCGAGTGAGGACATCCTTGAGATAGGCATACGGATCGTGCCCATTGAGTTTGGCGGATTGGATCAAGCTCATAATGGCGGCGCCGCGTTTGCCAGCGCGCAAACTTCCCGCGAACAGCCAAGCCGACCTGCCTTGAGCAATGGGACGAATTCTGTTCTCGTTCCAATTATTATCGATCGGGATGTCGCCGTCGCCGAGAAAGCGCATCAGTGCCTCCCAGCGGTTCACGCTGTAGTCGATCGCCTTGGCAATCGCCGATCCCTCAGGGACCAGCTTGCGCTGCGCCACCATCCAGGCCAGGAGCGCGTCGGCAATCGGCCGGCTTTCGCTTTGCCGTAATTGCCATCGCTCATTAGCCGTCAGATCCATCGCCCGCTTCTCGATCTGGTACAGATGACCGTAGAGGGGTAACCCCGCGGTCTATGGTGTACCGTTGACATTAAATCTTACCTTCTGCAACCTGTAGGGCTGTGGCGTCAGTGTCCGAGGTGTCGCCTACCGTCAACTGTCCGACCTGCAACAAGCCGGTGGCATGGGTGGCGGAAAACCGCTACCGGCCGTTTTGCTCCAAGCGCTGCAAGGCAATCGATCTGGGCGCCTGGGCGGCCGAGGAATATAAGGTTCCGGTACTGCCGCAGTCGCCCGACGGCGCCGGGCCCGATTGACTCAATCCCGCCAGGCCGCCCGAATGCCCGCGATGCCGTGGGCCCCGGCGTCCCGTGCCGGGCTCAAGTCGGCTTGCGCCAACCCGCCGATCGCATAAGCCGGAATCGGATAGCCCGCAAGCAATTCTGCCAGGACCTGCCACCCCAGCCCCGGTCGGCCGGGGTGGCTGGGAGTTTCCTTGGCCGGTCCGACGACTACGAAGTCCAGGCCCAGCCTTGCCGCCTGTGCCAGCTCGCGACGGTCGTGGCAGGAGGCGGCAACCAGCGGAAATTCCGGTTTCGACTCAAGTGCCATCAATTGTGCCGCGTTCAGATGAACCCCGTCGGCGCCGCTGTCGCGGGCCAGTGCCGCGTCGCCGTTGATCAGAACGCGGGCCGGGAATCCACGGCAGAGCGCCACCGCGGCGCGGGCGAAAGCGGCTCGCTGCGCCACCGCCAGGCCCGATTCGCGCAGTTGCACCAGCCGTAGCCCTCGATCGAGCGCCCGCGCGAGCGCCGCGAGCTGGGCGTCGACGCCGATTTCCGCGGCGTGGCTGATGCCATAGAAATCCGGCAGGCAGAGTGCGGCCAATATCGGCGCATTGGCCGGAAGGAGCGGTGCGACGCCGACCTGGCCGGCGGTCTGCCAAGCCAGTGCATCATGCTGCAGGTCGCGCAACTCCCCGGACCATCGCGGCACGCGGAAGAAATGCAGGCGCACGTGGGCGTGCTCGTAGATGAACTCGCGGACGATCCATGGATGTGCCGACTCGACATCGATCCCGAGTTCTTCCTGAAGCTCGCGTTCCAATGCCAGGCGCGGCGTCTCGCCCGCTTCCACCTTGCCGCCGGGGAACTCCCAGTAACCGGCATAAACGCTGCCGGGCGGACGGCGGCCGAGCAGGAAGGCGCCGTCGTCGCGGAAGATGACCGCGGCGGCAACATCAACGACCTTCTTCAAGGCCGCTTGCGCTTGCCGGCCACGGGTCTGCCGACATGGGCACCGGCGAAGTCGCGGGCAAACTGCCATGCAACCCGTCCGCTGCGCGACCCGCGCAGGATGGTCCACTGCAGTGCTTCGCCGCGCGCCGCCTGCGCCTGCTCGGCCGTCAAACCGAATTCACGCAGCCAGTGCTCGCAGATGGCAAGATAGTGGGCCTGATCGAACGGATAGAACGACAGCCAAAGACCGAAGCGCTCGGACAGCGAAATCTTTTCCTCGACGGTTTCGCCGGGGTGAATCTCGCCATCCTTGTGTTTGGCCTCCAGGTTTTCGTCCATGTATTCGGGCATCAGGTGGCGCCGATTCGACGTGGCGTATATCAGCAGGTTCTCCGGCATGCCGGCGATCGATCCGTCCAGTACGCTCTTCAAGGCCTTGTAGCCGGGCTCGCTGGCCTCGAAGGAGAGGTCGTCGCAGAAGATCACAAAGCGCTCCGGCCGATCGGCAATCAGATCGACGATCTCCGGCAGGTCGATCAGGTCGTGCTTGTCCACCTCGATCAGGCGCAATCCCTTTGCCGCGTATTGGTGAAGCATGCCTTTCACCAGCGAAGACTTGCCGGTGCCGCGGGCGCCGGTGAGCAGGACATTGTTGGCGCTCTTTCCGGCGATGAACTGGCGGGTATTCTGGGCGATGCGCCGCTTCTGTTCATCGATGCCGCACAGGTCCGCAAGGCGGATGCGATGCGGCTTCACGACGGCCTGGAGGCGGCCCCGCCCGTGGCGCTTGAGCCATCTGAAAGCCACCGCCTTGCGCCAGTCGGGGGGCAGGGCCGGGGCCGGGAGCAGGGCTTCGACGCGCTCCAGAATTGCTTCTGCCCGCGCCAGAAAATTGGCAATATCTGTCATTTGTCGACCGTCGTCGGGTAAACTTGCGAACCATCGCAAATGTCCAACTGTATCAGAATCAAGCCACCGATTAGCGCTAAGGGGACCGTGAAATGGAGAATCTGAAGAACGCCAGCGACGTACTGTTCATCCTGCTCGGTGCCATCATGATCCTGGCGATGCATGCAGGGTTTGCGTTCCTCGAACTCGGCACGGTCCGCAAGAAAAATCAGATCAATGCGCTGGTCAAGATCCTGGTGGACTTTTCGGTATCGACCCTGGCCTACTTCTTCATCGGCTACAGCATCGCCTACGGCGTGCATTTCTTCACGGGCGCGGAGGCACTGGCGCAGAAGAACGGCTTTGAACTGGTCAAGTTCTTCTTCCTGCTGACTTTCGCCGCGGCGATTCCGGCGATCGTCTCCGGCGGCATCGCCGAGCGGGCCAGATTCTATCCGCAGCTCGCCGCGACCTTCCTGCTGGTGGGATTCATCTATCCGATATTCGAAGGGATCGCCTGGAACCAGGCGTTCGGAATCCAGGCCTGGCTGAAATCGTCATTCGGTGAGGAGTTTCACGACTTTGCCGGTTCGGTGGTGGTACACGCCGTCGGCGGCTGGGTCGGCCTGGCGGCCGTGCTGCTGCTCGGCGCGCGCCGCGGCCGTTACCAGAAGGACGGTGGCATGTCCGCGCACCCGCCGTCGAGCATACCGTTTCTGGCCCTGGGTGCCTGGATATTGACTGTCGGCTGGTTCGGCTTCAATGTCATGAGCGCGCAGACGCTCGACAAGATCTCCGGGCTGGTGGCAATGAATTCCCTGATGGCGATGGCCGGCGGCACGCTGATGGCGCTGGTCGTCGGCAAGAATGACCCGGGCTTCGTGCACAACGGTCCGCTGGCCGGGCTGGTGGCGATTTGCGCGGGCTCGGACCTGATGCACCCGCACGGCGCCCTGATCACCGGAGCCGTCGCCGGCGGTCTGTTCGTTTGGATGTTCACGCTGACACAGAATCGCTGGAAGATCGACGATGTGCTCGGCGTCTGGCCACTGCACGGACTTTGCGGCGCCTGGGGCGGCATTGCGGCCGGCATCTTTGGGAGCAAGGCATTCGGCGGACTGGGCGGCGTAAGCCTGACGTCGCAGTTGCTGGGCACTGGCCTGGGCGTGTTGATCGCCTTCGCCGGCGGTTTCCTGGTCTACGGGGTGCTAAGGCAAACCATAGGCATCCGCCTCGACCCGGAAGACGAATTCAACGGCGCAGACTTGTCCATCCACAACATCACTTCGTCGCCCGAGCGCGAGACCCTATGGTGAAACCGTGATCGCTGTTTCCTCACAATAGTCTCTTGAAAGGAATCGCATTCAACATGTTACGTCGAATTCAAGAATCCTGTCCAATTACAGCGACTTTCCTCGACGAAATGCCATCCAACTAAGCGCTTGAATAACAGTCTTTTCAAGATACTATTGTATAGACTGCAGTTCATCTGCGGACGCACATTCTTGTTTCAAGAACCCCCCGCTGGACAACGCAAGTCGGGCAAGCCATTCGTGCCCATTGAAAATCCAAAGCCGCAAGAATGAACGTCCAGTCTAGAGCGACGAATTCTTGATGATCAGTGGCTCTACTCGCCATCAAACGGCCACTCAGGACCACGCCGTAAGCGTCGGCTTTACCTCGGACACCGGCCATCCTTAACTGGTCTGCGGCTTTGCTCTTCATCCCCATTTGATCTGACGGAGATTCCGATTTAGCTGGATCGAGTTCTGCGCACTCGGTGGACGATCCGGACATTTGCTACGATCTCTAGAAGCTACGAGCCGCACGAGTCTATACGTTGGTTTGACTTTGGATTGTCGCCGAGTTATCTCTTGCTCTTTGAGTGCTGCACTGCCTGATTGCACTGACTTCCAAGGCTGATCAATTGTGTCAGGTGTTTAGTCATGGCCACTAGGGTTATTCCGGGTTCCTTGCCATACCACTCTGCGGCCGAATTGCAAACACCGAGCATCCCTAGAGTTGCTAACCTGCAGTTCAAGTCCTTGCGCAAGGATCCCTCCTTTACGCCAGTTTCGAACACGTTCTGGACTATGGACTCGTATCGGCGAGACAGGCGCCCAATCTTCTTTCGGGCATCATCGCTGAGGTGCTTTCGTTCATTCAGAAATGTTTTGACGTAGGGCTGTTTCTCTTCAAATGCTTTCAAGTGGTATCGGATGAGATTGGCTATCTTGTCTGGGGCAGACCCGGACGAAGTAGCCACCTCGTTTGCTCTTTCGATGAACCCTTCTACGCCTCGCTGGCAAACCAACTCGAGCGCGGTGTCCTTCGACGCGAAGTAGTAGTAGAGCGTCGCTTGACGAATGCGCAGCAAATCAGCGATCTCTTGAGTTGTTGCTCCATGGTAACCGCGCAGCGCGAACACACTGGCCGCTGCTTCGATTACTTCATTGGCCCGCTTACGGGGACTGCCGGTCGAGCGCTTGGTGGTCGCCACACTACCTGCGACCAAAGGCCGACGAGTATTGGTCCTTGTTGGCATTCAATTGGCTCAAGCTAGTCGGGAACGGTGAGGATAGCACTAGATTCTCAATCCGCCACGCTCCTGAGCTCAGATTGTTTGCCCGTCCCACGATCATGCGTAGTAGCGCCCAATTGTGCGGGGCCAACTATCAAGCCGTTTGTCAGGTATTGTCTATCGGTTAATAGATAGATATAATCAAGTAATCGATTCGACCTCTTATGTCTGTCCCGCCAATCGGAGGTGGGAACTCAAGGCAATGAGTATCGAGCAATGCGGAGGGTGCAATGAACTACTTGCGAGAAGTGTGGTACGCCGCTGGGTGGTCAGACGAACTTGGTGCCGGAAGCATCATAGATCGCACGCTGCTGGGAGAATCCATAGCACTGTTCAGGGACGCTTCGGGTGAAATTCACGCTTTGCGGAACCGCTGTCCTCACCGCTTTGCCCCACTCTCCGGGGGGAAAGTCATAGGCGACACAGTCCAGTGTCCATACCACGGCTTGAGGTTTGACGGCGCTGGCCAGTGCCGTCTGAATCCACATGGCGACGGGGCGGTCCCGAGAGCGGCAACGGTTAAGAGCTATCCGGTGATTGACCGCTACGGCGCCATCTGGATCTGGATGGGAGATCAAGGAGCCGCCGACCCCAACAAGATTCCTGACTTCAATGTAATTGACGCGGAACATAACTACGTCGGCAAGGACTACCTCGCAGTAGCCGCGAACTATCAGCTTGAGACCGACAACATCATGGACTTAAGCCATATTGCCTTCGTGCATCCGGACTCTCTCGGCGCGGATGTGGTTCGCGAAGCAAAGACAGAGGTAACTCAGACCGGCAATACTATCTGGTCGAAGCGTCAGACCTATCGAGAAGAGCTACCAGCAGCTCTCGAATTGCACTACGGGGCACCACCGGGAAAATTGTGGGACCGCTGGCTTGATGTGAGGTGGGACCCGCCCGCCTCGATGCTTCTGTGGGTTGGAATACTACCGACTGGCACCCCAAGAACGCCTGATAGCAAGCAGATCCCATTCGTTCATCTGTTTACACCGGAGACGCAACACACTACCCACTATTGGTTTGCAACCGGCTATCCACGCTCTTTCGGGCCTCAGTACGAGGAACGCGCTCAACGGGACATCAAGTTTCTTCGAACGCCATTTGAGGCCGAAGACTTGCCAATGTTGCAAGCCCAGCAGGCAGCAATGGGAAGCGAGGAGTTTTGGGATCTCAAGCCGGTGTTGCTTCCGAGCGATGCCGCAGCGGTCAGAGCGCGTCGCGTATTGGACAAGCTTCTCAAAGACGAACTAGCTGCGGCCCAAGTGGCTAATCGCTGACAGCCGGCGGAGAACCCTGATGCTCGATGTTCGTGTCAAGACAATCCGTAAGGAGGCTATCGACATTTGCAGCTACAAGCTCGTCGCCGCCGACGGCGCGTCACTGCCGCCATTTGAAGCCGGCGCGCATGTTGACGTGGCGATTCCAACCAGCGTGGTTCGACAGTATTCAATTTGCAGCAATCCTAGTGATAGCGACCACTACCTCATTGCCGTCCTTCGCGACGCACAGTCCCGTGGCGGCTCTGCCGCCATGCACAAGACGGTAAGGGAAGGCGACGTCCTGTCCATCAGCGCGCCTCGAAACCACTTTCAGCTTGCAACGGGACACCACGAGACTGTCCTCTTCGGTGGTGGTATCGGGATCACGCCGCTCGTGGCGATGGCGGAGCAACTGTCTGCAGAAGGCGCCAACTTCAAACTTCATTACTGTGCCAGAACGCGTGCGCGGGCAGCATTCCTCGGGAGGCTGGCCTGCCCAATGAACTGTGCGAAGCAACTGCGTAACGGACCCTGCGGGGGCGTAAGAAATGACGGTGGCTGCGAGGTCAAACCCCAAATGAATTGCGTTTGGCTCGATGTCATGCAGGGCAGAAGCGTCCTTTCGAAACGGGCCCACCCTGATGCACCGCTCCCCTTAGCGCCGCTGGATCATCGTAAGTTGGGGCGATCCTCTTGGACTAGCGAGATTTTCAGCGATGCCAGGGAGCGACCATCGCCTCTCGAGACGGCCTCGATAGCACATGAGCCGGCCCAATTTGAAGCGGCGTGCCTTTCCGGTCAATTCTTGGTCACGGTGGAACTCGCCCCCCCGGACTCGCCTGACCCTCGGGTGCTCATCGCGCGGGCCCAACAGTTCAGCGGGCTGGTCGACGCGATCAATATCACAGACGGCGCAGGTGGCAACTGCCATATGTCGAGCGTTGCTGCGTCGGCAATTCTGGCGGGCAACGGTTTCACACCGATCTATCAGGTGGCTTGCCGCGACCGCAACCGGATCGCCATTCAGGGCGACATTCTAGGTGCAGCCGCACTAGGCGTTCGTGACATCCTTTGTCTGACCGGCGACGACGTGAGCCAAGGCGACCAGCCGGAAGCAAAACCTGTATTTGACCTCGACGCGGTGTCGCTCCTTGGTATCGCCCGAGCGATGCGAGACGAAGGAAAGTTTGCGTCCGGTCGCAAACTGGAAGAGGCGCCGAATCTATTCATTGGTGCCACCGCCAATCCATTCGTGCCACCCTACGCGAAGAGGGTCAGCAACTTGGAACTCAAGGTGGCTGCAGGTGCTCGTTTTGTCCAGACGCAGTTTTGCTTTGACCTTGAACTATTTGACGAATTCATGAAGTCGGTGCGGGAGCGAAACCTGCATCAGCGCGCCAGGATCATCGTGGGTGTGGGGA
>Ga0163199_1002703_pt1 | contig 10818 bp, 6 predicted proteins | sample PL_2010_150m_FD_113537 | JGI IMG/M metagenome (GOLD analysis project Ga0163199, IMG submission 113537) | Freshwater microbial communities from Powell Lake, British Columbia, Canada to study Microbial Dark Matter (Phase II) - PL_2010_150m | ecosystem: Environmental > Aquatic > Freshwater > Lake ...
CGAGTGCTGCCGGGCACCTATCGGATGCGGAACGCCGTTTATCTCCAGTCCAAGGTGCGGCTTGTCGGCTCCGGCGCGGAGAGCGTTCTTCTCAAGGAGCCGTCGGTCACAACCAAACTCGCCGCCGACACGGATTGGTATGACCAAGAGATCACGCTCGCTGACGCCGCCGGCTTCGAGGTGGGCGACGGCATCGCGCTCTTCGCGAAGGACAAACCCAAAGCCGGCAGGACCGTCGTCAAACGGACGCTCGTCGCCCGCAGCGGCAACCGCTTCAAGCTCGACCGCGCGCCGCGGGAAAACTTCTGGCAGATCGGCGAGGCGCGGGCGGCCACGCTGTTCCCGCTGCTGAGCGGCGAGAACGTCTCCGACATCGCCATCGAGAACCTCACGCTCGACGGCAACCGGGAGAAGAACGAAAACCTCGACGGCAACTACGCCGGCTGCATCTTCCTCCAGGACTGCAACCGCATCGCCATCCGCGGCGTCACGGCCCGCAACTACAACGGCGACGGCATCAGTTGGCAGATTTGCCACGACGTCGTCGTGGAGAACTGCACCAGCTTGAACAACACCGGACTCGGCCTGCACCCCGGCTCCGGCTCGCAGCGGCCCGTCATCCGCAACAACCGGATCGAAGGAAACGACATCGGCATCTTCTTCTGCTGGGGCGTGAAATACGGCCTCGCCGAAAAGAACCGCCTCATCGGCAACCGCGTGAGCATCTCCATCGGACACCGCGACACTGACAACCTCGTCTGCCACAACGAAATCCGTGGCAGCAAGAGCGTCGGCGTGCTGTTCCGGCCGGAGCGCGGCAAGGAGTTCGCCGGCCATCGCAACCGCATCGAGCACAACCGCATCGTGGACAGCGGCGACGAAAAAGGCGTCGCGATTGACGTGCAAGGCGCCACCGAGTCCGTCGTGATCGCCGGGAACGAGATCGTCGAGACGCGCGGGCCGGCGCAGCGCAGCGCCGTGCGCCTCGGCAAGGAGACGCGCGACATCAAACTGCTGAACAACACCATCCAAGGTTTTCCCAAGGACGCCATCTCGAAAGAAGCGGCCGAAACGCCCAAGACCGGCAGGCAGTGAGGCAAGCGACGCCGGTGATGCCGAACGCCTGCGTGTAGCGCACCGCCTGCGTGGCGAACCGGTCGAGGTTCGGCGTGACGGCATACTTGTCGCCGTAGCAGCCAAGGTTCGGGCAGATGTCCTCGGCGGTGAGCCAGAGGATGTTGGGGCGCGTGGCGGGCGCGGCTGTCTGCGCATTTGCGAGGATCGCAGCGAACATCCAGAAACAAGCTGACGCCGTTGCAACATGCCATATCAATCGCTTCCGACCGTGCGATTTCCTCGTGTTCATCGCCTTCTTCCTTGTCACTTTTCACTCGCCTCTTTTCTGTGGCACCCTCTTACGGCTAATGGTTATCCGCAGCATATATTCCGGCCGCTGCCGTCACCCGTCGCTCAATCTCGCCAGCCGACAGACCCATCTCCATCAAGAGTTCGATGTAGTTCTTGACGATCCCCTGCATGAATGGAAGTTGCTGGCCATGAGAGTCAGCGGACTTGCGCAGAATGACTACTGCCCGCCGCATCAACGGCTCAGCCTGATCTAGCCGATTGGCACCTTGCAATTTTATCGCTAGGTTGTTAAGGGTTTTAGCAACTTCTGGATGATCGGGGCCAAGAGCTTTCTCTTCAATTGCCAGCGCTCGCCTCAACAGAGGTTCCGCCTCCTCCAACCGATTGGTCCCTTGGAGTGAAAAAGCTAGGATGCCGAGCCGTTTGGCAACTTCTGGATCGTCCGGGCCGCGAGCTTTCTCGTCTATTGCCAGCGCACGCCTTAGCAACGGTTCGGCGTCTGCCGGCCGACCGGCATAATGAAGCAGCAGGGCCAAGTTGTGAAGGCGAATGGCGACGCAAGGATCGTCCGCACCACCAGTTTTTTCAGCGATGTCCAGCGCCCGCAACAACAACGGCTCGGCTTCTACGAGTTGGTTCGCCTCTACAAGCAACAAAGCCAAATCATTTAGGATTCCACCGACTCGGGGATGATTTGGTCCGAAGTTGCGCTCTTCAGCGGCTAGTGCCCGCCGTAGTGATGCCACGGCCTCATCGAAACGGCCGAGATTACGATATGCATTGCCTTGGATACCATGACATTCTCCTGCTGACGGCGCATTCTCTGCAATTACTTTCAACGCTTGGTCAGCGAAGTCGAGAGACTCCGGATACCACCCCCAGTGCAAAAAGAGACGTGCCTTGAGCAGGAGAAGCCGGCCGCGCACCTCCGTTTCGCCAATAGCAAGCATTGCCGTGATTGCTTCGTCCACAAGCTGCAAGACTTGGTTCCGCACTTCAGGGATATACTCCAGCCGCTCACTGACATCCACGACCCATGCAGCCCACGCCACATCCGAGCGGAGGGCACGAATGCTTTCGGAGAGGCGGGCGAGTTCCCAGACTTGGGCGACAGGCGAGCGGGACGTAATAAAATGGTCTTGGAAACGGTCTGCTTTGCTCTTCTGACCTGCGAGGCGGTAAAGATCAATCACCAACCAAGCCACGTAGCCCTGCTCGCCGCGATAAACCTGCTCCAAAGCAGATGCCGTAACCGCAAACAATTGCTGTCGGGATTCGGCTGGAATATCGCCCCTGACGAAATGGCGCAAGAGCGCCGAGCTAAAGCGGTGCCTAGGTCTTTCCTCGGCATCGAATCCAGCGTCTTCGACTATTTCGTTGAACTGCTCGTCGAGCAGGTCAATCACCCGGTCCAGATGGCCGTCTTCGCCGGTGTAATGATCAGCGCGGCGAAGACCCAGACGCCACAGCACGTTAGCCACCACTTCGTCGCTGAACTCACTCAACTGCAACGAGCCAATTCCCAACGTCAGACGCACCAGTTTCTCATCGCCGATCTTCTCGACGGTCTTTTCCACCACCCGCTTGAGAGTTTGGAAGGCTCCCTCCGCAAACTTCCCCAGAAACTCCGTTTCGGCCTCGCTGTCCCAAGTCCACTCGCCGGTCGCATTCTGACAGACAAGCCCAAGCTGCTGGCATTCTGTCCAAAGCTCCAAGAACACATCAACATTCTCGCCGGCCAATTCGCGAAGGTCATTGAGGACGCAAGAGGTAACCGGCCCAGTGACATCGCGCAAATCGGCTTCTGTAGCCGACGGCAGTTTCCAAAGAGCGGCATCGCCAACCTCGCTCCGTTTCTCCAGTAGCAACTTGCTTTCACCGGAAAGCCTTGAGGCGTCGAAGGTGACGACCAACATAATCGGCTGGCCATGACGGACCAAGTCCACTATTTCCTTAACGGCGCTCTCCACCGAGACGCTGGAAGCCGATTCGACGTTTTCCAGAATCAGGACGAGAGGTTGCCGCGCAGCGGCGGTCACAACTCGACGGAGCAAGGCGAAGCTGAAATCGCATGGTGATTTCTTGTCCTGCTGCAAAGCCTCCTCAATTTGCTGGACGAGATCGGGCAGTGCGCCAACCATTTTGAGAATGAGTTTGAAAACCCAATCCATCGGCACCTGCCCCGCTCCGTCTGCAAGCAGCTTGATGAGAGAGATAGCCGCTTTGGTGGCCTTCTCGGACAAAAACCCTGGCCGCTGCAGCATGGCGAGCATCTCCGTTGCTCCCTGCGGCGGTTCCGTCAGGTCTATCGCCATGGCTGTTGGCTTGCTACCTTGCGCCTTTGCCTCCTCAATCGCCTTTTGCCACAGCGCAGTCTTGCCGCGGCTATGTGGCGCCGAGATGAAGACAGAGCTTCCCACCTTCCGTTCGCAGAGGTTCTGAATCCGCGCCACAAGTCCGCGGAGTTCCTTGTTCAAGCCGACGAGGCGCTGTGTTTGAGAAGGGTTCATCATGGGATGATCAACCAGACGCCATGCGCCGGATGGTATGCACTTATCGCGGTCAGCGTCAACCGAGGAGCGTGATGACTAGATGACTACCTTCGCGGCTTTGGCAGATTCTTGATCAGGCCGGCGTTGGTGCGCTTCAGCTCGGCGAGCAGTCGGGCGCGGAAATCTTCGAGCAGGGGGCGGTGCTCCGGGGCGAGCGCGAGGTTGGTCAGTTCCTCCGGGTCGGCTTCGAGATCATAGAGTTCTTCGATTTCGTTTTCGACGAGGGTGCGGATGTATTTGTGGCGGCCCTGGCGCAGGGAGAGCCACCACGGGACGCCGCCCAGGCCGTCGTTGCCGGTCTATGGCCGTGGAATCTCCAGTTGCTTGCAGATGAGCCGCGCGGTGTTCTCTTTGATCTCGCGATGCCGGGGGACGCTGGAAATTTTGCGATTTGCCGGATTGAACCAGATGCTGTGCGCGCCGCCTTCGCGGTAGAATTCACAGCCGTTGCGCCGCAGATGCCGCTCCAAATCGGCGCGTTTCATGTCTCGACCAACTCGAAGCTTTCACGCACCGCTTGCGGCGAAATGCCGGCTTCGGCCAGTTCACGTTGGCATTGCAACACCAGCCGCACCGCGTCCAGCAAATTGGCTTTCGCTTCGGCGAGGGTTTCGCCCTGCGAAATGGCCGCCGGAATCTCTTCCACGAAGCAGGTGTAGCCGCCTTCCGCGGCAGGTTCGAATACAGCCGTCAGTTTCATGCCCTAACCATGCCAGCCGCGTCCCGCTAAGGCAAGCTGCGGAAACTGTCATGCGCGTCGCGCAGCGGAGGCGGGCGCAGGAAAGTAGTCCTCACGCTCCGAGTGAGGATCGTCCTCGAAGACATCACGCGGAGCGTGATGACTACTTTCTCGGCGTTGGCAGATTCTTGAGCAGGCCAGCGTTGGTGCGTTTCAACTCGGCGAGCAGTCGGGCGCGGAAGTCTTCGAGCAGGGCGCGATGCTCCGGGACGAGGGCGAGGTTGGTCAGTTCCTCCGGGTCGGCTTCGAGATCATAGAGTTCTTCGATTTCGTTAGGCAGGAGCGTGCGGATGTATTTGTGCCGGCCGTGGCGCAGCGAAATCCACCACGGCAGCGGGCCTTGATCGCCTTTCGCCGGGACAGCGCAATCGGTTTGCTCGCCGAACTTCAGGTAGAAGTGCTCCATCATGACCGACCTGTCCCAAGTGGCGTCCGGGTTCTTCAGCAGCGGGCGCAGGTCGCGGCCGTGCATCGTCCATGGCAGCTTGACGCTCGCGACCCCGAGCAGCGTGGGCGCGAGGTCCACGACGGTCACGGGCTGTTTGCAGACGCCGCCGCGCGCGACGCGGCCGGGCAGGCGGAAGATCATTGGCGCTTTGATGCACGCATCGTAACCGCCCACTTTCCACGCGAAGCCATGCTCGCCCCACGCAAACCCTTGGTCGGAGGTATAGACGATGAGCGTGTTGTCGAGTTGGCCGGTTTCTTCGAGCGCCTTCAGCAACTTGCCGACGCCTTCGTCGAGCGCGGAGACGAGCCGGTTGTAGCCGCGGACCATTTCGGGCAGCGGTTGCTTTCCTTTTCCATAAACCGGCATGCCGTCGTCGCGCTTGGTCCACTGCGTCCACGTCTGCATGTGCGCGGGCTTGCCGGGTCGCGGCGGGAACACGTCGGGCGGCACGGACACATCGGCGTCCTTGTATTGCTCCTTGTGGCGCGGGTGAACTGTGTTCGGCAAATGCGACGCGTTGTAGCAGAGCCAGAGCATCCATGGCCGGTCATGCTTGTCGCGGATGTAGTCATCGGCGAAGCGTGTGTAAACGTCGGTCGAGTAGCCGGGCACGATGGCTTTTGGCGCGCCGTCAACGCTGAGCGTCTGGTTGTTATACCAGTCGCCTTTGATGTCGGCTTGGTCCCAGACGACGGAGTGGTCCCAGTTGCGGCCGTGGCCGGCGTCATGGCTGAGGTGCCACTTGCCGATCACCGCGGTGTGGTAGCCCGCCTTGCGCAACTCGGCAGGCCAGTGGTGGCAGACTTTCGGATCATAACTGGCCTCGAGAATGCCGGTGAGCGTCAGCCCACGGATGCCGTGCGGCAACAAGCCCGTCATCACGCACGCGCGGCTGGGCGTGCACCACGACGCGCCGTAGGCGCTGGTGAACCGCACGCCCTCGGCGGCGAGCCGGTCAATGTTCGGCGTCCGCACCCACGGCCAAGCGCCTTGGTCGCGATAGCAGCCCAGCGTCCGGTGACTCTGGTCGTCGGTGTAGATGAAAAGGATGTTGGGACGGCGTGACTCGCCGGCAACAGCGGAGGCGAGGCTGAACGCAGCGACACACAGGGTTGCGAGGACGCTGGCGTGATTCATGGGTGTTAGTGAAACGTGAAACGTAAAACGTAAGAATCGTCACGCTTCACGCTTCACGTTTTACGATTTACTTCAATTCCTTGACCCGCATGTTGCGGAAATAAACCTTCGCGCCGTAGTTGCCGTGGGCGTGGAGGCCGATGAAACCTTTTTCGTAGAAGAGGCCGGGATGCTCGTGGCCGTCAATCGGCTTCACCTTGTCGAAATCGGCGTCAACGATCACCACGCCGTTAAGCGTGACCTTCACGCGGCGGCCATCGCAGACGATTTCCTCCTGGTTCCACTGGCCGGCAGGCTTGAGGTGGCCGGGTTTCGCGGGCACGACGCCGTAGAGCGAGCCGTGGTGTTGGTAGTCCTTGAGCGGAGTCCATTCTTTGGGGTCCTTGCCTTCGCGCGGAATGCCGCGGTCGTAGTAGGGGTCATCGAGCACCTGGACCTCCGTGCCTTCGATGTGCGGCTGCTTGCTGACCTTGGTGCGGATGCCGACGCCGTTGTTGCCACCCGGATCCATCTTGATCTCCAGTCGCAGGATAAAGTTGGCGAATTCCTTCGTCGTGAAGATGTGAATCTTGCCGGTGTCCTTGCAGATGATCTGGCCGTCCTCGGCGTAATAGCTGCTGGTATCGCCGCCGATGCCCTGCCAACCATCGAGGTTCTTGCCGTTGAAGATCGGCACGAAGCCTTCTTCAGAAGCATGTTGGGTCGTGGCACAACCTGTGAGGTTCGCAGCAACCAACAACGCCGCGGCGGCAGTGAGGAGAGTGAGATATTTGTTCATGGTTCGAGTTTTTCTTTGCGTTATCAGAGTTCTACTCCGTCCGGCCCAACAAGCAAGCCTGAGGATGGATGGGCTGGTCATTTCACCGGCAACGCCAGCAACCGACCATCGGCGAGGCCAGCCACGATAACCGAGCGGCCGGCCATCGGGATCGTGGCCAGTTTCGTCACAGATGCGCCCACGGATCGCGACCACACGGTTTTCCCGGTGGGGTCAAGCGCGTGGACTTCGCCGTCTTCCGTGCCGGCAATGATCAGGCCGTCGGCCAACACTATATCATGTACGGCCAGACCGAGTCGCCGTTGCCAGAGCGGCGTGCCCGTGGCATCGAGGCAGTAAAGGTAGCCCGTGCCCGACGCGATGAGGACTTCCGGCCGGCCGTCACCGTTGATGTCGGCGCAACAGATGCGCTCAACGGGATAGCCGTAGTTGTCGAACCTCCAGAGGGTCTTGTTGTGGAGATCCACGGCGATCAAGTCGCCGGTGGAGGAGCCGTGAACGATTTCCTTCTTGCCGTCGCCGTCGAGATCGCCGAGGCCGAACGTCACGTCGCCGATGGAGGTGGAGGAAGTCATCAGCCGGTTGCCGTCGGGTCGCAGCACGAATACCGCGCCATACTTGTTGGCGATCACGATCTCGGGTTTGCCGTCGCGGTCGAGGTCTTCGACGGCCATCTCCATGCAGCCGTGATACGCCGACAGGGTGCGCCAGAGCTTCTTCGCGTCCGGGGACAATCCCTGGGCCTCCATGCTCGCGAGCGTCGTCACCAGCATGTCATCCGCGCCGTCGCCGTCCTGGTCCACGCCGCGCGTGCAATAGAGTCCCCACGGCCGATCACCGTGGTCCTGATTGAAGTAGATGCCGATCATCTGGTCCTTGCGCTTCAGATGGCCGGCGGGGTCGAGTTGGTGGAGATACGTGTCGGCGCTCGACACGAGGATCGTGGGCGGAGCGTTCTTGCTGAACCGGGCCAGCGAAACATCGCGAACGATCCCGCCCGTCGAATGCGACCAGAGGAGCTTGCCGTCGCTCTTGACGGCGTGGCCGGCGTGACCGCACGCGACGAGCAGTTCCGGCTGGCCGTCGCCGTCAAGGTCCGCGGGCGTGATCCGAAAGACGGGCGAGTTTTTCGCGAGTTCAACATTCCACAGGGGGTTGGCAGCCGTAACGCGGACACTCTTGTCCGCGCCGTCCTTTCGTCGCACAACAGCGCGGACAGGAGTGTCCGCGTTACGAATGGCGGCAACATCGAGTCCGCTTAACGTGACCGTATGCGTGCCTGCCGGCAGTTCCAGACGCTGTTGACCGTTTGCCGTCACGCCTCCGCGCGCCGTTACGCAGACGGGCTTGGCGACTGTCAGGACCATTTTCCCATTGCTCGCATCGAGACTGACATTCGCCGCAGGCTCGAACGCGAGTCCTGTCTCTCCAAGCCCGATGCTGCGCGCCGCGATGAGGCTGATTGTTTGACCGCTGAGCAGCCAGGCATCCGCATCGCACTGGCACCGGCCGGCCCGGCGGTCCGGCCCTACCCGCAATTCCTGGTAGGGCGCGACCGCCGGGCGCGCCGAGGTCGTTGTCAAATGATCGTCTGCGCGGCCGGCGCCAAACCCGGCGATCGCATCGCCACCCGCCGACTTCACGCGGCAGGCCGTCGGATTCAGAGCCTCGACTGCAAACTCCGCCGGATGTTTCGTGCCGATTGCGTAAACCAGCGAGCAGAACGTCGTGCTCTCGCCCCCCTTTAGGCGGGCCGACTGCCGTTGGTGCAGGACGGACACCGGCACGGAGATGCCTTGCCGCACGTGATCGGTCACCCACGCGCGCACCGGCAGCGCCGGATCAATGTGCAGCGAGCCGACCGGTTCCTTCCCGCTGGCGCGCCGGGCCACGAACTGCCCGTTGTCGTTGACGCGCTGATCTCCACGGTCAATCGTCTTCCACGTCAGGTCCAGATCGTAGTTGCCGGCTTCACGCGCCGTGACCGTGTCCTGAACGAGGAACCACGCGCCCTTGCTCCACAAGACGCGCCGGTCCCAGTCCACGCCGTTGTAGTCTTTCACATAGGTGCGCGTGGCGGCCATGCCGGGCAGATCGCCGCTGGCGGCCAGTCCCGCCATGCTCGGCACGAGTTTCGCGCAGCGGCCGTCGCGCAGAACGGACAACATCGAGTGCTCGGTCGTGTTGCGCACAAGGTAATCGTGGTCGAGCAGCCATCGCTCGCCGTCCTGGACGAACGTCGTGATGCCGCCTGTGTCGAAGTGCAAGTGTTTGCCGCGGCCCAAGCCGTCGAGGAGCAGATACTGCCCGTCCGGCTCCCAGTTTTCGCGGAAGCTGATCTTGTCCCACGCCTCCTCGAACGGCACGTCGGCGCGCTCGAAGGCCTCGCCGTAGGTCGGCCGGCGCTGCGTGTCGTCGTAAATCTGGCGGTCCATCGGGAACACGTTCAGCCCGACAAACCGCTCCGGCGCGCGCGACTCCACGTCGGGCCAGTAGGGATTCTCCCAGCCGCCGGCCAGGGAGTGTTCGAGCAGCCAGCGGTAGCCGCCGTCGCGCGTCCACCAATAAGCGACCGGCAGCGCCGCCTTGGCCATCGTGGGGATCAACCCATAACCGCTGTCGCCGAAACCCGCCGGCAACTGGCGGTTGTCACCACACGCCACCACGTAGTCGGCGTAACGCTTGATCAACCCGCTCTCAAAGAAACGCAGGTCCCAATCCGCCAGCGAGAATGCAATGGTGTGCCCCATGGTGAGCACCAGATAGCTGTCGGCGTCTTCCTGCGGTTTCCATGAACGCGCTTGCGCGGCGAAACCGAGCCGCGACTTGCGGAGCCACTCTTTCGCCTCGGCGAGATCGTAGTGCCGGTCAAAATAGCGCCCGGCGAAATACAACCCCAGCAGCGCAAACGTCGTGTGGTTCCACGTCACCGTGAACTTCTCGTCAATGACGCGATACTCGTAGGAGCAGTGCGTGAGATCGCGGCTCCAGGCCAGCCACGCTTCCAGATACTCGCGCCGCCGCTCCGGCGTGATCAGGGGGCATTCCTCAAACGCGTCCCACGCGGCAAAGATTTCGCCCGATGTCGTCTCCTCCGGCCACGGCGTGTGGCGGTCGGGTTTCTTGCGGTAGGTCTCGACCATGATGTCGAGCGCGGCGATGGCGAGCCGCGCGTAGGCCTCCTCGCCGGTCTTGAGGTATTGCTCGGCGTTGGTGCGGAACGCCGTGAACGACGGATCCATCGGCTTTGCGACCAAGCGGCTGCGCGAAGCGGCCGAAAGCTTCTTCGCCGGCTCCACAATCATGGTGTAGGGCAGAACCGTGGATGGCCCGTCGCCTTGCAACAGACCAAGGAATCGCTCGACCGCTTTGCCGAGTTGTTCAGGCCGGCTCGCGCCGAGCACGATCACGTTCTGACCGCCACCCCAGTGATGCGGGTCGAAGACCGTGTGCACCGTGTAACCGCTCGGACCGGGAAACTGCGCGTCCTCGTAGGTGTAGCGGCTCCAATAGAGGCGCGTGAGCAGTTCGTTGTCGAGCATGTTGCCCAGCGCGATCGCCGTCTGCTTCCCCGGCTCGGCCTCCGCGAGCCGGCTCACCAGGCGAGGCTCCACGCCCAGCCGTTTCGCGAGCGCGCCGCGAAGCTTTTCCGCTGCCGCCCGTGCCGCGCCATTCGCGGGCGCGAGGATTACCGGCGCACGACCATCGCTGACCAGCGCCGTCATCTGCGGCGCGGGCTTGACGGCGCCGAGTGTGGCGGCGGCTTTCGTGTCTGCGGCAAACGAGGCAGTGC
>Ga0163199_1002704_pt1 | contig 10817 bp, 9 predicted proteins | sample PL_2010_150m_FD_113537 | JGI IMG/M metagenome (GOLD analysis project Ga0163199, IMG submission 113537) | Freshwater microbial communities from Powell Lake, British Columbia, Canada to study Microbial Dark Matter (Phase II) - PL_2010_150m | ecosystem: Environmental > Aquatic > Freshwater > Lake ...
ATATCGAGCAGAACCACGCGCTGCTTGCCGGCCACACTTTCGAACACGAAATCGCGCTCGCCCAGGCGCTGGGGATTTTCGGTTCGATAGACATGAACCGCGGCGACGAGCAACTCGGCTGGGACACCGATCAGTTCCCGAACAACTTGCCGCAGATGGCATTGGCGATGTATCACATTTTGAAAGGTGGTGGCCTCGCCAGCGGCGGGCTCAACTTCGACGCCAAGTTGCGTCGCCAGTCGATAGATCCGGACGACCTGATCGTGGCTCACGCCGAGGCGATGGACTTGTGCGCACGGGCGCTACTGGTGGCCGAGAAGATGATAGCCGACGGCGAGCTCGACGCTCATGTCAAGAATCGTTACGCCGGCTGGAACGACAAACTCGGGCGCGCCATCCTGGGTGGCAAGAAGTCGCTGGCGCAATTGGCCGAGCTTGTGGAAAAGCAGAATATCGAGCCGCAACCGCGTTCTGGCCAGCAAGAGCGGCTGGAAGGACTGGTCAATCGCTATATCTGATACCGTCCAGGTAGTGAGCTAATACTCGGGAGAATCTGAACATGAATCTCAAACATATCGCAGCCTTGGCAACGTTGACCAGCTTGGCCCTGTCCGTCTCTCAACCGGCGCAAGCGAAGGGCGAACTGGTGGCGGTTTCCTGGTCCAATTTTCAGGAAGAGCGCTGGAAGAAGGACGAAACCGCGATCAAGGCGACACTTGCAGCCGCCGGCGCCAAGTATATTTCCGCCGACGCTCAGGGTTCGAATGAGAAACAATTGGCCGACATCGAGGCGCTGATCGCCAAGGGAGCCAAGGCGCTGATCATCCTGGCGCAGGATGCCGACGCCATCCTTCCCGCCGTCAACAAGGCCAGGGAGGCGCGAATTCCGGTCGTCGCCTACGACCGATTGATTCAGGACGGCGGCGTGCTCTATCTGACTTTCGACAATGTTGAAGTCGGCCGCATGCAGGCGCGTGCGGTCCTGGCAGTAAAACCGAAAGGCAACTATGTGTTCATCAAGGGGTCACCCACCGATCCGAACGCAAACTTTCTCAACAACGGCCAGCGTGAAGTCCTTAAGGCTGCGATGGATAAGGGCGACATCAAGATAGTCGGCGAGCAATACACCGATGGCTGGGCGCCCGAAGTGGCCCAGAAGAACATGGAACAGATACTTACCAGGAACAACAACAAGGTGGACGCGGTGGTGGCCTCCAATGACGGGACCGCCGGTGGCGTCGTGGCGGCGTTGCGCGCCCAGAACATGATCGGCATCCCGGTCTCGGGTCAGGACGGCGACGTGGCCGCCCTCAACCGCGTGGCCAGGGGTGAACAGACGGTCTCGGTATGGAAGGATGCGCGCGAACTCGGCAAAGCCGCAGCAAACTTCGCACTTCAGATGGCGGGCGGCACCAAGCCGGCGGAGGTCAAGGGCGCGTCGCTGTGGAGCGGCGGGAGCAAGAAGCTGGCTATCCCCTCCGTCTTTCTAAAACCCTTGCCGATCACCAGAGACAGCCTCAAGGTGGTCATCGACGCCGGGTGGGCCAGCAAAGCGCAAGTCTGCGCCGGGGTCGACGCCGGCAAGCTGCCGGCCGGCTGCAAGTAGTAGGCTGAACAGCGACCACGATGCAGACTTGGCTAGCCAAGGCCGGTTTCGATGTGCGCTTCACCTCGCTGGTGCTGGCGCTGGCACTGATCTGGCTGGCACTGGCGATCGCAACCGAAGGCCTCTTTCTCTCGCCGCGCAATCTGTATAACCTGTCCATCCAGACCTGCGTCACGGCAATCATGGCGTGCGGGATGGTCTTCATCATCGCTGCGCGCCAGATCGACCTGTCGGTAGGCTCTCAGATGGCGTTTTGCGGCATGTTGATTGCGTTCGTGCAGGCCGAGTGGCTGGGCGCGGAAGCGCCATACGCGTGGCTGTTGTCCATCGCAATCGGCATAGTCGGGGGCATGCTGCTCGGGGCGTTTCAAGGCTGGTGGACGGCCTATCGTGGCGTGCCGGCGTTCATCGTTACGCTCGCCGGCTACCTGATGTTTCGCGGCGCCGCCTTCTTGGTGGCCGATGGTCAGACGCTTGCGCCGCTGTCCACCGTGTACCAGCGAATCGGTGGCGGGATTCACGGTTCCATCGGCCCAGCCTGGAGTTGGGCCCTCGGTGCCTTGGCCTGCGCCTGGGCAATCGGGCAGGTGGTGCTGGCGCGTCGCTCGCGGGCAAGCTACAACGCGGCGATGCCGCCGGCTTGGGCAGACGCAGCGAAGGCGCTGATCACCTGCGCCGCGTTGCTCGGATTTGTCGGCGTGGTCTGCGCTTATCCCGACCCCGGCAGCGTAGGTGAAGATGGGACTTTGGTCGGGAAGGGCATCGGCGTGCCGGTTTTGATCCTGATCGGCGTGGCCATGGTACTGACGGTCGTGGCCAGACGCACCCGCTTCGGGCGTTATGTCTTCGCCTATGGCGGGAACCCGGAGGCCGCTCTATTGTCGGGGCTGCCGACGAATCGAGTGTTGCTGACCCTATTCATGCTGATGGGGGCCCTGGCTGCGGTGGCGGCGGTGATCACCACCTCCCGGTTGAATTCGGGGACTCATTCCATCGGCCAGATGGCGGAGTTGTACGTGATTGCGGCGACGGTCATCGGCGGTACGGCGCTGGCAGGCGGCACCGGTACGATCCCTGGCGCCATCGTCGGCGCGTTGGTGATCCAGAGCCTCGACAACGGCATGGTGCTGATGGATGTGTCCAGCGCCAAGCGACAGATCTTCATCGGGCTCATTCTTATCGGCGCAGTCTGGTTCGACGGTCTCTATACGCGCAGGCAGATACGATGACGGCGCTGGTGGAAGTTCGCAATTTGAGCAAACACTTCGGCGGCATCCAGGCGGTCGACCGCGCCAGCTGTTCCCTGCATGAGGGCGAGGTCGTGGGGCTGCTCGGACACAATGGCGCCGGGAAGAGCACGTTGATCAAGGTGCTGGCGGGTGTTTTCCCGGCGGACGAAGGACAGATCATCGTCCGTGGCGAGGAAGCAAAGTTCGCCAGCCCGCGCGCGGCGCGTTTGGCCGGCATCGAGACCATCCACCAAAGTCTGGCGCTGGCGGAGAATCTGGACGCGCCATCCAACCTCTTCCTTGGCCGGGAACTATTGACACCCTGGGGCACCCTGGATGTTGACCGCATGGAGCATGAAGCGCTGGAGGTCATCTCGCGCTTGAATCCGAACTTCCGCGACATGAAGAAGTCGGTGCGCGAGATGTCCGGCGGGCAGCGCCAGACGGTCGCCATCGCCCGGGCGCTGTACTTCAATGCGCGTATCCTTATCATGGACGAACCATGCGCAGCACTGGGCCCAGCCGAGACGCGCATGGTTCAGGACACGATACGGAAGCTGAAGGCCGCGGGCATCGGCATCTTCCTGATCAGTCACGATCTGAGCGATGTATTCGAGGTCTGCGACCGTGTCACGGTCATGAAGAACGGCGCAGTGGTCGACACCGTAAAGGTTGCGGAGGTCAGCCAGGAGGACGTACTCGCCATGATCATCCTGGGCCGCAAGCCGGGCAAAGAATAGCTTGGAGGCATGCATCCATGAACCAACCCTTGTCTTCCCTGCGTTTCCACCGCATTCTGCTCACCGGAGCTGCCGGTAATCTGGGCCGGGTGTTGCGGCCGCGCCTGAAAGCGTATTGCCAGATGTTGCGGGTGAGCGACATTGCCGATCTCGGGTCGGCGGCGCCCGGCGAGGAACTGCGGATCGCTGCGCTTCAGGACGTAGCCGCCGTCAACGCGCTGGTCGACGGGGTCGATGTCGTTGTGCATATGGGGGGGGTGTCGACCGAACAGGCCTTCGAGACGGTCCTGCCGGCCAACATCACCGGTTGTTACAACATCTTCGAGGCGGCACGACTGCACGGCGTGCGCCGGATCGTCTACGCCAGCTCCCAGCATGTCACCGGCTATTACAAGCAGAGCGAGACCATCGCCCCTTCGGCTCCGCCACGCCCCGATGGCTACTACGGTCTCTCCAAGGCTTTCGGCGAAAACCTCGCTCAGCTCTATTTCGATCGCTATGGATTGGAAACGGTCAGCTTGCGCATCGGATCCTCATGGCCGGAACCCCATGACCGCCGCATGTTGGCCAGTTGGTTGAGTTATGATGACCTGGAGCGCCTGATCGTTGCTTCCCTTAGCGCTCCGGTGGTCGGCCATACGGTCATCTACGGGATGAGCGACAATCCGCTGACGTGGTGGGACAACACAACAGCGAAGCATCTCGGCTTTCGACCCAAGGACAGTTCGGAACCGTTTCGCGCCGCGCTGGAAGCACGCCAACCCCGGATCGACCCGACTGATCCCGCCGCGCTGTACCAGGGCGGCAGCTTCGTTGTCGCCAATGGCCGAGACTGATCGCCGCATCGTTCTGGACTCCGAACCATGGTTATCGAATACTCAATCGGGAGCACCTGATGGACACCGGACCACAAATTCCTTTCCTGCCGTGCACTCGTTTGCCCGACAGAAATGTTGAGATATTCGACGAACAATTCCTCGCCCTACGTCTCTTTTCTGCAAAGCTGGAGCAACTCGCCACGGGCTTCTACTGGGCCGAAGGACCGGTGTGGTTTGGCGACGGACGCTTCCTGCTCTTCAGCGACATTCCCAATAACCGCATCCTGCGTTGGGACGACTGTTCCGGCGGGTTGAGCGAGTTCCGCAAGCCGTCGAATCATTCGAACGGGCTGGCGCGCGACCGGCAGGGCCGCTTGCTTGCCTGTGAACACCTCACCCGCCGCGTTACCCGTACCGAATACGACGGCACGGTTACCGTGCTTGCCGACCACTACAAAGGCAAGCGTTTGAATTCGCCGAACGACATCATTTGTCGCGCCGACGGCAGCATCTGGTTCACCGACCCGGCATTCGGGATTCTCGGCTGGTGGGAAGGCGAACCGGCCGCACCTGAGCTGCCGCATGGAGTTTATCGGCTGGACCCGCAAAGCGGCGAACTCGCGATGGTGATCGACGACCTGCAGGGTTCCAACGGATTGGCTTTCAGTCCCGACGAGAAGATACTGTATGTGGTGGAGAGCCTCGCCACGCCGAATCGCAAGATCTGGGCTTATGACACGGATGGTGCGACGCTGAAAAACAAGCGGTTGTACGTCGATGCGGGAGGTCCCGGAGCGTTCGATGGCATAGCACTCGATGCACAAGGCAATGTGTGGTGCGGCTTCGGAGGCAGCAGCAAGCCAGGTACCGGGGCATTGGCTGAGACGCTCGACGGAGTGCGGGTCTATTCCCCAGAAGGCGTGTTGCTGGCACACATCCATCTGCCGGAACGCTGCGCAAATCTCTGCTTCGGCGGCGCCAAAAACAATCGCCTGTTCATGGCGAGCAGCCATTCCCTCTATGCGTTGCATGTAAATGTCTGTGGAGTGCTGTGAACGTGTCGGCGGCCACTGCCTGATCTCGACGACGGCATCGGCCCGATGAAATACCGACCGCTAGGCAGTACCGGCTGGAACATTTCCGCGGTGAGTTTCGGCGCCTGGGCGATCGGCGGCACCTGGGGGCCGGTTGACGACAGTGAATCGATGGATGCCCTCCATGCGGCAGTGGACAGCGGAGTCAACTTTTTTGACACTGCCGACGTCTATGGCGACGGCCGCAGCGAACGCCTTCTCGCCCGGCTCAGGAGTGAACGCACCGAGCCGTTCTATATCGCGACCAAGGCCGGCCGACGCCTCGATCCGCATGTCGCGGATGGCTATAACCGCGCCAATCTGACTGCCTTCGTCGAGCGGAGCCTAGTGAATCTGGACACCGATGCGATTGATCTCCTGCAATTGCACTGTACACCCACTCAGGTCTACTACATGCCGGAGGTGTTCGAGGTGCTCGACGCCCTGGTCAAGGCCGGCAAGTTGCGCCACTATGGCGTAAGCGTGGAGAGAGTCGAGGAGGCACTCAAGGCGATCGAATATCCTGGCGTTCAATCCGTCCAGATCGTCTACAACATATTTCGGCAGCGGCCGGCAGAGTTGCTTTTTCAACAAACCCAGCGGCGCGGCGTCGGTGTCCTCGCGCGCCTGCCGCTGTGTTCGGGGCTGCTGGCGGGGAAATTGTCTCAGGAGAGTGTCTTTGCTGCCGACGACCACCGCTGGTTCAATCGCCAAGGTGCGCAATTTGACCGTGGCGAAACATTCTCGGGACTCGACTTCGAGGTCGGCCTCAACGCCGTAGAAAAACTGCGGGCGCTGCTTCAACCCGGGCAAAGCATGGCCCAACTGGCGCTGCGCTGGATACAGATGCATCCGGCGGTCACCTGCAGCATCCCGGGTGCCAAGCGAGCCGGCCAAGTCCGGGAAAACGTCGCCGCCGCCGATCTTCCCCCGCTCTCGGATTCGCAGTTGGCGGAGATCGCCAAGGTGTACGCATCGTCGGTCCAAGCATTGGTGCACCATCGTTGGTGATCAGGAAACTATGCCCGAGTCCAACATGAGCGCATTCGGCTGGGCCCTGATCGGCCCGGGAAAGATTGCCCAGCGTTTTGCCCAGGCGGTGCAAGGAATGGAGGGTGCACGGCTGGTCGCCGTGCATGGACGTTGCCCCCTGCGCGCGGCTGCCTTCGCACAGCAATGGTCGCGCGACGGCAAGCAGGTCGAGGTGGCCGAAGATATGGGGGCACTTTTCGACGATGCCAGGATCGAAGGCATCTACATCTCGACGCCACACGCATATCACGCCGCAGCGATTCGGCGCTGCATCATTGCCGGCAAACCGGTGCTATGCGAAAAGCCACTGGTGCCCAATCAAGCGCTTGGGCTTGAGGTCGTGGCGCTCGCCCGCAAGCACCGCGTCTTTTTGATGGAAGCCGTTTGGACGCGTTTCTTGCCGATATATGCGGAGGTGCGCCATTGGCTGCGCGACGGCGCCATCGGCCGCATCCGGGCGATCCAATCCATCTTCTGTTTCAATTCCCCATTCGACCCGACCCATCGAAACTACGACCCGGCGCAGGCGGGCGGGTCGCTGCTTGACCTCGGCATCTACAACCTGACGATGACGCGCTGGATCCTGGCAACGGCGTTGGGTGAATGTCCGTCGCTCGAATCCCTACAGGCGTCGGGCGTGGTCGGACCAAGCGGGGTCGATCACCACGTCAGTGCAACGCTCGAATTCCCGTCAGGAACTGTGTCGCAATTCATCTGCGGCTTCGACATGAGTGCGGACAACGGACTGCGAATATTCGGTGAACATGGCAGCATCATCATTCCGAACCGATTCTGGGAAGCGACGGTCGCCGAACTGCACTGCGTCGGCAAGGATGTCGAGGTGGTGCACTCGCCGTTCCGCACCAACGGTTTTGAGGGCGAGATTGAAGAAGCCATGGCCGCAATCCGCAGCGGGGCAATCGAGAGTGCACAGATTTCGCATGCAGAGTCTCTGGCAACGCTAGCATGGATGGATCGTATCCGCGAACTTGTCGGCGTGCGTTACCCGTTCGAGTCCCGCGGTGACGACAAATAGTGCGTCGTCAGATTGCCGCAGTGATAGCCACGTCAAGGGTTGGAAGTGCATTGCCTGCGAAGCAATCCCGGGGGTAGCGTCATGAGTCGGCAAGACCTCGGCAACTACAGATGGACCATCTGCGCCTTGTTGTTTTTTGCGACGACAATCAACTACCTTGACCGCCAAGTCCTAAGTTTACTGGCACCTGATCTGTCCAGGGAGTTTGGATGGACCAACAGTGACTACGCAAACATCACCGCGACCTTTCAGTTTGTGTATGCAATCGCCATGCTGTTTGCCGGCCGTTTCATCGACAGGATAGGCACAAAGGCGGCGTTCATTCTGGCGATTGTGATCTGGTCGATCGGCGCGATCATGCATGCCTACGCCATGGCGATAGGAACCGCCACGACAGGCATCTTTGCCACGCTGGGACTTGCTGCCGTGCCTCTTTCGGTAGCCGGCTTCATGATCTCGCGGGCCGTATTGGCCTTGGGTGAAGCGGGCAACTTTCCTGCGGCGATCAAGGCGACTGCGGAATACTTTCCCCAAAGGGAACGTTCATTTGCCACCGGCCTTTTCAACTCTGGCGCCAATATCGGCGCGATCTTGGCGCCTATCGCAGTACCGGTGATTGCCGAAGCATGGGGTTGGCAAGCAAGCTTTATCGTCATCGGCGCCGCCGGATTCATCTGGATGGGTTTTTGGATGATTCTTTATGACCAGCCTGACCACCAAACGCGCTTGTCAACAGCCGAACTGGCCTATATCAACTCCGATGATGCGTTCGATGCGTCAAAGATTACCTCAGGCGACACTGAGGAGACGTTCACATGGTTTCGGTTATTAGGTTATCGTCAAACTTGGGCATTCGTCTGTGGCAAGTTCGTGACCGACGGAGTCTGGTGGTTCTTTCTGTTCTGGTTGCCGAAGTATCTGGCGGCCCAGTATGCTATGAAGACAACCGACTTCGTGTTTCCTTTGGCTGTGCTTTACAGCATGACAATGATCGGCAGCGTGGCCGGCGGCTGGTTCCCTATCTACTTCATCAACAAAGGGTATGCGCCATACGATGGTCGCATGAAAGCCATGTTGCTGATCGCCTTTATTCCACTGGTGGTGTTGCTCGCGCAGCCATTGGGCTATATCAGTTTCTGGGTGCCGGTGCTGCTGATTGGTGTCGGCGCATCGGCGCATCAGGCTTGGTCAGCCAATCTGTTTACCACGGTATCGGATATGTTCCCCAAAAAGGCCGTTGCTTCGGTGATTGGTCTGGGCGGTATGGCAGGCGGCCTGAGTGGTGTCCTGACCAGCAAAATCGGCGGCTGGATATTTGACGAATACGCTGCATTGGGGCAACTCCCAACCGGTTATTCGATCATGTTTTCATACTGCGCCTTAGCCTACCTTGTGGCCTGGAGCGCGATGAAAACCTTGGTACCAAAATACCGAGCCATAGTCGACCTCTAGTCAGGGTTGCGCTTGCCTGAGCCGCTATTACATGCTGTTACATCTCGACGCTTTGCCACCTGCGGGATACATGTTGAAATCTCCCGCTTGCCCCCTGAGTCGATTGTCATGAATTCATCCAACAAGAATTTCCCGCCCCCCGCGGCGAGCGGCAGGCGCTTCGGCGCCGCAACGCTGGCATTGGCCTTCCTGGCCGGGTGTTCCTCGGCGCCGGTGCATAAACCCGATGAAACCAAGGTCAAGCAGTTTGCCGGGCTGGGCTATCAAACCGACGAGCATTTCGGCATCGCCACCACCTATGCCAACTGGATTACAGCCAATCTCGAATTTGATATCTCCCTGACCGTTCCGGCGAAGCTGGGGCCTTTCCCCCTGGTGATCTATCTGCCCGCCTTGGGCGAAACGCGCTCTGCGGGAGAAGCCTGGCGCGCGGCCTGGGCCCAGAGTGGCTACGCGGTAATGAGCGTGCAACCGCTGGTGGACGATGCCCGCGTCTGGGGCTCGTCCACGGCACGCAGCGGCGATTTTGCCTTGCTGGCACGCGAACGCTATTCCGCAAGAGTGATGTCCGACCGCATTGCGGCGCTGCAACTGGCATTGAACGAATTGAGTCGCCGCCACGCCCGCCGCGAGGCGCCGCTGGAGAAGATCGATTTGTCCCGGGTCGCCGTCGCCGGCTTCGACATGGGTGCCTACATGGCCATGGCCATTGCCGGGGAAAGCATTCGGGGCGTGGCCGGTCCGGTCCTGCCATTCCCCGTCAAGGCAGTCATTGCCTTGAGCCCCTACGCGGATTTTGCCGGCGCGCCCTTCAGCGAACGCTATGCCGGCATGCACGGCCCGATCCTTTCCGTCACCAGCGACAATGACACCGATGTGCTCGGGCTGGTGACGTCTCCCTCGATCCGCAAGGCGCCCTTCGAGACCATGTCGGGCGGAAGCAAATACTTGCTGACCCTGTCCGGCCTCCCGCATGCCGGCTTGAGCGGGGGCGGAATGCCGCCTACAGCGGGCGAGACCGGCGGTCCACCCAGCCGGGCCGAGCGCAGCGACGGCAGCGCGGATCGCGGCCGGGATGGCGGGGGCCGCAGCGCCAATCGCAAGGGCGGACCCGGTGGGAGCGGCTCAACCGATGGCGGCAGGAAGGCCGGCGACAGGCCCGGCATGTTCCGGGATGCGGTGTATTCGCCGACCTCCCTGGCAATCGGCGAAGCGGCCATCCAGGGCGTCACGACGGCGTTCCTGGATGCTTACGTGAAAGACGACTCGATTGCCCGGGAATGGCTGGACAAGGGAGCCTCCCGCTGGTTGAGGGACCGGGGGGAAATCAAGCGGAAGTAACGCTCCAACCGGGAAATTTCCGATTCCAGTCGGCTCTAGTTACCCTTGCGGGCACTTCCAATATTTCTTCGCGACTAATGACAACGCTGTCTACCGCAATATCGCTGCTGCTGCTCGGCGCCACGGCCACCGTCGCCGCTGCGGCGGATTCGCCGGATCCGGGCGAGGCCCAAGCGCCCAAGGCGGTGGCTCCCGAGGTCAAGCCGAACCGCAATGCGGAAGTCCCGAGAAAGCCCGGCGAGAGCAAGACGGAAAAGGTCACGGTCACCGCCGGGCGCCTCAGCGACATGGATGAGCGCCGCCAGTCGACAGCATCCAAGCTGGTGTTCGGTCGCGAGGAACTGGATCGCAACGGCGACAGCACGGTCGGGGAAATCCTCAAGCGCTTGCCGGGCGTTACCATCGGCGGGCGGCCCGGTCGTGGCGGGGACATCCGCATGCGCGGACTGGGCAGCGGGTATACCCAGATACTCATCAACGGTGAGCGGGC
>Ga0163199_1002707_pt1 | contig 10814 bp, 7 predicted proteins | sample PL_2010_150m_FD_113537 | JGI IMG/M metagenome (GOLD analysis project Ga0163199, IMG submission 113537) | Freshwater microbial communities from Powell Lake, British Columbia, Canada to study Microbial Dark Matter (Phase II) - PL_2010_150m | ecosystem: Environmental > Aquatic > Freshwater > Lake ...
TCATGGCCCTGGTGGTCCTCGGTGTGGTCAGTTATCCGGAGATCGGCGTGGATCTCTTCCCCAGGGTAGATTTTCCCATCGTCACGATCACCACGCATTTGAATGGGGCGAGCCCCGAGGTCATCGACGTCGACATTACGGACAGGATCGAAGGGGCGGTCAACACGATCAACGGCGTGAAGAGCATCACCTCGAGCAGCACGGAAGGGGATTCACGCGTGACGGTGGAGTTTGTCCTCGAGCGGAACATCGACCTCGCCGTCCAGGATGTCCGGGAGAAGGTCGCCCTGATCCGCAACAAACTGCCCGCAGACATCGACGAACCAAGGATTGCCAAAGTCGATCCCGATGCGGCGGCGGTGCTCTTTCTGAACCTTTCGGGACAAAAAACGGTCAAGGAACTCTCCACCTATGTGGATGAGGTGCTGAAGGAGCAGCTCCAGCGGATCAACGGCGTCGGCGACGTCCAGTTGTGGGGGCTTCGCCTGCGGCAGATCCGCGTCTGGCTCGACGCCGACAAGCTGAGGGCCTATGGGATCGCGGCGAAGGATGTCATGGGCGCCCTGCAGCGGCAGAACGTCGAGCTTCCTGGCGGCCGGATCGAGAGCCTCTCAAAGGAATACACGGTGAAGGTCAAGGGGGAATTCACCAATATTTCGGAAATCAACGATCTGGTCGTTGCCTACGACAAGGGCGCTCCCGTACGTCTTAAGGATATCGGGAAAGCCGAAGACGGGATGGAGGAGAAGCGCACCATGGTCCGCTACAACGGCGTCCCGGCGGTCGCCATGGGGGTGCAGAAGCAGTCCGGGACCAACACCGTTGCCGTCGTCAACCTCGTCAAGACGGAGATCGAGAAGATCAGAAAGACCCTTCCGCCGGGGATGAGCCTGAACATTGCGATGGACCAGTCCACCTTCATCCGGCGCTCCATCGATGAGGTCCAGAAACATCTGATCCTTGGGAGCTTCTTCGCGGTTCTGGCCGTATTCATCTTCCTCCGAAACATCCGGACGACGTTGATCAGCGCGGTCGCGTTGCCGGTATCGATCATCGCCACATTCGCGCTGATCCGCTTCTTCGGTTTCACCTTCAACAACATGACGATGCTTGCGCTCACCCTTTCGGTGGGATTGCTCATCGACGACGCGATCATCGTCATCGAGAACATCTACCGTCACGTGGAAGAGGGAATGGCGCCGCGGGAGGCGTCGACCTTTGCCACCTCCGAGATCGGCCTGGCCGTCATGGCGACGACCTTCGCCATTGTCGCTATCTTTCTCCCCGTCGCCTTCATGAAGGGGATCATCGGCCGCTTCTTCATCCAGTTTGCGCTGACCGTCGTCTTTTCGGTGCTGGTTTCGCTCCTCGTCTCCTTCACGCTGACGCCGATGCTGGCCTCGATCTTCCTGAAGCGGATCGCCCTCCGGCGCGGCAATTCCGGGACGGATGCCGCCGCCAAGCCGAGGGGACGTTTTGCGGACTGGTTTGAGCGGGGTTACAACAAGATTGAAGATGGCTACCGGCCGCTGCTGGCTTTTTCGCTCCGCCACCGCGGTGTGATGCTCATCGGGGCTCTCATGCTTTTTGTCGGAAGCCTCTACATGACAACATTCATCGGAAAGGAGTTCATTCCCCCGGAGGACCAGGGACAGTTCATCGTCCGCCTGGAGGCGCCGATCGACTATTCTATCGACAAGGCGGATGAATTCTTTGCGCCCGCCGAAAAGATCCTGAGGGAGACGCCGGAGATCGTCGCGGTCTACTACCGCCTGGGTCTCGGAGGCGCCGTCAACCGCGCGATCATGATGACGCGCCTCGTTCCGAAGGCCGAACGGAAGAAGAGCCAGGAGGAGCTCAAGAAGGAGATCCGGACCAAACTGAGAAAATTTCCGGGGCTCAAGGTATCCGCCGAGGATGTCTCCCTGATCGGCGGCGGGCAGCGGCAGGTGCCGATCCAGTACAGCATCCGGGGGCGCGATCTGACCGAGCTCCAGACCTATGCGAGGCAGATCTCCGGCGAGTTTTCGAAGCTGCCCGGGATCGTGGATGTGGACACCTCTCTGGAGATGGGAAAGCCGGAGCTCAAGGTCTTCATCGACCGGGACAAGGCGGCCGACCTCGGGGTGGATGTCGCCACCATCGCCGAGGCGGTGAACCTCCTGATCAGCGGGGAGACCGAGGTGACCAAATACAAGGACGAGAGCCGGGGAAAGCGGTACGATCTCCGAATCCGCCTGAACGCGGAGGAACGGAGAGATCCCGATGACCTGAGCAAACTCTATGTCCGGGCGCGGGACGGCCGGCTCGTCGAGCTCCGGAACCTCGTCCGCATCCAGGAAGGTGGCGGGCCGAGCGTCATCAACCGGGTCGACCGGCAGCGGGCGATCTCCCTCTTCGCCGGCCTCGAAGGAAAGCCCCTGGGGCAGGCGGTCGAGGAGCTGAACGGCATTGCGGGCAAGATCCTACCGGCAGACTATCTTCCAAAATACCAGGGGACGGCGGAGACGATGGGTGAATCTTTCAAGTACCTGATGTTCGCGCTGATCCTCGGGGTCATCATGGCCTACATGGTCCTGGCTGCCCAATTCGAGAGTTTCGTCCACCCCTTCACGGTTCTTCTGGCGATGCCCCTCTCCTTTATCGGGGCGTTCAGCGCGCTCTTGATCACTGGAAATACGCTGAATATCTTCAGCTTCATCGGCCTTATCCTGCTGATGGGGCTTGTGAAGAAAAATGCGATTCTGCTCGTCGACTATACGAATGTCCTCCGGGGGAGGGGTGTTCCCCGGCGGGAGGCGATCCTCCAAGCCGGACCGGTCCGGCTCCGGCCGATCCTGATGACGACCTTCGCGATGGTTTTCGGGATGCTGCCGGTTGCCTTCGGCGTCGGGGAGGGATCGGAAACCCGCTCTCCGATGGGGATCGCGGTCATCGGCGGGCTCCTGACCTCGCTTTTCCTGACGCTCGTCGTCGTCCCGGCGGCCTACGATCTCTTCGACGACTGGCAGGGGATCTTCAAGAGGCGCCGTGAGAAGCGTAAACTTCAAGAGGTGTGAGGATTGGGGTGTGAAGAGTGAGGCGAAACACCCCTTTTCCCTCACCCCGTTGACGCGTCACATTCTTCAGCCGTGAATCGGGAGGTGGGTAGCCATGAAAATGTTTCTGATCATCTACGGCGAGGCGGCCGATGAGGACGTGATTGCCGCGCTGAAGGAGGCCGGGGTCAGGGGATACACGAAGATGATGGAGGCCCGGGGGGAGGGGACGGAAACGGAACCGAAGCTGGGTACGCACTTCTGGCCCGGGAAGAACAATGTCCTTTTTATGGCCGTGTCCGATGAGAAGATCGCCACCCTGGACGCAAGAATCAGGAAGCTGAAGCAGGAACACCCCCGCGCCGGCGTCCGGAGCTTTCTGCTGCCGATGGAGGAGTTGGCCGTCTGAAGGAGAGGAAGAGATGACGGACAGCGGCAGCGGGCAGAGGTGGTCCGAGGGGGACAGGCAAAGCATTGCCGCGCAGGGGCTTACGATCGAAGAGGTCGACAGGCAGCTTGCGCTCTTTCGGCGGGGGGTTCCTCCGGTCCGCCTTAACCGCCCCTGCATTGCGGGCGATGGGATCGTCGTCATCCCCGAGGCGGAGCACCCGTCCCTCCTGGCGGCCTACGAGGAGGCCCGCCGGACGCATCGGCTCATGAAATTCGTCCCCGCCTCCGGGGCGGCAAGCCGGATGTTCCGGGAGTGGTATCGCTGCCTCGCCGCTGGCGGGTTTGCCGACGAGGAAGCGCGCACGGCCTTTGCACGCGACCTGAAGCGATATGCCTTTTCCCCCGATCTGCGGGCAACCATCACCGCAGCAGGAGAGGATTTGGAGTCTCTGATCGGGAAAGGGGAGGATGCGGCCATCCTAAAATCCGTCCTGACGGAGGAGGGGCTGAATTACGGATGCCTGCCCAAAGCGCTTCTGAAATTCCATGCCTATCCGGAAGAGAGTCGGACCGCCCTCGAGGAGCATCTCGTCGAGGCGGCCCTCTACGCCTGCGATGCGGAAAACGTCTCCCGGGTCCATTTTACCCTCTCTCGGGAACATGAAAGCGCCGTCCGGGCGCTTCTTTCGCGAGTGATCCGCGATTACGAATCCCGGCTGGATACCGTTTTTGCCGTCGGCATTTCCACGCAGGATCCGGCAACGGACACCATCGCCGTCGATCCGGAGAACCGGCCGTTCCGCGATGACCGGGGGAAACCGGTCTTTCGCCCGGGAGGGCACGGCTCGCTCCTCCGGAACCTGAATCTCCTCGATGAAGAGATCATCTTTCTGAAGAACATCGACAATACCGTGCCGGATCGTCTCAAGACGGAGACATCCCACTGGAAGAAACTCCTGGCCGGCTCTCTGATCCGGCTTCAGCAGGAGATCTTCGCCTCCGTTCGACTTCTCGCGGGAGGGGGCGACACGGAGGAAGAATTGGAGCGGATGCACGATTTTGCGGAAAAGAGGGTGAACATCGGCTTTCCGACCGGTTTCCGGGAGCTTTCCCTTCACGAGCGACGGTCGTTTCTTTTCCGGAAGCTGAACCGGCCTCTCAGGGTCTGCGGGATGGTGAAAAACGAGGGGGAGCCGGGCGGCGCCCCTTTCTGGGTTGAGGATGCGGACGGGAGTGGGGAGGCTTCTCTGCAGATCATCGAGGAGTCGCAGATTGACCGGAACGACCCGAAACAGCGTGCCGTCTGGTTGTCCGCCACGCACTTCAACCCCGTCGATCTGGTCTGCGGCGTCCGGGATTTCTGCGGGCGGAAATTCGATCTTCCGGCGTTCGTCGATCCGGCGACGGCGGCGATAACCCGGAAGTCGGAGAAGGGGAGGGAGCTTCTCGCGCTGGAACGGCCGGGTCTCTGGAACGGGTCGATGGCCTTCTGGAACACCGTCTTCGTTGAGGTTCCGCTGGCCACCTTCAATCCGGTCAAGACCGTCACGGATCTCCTCCGGCCGCAGCACCTGCCTTTCTGAAAAATAGCTTTCTCAGTATCGGACGACACGTCCTTCCCGGCGGCTGTTGAGAAAAGGCAGGCCTGCAGGAGGCACATCGAAATCGATGAGATAAACGGGTTCCCCTTCGGTCATAGTCCGGAGGGCGGAAAAGGAGGCCGTAAGCCTTGGACGTTTGCCCTCTTCGGGAATCCTAAAGGAGAAATAGCCGAAGGAGACGGGGATCCCCAGCCCCTGAAGCACGCCTTCGATCAGGGGTCTTCCCTGATTGGTTTCTCCAACGGGGATCACCTCCGTACCCGCCTCCCGGAGAACTTGGACGAACTGTTCAGGCAGTTTCTTCGTCTGCAGGATGAACCGCTTCCCTCCCTTCCGGATCAAGAGATCGGCCGTAACGGAGAGGTTGAATCCGTTGCGGGCCTCATCGAAAACGATAACCTCGGCGTTTCGCATCGGCGCCTCGCCAAGGGTTGTGAGAAGCTTCTCCGCAAGGGCGATGCCCTTCATGCCTCGCAAATCCGCCATGGCCGGTTGCGGTGTAGGCGGTCTTTCAGCGGAAACGAGTGTGCGGTCTCCGGCGATCTCCGTTACGGCGACGCCGCTTTTCTCGATGAACGCTTTTGCCTCTGCGGGGAGGGACCGTTCATCCCGATCGATCAGGAAGAGGCCCTGGCGGTAGGGTGTACCGCCTTCCGTCTCTTTGCCGATGATGAGCCAGTCGGGGAAGGCGAGGATTTCCGGTTTTGCAGTCAAGGTCAGGGGCTTGTCGGTTGGGACCATCCGGTAGTTTCGCGAATGGCGGACGATGCCCTGCATACCCACGAGGCCGTCGCGAAGCTCTTCCGCGGTCAGAAAGGCGTAGTTCTTCCAGGATTGCCGTATCAGCTCTTTCAGGCTTTCCGAAAGGCGATTCCCGTAATCAAGAAGAACCGTCGTGCCGTCGTCCAGCTCGACGACCGGGATCATGGAGCAGTCGATGGTGATCTGGCTGGTCTCCTGCAGCGGGATGAAATAACTTCCCGTGGCGGTGACCGCGCCTCGCATCCGGTTGATGACCGGTCGGATAATGCCGAGCAGGTTGTCCGCTGCAGGCGGTTTCGTCGCCTCCGCTTTTGCGTCGAATTTTTCGGCTGTGCGAAGGGTGGTCTTGAAGGGATCCGCCGGCGAGGTTGCCTCAAGCGTAGGTGTGGGGGGCAGGCGGAGGGTCTGGCCGGTCGGGAGCCGGTTCAGATCTGCGATCTCCGGATTCAATGTACGGATGAGACGGTAGACCTGGAGGGCTTCTGTTGGTTTCATGTTCAGTTCGGACAGGATGATCCGGCTGATGGAGTCCCCTTCCCCTATTCGGTAAATAACCGGGAGGGAGGGGTTTTCCCTGCCGATGCCGGAGATTGATTCGGAAGGTTCTGAACCGCCCGGGACTGGAAGCACGATCCTCTGGCCGGGATAGATCCGATTTAAATCCTGGATGTCGGGGTTCAAACGTCTGATCACGGCCCGCGATACCGGTCCGTATCCCTGTTGTCTGCGTAGAATGTATCTGATCGATTCACCCTTCTTCACCACATGGACCCGGCTGTTGCCGCCGCCCGCCGTCTTTTGAAGAACGAGGCTGGCGCTGTCCTCACGAGCTGAAAGCGGGGCATGGAGAAGAGGCAGGAATATCATGGCAACAAGGATGACGAACCTTCGAAATAGCGTCCGTGCAGACGTTCTCCAAAATCGGAGTCCGCCATTTTGACACCGCACTTCTGATCCGCCGTGCTTGAGTACGTTTCCCGATTGCGATAAAATCATGGCCATTTCTTCCTCCGTTACCGGGCGCTCTGAAAGTTGTCCCGGAGAAGCTCCCGGGCAATGATCATCCGGCGCACCTCCGCGGTTCCGGCGCCGATATCCCAGAGTTTCTGATCGAGATAGTGGCGGGAGACCGCGTATTCCTGGCAGTAGCCATAGCCCCCGTGGATCTGGATGGCGTCCGCGGCCACCTTCGTGCCCATCTCTCCGCAGAAGAGGAGGGCGGCTGCCGCCTTGCGGTCCAGATCGGTTCCCTTCCCCCCGACCTTTTTCTCCAGGGAGTCGCAGTAGGCGGCGGCGCTGTAGGCCATCCATCTGGAGGCCATGTAGCTTGTGTACATGTCGGCCAGCTTCCCCTGGATGAACTGGAACGAAGAGATCGGCTTCCCGAATTGGATTCTTTCCCTGGCGTACCGCAGGCTCAGCTCGAGACAGGCCCGCTGCGAGCCCAAAGAGCAGCCGCTCAGGGTGATCCGCTCCGTGCAGAGACCGTTGGTGAGAATGGCGCCGCCGCGATTCAACACACCGATCAGGTTTTCTTCGGGAATTTCCATGTCGTCGAAGGTGATCAGCGCCGTGGGAGAGCTCCGCATGCCCCATTTTTTGATTTTTTCGCGGTAAAGCCCCTTTACCCCGTTCGTCAGGAAATAAAAAGCGGAGATGCCGTGCGCACCGCGGGCGGGGTCGGTCTTCGCGTAGAAAAGCATAACATCGGCTACGTTGCCGTTGGTGATGAAGGCCTTGCTCCCGTTCACGACATAGCGGTCCTTCACCTTCACGGCCCGGGTGCTCATCCCCATCGCATCGGAGCCGGCGTTGGGTTCGGTGATTCCAAGGCAGCCGATGTACTCACCGCTGCAGGCCCGGGGGAGAATTTCCATTTTCTGCTCTTCCGTCGCGTTTCGTCGGAAGTTATCAAAGCAGAGGGTTTGGCTGGCCCCCACGGTCATGGCCAGCGCGTTGCTCACCCGGGCGATGGTTTCGTAGATGAGCAGGGTCTCTACGTAGCCGAGGCCCGCACCGCCGTATTTTTCTTCAAAGACGATGCCGTTGACGCCGATCTTGCCCAGTTCCCGGAACAGGTCCGGAGGCATCCGGTCCTGCTCGTAGAGTTCCTCCATCTGCGGTTCCAGCCAACTGGATGCCCAGCGCCACACGATCTCCTCGATCATCTTCTGCTCCGGTGTGAATTCGAAATCAAGCGACATAACCCCTCCCTCCTTTGAAGTCCGATGTGCTGCGGATCGTACGACAATCTTCTTGAAATGTCCAGCGTGAATGGGCGATCGTTACCGCGCGGGGAGGCGATGATTGGATGTTGACCATTTTCCGGGTTGCAAGATCGGTTTGAAGTGATATATAGAAGCCAATCGGGAATAACAGGGTAGGCTTTACATCTGCTTCCGTAGGGATTTGGCGAAGGCGCATGCGACGGGGTTGGGAGGGTTCATGGCGGAAAAAGAGCAGCAGGCGGTTCTGCTGAAGGAGATCCAGATCCGGTTCGACCGCAAGCTGAAGGAGAACGAGATCAGCCTGCTGGAATACTGGAAGGAGCATCTGGACCGGGTGGGGGCGATGAAACCGGAAGGGATCGCCGCACTCCAGATGCAGGTGAGAAATGTTTCCGGGATGATGGCAAATCGGATCATGATGCTGAAGCGCGGGTGACTTGAAGAAACCGGTTAACCATTTGGGTTGAGACCACGGTGAAAAGCGGATCGTGGATCATGGTCAATGGGTGAATGAAAAAGATGAGGGAGATAGCGGATTTTCTTTTCGAAGTCGGGATGCTGCAAAAAACCCCGCGGAGCGGATTCCAGTTCCTGGGTTCCGGGTGTGAATCGGTGGCCGAGCATGTTTTGCGGACGCTTTACATCGGCTACGTGCTGTGCAAAATGGATTTGGAGGTGGATGAGTTAAAGGTCCTCCGACTCTGCCTTATGCATGACCTTCCCGAGGCCCGTACGGGTGACATGAATTACGTGAACAAGAAATATGTGACGGTGGATGAGAAGAAGGCGATTCGGGAGCTCGCGGAGCCGCTCTTCTTCGGGGGCGAGATCGAGGCCGCTCTCGACGAATTCAACGGGAAAGAGACGAAAGAGGCCCTGCTGGCTCGGGATGCCGATCAGCTCTCGCTGATCCTCCAGTTGAAGGAGTGTGGCGATCTGGGAAACAAATACAGCCGGGAGTGGATCCGTTTCGCCGTTCTGCGTCTCACCACGGAAAACGCCCGCAGCCTGGCTGCGACCATCCTCGACACCGATTCTTCCAACTGGTGGTTCAAGGACAAAAGCGACTGGTGGGTCAATGGCAATCACGGATCATCATCCGAGAAAAATAGATAAAGGCTGACGCCTCCTCTCTGACCGTCGTCGGGCGGGCGCAGTTGTTCTCTTCTTGACACTGTCGTGAAAATACCCTAAATTGCCGGAACTCGAAAGCGGGAAGGACGAAGGATCTTATGGCCACGAAAAAGCAAAGGCGGACCGCAGAGGTCAAACACAAGAGAACGAAGAAGGGCCAAAGGGTTTTACTCCTTTCTGTGATTGTCGTGGCCTCCGTGGTTTTTCTGGCCATTTTTTTTATTACCCTCTTCGATTATATCTATCCACCTGCCACAGGAAAACAAACTGCATCGAAAAAGAGGGAGAAACAGGAGGTAACCCTCTTTTTTTCCGATGCCAACGAACGTTTTCTCGTTCCTGAAAAGCGGCTCATCCCCAAGGAAAAGGAACCGGAAGAGCAGGCGAAGGAGCTTGTCCTGGCCCTGATCGCCGGCTCGAAGACGGGGCTGGTCAACACCTTTCCGGAGAAGGCGGAGATCGAGGGCGTCAAAAGGGAAGGGGAGGAGACCCTCTCCGTCAATTTCCGGGATAGTCTCGTGGCGAATCATCCGGGGGGAAGCGCCGCAGAAATGGCCACCGTCTATTCATTGACCAATACGCTGACCACCAACCTGCCGACGATCAAGAAGGTCAGAATCCTGATCGGCGGCAAGGAAAGGGAGTCGCTGAAGGGACATATCGGTCTCCGCAACCCGTTCATGATGAATCAGGAACTGATCGCGCCGGCGGCGCCGCCGAAAGAGGGATAGCGGGCTTTTGTCCCGCGGTGAATCTCTATGGCATCCAAATCCAGACTCTCCCGCACGAGGAATATCGGAATCGCGGCTCACATCGACGCGGGCAAAACGACGGTGACGGAGCGAATTCTCTTCTACACAGGCAAATCCTACAAGATGGGCGAGGTCCATGACGGCGAGGCCGTGATGGACTGGATGCCGCAGGAACAGGAGCGGGGGATCACCATCACATCGGCAGTGACCACCTGCACCTGGGAAAACCACGAGATTCAGATCATTGATACGCCCGGTCACGTCGATTTTACCATTGAAGTCGAGCGAAGTCTCCGGGTCCTCGACGGGGCCGTCGTCGTCTTCTGCGCCGTCGGCGGGGTTGAGCCGCAGTCGGAAACCGTCTGGCACCAGGCCGACAAGTACGGCGTTCCCAAGGTGGCGTTCATCAACAAGATGGACCGGGTCGGGGCGGACCATGCCGGGACGATCCGGCAGATGAAGGAGCGCTTCAACTCTCTGCCTTTGCCGATCCAGATCCCGTTCGGGGAGGGGGAGGCCTTCCGGGGGGTCGTCGACCTCATCCGGCGGCAGGTGATCACCTGGGATGACGCAACCAAGGGAGTCTCCTACGGATATGCGGATATTCCCGACGAGATCCGGGCGCAGGCCCTGGAGCATCGCGACCGGATGATCGCGCTGCTTGCCGATCTGGACGACGCGATCGCGGAGAAATATCTCGAAGGGACGGAGATCCCCGAGGCGGAGATCATCGAGGCGATCCGCAAAGCGACAATCTCTCTTCAGATCGTCCCCGTTATGTGCGGTTCGGCTCTCCGGAATAAAGGGGTGCAGCCGCTTCTGGACGCGGTGGTTTGCTATCTGCCCTCGCCGGAAGACATCCCCCCCATTACGGGCCTGAATCCGCTGACGAAACAGCAGGAGGTTCGA
>Ga0163199_1002709_pt1 | contig 10810 bp, 8 predicted proteins | sample PL_2010_150m_FD_113537 | JGI IMG/M metagenome (GOLD analysis project Ga0163199, IMG submission 113537) | Freshwater microbial communities from Powell Lake, British Columbia, Canada to study Microbial Dark Matter (Phase II) - PL_2010_150m | ecosystem: Environmental > Aquatic > Freshwater > Lake ...
CCCCGATATCGTTGAGCAGGGCAGGCGCGGCACGAAATAGCAAGCCCGTGAGGAGTTGCCCCGGCCAGCTATAGGCACCGCCGACGACCGTGAGCGCGAACAACAGAATGGACTCGCTGGCCGGAAAAGTCGTGGCGTCCAATACGCCGAGGGTGGCGGCGAGGAGGGCGCCGGCGATCCCGGCGATAAATCCAGCCAGCGCAAATCCCCAGGCCTTGTAAAACGCCACATTCACGCCCGACGCCATGGCGCAGGCTTCACTCTTGCGGATCAGCGCCCAGGCCCTGCCGGGTCGGGTGCGGCGGTTGACTTCGACGAGCAGGAAGCACAGCACCGCGACCACGCAAACGTAGCGCAGCATGGCTTCGTCGGATTCGGCAACCAAGGGCCGCGGCATGAAGATGCTGGTGACCGCGATGCCCAGTACCCCGTCGCCGCCATTGGGAAACTGCGTGCCGGTCACCAGAATCTCGAATCCGGCTGCCGCCATCAGGGTGATCAACGCCAGGAACAGGCCACGCATGCGCAGCGCCGGCAGGCCGATCAGCATGCCGACGAGCGCCGAGACCGCGGCCCCGACCAGCATGTTGACCTCGAACGGCAGACCGGTGGCATGCCACATTCTCAACGTGACCCAGCCGCCGACACCGACCAGCGCGACCTGGGCGAGTGAGACGAGTCCCAGTCTTGCATACAGCACGGCCGTGCCGATCGCGGCGATGGTGAAGATCACCGATGAGATGAAGACCCGCAGATACAGGGCATCGAGCAGCGAAGGCAGGATCAGGATCAGCGCCGCCACCGAGAGCAGCGTGGCGGCCTGCCGCCGGTCGACCGAGACGTACGCAGGCTGGGACGGTTTGCGCGACCGGACAGGAGTTTCGGTGGCCGCGCGTGTTTCAGTCATGGCCCGAGAAAGTCAGTTTTCTGTTGCGTTGCAGCCACACGAGCAGGATTGCCGCGACCACGAACGGGGCGGCGCTGCGATACGGCGCAAGCGGCCGAATCAGCGTCGTCATCGATTCGGCGACGCCGATGATCAGACCGCCGGCCAGCGTCATGGGCAGCGATTCCAGCCTGCCGACGATGGCGGCGGCGATCGCCGGAATCACCAGGAACGTCAGCGCCCCGGGATTGGGCCGAACCAGGTCGCCGAACATCAGCCCGGTGAATCCCGCGAGGCAGCCACTGATCAGCCAGGCGCAAGTCTCGATGCGCTTGACCGGGACGCCGAGCACGGAAGACAGTTCGCGCTTGTTGGCCAGCGCCTGCATCAATAGACCTATGCGGGTGTGCTTGAGAAACACGGCAATGCCAAAGGTCATTGCCAGCGTGGCAACAAAGACCAATGCCCGAGTTCCTGTGATGCGCACGTCCAGAAGATCGAAACCCATCGGATCGGTGAACAGATAGAGGCGTCGCGGCGCCTCGACCCAAAAGTAGTTGGCGATGCCCAGGATCATCAAGGCGTAGCCGAGCGTCGCGACGGCCTTGACAACCGGCTCACGATACGCGAGATAGGGTGATACCAGGCGCCCATAGCTGACCGAAAGCAGGGTGGCGACGAGCAGCGCCGCAACCCACGCAACGGGTTCTGGATAGTGCATCTGTTCGAGTTGCCAGGCGACCATGGCGCCCAGCGCCCCGATAGCGCCGTAGGCGATATTCAGGACGCCGGTGGACCGGTAGAGCACCACCAGTCCGACCCCGGAGAGCGCGTAGATCGCCCCCAAGGCCAGCCCGGCAACCAGAAAGACGCCGTACATGCGCTATCCGCTGCTGACTTCCGTATCAGCTGCCCGTGAGCTTTTGGGCCTTCTCCATCGCCCGGATCTTGTCGTAGTACTTGCCCGTCACGTCAAAGCAGCCGGTCTCCGGCTTGAAGCCGGTCTTGGTGATGGTGACGATCATTGAGGCATGATTCGGCTGGTGGAAGTCCGCATCGCCGAAATACCATGGGCCGCAGAGCAGATCGGTACGATAGTTCTTCACCGCCTTAAGGGCCTTGGTGACATTGGCCCGGTCGATCTTCTTTGGGTCCAGCTTCATCAGGGCGTCCACGAAGATGTTGGCCGAAACGAAGCCTGCCTGGCTGAAAGTATCGCGCGGGTCGCTCTTCGCGCCATACTTGTCCATCACCGCCAGCCAGCGCTTGCCGTCGGGTCCGGCGCCGTCCCAGGGGGTCAGTTCGATGGCCACATGCACCTTGTCACCCCAGTAGGCGCCAATCGCCTCGGGAATACCCTGCTTGTAGAGCGGGGTCGGGGCGATCCACTTGTACTTGTCGCGCATGTTCTGGTCTTGTCCCGCCTTCAGGACGGCTTGCGCCAGGCCGGCTGGGAGGCTCATGAGGATGGTGTCGGCACCCGAGGCGACGGCTTCGAGCAGGGCCGAGTTGGCATCAGGCGCACCCGGATTCATCAACACCGAGACACCCGACAAGCCCTTGTCCTTCAGCCATTCGTTGGTCAGGTTGCAGGACCAGACCCCGTTGCTGGGAATGTTGAGGCCGATGCAGGCGACCTTCTTGGTGCCCAACTTCTCCACTGCCCACTGGACCGCGGAAATATTGCTCGGAACCGGACCCTGATTGGTCGAAGCAATGTTCTTCGCTTCGAAGCATTCGCGCACGGCGCAGGCGGAGGCAACCACGGCCACCTTCTCCTGCTCGTAGAGTTTGGCGTTGACCGTCATCTCGACGAAGCTGCCATTGCCGACCAACGCGACCACGCCGCGATCCTTCACCAGCTTCGAGGCTACCTGACCGGCGACTTCGGGTTTCCATTGGTCGTCCTCGATCAGGAATTCGATCGGCCGGCCATTGATTCCGCCATTGCCATTGACGCAGGCGAAGTAGGCTTTGGCGGCAAGCGCGCCGGCGCTGAAATCGTCCGGTCCGGTCTTGCCGACAACCGAGCCGACGAGAATCGGTTTGCCGGTTGCGGCCTTGCCATTGTTGAGCCCGCATAGCTTCGCCTGCTCGGCGAAGGCGGTGCTTGTCAGACCGATGGCGACGCATGCCGTCGCCGTGGCCAGTTTGACGAGTCGAATATTGATTGCACTCATTGCTTCTCCTCCAAAGTTTTTGTCGGCGCAGACTCGAAACGACATGCCTGCGACTGGATGATGCTCCTGGCCTTAGAAATGGAACGCTTCGGCCGTTGAAACTCCGCTGCCGATTCTCATGGTACTGCCAATACACGGGTCGTCAACAAAGGATGTCACGCCCCGAAAAACCCTTGCGATGTTGCCCGTTCAATTCCCCTCTAGCGCTGCCCTCCTATGCGCCGGGGCGCCTGGTCGGCGGGGACCCGTCTCGAAAATAATCCACTTAGACGAGTCCGTTCATGTTCAGTAGCACGTGCGAACTCATCCCGCCATCGCAGGGAATGTTGCTGCCGCGGATCCACGCGCTGTCATCGGAGCACAGGAAGGCCACCACGGGGGCGACGTCTTCGGGTCTGCCGGGACGGTCCATCACGCGCATGTCCTCTTCCGCACGGGCGCCGAGCGTTTCCAGGAAATCCTGGAGGATGGGCGTCTGCACCGGACCGGGACTGAGCGCATTCATGCGAATGCCGCGCTCGCGCCAGGACCAGCGGTTGCGCATGGTCCACACGATCAGTGCTTCCTTGGAGAAGAAGTAACTGCGCGCGTCGTCGACCTGATGGGCGTCGCACAAGGCCGCCACTCCGTTGAAATCGCGCAACGCGAGCAATGCCGGGATCGCCTTCCCGGCATCCGGCCAGCCGATGCCGGCCAGGGAAGCGAGGTTGACGATGGCCGCGCCGTTATTGAAATTCGGCAGCATGGCTTCGGTGAACTCGCGCAGCCCGAGGAAATTGACCTGGATCACGGCAACGCGGCCCCTTGTCGGCGGTAACCCGGCAATATTGCACAAGCCGTCTATCCCGCTGCCGACGCTGCGGGCGGCGTCCCGGATGGACGCCGGCTCGGAAAGATCGGCCTGGATGAAGCGGGCGAAACTACCCGCGGCGGGCTGGTTGCGGTCCACGGCGATGACCGTGGCGCCGCCGGCCTTGAGCATGCTTGCCGTTTCGGCACCGATGCCGGATGCGGCACCGCTTACCACGATGGTCTTACCTTCGACACTCAATCCTTGTCTCCTTTCACAGGCTCACCCATCGTGCAGACGGCGGATTTCCATGGGTCGCGGTGCCCGGGTCAGATCGGGTAATGTTGCGGTTCGGTCTGGATGGTGATCCAGCGCAACTCAGTGAACTCGTTAATCGCGGCCTTGCCACCGAAGCGCCCATAGCCGCTGGCCTTGACGCCGCCGAAGGGCATCTGAGCCTCGTCGTGCACGGTGGGCGCGTTGATGTGGCAGATACCCGACTCGATCCCTTTCGCCACGGCCAGCGCCCGCACCACGTCTCGACCGAAGACTGCGGCGGCGAGGCCATACTCGGTATCGTTGGCAATGGCGAGGGCCTCCTCGATGCTGTTGAAGCGCATGACCGCCGCCACCGGTCCGAAGGATTCCTCCGAGTAGAGCCGCATCGCCGAGGTCACGTGATCGACCACCGTGGCGGTCATGATGCTGCCACTGACCGAGTTGCCGACCAGCAGCGATGCTCCCTTGGAGATGGAATCGTCCACCAGCGACTTCACCCGGGCAGCGGCGTCGGCGCCGATCATCGAGCCGAGGGCGCAACCCGCTTCGCCCGGCAACCCGGCCTTCAGCGACACCGCCTTGGCCGCCAGTTTCTTTACGAATTCGTCAGCCACTTTGGAATCGACGATGATCCGTTCAGTGGACATGCAGATCTGGCCCTGGTTGAAGAAAGCGCCAAAGGCCGCCGCCTTCACCGCCTCGTCGAGGTCGGCGTCGTCCAGCACGACGAACGGAGCTTTGCCGCCGAGTTCCAGCAGGCACGGTTTCAGATATCTGGCGCTGACTTCGGCAATGGTGCGGCCAACCCGGGTGGACCCGGTAAACGTAACCCGCCGCACCGCGGAATGGCTGATGAGGGCCTCGACCACGGTTGCTGCATCCTTCGGCGCATTCAACACGACATTCAATACGCCCGGAGGCAGACCGGCATCGCGCAGCACTTCGCCGATCAGGCGATGCGTCATCGGGCAAAGTTCGGAGGCTTTGAGGATGACCGTATTCCCACAGGCCAGAGGCATGGCGACACCGCGGACGCCGAGAATCACCGGTGCGTTCCAGGGGGTGATGCTGAACACCACGCCGACCGGCTGACGCAGCGCCAGCGCCAGAGAGCCCGGCTTGTTCGAGGGGATGACTTCGCCGGTGATCTGGGTCGTCATCGCTGCCGCTTCTCGCAGCATGTTGGACGCGAGATAGCAGTTGAATCCGGCCCAACCCTCAGTGGCCCCGGTCTCCCCGGCCATGGCCCGGATGAAATCGGGCGTGCGTGCCATCATCAGATCGGCTGCTTTGTTGAGTATCGTCCGTCGTTCTTCCGGCGTGGATTCAGACCACTTGGGGAAAGCCGCGGCCGCCGCGTTCGCGGCGGCATTGGCGCTTTCGACGGTGGCCGCTGCGGCGCGCGTCGCGACCTCGCCGGAAATTGGATTCAAGCGGTCAAACGTGGCGCCATTGCTAGACGCCGAATCGATATTGTTGATGAGCAACGAGGCTGCTTGCATTCGGATCTCCAGTCGGGATTCGTGGGGTTGCGCGGAACGTCGCGGGGAAGGTTCGGCAGGCCGGCTTCATCCCTCGCTCCAAGGTGCTTCGTACCGTCCGTGCATACTTTAGTGGGAAGACGTAACTTCAGTAATGTCAAATATTGTGTATTCTTGATGTTTTCTTGGTGATATCTGCGTCTCGCTCACCCTCTATGTTTTCTTATTATTTATCTGTTTTATAACAATTATTGCGGTCGCACATAATGTATTGCTACGCAACACGAAGATTTTGGCTTACCATTTATTGGGTTGAATTGCGCCAAAATTGGTTGATGGGCAGCGCTGGGAGCGGCCGAAAATGAGTGCGACGCAAGATCGAGAGTCGCCTCCGGTTCGTGGATTACGTCACGTCCAGAGCACCCGTGTGGTGGTGCAAAAGTTGTCGGCGGCACTGCGCGGTAGACGATTCAGTCTTCAGTATGCGCACGGTGGCTTGAGTCGCGCCTGCATCCTGGTGACTGGAGGCGGAGGCGAAATCGGCGGGAGCGGAGAGTCGATCTCGTTGAGTTCACCGGCTCTTGTCTGGCTGCCGGTGGACCCGGGACACTATCTGCGCATCCTGGCCGGAACTCAGGGCTATATAGTTTGGCTCTCGGACATCCAAGCCAAGAATTCGCTTGGCGAACATGCGGAGTCAGCGCAGTTGAGGTACTTGGTCGACAGGTCGGTGGTCGCGGTCGAGATCGGGAACGCCGAATCCCTCGCCGAGCTCGAGCATGCGTTCGCCGCCCTAGATCGGGAAACCCGGAATAGCCAGCGCGGTTCCTGGGTTTATCTGAGCGCCCAGATCGCCATCATCCTGGTGCATTGCTGGCGCATCTCCGGTCTCGAAGACGTTTCAATGCGTGGCCACAGTACCAACTCGATCATCCTTCTGGGATTCCGCAACCTGGTTGAACTTCATTTCAGAGAACATTGGACGATTGCCCACTATGCGAGGGCGCTGGAAATTTCCCATGATCGGCTGCACGACATCTCTGTCAGGACCTTGCGGCGAACGCCGCTGCAACTCGTCCACGAGCGCGTCATCCATGAGGCGGGTCAGAGGCTGGTGCGATCGGGTTTTACCATTGAGCAGATCGCTGCCGATCTCGGATTTCCCACGACAACTTATTTCAGCCGCTTTTTCAGCCGCCAGACCGGACTCAGCCCCGGTCGTTACCGTCGCGAGGCAATCAGCAAGCTGTTGAGTTCGGGTTCCCCGCAGTCGGACAGTTTCGCCGACTGGCCGTAGCGCTGGTGCGCGCCGACATTTTTAATCTGGTGCGGGCGAAGGGACTCGAACCCCCACGCCTTGCGGCGCCAGAACCTAAATCTGGTGCGTCTACCAATTCCGCCACGCCCGCACAAAGATCGGATTGTAGATCATGACTGGCACATGGCCAACGATTTGCATCGGCGATTGGAACGATTGAGTAGTGTTTGCCCTCGTTTTTGCGCGTCTTGCCATGTTAAAATGTGGCAAAGTTTCGCAACGCTTGCCTCCAAGTCACAATAATCTCAGCGCACCGTTTGGCCTCAATGAACAAAGGTGGCAATCTCAAGGATTTTTCATGCAGATGAATCAGGAAAACACGGCTGCCAGCGCCCTCGAACGCCGCATAGAAATGAGCGTGTCGTTGGCCGGGATCGACCAGGAAGTGGAACAACGACTCAAGCATCTGGCCCGGACGGTTAAGATGGCCGGCTTTCGTCCGGGCAAGGTACCGCTCAAGATGGTGGCCCAACAATACGGTCCGCAGACCCGGTCGGAGGCCATCGGCGCTGCGGTTGAAAAGGCCTTTGGCGACAAGGTGCGGGAACAGAAGATGCGGGTTGCCGGTTACCCGCGCATCGAACCCAAAGATAGCCAGGACAAGACGCAGATTGAGTTCACCGCAGTTTTTGAGGTCTATCCGGAAATAAAGTTGGCTGACGTGAATGACCGCGAACTCGAGAAACCGGTGTTGACGGTCGGTGATGCGGAAATTGACAAGACCATCGAAGTGCTGCGCAAGCAGCGTACCACTTTTGTGGACGCCGGCCGCGCAGCCGCAAACGGCGATCGGGTCGTCATCGATTTCATCGGCCGTCGTGATGGACAGTTGTTCGAGGGCGGGCAGGGAACCGACTTCGCGATGCAACTGGGCGGCGGTCAGATGCTCGCGGATTTCGAGGCGGCGATCAGCGGTATGGTGGTGGGCGAAACCAAGACTTTCGACTTGACGTTCCCGGCCGAGTACCAGGCCAAGGATCTAGCGGGACAGGTGGTCCAGTTCGAGGTGTCGGTAAAGCAGGTCGAAGCGCCACACCTGCCGGAACTGGATGCTGAATTCGCCAAGTCGCTAGGCATAGCCGATGGCGACACGGTAAAGATGCGCGACGAGGTGAAGGAAAATCTCGAGCGCGAGGTCAGAAAACGCCTCCAGGCGCGCGTCAAGAATCGGGTAATGGATGCCCTGCTGGCAGCGAACCCGATTGAGACTCCAAAATCGCTGATCGATATCGAGTCGCGCCAGATGGCCGAAGCGGCGCTGAAGGACCTCGAGAACCGCGGAATGTCGGCGAAGAACATCCCGGTCGAGCCCAGCTGGTTTACCGAGCAGGCTACCCGTCGCGTCAGCCTCGGATTGTTGCTGTCCGAACTGGTCAGCGAAAAACAACTTGTGGCCAGGGCTGACCAGGTGCGCGCGGTGATCGATGATTTCGCCGCGACCTACGAAGATCCCGCCGAGGTGGTGCGCTGGTACTATTCACAGCCTGATCGGATGTCGGAGGCGGAAGCCCTGGTGATCGAGAACAACGTGGTGGACTGGGTACTGGCCAACGCCAAGGTGGTCGACAAACCGATCGCTTTTGATGAACTGATGGGTAATGGAGCATGACAATGTCTATTCGGCACGGCGGCAACCAAAGCAACCACGGCGAACCGAACATGCTCGGCCTGGTGCCTATGGTGATCGAAACCAGCGGCCGCGGCGAGCGCGCCTACGACATATACTCCCGCCTGTTGCGCGAGCGCGTGATATTCATGATCGGTCCCGTCAGCGACGCGACCGCCAACCTGGTGGTTGCCCAGTTGCTGTTTCTCGAATCGGAAAATCCGGACAAGGACATTCACTTCTACATCAACTCGCCCGGCGGTTCCGTCTCGGCCGGACTGTCGATCTACGACACCATGCAGTTCATCAAACCCGATGTGTCGACCCTTTGCATCGGTCAGGCAGCCAGCATGGGTGCCTTTCTGCTGACGGCTGGTGCCAAGGGCAAGCGCTTCTGCCTGCCCAACTCGCGTGTGATGATCCACCAGCCTTCGGCCGGCTTTCAAGGCCAGGCTTCGGACATCGAAATCCATGCCAAGGAGATTCTATTCACCAAGCAACGGCTCAACGAGATGATGGCAAAACACACCGGACAGCCCATCGAGCGCATTGAGCGCGACTCCGACCGCGATAATTTCCTTTCAGCCGCCGAAGCCGTCGAATATGGCATTATCGACAAGGTGCTGGATAGTCGGGCGGAGATTGCCAACAAAGACGCAACCTAACGGGAGATAGGCAGATGGCGGAAAAGAAGTCTGGCCCGGAGAAGCTGCTCTACTGTTCCTTCTGTGGCAAAAGTCAGCATGAGGTGAAGAAACTGATCGCCGGCCCGTCGGTTTTCATCTGCGACGAGTGCATCGATCTGTGCAATGACATCGTTCGTGATGAGATCGCGGGCGAACAGGGTCCAGGCAAACTCGACAAGTCAGACTTGCCGACGCCCAAGGAGATCTGCGCCATCCTCGACCAGTACGTGATCGGTCAGGAGTCGGCGAAACGCATTCTCGCCGTGGCGGTATATAACCATTACAAGCGGCTCAAGCACATCGGCAAGAACGACGGCGCCGACGGCGTGGAATTGTCCAAGAGCAACATCCTGATGATCGGACCGACCGGCTCGGGCAAGACTTTGCTGGCCCAGACGCTTGCGAGGTTGTTGAATGTGCCGTTCGTCATGGCCGATGCCACGACCCTGACCGAAGCCGGTTATGTCGGCGAAGACGTCGAAAATATCATCCAGAAGCTCTTGCAGAAATGCGACTACGAGATCGACAAGGCGCAACAGGGCATCGTGTATATCGACGAGATCGACAAGATCTCCCGCAAGTCGGACAATCCGTCGATCACCCGGGACGTATCCGGCGAGGGTGTCCAGCAGGCTTTGCTCAAGCTGATTGAAGGCACCACGGCCTCGATCCCTCCGCAGGGCGGACGCAAACATCCCAACCAGGATTTCGTGCAAGTAGATACGACCAACATCCTGTTTGTCTGCGGTGGCGCGTTTGACGGACTCGACAAAGTTATCCTCAATCGTTCCGAGAAGAGCAGCATCGGCTTCGCGGCCGAGGTGAAGAGCCGTGATACCAAGAATATTTCCGAGACCCTCAAGCAGGTCGAACCGGAAGATCTGATCAAATTCGGCCTGATACCCGAGTTTGTCGGCCGTCTGCCGGTGGTGGCAACGCTGCAGGAACTCGACGAGAAGGCACTCATCGAGATACTGCTCGAACCAAAGAATGCATTGATCAAGCAATACCAGAAACTGTTCCAGATGGAAGGGGTCGAACTTGAAGTCAGGCCCAGCGCGCTGCAGGCGATTGCTCGCAAGGCGTTGAAACGCAAGGCCGGTGCCCGGGGTCTGCGCTCGATTCTGGAGAATGTGTTGCTTGATATCATGTACGAGTTGCCGACAATGGAGAATGTCACTAAAGTGGTCATCGACGAAGGCACGGTAGACAATGCGACAGCGCCGCTCCTGATGTACGCGGACCAGCCCAAAGTTGCGAGTTCGAACTGACGCCCGTGAAGCCAAGGCGGACAATGGCGCCCGGGGAACATATTCGGGCACTAGAATTCAAAGCACCGGCGCGGGCATCACGTCCCGCTTGATCGCCCGCGATTGATCCGCACTGACAGGATCACCGGGTGCTTGAATTACCGCGCCCCACCCCCAACTGGGGTTCTGGATGCATTCACATAAGGATATCGCCATGTCGAGCGAATTGGACCTCCCCGCAGGAAAACTCGAACTACCCATGCTGCCGCTGCGTGATGTCGTGGTATTTCCGCATATGGTGATTCCACTGTTCGTCGGCCGGCCGAAGTCGATC